>Ga0272448_1005962_pt1 | contig 13286 bp, 8 predicted proteins | sample YNPCB0191_FD_202220 | JGI IMG/M metagenome (GOLD analysis project Ga0272448, IMG submission 202220) | Hot spring sediment microbial communities from Yellowstone National Park, WY, United States - YNP-CB-019-1 | ecosystem: Environmental > Aquatic > Thermal springs > Hot (42-90C) > Sediment...
AAAAGGTGGGGTTTTTACAGAAGATGTTTTAGAGACCTGGATTGAGTATAAAAAAACAAAAGAGATTGACCCGATTAGATTAAGACCGCATCCTTATGAGTTTTATCTTTATTTCGATATTTAGACTATAAAAATATCTTATGATTTTAATTATTAAACATAAAGATATTGAAGGAGCAGGGCTTTTCGGTGATTTTTTTAAAAGCAAAACAAACTATAAAGTAAAGATAATAGAATTAGAAAAAAAAGATAAATTCCCTTCTTTGGATGAATGCAAAGCAATAATATCCTTAGGTGGTCCGATGAGTGTTTACCAAGAAGAAGAATATCCTTTTTTAAAAGAAGAAAAGATTTTCTTAAAAGAAGCAATAAAAAAAGATATTCCTATTTTAGGGGTATGTTTGGGAGCGCAACTTTTAGCTTCAGTTTTAAAAGCAAAAGTAGAAAAGGCAAAAAATCCAGAAATCGGTTGGTATGAAGTAAACCTTATTGCCTCGGCAAAAAAGGACCCTCTTTTTTATAATTTACCTAAGACCTTAAAAGTTTTTCAGTGGCATGAGGATACTTTTAAGATACCTAAAATGGGCGTGCTTCTTGCTACCGCAAATACCTGTAAAAATCAGGCGGTAAGATTTTCGCGCTATTGCTGGGGATTGCAATTTCATCCGGAAATGAATCTTAAAATGTTAAAAGAATGGCTTAAAGTTTACGAGGGATATAATTTAGATAAAGAAAAGATTATAAATAGTTTTTCTGCTATAAAAAGGATATATCTAAAACAGGCAGAGACGCTTTTTGATAATTTTTTAAGGATAATTAAAAAGCGATAAATTTTTTCTCTTTGAGTGTGCATTTTTAAAACATAAATTGTATTAATATGGACATTTATCTTATCAATAATGAGGAAGAGATTAAACAAAAAATCATAGATTTACTTAAAGGACAATCGGAGATAGTTTTGGGTATAGAGAAAAAGCAAACCATAGTTAAGGTGTTTAAAGGAAAAGAGATTAATCAATTGATATTATTAGAAGAAAAGATAAACGAACTTATAGAAGAAATATTTTCTGAAAATAAAGGAAGGCTTTATCGAGAAGTTATAAAGAGGATAGATAAGCCTTTGATTGAGTATGTTTTTAAGTATACTGAAGGCAATAAATTTAAATCCGCTAAAATATTAGGGGTAAACCGTAATACCTTAGAGGCAAAGATAAGAAGGTTAGGTATAAGTGCATTAAGATATAAGATATAAAATGAGAAAATTTTTACCTCAAGATCAAGGACTTTATTTAAGAGAATTTGAAAAAGATTCCTGTGGTGTAGGTTTTGTCTGTAATATCAAGGGGATAGCTTCTTATGAGATAATCAAAAAAGGGATTCAGGCATTAGAAAATCTAAGACATCGCGGAGCAGTAGGTGCTGATCCAAAGACAGGTGATGGCGCAGGGATATTGATTCAGATTCCGGATGAGTTCTTAAGAAAAGAATCTGAAAAAATAAAAATCCCACTTCCTAAAAAAGGTAGATATGCAGTAGGAATGGTTTTTTTACCTAAGAATAAAGAAGAAAGAGAATATATTCAAAAATTATTTGAAGTAATAGTTAAGAAAGAAGGGCTTATATTTTTGGGTTGGCGCAATGTTTATGTAGATAACCGAGTAATTGGAAAACAGGCATATTTAACTGAACCAGTAATTAAGCAGGTATTTATTAAAAAGCCAGATAATTTAAAAGATGAACTTACTTTTGAAAGGGTTCTTTATATAACCCGAAAGAAAATGGAAAATTCAATTCGTGCTTCTAAATTAAAAGAGAAATCTTTCTTTTATATTAGTAATTTATCCTGCCGGACCTTAAGTTATAAAGGACTTTTAATGTCTACTCAGCTTAAGGATTTTTTCTTAGACCTAAAAGATAAAGATTTAAAAAGTAGTTTTTGTCTAATTCATGCACGCTACTCTACAAATACCTTTCCAACCTGGGATTTAGCTCAGCCTTTTAGATTTTTAGCCCATAATGGTGAGATTAATACCTTAAGGGGAAATATCAATTGGATGCAAAGTAGACAGGGTCTTTTAAAAAGTAAATTTTTTAAAGAAAAATTAAAAGAAATATTTCCCATAATTGTTCCCGGAGGAAGTGACTCTGCAACTTTAGATAATGTTTTGGAATTATTAGTATTAAGTGGTCGCCATATCGGCCACGCCATGATGATGCTTATACCTTCTGCCTGGCAGAATGATCCCGATATAGAGGAAGAGATAAGATATTTTTATGAATACCATGCCTGTTTGATGGAACCCTGGGATGGTCCAGCCTCTATTGCCTTTACTGATGGAAGATTTGTTGGCGCTACCTTAGATAGAAATGGTTTAAGACCCAGTCGTTATGTAGTTACAAAGGATAATTTGGTAGTTATGGCTTCTGAGGTTGGTGTTTTGGATATCCCGCCAGAAGATATCCTTGTAAACGGAAGACTTAAGCCCGGTAAGATGTTCTTAATAGATACCCAAGAAGGTTGTATCATTGAGGATGAAGAATTAAAGAGAAATATCTCGCAACAAAAACCCTATAAAGAATGGATTAAGAAAAGTTTAATAAGATTTGAAGATTTACCTAACTTAAAGACTAAGCAAAAGGATTTAAAAGAAGAGATCATTTTTTTACAGAAAGCATTTGGATATTCCCGCGAGGATTTAAAATTTTTAATTAAACCTATGGCAGAAGAAACCCATGAGCCAACCGGTTCAATGGGAGATGATACGCCTTTAGCAGTACTTTCTGAAAAAAATCGTCTACTATTTGATTATTTTAAACAACTCTTTGCGCAGGTTACCAATCCGGCAATTGACCCTATAAGAGAAGAGTGCGTGATGAGTTTGGATACATATTTAGGAAAAGAGCAAAATCTTTTGGAAGAAAAAGCCGTACATTGTCGAAGATTAAAATTAAAGAATCCCATTCTTACTAATGAAGAATTAGAAAAATTATGCAGTTTAAAGTTTTTTAAAACCAAAAAAATATCTTTGCTTTTTGACATAGAAGAAAAAGAGTTTGGTTTTAAAAAAGCCATTAAACAGATTTGTCAAGAGGCAGAAACAGCTATTAAAAAGGGTTATACTTTTATTCTTTTGACGGATCGGGGTATAAATTCTAAATATATGAGTCTACCCATACTTTTGGCAACCGGTGCAGTGCACCATCATCTGGTAAGAAAACAACTGCGTACTCAAGCAAGTATTTTAGTAGAAACCGCCGAGGCAAGAGAGGTAGCTCATTTTGCCCTTTTATTTGGTTATGGAGCAGATTGTATTAATCCATATTTAACATTGGCGACAATAGAAAAAATGGTTGGGGAAAGAGAACTTGATTTAGATTTTCATGCTGCACAAAAAAATTATATTAAGGCATTAGAAAAAGGTATCTTAAAGATTCTTTCCAAGATGGGTATTTCTACCTTACAAAGTTACAGAGGTGCACAGATATTTGAAGCATTGGGATTAAATAAAGAGGTGATTGATACTTGTTTTGCGGGCACAGTTTCACGTATTGGAGGGATTGGTTTTGATTTAATTTGTCAAGATACATTAAAAAGACACCAAGAGGCATTTTCAAATAAAGAGCCTTTGGTTTTAGCCTCCGGTGGACTATATCAATGGAAAAAAGATGGAGAATACCATCTCTTTAACCCCCAAACTATCCCTCTTTTGCAAGAGGCGGTGCGCAATAATGATTATAAAAAGTATCTTGAATTTGCCAAAATTATCAATGAACAAGAAGGACATCTGGTTACTTTACGTGGATTATTTAAGTTTAAAAAAAGAAAATCAATTCCTCTTGCAGAAGTTGAACCAGCCCACCAGATAATTAGGCGTTTTGTTACCGGTGCGATGAGTTTTGGCTCAATTAGCAAAGAGGCGCACGAAGCAATTGCTATAGCAATGAATAGATTAAAGTCAAGGTCAAATTCCGGAGAAGGGGGAGAAGATCCTTTAAGATTTATTCCTCTGCCTAACGGTGATAGTACTTGCAGTGCTACAAAACAGGTTGCTTCAGGTAGATTCGGGGTGACTATCAATTATTTAGTCCATGCAAAAGAACTACAGATAAAGATTGCTCAAGGAGCAAAACCTGGCGAAGGGGGGCAGCTTCCTGGACATAAGGTAAGTATTGAGATTGCCCGAACCCGTTATACTACTGCTGGGGTTACTTTGATTTCACCTCCTCCACACCATGATATTTATTCTATTGAAGATTTAGCACAACTAATTTTTGATTTAAAGAACGCCAACCCTGATGCACTTATCAGTGTAAAATTAGTTTCGGAAATTGGAGTAGGAACGATTGCTGCTGGTGTTGCCAAAGGTCATGCGGATATAATTTTAATTTCTGGCGGAGATGGCGGAACGGGTGCTTCTCCTTTAAGTTCAATTAAACATGCAGGACTTCCTTGGGAATTAGGGCTTTCGGAGACGCATCAGACCTTAGTTTTAAATGATTTAAGAAGTAGGGTTAGGCTTCAGGCAGATGGAAAGATGCTTACCGCAAAAGATGTAGTTATCGCGGGGATTTTAGGTGCGGAAGAATTTGGTTTTGCTACCGCAGTGTTAGTAGTTTTAGGTTGTGTGATGTTAAGACACTGCCATCTCAATAACTGCTCCGTAGGAATTGCCACACAGGAGGAGTGTTTAAGAAAAAGATTTAGTGGTAGGCCCGAATATATAGAAAATTATTTTAGATTTATTGCCGAAGAGGTGCGCACAATTATGGCAGAATTAGGGATAAGGAAATTTAATGATTTAATCGGGCATACAGAATTTTTAGAGATAAATGAAAAGATTATGCACCAGAAGGCAAAGACTTTAGATTTAGCAAAAATTTTATATAAACCCAAAGTAAAAAAAGAAGTGGGAATTTATTGTATGAAACCCCAAGACCATGGGATAGATAATGTTTTAGATTTAGAGTTAATCAAACTTTCTAAAGATGCTTTAGAGAAAAAAATGCCAGTCAAGTTAGAATTTTCGATAAAAAATAGTAATCGTGCGGTGGGTACGATGTTAAGTAACAGAGTTATAAAGACCTATGGAGAGGGAGGGCTTCCTGAGGATACTATCCATATTAAATTTAAAGGAACTGCCGGACAGAGTTTTGGGGCATTTTTGGCTAAAGGGATAACTTTAGAATTAGAAGGAGATGCCAACGATTATGTTGGTAAGGGCTTATCCGGAGGGAAAATCATTATTTACCCTTCTAAAAAAATAAATTTTGTCCCTGAAGAAAATATTATTATCGGAAATACTACTTTTTATGGTGCAACTTCTGGCCAGGCATATATCCGGGGGATAGCGGGTGAAAGATTCTGTATTCGCAATTCTGGAGCTTATGCGGTAGTAGAAGGTGTAGGTGAGCATGGTTGTGAGTATATGACCGGAGGAAGAGTGGTTATTTTAGGCAAAACCGGTAAAAATTTTGCTGCGGGTATGTCCGGTGGAATTGCCTATGTGTATGATGAAAAAGGAAATTTTTCTTTGTATTGCAATAAAGAGATGGTTGAACTTGAGCAGTTAAATCAAGAAGATGTAAATACAGTTTATAATTTAATCTTTAAACATAAACGATATACAAAAAGTAAAAAGGCAGAAAAAATTTTATTAAATTTTGAACAAGAAATAAAAAAATTTGTTAAGGTAATGCCCAAAGAATATAAGCGCATCTTAGAAGGAAAGGGATTGGCAGTAAAACAGGAATCCGTAGAATCAGTAGAGGTAAGCGATGGGTGATACAAGAGGTTTTTTAAAGATAAAACGAAGATTATCCGGCTTTAGAGCTGTTTCTGAACGCATTAAGGATTATTTAGAAGTTAGTCTGTTGCCTTATGAGGAGCATTCCCAAAAACAGGCTTCACGTTGTATGGATTGTGGAACTCCTTTTTGTCATTGGACCTGTCCTTTAGGAAATTATATCCCCGAATGGAATGATTTTATTTTTAAAAAACAATGGCAGAAGGCATATGAGTTACTTTCTAGCACAAACAATCTTGCTGAAATTACCGGAAGGCTTTGTCCTGCTCCATGCGAATATGCTTGTGTTTTAGAGATTAATGATGAACCAGTAACTATAAGAGAGAATGAATTAAGCATTATTGAATACGCCTTTAAAAATGGCTATGTAAAGCCAAAACTACCTTTAAGGCGTAAGGGAAAAAGAATAGCGGTTGTTGGCTCAGGTCCGGCAGGTTTATCCTGCGCGGATCAACTTAATAAATTAGGTTATAAGGTGGTAGTTTTTGAAAAGGATGATAAGCCTGGCGGGCTTTTGCGTTATGGAGTGCCTGATTTTAAGTTAGAAAAATGGGTTTTAGATAGACGCTTAGATATCTTAAAGAAAGAAGGTATTGAGTTTATTTGTGGGCAGGAAGTAGGAAAGGATATTAAATTAAAGAAATTAATTAAAGAGTTTGATGCTATTTGTTTAGCAGGTGGTTCGCGCATTCCCCGCGATTTAAATATTGAGGCAAGAAATCTAAAAGGGATATATTTTGCTTTGGATTATCTTAAGCAAGCAAATATGCAAGTTTCTGGCAAAAAAATCCCTCCCGATGAATTAATCGATGCCAAAAATAAAAAGGTAGTTATATTAGGTGGAGGAGATACGGGTAGTGATTGTGTAGGAGTTGCCAATCGGCAGGGCGCAAGTAAAATAATTCAGATTGAACTCTTGCCCAAACCTCCAGAATCAAGACAACCTCATTGCCCCTGGCCAAAATACCCTTTATTATTTAAGACTTCCTCAAGTCACCAAGAGGGTGTGGAAAGATACTGGCAGGTATTAACAAAAAAATTTATAGGAGAAAATGGTAAGGTTAAAAAACTATTTTGTGTAAAGGTTGAGTTTGAAAGAGATGAAAAAGGCTGTGTTAAGATAAAAGAAATCCCTAATACAGAATTTGAAATCGATGCGGATTTGGTTATTTTAGCATTAGGTTTTATAAGACCAAAAACAGAAAATTTTCTTAAAGAATTAGATTTAGAACTTGACCAATGTGGAAATATAAAGACGGATAAAAATTTCATAACTTCCCATAAAAAGATATTTGCCTGCGGAGATATGCGCACTGGCCAATCCCTGATTGTAAAGGCAATCTCTGAAGGAAGGCTCTGCGCTAACCACATTGATAGATATCTAAAAGTAATCCATTAGAATAAATATTTATTGATTAATAAAAATTTACACCTAAAGGTCATCTTTTTAAGGATAGTAGAAAAGCTATTTATAGTGCGGATCTTTAAAATATGAAATGTTTATTTTGCTTTTTTTAAAGAATTAAAATTTGAAATTTTATATAAATATGGTATATTAATTTACGATAGTTTAAAGACGAACTACCTAAACTTGATTAAGAACGACGCAAAGAGATGACAAAATATATATTTGTAACCGGAGGAGTGATTTCTAGTTTAGGCAAAGGCATTACCTCCGCCTCTATCGGAAAAATCTTAGAGGCAAGGGGGCTTAAGGTAAGTTTTCTTAAATTCGACCCATATATTAATGTTGATCCGGGAACGATGAATCCTTATCAGCATGGAGAAGTTTATGTTACCGAAGACGGAGCAGAGACGGATTTAGATTTAGGCCATTACGAGAGATTTAGTTCTGCGATTATGAGTCGGGTTAATAATGTTACCAGTGGACAGGTCTATCATGCGGTAATCAGTCGGGAAAGAAGAGGTGATTATTTAGGAAAAACTATTCAGGTTATTCCCCATATTACCGATGAGATAAAACAGCGCATAAAAAAAGTGGCAGAAGTTTCTAAAGCGCAAGTAGTTATTGCCGAAATTGGCGGAACCGTTGGCGATATTGAGAGTTTACCTTTTTTGGAGGCGGTTAGACAATTTAGATTAGATTTGGGTTTTGAAAATGTCCTTTACATCCATGTTACCTTGGTCCCTTATATAAAGGCAGTAGATGAAATAAAAACTAAACCTACCCAACACAGCGTGGGAACTTTAAGAGAGATTGGGATACAGCCCGATATTTTAATCTGTAGAACCGAAAAGCCCCTCACCAATGAGATAAAAGAAAAAATTTCTTTATTCTGTAATGTTCAGAAAGAAGCAGTAATTGAGGCGCCGGATGTGCGCACCATTTATGAATTGCCTTTACTTTTTAAATCTCAGATTTTAGATGAGATAATCTTAAGCCATTTTAAATTGATTGGCAGGCCCTCTAATTTAAAAGACTGGGAGGAGATAGTAAATAGAATTATCAGCCCTTTAACAAAAGTAAAGATCGCTATGGTTGGAAAATATATCAGCTTGCAGGATGCTTATAAATCTATTTATGAAGCAATAACCCATGCGGGGATAGTCAATAATACAAAGGTAGAGGTAAAGAAGATAGATTCTGAAGAATTAGAAAAAAGCCAACATCCCCGAGAACTATTAGAAGATGTCAGCGGGATTTTGGTTCCCGGCGGGTTTGGTTATCGGGGGATTGAAGGAAAAATTAAGGCTATCCGCTTTGCTAGAGAAAATAAAATTCCCTTTTTAGGGCTTTGTTTGGGGATGCAGTGTGCGGTAATAGAATTTGCGCGTAATGTCTGCAGTTTAAAGGACGCAAATTCTACCGAATTTAATCTTCATACGCCTCATCCAGTAGTTTCTTTATTAAGCGAGCAGAAGAAAATAAAGGATTTAGGGGGAACCATGCGTTTGGGGAGTTATCCTTGCAGATTGAAAAAAAATAGTTTAACTTTTAGCATTTATGGAAAAATCAACATTTTTGAACGCCATCGTCATCGTTATGAGTTTAACAATAAATATAAAAAATTATTTGAGAAGAAAGGCATGCTTTTCCCCGGCATAAATCCTCAAAGAAATCTTGTAGAGATTATCGAATTAAAAAATCATCCCTTTTTTATTGCGGTGCAATTTCATCCGGAATTTAAATCTAAACCCAATAAAGCGCATCCTTTATTTAGAGAATTTATAAGAGCGGCTTTAGATAAACATAATAAAAATTAATTATGGATGCAATTTTAGTTTTAGAAGACGGAACGGTATTTACAGGAAAGTCCTTTGGCGCAACTGGAGAAAGATATGGAGAGGTGGTTTTTAATACCAGTATGACAGGATATCAGGAAATATTAACTGATCCTTCTTACAAAGGACAGATTGTTATAATGACTTATCCTCTGATTGGAAATTATGGCGTGAATTTTGAAGATGTGGAATCGCGGAAACCTTTTGTGGAGGGTTTTGTAGTAAAAGAATGTAGTAAAATTGCCAGCAATTGGCGCAGTAGAAAGTCGCTTCCCGATTATTTAAAAGAAAATGGGATTTTAGGCATCGAAGGCGTGGATACGCGCAAGCTCACTTTAAAAATAAGAGAAAAAGGAGAAATGAAGGCAGTTTTATCTACAGAAGATTTTGATGTAAAGAGCCTGTTAAAAAAAGTTAAAGCTTCTCTTGGTTTGATAGGAAGAGATTTGGTAAAAGAAGTTAGTTGCTCTCAATCATATAAGTGGAATAAAAAAAAGAGGTATAAATTTAAGGTGGTTGTTTTAGACTGCGGAGTAAAATACAATATTTTAAGACTATTAGCCGAAAACGGTTGCTCGGTAATAGTTGTTCCCGCTTACACTTCAAGTAGAGAAATACTTATGCATAAGCCTGATGGGATTTTACTTTCCAACGGGCCAGGAGATCCTTCTTCTGTTAGTTATGCGATAAAGACTACTCAAGAATTGATGGGAAAATTACCTATTTTTGGCATCTGTTTAGGACATCAGATATTGGCGCTTGCTATGGGAGGTAGAACCTACAAACTTAAATTCGGGCATCATGGTGCCAACCATCCGGTTAAGGATTTGATAAATGATAATATTTCCATTACTGTGCAAAACCACGGATTTTGCGTAGATATAGATTCTTTAAATAAAAAAGAAATAGAGATAACCCATATAAATTTAAACGACCATACCTTAGAAGGAATGCGGCATAGAAAATTTCCCATATTCTCTGTGCAGTTTCATCCTGAGGCTTCAGCAGGTCCTCACGATGCTAATTATCTATTCGGTACATTTATAAAAATGATGGGCAATGCCTAAGAGAACGGATATTAAAAAAATCTTAATTATTGGCTCCGGGCCAATTGTTATTAGTCAGGCTTGCGAGTTTGACTATTCAGGTTCCCAGGCATGCAAGGTTTTAAAGCAGGAGGGATATAAAGTAATTTTAGTAAATTCTAACCCTGCTACGATTATGACCGATCCTCAGATGGCCGATAGCACCTACATTGAACCATTGACTACGGAGATTTTAAGTAAGATTATCGCTAAAGAAAGACCGGATGCACTTCTTCCTATTTTAGGTGGTCAGACCGCTTTAAATTTGGCAGTAGATTTAGCAGAAAAGCAAGTATTAAAAAAGTATAAAGTAAAAGTCCTTGGCGCTAATATCAAGGCGATAAAGAAGGCAGAGGATAGGCGATTATTTAAAGAAGCGATGACCAGAATTGGTTTAGACCTTCCAAAGAGTGATAATGCTTATAGTTTAGAAGAGGCAATCAAGGTTGCCAAAATTATTGGATTTCCGCTAATCATTAGGCCAAGTTTTACCTTAGGCGGAACAGGAGCAAGCGTGGCACATAATATGGAAGAGTTCAAAGAATTGGCAAAACATGGTCTTGAATCCAGTATGATTGGCGAGATTCTTATTGAGGAATCAGTGATGGGCTGGAAAGAATTTGAATTAGAAGTGATGCGGGACTTAAAAGATAATGTAGTAATTATTTGTTCAATTGAAAACTTTGACCCTATGGGTATCCATACCGGAGATAGTATCACTGTCGCGCCCATACAAACATTAACCGATAAAGAATATCAAAAGATGAGGGATGCGGCTATTGCTTGTATTAGGGAAATTGGCGTGGAGTGCGGCGGTTCTAATATTCAGTTTGCGGTGCATCCTAAAACAGGAAGGATGGTTATTATTGAAATGAACCCCCGCGTTTCCCGGAGTTCTGCTTTGGCTTCAAAAGCAACCGGGTTTCCTATTGCGAAAATTGCGACAAAATTAGCAGTGGGTTATACTTTAGACGAGATTTTCAATGATATCACTAAGAAAACACCTGCCTGTTTTGAACCTACCATTGATTACTGCGTAGTAAAAATCCCCCGTTTTACCTTTGAAAAGTTTCCTTCTGCCGATCCTACTTTAACCATCTCTATGAAATCTGTAGGTGAAGTGATGGCTATAGGTAGGACTTTTAAAGAAGCGCTGCAAAAGGCATTGCGTTCACTAGAGATAGGTCTGGCAGGTTTAGACGATTTAAAATATACACCTTGCGATGATGAATTGAAAAAGAATTTAAGAACACCTTGCGCCTTAAGAGTACTTTATATAAAGGAAGCCATAAAAAGAGGTTATAGTATCGATGAAATTTATAGTTTAACCCAAATTGACCCTTGGTTTTTGGAAAATATCCGCCATATTGTAGAATTGGAAAATAAGATAAAGTTAGACTTGAAGCTTAACTACCAAAAAAGTTCAATTGATTTATTCCAAAAAGCAAAAGAATTTGGGTTTTCAGATTTACAACTTGCCAGGTTATTAAACCAAAATGAAGAGACCATCAGAAATTGGCGCAAAGAATTAGGAATAAAACCAGATTACAAGCTGGTAGATACCTGCGCTGGAGAGTTTGAGGCATTTACACCATATTATTATTCTACTTATGGATAATCCAGATAGATGAATTTGAATTTCAAATCTAATATACTAAATGTGTGGAATATTTGGGATATATCCTCATAAAAAAGCAGCTGAACTTGCCAGTATGGGGCTTTATGCGCTTCAGCATCGCGGTGAAGAATCCTGCGGTATAATTACCCGCCATAACAAGAAGATATCCCTCCATAAAGGTTTAGGTCTGGTAAACGATGTATTTAATGAAAAAATTATCAAAGGACTTTTGGGAGATATGGCGGTAGGTCATGTGCGTTACTCTACTACCGGAAGCACAAATCCTAAAAATATCCAACCCTTTTATGTAAAATCAAAACTCGGAGATATTGCGATTGCTCACAATGGAAATCTTACTAATACCTTAAGCCTTCACCGGGAATTAGAGGACAAAGGCGCTCTTTTTCAGACGAGTATGGATTCAGAAATTATTGCCCATCTTTTAGCCCATAGTCAAAATAATGATATAGAAGATGCAATCATTGGAGCGCTTTCTAAATTAGAAGGGGCTTACTCTTTAATATTAATGCTCAATGATATTCTGATTGGGGCAAGAGACATTTATGGTTTTCGACCCTTGTGTTTAGGTAAATTAGATGAGGCGTATGTTTTAACCAGCGAAACTTGCGCCTTGGATTTAATCGGCGCTAAATACATAAGAGATATACATCCCGGAGAGATCGTATTTATAAAAAGAGATGGGCTTGAATCGCTTAGGCCATTTAAAAAAACGTCCCACGCTTTCTGCATTTTTGAATATATCTATTTTGCCCGGCCTGACAGTAACATTTTTGAGCATAATGTTTATATGACACGCAAAAAATTGGGCGAGCAATTAGCAACCGAATCTCCAGTTGATGCGGATTTAGTGATGCCTATTCCTGATTCAGGTACTTATGCTGCTTTAGGTTTTAGCCGGTTAAGTAAAATCCCTTTTGAGTTTGGTATGATTCGTAATCATTATATCGGCAGGACATTTATTCAACCTTCACAAGCTTTAAGGGATTTTCGAGTTAAGATTAAACTGAATCCTTTAAGAGAGATACTAAAAGGAAAGTCTATAGTAATTATTGAGGATTCTATTGTAAGAGGGACTACCAGTCGGGCGCGCGTTAAAACTTTGCGTTTAGCGGGAGTAAGTAAAGTGCATATGCGGGTGAGTTGTCCCCCTTTAAGATTCCCCTGTTTTTATGGCATAGATTTTCCTACCAAAAAAGAACTAATTGCTTCAAAACACGATATTGCCTGGATTCGCGATTTTATCGGTGTCGATACTTTAGAGTATTTAAGTTTAGAAGGGATGCTAAATTCTATGCCTTTGCCCAAAGAGAATTTCTGCACTGCCTGTTTTACCGGAAATTATCCTACCTTTATTTCCAGTCTTCCTAATAAAAAGATTTTGGAGAGATAGTTTATTTTTAATTTTTTCTATTCAAAAATAAAAGTTAATGATATAATTTAAGTTAAAATAAATATGCCGGAACTACCCGAAGTAGAAACCATAAAAAATGCGTTAAAGAAGGTAGTACTTTCTCA
>Ga0272448_1005963_pt1 | contig 13286 bp, 12 predicted proteins | sample YNPCB0191_FD_202220 | JGI IMG/M metagenome (GOLD analysis project Ga0272448, IMG submission 202220) | Hot spring sediment microbial communities from Yellowstone National Park, WY, United States - YNP-CB-019-1 | ecosystem: Environmental > Aquatic > Thermal springs > Hot (42-90C) > Sediment...
ATTATCATCTTGATAATTTTATTATCTAATAATTAATAATTTTCATGACAATTATTATTATCCTCTTGATAATAATAATTGTTAATTAATTATCATCTTGATATTATAAGTGTTCTCTTGATAATAATAATTAATTACACTCTTGATAATTAGAATAATTATTAGTATCCTTTTAATAATTATTCTTATTCTCTTGATAATAATAATAATCCTTTTGATATTAATTATTATCCTCTTGATTATAATTATCCTCTTGATAAGTCTATTTATTCTCTTGATAATTATAATCCATTTGATAATAATTATTATTACTCTTAATAATAATAATTTATTATCATCTTGATAAATATATTATCATTTTAATAATAATTTATTATCATCTTGATAAATATATTATCATTTTAATAAATATTATTATCCTCCTGATAAGCATCATCATCTTGATAAATATATTATCATCTTAATAAATATTATTATCTTTAATATCCTCCTGATAAGTATTATTATCCTTAATAATCCTCTTAATAATAATTATTAATAATCTTCTTAATAATTATTAGTGTCCTCTTGATATTAATAATTGTTCTCTTGATAATTATTATTATACTCTTGATAATAATATTAATTATTTTTTTTGATAATAATAATTGTTCTTTTGATAATAACAACTACTTTTCTTGATAATAATAATTGTTCTTTTGATAATAACAACTACTTTTCTTGATAATAATAATTGTTCTCTTGATAATAATAATTGTTCTTTTGATAATAACAACTACTTTTCTTGATAATAATAATTGTTCTCTTGATAATAATAATTGTTCTTTTGATAATAACAACTACTTTTCTTGATAATAATAATTGTTCTCTTGATAATTATAATTGTCCTTTTGATAATAATTATTTTCCTCTTGGTGAGAATACTTATAAGTATTCTCTGGACAATTATTATCTTGATAATTATTATATCCCTTGATAATAATAATTGTTCTCCCGATAATAATAAATGTTCTCTTGACAATTATTATTATCCCCATTGATAATAATAATTGTCCTCTTAATAATAATTATAAGTATCATCTGAACAATTATTATTCTCTTGATTATTAATAATTGTTCTCTTGATAATAATAATTGTTCTCTTGATAGTGATGATTGTTCTTTTGATAGTGATGATTGTTCTCTTGATAATAATAATTGTCCTATTAATAATAATAATAATTATCCTCTTAATGATGATAATTATTAGTGTCCTCTTAATAATAATTATTATCCTCTTAGTGACAATAATTATAAGTATTATCTGAACAATTATTATTAAGAGGATAATAATTATAAGTATCATCTAAACAATTATTATTATCCTCTTGGTAATTATCTAAAGCGTAGTCATAATCAATATTAAGAAAATTATTAATGATCAAGAGAATAATTATTAATAATCAAGAGAATACCGATCAATATTAAGAAAATTATTAATAATCAAGAGAATACTGATCAATATTCTCTTGATCATTAACAAGAAAAATATTAATGGTCAAGGGATTATTGGACATTAACAGGAAAAATATCAAGATAATATTGATTATTAACAAGAAAAGTATTAATGATTAAAAATTATTAATGATCAAGAGAATACTGATCAATATTAAGAGAATTATTAATGATTAAGAGAATATTGATCATTAATAAGAAAATTATTGATCAGTAATAAGAAAAGTATTAATGAACCCCAATATGAAGATTATTGTTTATCACACGCAAGTCATTTTCATGAGGGAGTAATGATGAAGTTAAGAGAATATTTAACATTATCAAGAGGATTATAGTTTATGATACTGCCTTTGTTTTATTTAAAACAAAGACAGTGATGATTACTTTCCTGTACAGGATACATCATTTTGATTATTACCCTCTACATTTGAATAGAGGAAGTTAAATTATAAGCTTAACGGGAAGTTCCGCTTAGTGATATTCTTGATTATTTAAATAAAGAAGGGAATGATAAATATCAAGAGAATAAAGATAAACAATTAGACTTAGATTGATACAAAGGGATAATAAGAATTCTAATTGAATTTTAAAATTTTAGGATATTGTTGCCAAGAAGTATTGACAGGAGATAAAGTATTAAAGACTTTAACATCTTTATTGTTACCAAGAGCTTTAATTTCTTTTTTGACAGTTAAAGAAAATGGAGTAGGTGTGACTTCAGTAGAAATATCAGGTGCTTTACTGATCGAACGATTAGTAACAAATACAGGAACAGAGGGTGAACTTTTAGTAGATAGTTCTTTGTTAATATAACCTACCGAATTAATTTTATTATCTAACATAAAGAAAGGTTTAGACAATTGGACATTAGTAGAAGTATCTTGATTGAGAAGAGTTTGTTGACAAAAACCATTAGAACAGGATTGATCACTTGAACAATCATTATTAGTAAGACATTGTATACAAACATTAGAATTACACTTTAGAAGTCCATTATGACAATCGACATCTTTATTACAAGAAATATTGGCATCATTAGATAAACAGATATTATTGACACATACTTGATTAGTATTACAATCAGAGTTATTATTACAAACTTTGCCTGTACAAATATTATTACTACAGATTGAATCATTTTCGCATTCTGAATCATTAGAACAGGGGATAGTAGTACATACATTATTAATACATTTATTACCCAGAGGACATTGATTATCAGAAAGACAACCGACACAAATACCATTAATACATTGATTTTTATTAATAGGACAATCTTGTGAGGTTGAACAGATATCAGTATTTAGAGGAGTTGAAGTAATTGGATAATGTCGATCAGAACGAGCAGTACCATTAATAGAGAGATCAGAGGGATTAAGGACAACAGGAAGCGTAGCAGTAAGTTGATCAAGAGGATTATTATTAAAAGTATTATTACAGGAATTACAGAAAGAACCGGAGAAAATATAAACTAAAATAGCAATTAAAAGTAATATAATTATAATTATAAATAAGATAATAGTTAAATACATTTTTAAATATTCTTTGGAGTAGAATTATTTTTTCTATCTTTTTTATCCTATATTATAATTTGAAATACCTCTAATTTTTTCCGATCTAATAATTCTTGTTGGTATAGGTGTAATAATTGATGGTAAATAAACTGTAGATTGAGGTAGATAATTAATAGGAGAAATCAAATAATTGGCTGTTAGATTAATAGTCTTGTTAATCTGATATAAAGGAATATGATAAAAGTTAACATAATTAGACAAGAGTTTAATAATATCTTCTTTAGTAGTATCAATATTAATAGGTATCTGCCAGAGATTGGAAATAAATTCAAGTTGTTCAATTGGTAATTGAGCAAATACTGATTGAAGAAATGACATTTAAAGAGAAACAAAATTAAATATTGACACTAACAATAAATAATTTATCTTCTAATTCATCTAATACTTCCTTATTTTCTTCAAAACGTTTAAAATAAGGTTCTAACATCATTTTAGCTTCTTCAAGTTTATCATCTATATTATCACTACTTTTTTTGGTACTGTTAATTAGTGTTAACATTTTAAGATAGTCGACTAAAGAACATTTAGAGGAAATAGCCAATTTTTCAACTAATTCACGTATAATGTCCTTTGGATTATTATTTATTGGTAGAGTGACGGCACTATGAATATAACTTCTAAAAATAGGTTCGTTATCTGGATCTTTAACACTTAAAATTTTTAGTTTTTTGATCTTCTGATTATGTAATAATAGTTCATCTAAGGTTAATCCATATGAATTATTGGTTGGATAACTCTCTTTATTATTTAATAATATAACATAAATTCTTTTAACACATGAAACTGTACTATGATACCATAATCCAACAATATCGTCATTAAGATAAAGAATTCCAGAACCAGTTAGATTTTTAACAAAATCAAATAATTCGTTGGAACCTTTTTCTTTATTATTTAATAATTTTAAACTATCAGTCGAATTTAACATTTTTAACTATATTTTTTAATTTATTTTTGATCTACAAAATCAAATGTACAACAATAAAGATTTTTCGGTTGAATCTAATTCTAAAACTTTGGATACTCCACATTTATCCTCCGATCTACAAAAACTTATTACATTAGAATTAGATGATCTCTCTAATTCAATCAAACTTTTAGCCGATAATTCTGATGTCAATCTTAATACTATTCCTCACAGTGATCCTATTTATAAAGCTTTTGAATTTGTTAAATTAGCTGTTGCCCTCTTTTATGATACTGATCAATATTCTCTCATTACTGATCTTATCAGTAATTATCCATCTCCTCCTCATATTCTTCCCAACACTGCTGGCTCCTTCCTTTTCGGTTGTTCTCAATCTAATTATGGCGATGTTACTAATCGCTTTTGTTCTCCTATTTGCATTCAAAATATACCTCCTTCCAAATCTCTCTCTCTTGTCTCTTGTTGTCCTCATCAAGTTTGGTCCTCTTTAGATCCTTCTAATATCTCTTTCACTCAATTATCTAATCCCTCTAATACTAATAATAGTGCTTATGTTTATGTTTATTTACCCTTTAATGGCTTCTCCAATGATACCATCTCTCTCTTTAAACGTCATAATATTAATTTGATTCAGGTTTATTCACTCCAAAATTCCATCCATCATTCAATTATACCTCCTACTTCTATTGATGATCTTGCTCTATTAAATCCCTCCACTCCTCCTACTTCTAATACTAATTTACCCTCTTCTACTACTACCAATTTACCCTCTTCTACTACTACCAATTTACCCTCTTCTACTACTACCAATTTACCCTCTTCTACTACCAATTTACCCTCTTCTACTACTACTTCTAATTCACTCCCTAATAGAAATAATAATTCACTACCTAATACCAATAATAATAATTCATCATCGACTCCCCCAAAATTAATTAATACTCTAAATACTAGCACTTCAGGTTCTAGTAATTTATGGATAATTTTAATTATAATTATTATAATCATTGTTATTGTAGCTCTTTTATTATTTTATAGACGTCAATTAATGCCTAATTATTTTACATGATATCAATCATTGTCTCATTTAATAACTATCTTCATCACTTGCTAATTATTCTCATTTAATAAATACCTTTTATCAAATGATTAACCATTCTTATTTGATAACTATCTTTTATCAAATGATTAACCATTCTTATTTGATAACTATCTTTTATCAAATGATTAACCATTCTTATTTGATAATCAACCATTCTTATTTATCAATTAACTTTTATTAAATGATTAATCATTCTCATTTGATAATCAACCATTCTTATTTATCAATTAACTTTTATTAAATGGTTAATCATTCTCATTTGATAACTGTCTTTTATCAAATGATTACTCATCCTTGTTTGTAAATTAACTTTTATCAAATGATTACTCATCCTTGTTTGTAAATTAACTTTTATCAAATGATTACTCATTCTCATTTGATAATTAACTTTTATTAAATGATTACTCATTCTCATTTGATAATTAACTTTTATTAAATGATTAACTATCTTTCATCAAATGATAAAAGATAATTATCAAATGATTAACCATTCTCATCTGGTAATTAACCTTTATTAAATGATTAACTATTCTTATGTATTAATTATACTCATTTGATAAATATTTTTATTAAATGATTAACTATTTTTATTTATTAATTATTCTCATTGGTTAATTAACTTTTATTAAATGATTAATCATTCTTATTGGTTAATTAACTTTTATTAAATGATTAATCATTCTTATTGGTTAATTAACTTTTATTAAATGATTAATCATTCTTATTGGTTAATTAACTTTTATCGTTCTTATTGATTAATTGAGCATTTTAATTGTTATCAAATGATTACTCATTTTTGATATTATAATTAACCTACTTTTACCTAAAAGTTTAACACTTAATAAGTTAGTAGTAGTTAATAATAGTTGATACATTAATTTATTAATTTTAATTAATTAATTAATTAAAATTAATGTTAGATAAATAAGTTAATAGTAGTTAATAATAGTTGATACATTAATTTATTAATCGAGATTAATAAATTAATATTGTTAGATAAATAATTAAAAATATTCTCCAGAAGTAGGTAATAAAGGATTAGATAAAGAAGGAATTGAAGCAGATGACTGAATAACATTAGTATTATATTGAGAGAGCGTAGAATTATTTAATTGAGGGACTGAAGGGCGATTTGATTGAGAAGAAGTTTGAGAAATGCCGACAGGATTTTGCAAAGCATTTAATGCACCAGATAATGAAGTAGAACGAGGGGGTTGAATAAGTGATTTACTAAAGGATTGTTCAAGTTGTTCAATGGAATCTTGTTCATTAGTCAAAAAAGTATCTTGACTGCCAAATATAATGGTCTTATTTCCTATTATTCTAGATCGACAACAATATTTAGTAATACCGAGTTTATCCATAGCGTCACCTGTACCCATGCCTTCTCTAATAAGTTTCTCATATTCAAGTTGTTTGGAGGATAAAGTTTTACCACAACTATAACAACGAGCAGGAAATAAGTTAAAAGAAGCCATACTTTAATTTAAAAAGAAATTAATAAAAAAAATCAATTTTAAATAAAGTGTTAATAATGGATCTAACGACTAATTTTATATTTAATGAGTTAAAAATTTCTTCTCACCTACCTTCTTTATCCCAATTTATTGATAATAATTCTATAACGGCAATTATTAGTCCATTAGGAATGGGAACCAATATAGTAGTTCCTATAATGTTAGCTAAAATGGGATATAAAACATTTGTAGTAACGCGTATCGAATTAATATTATCACAATATCAAATGATCGTCAATAAGAATAATAAAATTGGATATGCTAACCATCAAAATATTAATTATGATGAGACAAGTCAAATTGTTTATGTCACCGCTGATTATATGAAAGACTTATTATTAAATTATGTTAAAAATAATAAGATTATCTTACCAGATGTTTTAATGTTGGATGATTCAAATTTAGATTCTATAAATAATTATTTGATTATTCAACTCTGGAATCAATTAAATCAACAAATACCCAAATTAATTATTTCAACAGATCATTTGAATCAATCACAATTTCAAATTGCTCAAATTTATGAAATAGCTAATCCTCCTATCTCTACTAATATTAGATATCATCAACGCAATTATAATTTACACGAGATTCAATTATTCAGAGATACTGCTAATGTTATAGCTGATTTACATACCTCTAGTATTGATGGCAATTTTATTGTATTGGTCGCTGATAATTCAGAAATTGATCTTGTTATGTCCTATTTAAATTTAACTAATATTCAATTAATACCTATTGCTACTTCCTTAACTGCTAATGAATTAATATCCCTTTATAACCATTCAACTGATCAACGCAAAATTATTATTACCACTGATATTATTTCTTATCTTCCTAGTGTTGATAATATTCGGGTTATTATTGATACTATGCGTTATAATACTCTTGAAACTACACTAACTGGTGGTCTTAGAACTAAAACCCGATTCATTAATAAAGTATTGGCTAGTCAACATGCCTCTTTAGCTTCTATTTGTTATAGAATGTGTACTTATGATTTTTATCAACGATTAGATAATTTAACCTCTCCTCAAATCTTGAGTTTACCTCTATATAATACAATATTACAATTACTTAATGCTAATTTAGATCCAATTACTATTTTAAATATTTTACCACCTGATACTCTTAATCAACAATTATCTCTTCTTAAACAGTTAAAAATAATCACTGATAATAATACAATAACAGAACTCGGTAAATTTTCTCTGTTAATGCCGTTAAGTATTAGAAATACAACTGTTCTTTTTAATTTAATAAATAGTAATATTCAACCTTTATTTCCTTCGATTTGTATCTTGAGTTTAATAGATTGTTATGGCCCTTCTTATTTCTTTTATCCTCAACGAAGTTTAAATCAAAATAACGCTGAATATGAATTAATTATTCAAGAACATCGAAATAAGTTTTTTACTAAATTTGAAGGTCGCTCTGATTTACATACTTTAGTTAATATCTTTACTACCTTACTTAATGATACTGGAGGTTTACAGGCTCCTACCAATGAATTATTATTATGGTGCCGTTCAAATAGTATTAATTATTCCAAAATTAATGAAGTTATTTCCCTTATTTTATCTATTATTAATATTCTTTCTACTCTTAATATTTTTGTTGAAATCGGTCCCTTTAACACTATACCAGCTATTGATTTAATTCGTCCTGTTATTCAAGAAGTTTATTCCAATTTAATTATGTATTTGTATCAACAAACTCCTACTGTCTTTACTTATTATCATACTGAAACCAGTTCTCATTATCGTCTTGATTTTAAACAAAATATTAGTTTATTAATTTCTCAACCTTCACCATCTATTATTGCTTTGATTTCATCTAATATACAAACTGCTGGTCCCGCTCTTAATTTAGTTACTTTAGCTTTAGATTTAAATTTAACTCCTCCTCCTTCTATTGTTTATCCTTCTATACCTTTTGAACAAAGTTTAGCTCTAATTCAACGTTCAGGTACCCAAACTCAATCTCAATTAACTCCTGATGAGGTTCTTAATTTTAATCTAGTTCTTAATATGTTAAAAAATATTGCTATTTCCTAAATTATCTATTCTCTACATTGATATATAATCATTACTCTTCATTTTATCATTTTACAATTAAAGTGTATGATAACTTTAGAATTAATAATTTACTCAATATTAATTAACTAAGGGTTATCTTGTCTCATCAATCTTGAAGTAAGATTAATCTTGTCTTATCAATCTCAAATTAACCATTTAATTATGATTAATCTTGTCTTATCAATCTCAAATTAACCATTTAATTATTATTAATCTTGTCTTATCAATCTTGAATTAAGATTAATCATATCTTATCAATCTTGAATTAAGATTAATCTTGTCTTATCAATCTTGAATTAAGATTAATATTGCCTTATCAATCTTGAATTAACCATTTAATTAAGATTAATCTTATCTCATCGATCTTGAATTAAACATTTAATTAAGATTAATCTTGCCTTATTAATCTCGAATTAATCATTTAATTAAGAGTAATTTTGTCTCATTAATATGGTATTAGATTAATAGTGTGGTCATAATTTAATCAAGATTAATGTTGTATCATCTAAATAAGATTATCTAATAATTAGTAATTTCTATTGTCTAACCAATAGAAATTAGTAAATGTTGGTGATAAAAGTTAATTAGAGTCCAAATCATTTAATGACTGATACAAAATTATTAATTGGACTCAGATACTTAAATTAAAGGAATAGTATATTTCTAAATAATTATGTAGTTAAAGGAACAGTATTACGTGGTATGTTTCCTATTGACGATACACCGACCACACCATGTAAACTAGTACCATCTATACTAATAGTACCAGCTATAGGTGAAGTAGCAGAGGAAGGAGCACAACCCACATCCGAAGCAGTTTCAGGCATAGTAGGTATATCAGTAGTAACAACAAAGGAACCACGATTACCAATTGAATCGATATTATTAGATTCATAACTAACACGAACACCAGAATCAATGATATAATGAATTTTATTATTTTCAAGAATAGTGTTTTGAGCAGCATAAAATCCTTCAAATCCAACATTGAAAACTAGGGAAGAATCACGAATAATAGGAGTAGATTCTTCAGGAGTTTCGAATTCTTGAGGATGAGCACCAACACCGGATTGAATAAAAGCCAAGAAAACATTTTTATTGGAACAGAAGAAACAACCTGAAATTCCGACAAATGAATGAGCATATGAGACAACAGCGGCACAATTATTAACAAATTGTGAACTTGGTACATGAATACAAGCACCTGCTTCTAGTCTAATAGAATTTCTATTATCGGCAAAAGTACAAGAAGCCCACCTACCACCAGCAGTACCAATACCAATTAAACGGGCATCAACTCCAAGAAAAGCTTGGAATTGGGCACGACCAATAGAGTCAGGTTGAAGAGTTAAATGCGCAATAACAGTATTGGGACAAGTGAAATCATAATTACCGAAGAGAAAGATATTACCAATTATGCAATTAGAAATATCAGTATAACCACCATGTGTACCAAATGTGAAAAGAGTATTAGGATTTAAAGCTACACCTCTAATAATTAAACGTTGTGTTGGATTAATATAAACTCTATCTAAAGTACCAGTCAGAACAACTTGAGGACAAATAAAGAAACCTTCACCTAATGAAATAAAAGAACCACTAGTAGGATTAACAATATTAGAAACAGGATTAGTACAATTTTGGGTAAACCCAGTATCACCTTTTAAAGTGATGGTATTACAACTAGCACATTGAATTTCTTGTTCTAATATTACACCATCACATCTTACCATACAAATTTTTCTTCCAGGACACAAAGCCGAAAAATTAGGATTAACACTTCCTGTCACAGTTATTTTTCTTCCTGATACTGTAATAATAAACGGACCTTGACCCAATAAAGAACAATCAGGTCCACAACAAGGATTAGTATTTAAACCAAATGTTGGTGCACAACCATTTATATAAGCATAACCAGCAAAAGGACAACAATCACCAATTAGTTGTAAATAATCAACTGATTTACAGATATTTTTACCAATACAATGAATACCAGGTTTTAATCTAATAACATAACCTCCATGAAATTCTCTTAGAATGTCAAGTGCATCATCTAACGTTGGATATTTTTTAGATGGAACAGTAATTAAACGTGGACGATATTGTAATAAACAGGTATCAATGGAAAAACTTTTAATTGATCTTACTTCTTTATCATCTTTAAAACATTTTTTTCTCCGTGAACATTCATTAACCTGAGGAACACATTCTTCAGAACTTTCATCACTATGTCCTGGTTTAAGACAATCATTTTTAGGATTATATAATCCAGATAAAGTATTACGCGAACATTTATTTTGACAAGGATTACATGAAGTCATTATTTATATTATATTAACAAAAATTAATATTTTTCTTAAGTGGAAGTTAAATTTGTAATTAATTGATAAATGTTTAAACCCTTAGGCATTAATACCATTATTAAAGATAGTTAAAATAATAAATATAACATTAAATATTAAGGTTTCCCCTGTGTTTCGCCTTTAAAGGCAAGACTAGGAAAATTCTTGATGTTTAAAAGTAATTACTAATACTGATAGTGCTACTTATTAAGTATTATTATTAGAAATTGATTAAAAAAATAATTTCTTATTTAAATATCCTAAATGAATCTCAATCAAAAAGTTACTGAAAGTATTAATATTGGTTCAGTATTTGAATCATTATCTAGTGGATTTATTACTGTTGAAAATGTCTTGAATTGGTTAATTCAAAATAATCAATCTCCTTTATCCACTCGATATTTGGCTGCTTATCGTGCCCTTTGTTTATATGGTGAACCTCATTTACAACTTATTGATGGTCAACATTTCTTAACTAAAATTAATAATCCCGAATATGGTGCTATTTATATTTTATCTGGTGGTACTGATAATTTATTTACTGATACCAATGAAAAAGAATTAAATGATTATTTATATATGGTTTTTGGTAGATTACTAACTGATTCATCACTTAAAGATAAAATTAGTTCAGTTTGTGATCTAAGTTGTAATGATACTGTGGATATTGAATTAATTATTCACTGTCGTGCCACCAAACTAATTTCATTAGCCTTACGTTCTCTATTAATTGATACCAATAATTATCTTAAATATTTAGTAGACTGTGATTATATGTCTGAACTTACCAAATATAAAATGAATCAGTTAGGTCAATTAATCATTAATCGTTGTGTTTTTCTAAAAACTAATGCCCCGTTATATTGGATTCATGTAGCTTTACCTTTATATTCAAAATTAATATCTGAAAAATTATTAACTGATCAAATTACTCAACCAATTCTAAAACAACTTAATGATTTAATTCCCAATGTTATTCCTCCGGATTTACTTACCTTACCATTAATAGAATATAATCTAAAATTATTTACTCCATTAATACAAGCTTATCTTTTAGGTTTACCTATTGATACTTATAATCCTAATCCCTCGATGTTGAATAGTTTAATTAAAAATTTACTATCACATGGAATTGAACATTATTGTCAATCGATTTTACATCAAAATCAACAACGATTAAATAATCACGACACTTTTGGTTTACCTATTACCTATGAATATATTAATACAGAAGATACTTTAGCTGAAAATCCGTTTATGTATAGTCCTTTTGATATTGTCAAATTTAATGATGGCTCGAAAATTTATTTATTCACTCGACCTGAATTTAAACGCATTTTAGAAACAGGTAAAAATCATTGGACTAATGTTCCATTACCACTTAATATTATAACTTTAATTGAGGCTAAACAAAAATTAGCCCGTAAATTACATTTACCAGAATCTAAACCTCTTCTTGATTTATTAACTGATTTGCAAAATAATCATTTCCAGCTTGATCTTCCTGAATCTGATCATAATCATAATGATACTTTACTTCATATTTTTACAATGTTTTTTTAAATTAAGTTTAAAGTCTCTTATTTAAATATAAATGGATACTAAGTTTACTTCTAATTCTATACCTGTGGATTTACGTGAACTTTTAGTTCGTCTTGAATTTTTATCTATGAATAAGCGGGGTAATAAAATTAATACTAATAATATGAGTTTTGTCAGTGCTGATTCATGGTTCGGTTGTGTTAAACGCGCGTTTAATCATGAAAATCGAAAAACTTCTCTCCAATTTATTATCAATACTGTTGATTTAACTATTGATTATATTAACAAATATAGCACTTCCGAATTCCTCCGTATCATTATCAATTCTTTAAGTACCGCTCGTATCGGTATTTGTGAACTCGCTACTACTTATCGTAATGACCCTGAAATCGTCTCCAATCTTAAAGTTTGTTTAGCTAATATTGACATTCAATTAAATAAACATAAACATCTCATTAAAGGTAATGAAGAAATCAACGATCCCGATTCTTCTAAATCTCATATTGTTATTCCTACCATTAATCGTTTATAATTTAAATTATTTATATCTTCTAATTATTTTTAATTAACATTAGTTACCATTTAATGTTCTCTATTAATATTCAATATAATTATTAATTATCATCAAATTAATAATTATTATCTAAGTATTATTATCATCAAATTAATAATTATTATCTAAGTATTATTATCATCAAATTAATAATTA
>Ga0272448_1005969_pt1 | contig 13276 bp, 13 predicted proteins | sample YNPCB0191_FD_202220 | JGI IMG/M metagenome (GOLD analysis project Ga0272448, IMG submission 202220) | Hot spring sediment microbial communities from Yellowstone National Park, WY, United States - YNP-CB-019-1 | ecosystem: Environmental > Aquatic > Thermal springs > Hot (42-90C) > Sediment...
ATAGATACGAACCCTCGCGCTGGCCTCTACTCCCTTCGTCCCTGGGATGTCTTCCGGCGCCGTCCAGGAATAGGATACCCCGTCTGGGTTCCCGTCTGCCGGGTCCGTAGCGGCATTCGAGAAATAGTTTACGGCTCCTCCAGGAGCGTAACTTCCTGATACAATCGGCCAGCCAGGGGCCTGGTCAGAATCCACACCTTCGCCACCTGGGTCGGAGGTTGAAGGCGTTACGTTTGCCCAGCCGCCAAAGCGACCAAGAGAATCCCATATCCTGAAGGCCAGCCAGAGTTTCCTACCCTTGTGGCGCTTCACCCCGAACCAAATGCTTTTGTGCGTGACGGCCCCACGCTTGGTCTCGTACCGGATTTTTCGGATGAGGCCCTTTAGCCCGATATCCTTGGCGTGGTACCAGCCAACAGCGTCCCCATCATCAGGGTGGATTCCTGAGCAAGGGGTTGTGCCGTTGTCCAAGTACTCCTCTCGTGCCCAAACTTCGAGCCGCGAGTAGTAGTTGATGGTCCCAGGGTCGTTGTAGGGTTCTGTCAGGTCAATTCTTCCCTGAAGCGTGATGCGAACCTTGACGTGATGAACGTCCCTGTGAATCTTGCTGATGGTGGGAGTCTCGGGTACCGGCGGGTCAGAACCTGCGACGAAGGTCCTGTCGGAGGTCCCATACGTTGTTTCTGAGTACCCTGCGGAGTTCCCAAGGCCGACCAGAAGACACCGAACGGTGTCTCCTGCGAGAATCTGGCCGTTACCTAGCCTGATGTCCACGTGCCCATCCGATGCCTCATTGGCCGAGACGGGGACGGTGATGAGAATATTGTTTAAGGTCGTCGTCGGCGGGGAAGTCTCATTGTCCGTGTGCTCCACCGTCATGCCGAGGTACAGGGTGGAGTCTTGACTCCCCTCATACCCAGACGGCAAACAAACCCGGATTTTGATTCTCGGAACCGCTTCCCCACTGGCGCTGTCACTAAGGACCAAATAATTTTCTCGGAGCCAGTGCCTCTCTCCAATGGGGTGGTTCGGATTGTAGAGTTCCCCATCTACTTCGAGCGTGGGGGCTCCAGGTGCCTCCTGCCCCGTCGCCTGCGCCGCCGCGCTGCCTTGGGAAAGTTCTACAAGTTTGGCCTCAATCTCCTGGATGCGCTTGCTCGCATTCCTCCCCAAGTCCGCCGCCGCGTCAATCTGGGACTGGACTTCGAACGCGCTCATCTCCCTCTTGCGGATAAGCGAGGGGCCTGTTTCATCGGCGTTGAAGGCCATCCTAGCCTCCGATGATTTCGTCCAATCCGTTGCCAACCACCCCGGCCGTTACGTCGTACTGGAGCGTGAACAAGTCCAGGGTCTTTCCTTTTTCGCTCGTCTCCCCGCTGATTTCCACGGCGATGGCCCCTCCTCCAGTGGAATTGGGGCAGTAGTAAGACCTCGTTAGGGTCTTCGCCTGAGAAGGGCCGGCGATGATGGCGATATGCTCGCCGTTGGGCACTCCGACGCATGTCAGAACAGGGCCGGAACTCGCCGAGACGGAATATTGGGCCCTGTTGATAAAGACCGAGCACCCAGCGAAGTCCATGTCGGCGTTCGCGCCGAGAATCTCGGACGCGTCAATGGAACCATTCAGCGCGGTCACTCGCCCACTGCCATAGACCACCAGGCCCGGCGTCGGGTATTTTTCCTGAAACTCAGCCCATGTCAATTGCCCCTCTGAACCTCGGAACACCATGCGCTTGATGGTCGAGGGGTCGCTCAGGAAGAAGCGCCCGGACAGGACGCGCTTCTTGTTGTTGGGGTAAGAGAGGACCATGCTTTTCGTTTTGGCCTTGAACTTGGCCGGGGCGGCTTGGGAGTAGCCGGAACCATACAGATAGGCCGCATTCCCGCTGATGCCAACCAACTCTGTAGGCGAGCGAGGCGTAAGGATGGAGGGGAAATGCGTAACGGACTTCCTGAACCAGGAGTCCGAATCTGGGGCGTAGAACCAGATAGACTTTTCTGTCTCGCTGTCCTGGTAATCAAAGGCCACGGCGAGCATATCCCCCATCCAAGCCACCGCCGCCGACAAAGCGCCACGGGCCACGTCGTGAATCTTGTCGCTCACTCTCTTAACTCCAGAACCGGAGGCCACGAAGACGCCTTCTGGCCCTGCCCACCAGAGGCGGCCTCCTCCCGTGCAGATAGAGGCGCGGCTCCATGCGCCGAAGAAGAACCCGTCGCCCTGCACAATCCGAAACTTCCCTGCGCCCCCGGGCTGAACCAGGACACACCGGTCTCTCGTGAACACCCAGAGGCTCGAATCATAGGCGACCATGGCCAGAATGGTCGAACTCTGCCCTACCGAGGCGACGTCCACCCAATCTGTATCTAGGTCCCAAGACTTCGGGTCAGTCGGAGAGGAGAACCATACCCTTCCAGGGTTCGCCTTGATTACCCTCTGGAAGGTCAGGCTCCCGGAAAGCGAGCCTGAACTTGATGGTGAAGCCTTCAACTTTAGCGTATAGGACTCACCATTCCTAAGAATAACGTCTTGCCCAGGGAAGGAGGCCGGGCTGGTCAGGGTGAACCCGTTGGAAAGAGACCATTGGCCGGCCTTCAGGGCCACGTCCATCCCTGTCGAATTGGTCAGCGTGACGGTCTGCTCCTGGCCGCTTGTCCCGGTCATCACCGCCCCGAAATCAATGGCGCTCACGTGCAGGAGTTTGGATAGGGAGCCCGTGCATGTAAGCGGGGCAGAGAGCGAGGACTGGGCCTCAGACCCAATGTTTACTACAACAGAACCTGGGCGAGCCCCTACTTCTTGTGGCCTCATCTTGACCTGGAACGTCGCGGTCCCGCCTGGGGCGACGGTAAGCGGGAAGGAAGGCAAAGAAACCAGAATCACCTCTGGCCCAGAAGGGACCACGCCCAGAATGGTCTGCTTCGAGCCAGTCTGATTCTTCACCCGGAGGGAGACCGTAGCCGTGTCCGTGAAGAGGCTGCATTCTCCAAAATCTAGGGAGGCCGGAGCAACGTCAAAAATGTTTCCAGGCAAAAGTTCCCAGGAATAACCTGTTCCATCGTCAGGCTGGTCATTCACTGGATACACCTCAACGGTGTCATTCGTAGCGTGGACGGTACTAACAGCCTTGATTTTGTAAGCGTCCCCACCGATGAGGATAATCTTTCCGACAGCCCCGGTGAATACGTTCGGCGCCCCGCTGGAATCCGTCAGTTTGTAGGCGGAGACGTTCCCTGTCCCTGTCTTGGAGTCGCCAGGGCTAGGTGCCGGGAGACCGTAGCAGTAGAGGGGGATACTTACGGGCGGGATAGCAATATCGCTCGTGCATCCGGCAACCCATAAGGCCCCAAAGAAGTTCTCCACTACATTCCCCAACGGGGCTGCCGAAATCTCCTCGGCGCTGGATGGGTTCGAGACGGGGATTAGCACAAGGGGGTTTGGAGGGTTAGCGAGTGCAATGCTTCCTTTGCGAAGCGCCGCACTCGGGACGCTGGCCCCGGAGGAAGCAGAGGAATAGAGAGCCGACGGGGAGGAGGTGAGTCTGCTCACGCCGGACGTCCCAATCCCATAAGCCTCCCAAGAAGCCCCGTTGTAGTATTGGAAGGCATGCCCCCATGTCTGGGCTGCAAGGACGTTCGCGGCCTCCTCCTCCCCAAATACCGTTACACCGCCGTGAGCCTCAGGGACCAGCCCATCCATGTCTTCGAAAACTGTTGCAGACTCGGAGACCCTTGGCGGCCTCCGGTCAATCCCTGCCGCAAACTGGAAGACGGCCTCGGTCGTCGCCATCCCTAACCCTCCGCTTGGGCCAGCCTCTGCCCCCCTAGAATGGCGTAAAGGTTAGAAATCTGGGCGCGGTACTCCGCTTGTAGGAAGGCTATCTTATCGGTCGGGAAGTCTCTCCACTGCCCGGCCACGTTGAGGGTCGCCTTCGCGCAAAGTGCCCCGTATCCCAAGGAGCCGATACTCACAACGTCAGCGTCTCCTTCAAGGACGGTAGGGGCTTTCACCAGGTAGGCCGAGACAGCGCTCTGGTAGGGCCTAACCAGAATGTTGGTGCTTGTCACGTAATACCCAACCTCGCCTACTAAGCCAGGGAGCGCTGTGGTGGGAAGCCTGAGGAAAGTGTCCAAGTCAAAAATCCGCCTGGTGTGGCCGCTGGAAATGCCGACGCCAAGGACGGCCAGCACGCCACTCGGCAGGGGGTGCGAACCATTGTTCCCGCTCAGTGTTTCAACGGAGAAACAAGAGCCGGCCACAAAGGCATGGGGACAGTCAATGAGGACGTCTACCTGCGCCGAATTGATTGCGGCACGAACAGCAAGCCGCCCAACGTTCTCCTGAACTTGGCTCATGCCCCCAAGCCGGAGATAGACTTCCTGTTCTACGGAGGCCAAGGTTGGGGAGAAGACCGTCATGGCTCAAGCGCCTCCTTCAGAACCTGGAGCGGGAGAACCGGTCTGGGTCAACGCCATCCTCAATCGCCCTTGGATGGCGGTGGAACCGGATGGCTGCGGCGCGCTTAGCATGGGAGAGTTCGGCCTGGTAGAAGGCCCTAAGCCTCCCAATGTCCTTATCCCCATCTTTCTGGAACTCCCCTTGCTTTTCGGCGAGGATTCCGGCTGCGTAGTAGATTACGGCCATGCTGGCGTAGGAGGGGAGACCGAGCACGGGAGAAGTCTCCGTGAGCGGGGGAGGATTGAAAACCCCGGTTCCAATATCCCCGTCTGCGTTCCTGCTCTCGGTAAGCCCAGCGGTCTCCATGAAGAAGGTGTTGAGTTCTTCCGCTACCTCTTCCTGGGCAGCGTTCAAGGCCGCCAGAATGTCAGAGTGCTGGGCCTCTGCTCCGAGGGTGGTGTATCCCTGGAGGATGTTGCTCAGAATCTTGAGGGCATCGGAGAGTTTCACTTCTTCCTCTTTCTGGGCGGCTTCTGCTCAGGCTTCCAGCCCGTCTTGCGCATGGTGCCATACACATACGCATCAGCGCGCTCTCCGGTCAGGCCCTTCTTCCGAGCCTCCTGCTGGAGTTTCTTTTCCAGTTCCTTCGGCATGGTTGGCCTCCTAGCCGTAGGCAGGACCACCTTCATTGACCTCGGGCGCCACGCCGAGGTCCGCTCCGGGGCCTCCCTTGAGAAGCCTGCGGCGGATTTTTGGCATCCTCTCCTGGACTTCCTCGGCCTTGCGAGCCGCCTCTTCACGCTCGGCCTCCGTTGGCGCGCCATCATCTCCGCCTACCGGGAGGACGTAGGGGTTCTTTGCGAATTGCTCCAGAATCAATTCCTTGTCGGGGTTGTCGCCCTCCAAGACAAAGACGCCACCGGCGAAGTGTACTTCCTTCCCCGGAGCGTAGCGAACCCTTGCGGCACCAAGGGCGTGGCTGAAAATCTTTGTCATCTTTCCCTCCCGGTTTCCTGCCGTGGGGCTGAGCCGCGAGAAGGCGCTCGGAGAACAACTCGGGCTCAGCCCCACGGTCAGGCGGACGTGCCTATCACGTCCAGTTCATAAACACGCCAGACTTCATCTCCTGCGTGAGTTTGATTCCGCCGATTCCACGGTAGAAGTCCAGAATCTTGTTGGGCTGCGTGGTGAGTTCCTGGTTGAGGTAGAGGGTGGGCTGCCCGACCAGGCTGTCTTCGCCTCCAAGGACCATCCGGGTCACGGTCTTGAGGTTGAGGACCAGGATATGGCCGGCCCCGTAGTAGTCAAACAGCGGGGAGTAAATAACGGGGAACTCACCGAAGGGCGTGACCAGTTTGGTGATGGCCATGCCGAAGGTCTTGGAGTCCTCGCTCATCAGAACCTTCTCCAAGCCCCACGTGACAAGTTTCGTCATGAAGGCCGTGGGAGCGAAGATTGCGAGGTCCTGCGGCAGAGAGTACTCGCGGATGAGCGGGATTTTGGCGAGGAAGTCCTGGTAGGTCAGCGAGGACCCACCCATGTCGAAGACGTTCGTGGTGATGCTGGGGATGATTCCGCCGGAACGGTAGATTACGCCAACGTCCGGGTTGCTCTGCTGGCTGGTGTCCTTGTGCTTGATGCCCCAGAGGATGGAGGTCTCCTGGTCATTCAGGAACGCCTGGATGGCCTTCCTGTGCTCCTGCTGGCGGAGGTCTCCTCCGTAGAGTTTGGTCTTGGTGAGAATCTTGGAAACCGTGACGGCCCTCATGGTCTGCTCAAGGTAGTTGGAGACCGGCGTGCTCTCCCGGTAGGAGCCGGTAGGAGCATCCGCGAGGGAGCCGTAAACGGGGTAGGTGAAGACAACCTTGGAGTTGGTGGTTCCGGCGCTGGTCGCGGACTGGGTGCTCGGCCAGAGGTAAGCCGTCACCGTGCAGTTATTCCCGGCGATGGTCACGTTGGAAACCTTCATCTGCTGGTGACCGCCCCATCCAAGGAAGAACAGGGTTCCAATGGGTTCAAACCAGGGGGCCACGTCAGCCGAGAAGGTGAAGGTGTGAGGGTCCGTCTTGTTGGCGGGAGGAGTGAAGTTGGCGGAGAGTTTGGCATATGGAGGACGAATCTTGTCTTCCAACCACCAGAACTCCATGTTCTGGGAGGTGTCTTTCTGGTTCAACCTGGTGGCCACGCTGATGATGGTGGCGTAGTCCGGGCGGTCCAGATAAATCTGGTCGTCCATCTCCAGGACTACTCGCTTGTCCTCCAACTGCTCCACAAGGGTGTAGAAATCGAGGGTAGGCATTGGGAACTCCTTTTATTTCCCGACGTACTGGAGCCACGCTTTTGCCAGTTCGGATTTTGAGTTCGCGGGGGCTCCGGCCCGCGATTGAGAACTGGCCCCACCCTGGAGTGCTTGGGCCATGTCCTTGGCCTGAGCGCTCTCTGCCGGGCGGGAACGGTACTTCTGTTGGGCCTCGGCGAGCCTGCGGGCGTACACGTCTGGGAAGCGGGAAGCCACAACGGCAGCCATAAACTCGGCCCTATGCCGGGGGCTTCCTTTCGCGGACGCAACGGCCATGTAGGTCTCCCGGTCTTCTTGCGCCACCTTCTCGAAGAGGGCCTTCACCTCGGTCCAAGGAATGGGGTGGATGAGGTCTCCAGTCCATTCTTTGGTGAGGGCGGCGTCGGTCTCCAAGACCTGGCGCTGGACACTCATCTGCGTTTCTTGCAACTGCCGCTGCCGGGCCATCCATTCTGCAATCGCCCTGTTGCGTGCCCGCTCGTAATCGGCCAGTCGCTTATGGTACTCCTCCGGCTCCGCCTCCTGGAGCGCCTTGAACTCCGGGAGGAGGGTCGTATCCGGGGGCTCTTCGCTCGGGGTAAAGCCAGGCGCGGGGGGCGGAGGAACACGCTGGAGGGCCGGCTCATCAGGCTCCGCCGGAGGCGCCTGCGGGGGTACTCCGGCGCTCCTCAGAGCCTCAATGGCCTGGCGCATCGCGGCGGCTTCCGCCTCCGCCTGCTTGGCCTTCGCCCAAATCTTCCGCCACTTTGAAGCATTTTTAGCATTGAGGGCGTTCTGGAACTCTCGGACTTTCTGCTGGATTTCAGGAGGGAGGGCTTCGAGTTTGGCCTTCTCCTCTTCCGTGAGTTCCACGACCGGTTCGGTCTCCTCCTCCTGTTGGGGCTCCTGAGGAGGCTTGCTCACGTCAGCCAGGAAGTTTTGGAGCCATTCAGGTTCCTCCTGCTTCGGTTCAGGCTGGGGCTCCTTGGTCTCTTCCTCCTTGGACTCAGTCGCTTGGGGCGCGCTCTGGGCTTCGCCAGGCACGGACTTGGCTAGGCTCTGGAGGAGGGTTCCGCCCTGCTCTGGAGGCACGGCCTGTCCGTCCATCTCGGTGATTCTCATTTTCCGCTCCTTTCACGAATCTCCTTCGCTGCCCGGTCTCCTTCCGAAATCACAGCGAGGAGTTGACTGATAAGCCATTGATAAGACTTCACAATGGCTGCGTAATCTTCGGCCTTCGTCTCGCCAGAGAGAAGCCTGGCGTGTTCCTTCTCGATGTTCGCCTGGAGGATGTCAAAGAGCACCGAGAAGCCTGGATGAGCAAGGAGCGCCCTGGCGTGCTCCGCCTTCCGAACCTTGTCGGCCCCCGTGGAAAGTTCTTTTGCCTTCGCTTCTGCCATATCAATAACACTCTCCGTTCTACGGAGAGCCGCCTTCCACCCACCCATGAGGCGCCCCCCAACAGAACAGGGCGCGCAATTGGCAAGTTTTTCAAGAAGCCATTGCCCCATCTTACCCTCCCGTGTACGAACCCGAGACGTCCTGCGGCAAGTTGCCCATCACCCCCTTGGCCATAGCCAGCCTTGCGTCCTCAGGAGGAGCACCCATCTGCTTCGGTACTCCCAGGCCGCCTTCCTTGGCAGGCTCGTTCTGCCCAGGGAGTGTGGCTGCCTCTCCAGGAGGCGGCGCAGGCCCCGCGTTTCCCTGCGGGGAGAAGAGTTCTCCTTCGAAGGCTTTGTGCGCTTCCGGGAGCCCAAGGCGCTGATAAATCTGGACAATCAGCCAGGGGTAGTTCGCCGGGATTCCCAACTGGAGCATCTGGTTCAGGAGCGAGCCCATGGCTGCCGCCTGGGCTTTCATGCTCTGCTCCGAGCGGGCCGTTGTGGCCTCCACGTAGAAATCTCCCACGATGTCGCTAGGCGAGACCTGGACTGGAGGGGAGACCGCCGAGCCGAAGTGTACAGGGACCTGAATCGGGAGGTCCATGAACTGCTGAATGTTTTTCACGAATTGCCGGAAGGCCGGCGTAAGCAGGGTCCGGGTGATGTTGGAAATGGTGATGTCGAAGGCCGTCTCGCTTTGGCCCTGGAGGACGCTCGTCGCATAGGCCGTTGAGGCCGCCTTCATGGCCATCACAATCGGGGTGACCGCCGAAGTCTCTTGGACCTTCCCGTCATAGAAGGACAGAATCTGCCAAAAATCGTTGGGGATTGGCGTTGCCTGGATTGGTCTCCAGGCATCCATCTCCTCGGTGAAAATGATGCCATTCGGGATGGACTTTCGGAGCGCTTCCTCATCAACACCACCGGACCTCTTCACGAGGTGTCGGAGGTTCTGTGCCGCGATGTTCTCCTCAATCTGCGCCAAGACCGTGCTGGCCTTTTCCCAGATTGGGAACAGCATCTCGGCCATGCCAATGCCATATATCGAATCCGGCGATGGCGTGCTCACGCCAACGCTGTAAGGACGCTGCCCGTGAGAGTAGTAGTTCTCTTGGGCTCCGAGGAGTTCTCCGGTAATCTCGTCAAACCAGAAGGCCCAGAGGTTGGGGATGCCGTTCCCATCCGGGTCTTCCCAACTCCATGCCTCAATCACTGTTCCATACCCGAAGAGGTCACCAATCCCTTTTCTACCCATCCGGGTATATTTGAGGCGCTCTTTCATTTCGACGGTGACGTTGTTCCCGGAGAGCCACTGGATTTTTTCCATGGCGTCCGGGCGCCACCGCCCCTTCGCAATCTCCATGGCGGCCATTTCCCTGGAGACTTCCAGAATCTCGAATGTCCAGCGGGCGTTGTGGACTGTCGTGGCGCCGGGGTCAATCATGAAATTGAACGGGGAAATCCTGACCAGTTCGGCGAACTCCTGCTTGGGGACGAAGGCCGGGAGTTCTCCCACCATGGCCTTCTCTTTCACAACCCGGTATCCGCTCTTCAGAATCCCCCAGCCCGCAATCAAGGTGTCTAGAATGGCCTCTGAAACCGCCCTCTGGTTCTCTCCGAGTTTGTAGTTCATCTCGGAGACGTTCTGGAGCAGGAGCGCCTTCACCTCCGCGTCTTGGTTCACCTGCGGCTGGTAGGGCTCGAATCCCGCCGGGCGAACCACGACGTGGTTGTCTGCCATCTCCCACGCCCCAAGTACCCTGGCGTAGGTCTGGCGGATGGTGTTGTACACGTGGGGGATGTTTTCCTTGGATAGCCAGGGCCTGTCAGAAACAGGCTTGTTCTGATAGGCCGAATAGGCTTTGTAGAGTTTCTGGCGTATATCCGAGTTAGCCTGCAAGGCGGAGTCGTACACCGCCTTGAGTTCCTTGCACCTTTCGATGGCCCAAGCCTGGACTTCTTCGTTCATCCCTGCACCTTCAGCCCTTGGGCTGGGCCGATATGGTTCTTGCGCTGATATTCTTTATCTCGCTCCAGCCTCTCTTCCATGGCCTTACCTTCCAGAACGCGGAAAGGCGGGTCCTTCAGCCACCGCTTCCGGCGCTCCATGCGCTCCTCTTCGAAGCGCCTGTTGATTCTGGCCTTTTCCTCTTCGAGGTTCTTGAGGCGCTTCATGGTGTAGGACGGGAACCCTCCACCATGGAAGTGAACAGCAGGGGCGGAGCGGAAGACGATTTCGGCCTGGTTCCCGCATTCAGGGCAGAAAAAGTTTTTTCTCTCTGCGATGGTTCGGTAGCCCTCGCCTTCCCATCCGCAACGTGTACATGCGTAATCGTAGGTCGGCATAGGCCCCTCCTTTTCGCAAGATAATACCCTAAACGCCCTCTGTCAAGTGCTACCGGAAATGCCACTCCCGCTCTGCGAGTCTGGCATTGAGGCGGATGCGCTCCTCGACGGTAAGCCTAGGGATTTCAATGGGTTTCCGCATCTCCTCCAGCGCCAGGTCCAGGGCCTCTTTCGCTTTCTCCTCTTGCGTAACCGCCTGCTTCCGGTAGCGGAACTTCGCCGTGGCAATGTAGCGGAGGCAATCCGGGAAGTGCTTGTACTTGTTGTTCTCCACCACGCCTTTCGCTGGGTCCTTGAACCGGTACCGCATGAGGCTCTGGATGGTGGCTTTACAGGTCTTGAAAATCTGAAACTGGGGCGTCCCGTCCGGGAGCCTCCCCATGAACCATTCCCGAAGTTTCAGGTGGCCGTAGGAAATCTTATCCTCGCCAGGCACAAAGCGCATGGGGTATCCAAGTTCCATGGACTGCTTGACGTACTCCTCGATAATCTTCCCTCCTGTCACCGTGGAGCGTTTGAGGCCGAAGTTCGGGTCCAAGACCCGGAGCAAGGGCTTCGCCCCAAGCGCGTCCTCAATTTCTTTCGCAACCTCGATTGCCCCGGCGATAGTCATGGTCCGCGGGTTCCAACTCTCCGCGACCTGGACTATCCGCGGGACCCCTCCCGTTCTCGCCGGGTCGAAGACGGCAACCCACACCATTGCCGCCGGGTGAGAGTCATGGGGGTCGAGAGCCATAATCAAGTTCCACCCATCCGGCTCGCCTCCAACCTTCGGAAGGGGAAAGGGGTCAATGAAGTGCTCTGCTGGGCGAAGGTAGCGGAGAAAGACCCTGGATGCCACCGAGGATGGGATTCCGCGCACCCGGGCCTGGAAGTCGGATGCGGGAAGCCGGTTCACCCACCATTCCATATCCTCCGGAGGCAAGTGGGGGTTGTCCCGCACGTCAATCTGAATCGAGAAAACCTTGAACCTCTCATTGGTGTCGGACGTGCTGTTGTCCAACAGGTACTCGTCGAACCAATCCGACCCCAGCGGCGTCGCGGAAACGTAAATCAACCCGCCCCGGTCCACAGTCCCACGAATCACTTCCACGTAGAACTCACGGCTCGGCGGCGGTTCGTCGAACCAAACCAAGTCCCCGGTCCAACCGGCCATGGACTTTTTGGATTGCCGGTAGGTCATGAAGGAGACCTGGACCCCATTCGGGAAGACAACCCCCGTAATTTCCCCGTTCGGGGTCACGTGCGGGAGAACGCGGAACTCGACTGGCAAGACCTCCATGAGTTTAGGCCAGATAATCTCCCCGATGCCGTGCTTGTAGTCCTCCGCGTAAATGCGCATCTTTAGGGGCCTGCGCCGCTCCTCACCCGGGAGAAGCCGGACCTCTTTCGGGATGTAATCGGGGTACCTGCCCGTGATATGGAAGGCCGTCATCACAGCCGCGCAGTGGGTCTTCCCGGAGCGGTTCCCGCCGAAGAGAACCTTCTCTTTGGCCTTGCTCTGGAAGAACAGGATTTGGGCCTGCCCGAAGCGGCACTGCGCAGGGAGCGTCGGCTCAAAGTTCGCGAGAGGGTTGGCCTCAATCCTCGCGGTAATCTCCTTCTCCCGCTGCTCTAGGATGCGCTCAATCTCCCGGAGGGAGGCAACCTTCTGGACCAACTCTTCGCTCACCCGGCCACCTCCACGTTCTCCGCATCGAAGTTCTCTGCGGATTCTGTGCCAGGCGTGCTGACCACCTCGCGCAAATCAACAAACTTTCCCCCTTCATCCCGCAACTGGAGAATCAACAAATGCTCCGGCTTGACCCCACCAGAATCTTGGACCGTTTTCACGACGCCAGCAAGCCATTTTTGGCTCACTCGCGGAGCAGGGGTCGGGCCAGGCGTCCCCTCCGGCGTGATGTAGCCGCGCAAGAGCGCATCGCGGAGCCTCGCCTTAAGCACCACGTCTTCCGCCAGGCTGTCCAACGGAACCCTTTCGCGCGCCGCCTCGCCGTCACCAAGGAGCGCCAAGGGCTGGACTTCCTCCGCTCCGATGTCCAAAACTTTTTCATGCTCATCCCTCACGCCTTTCAGTTTGGCCATGATACGGTCAATCTCCTCCGAGAGGAGCCGCCTGTCTTCACGGATTCGTTCCAGTTCCTCATGCACCAGGTCCACCTCAATCTTCGCGGTCTTGGTCGTGTAGCCGGCGAGGGCCTGGTAAATCTGCTGGAAAGAGACAACCGCGTCGCTGACTTCGCGGAGGTGGGCTTTGTCCCGGAGCCTTGGGTCGGCCAAAAGGGCCTGCACTTTCAGCCGGACCACTTTCACCAGACCGTTGAGCAAGTCGCGGTACTGGGCAGAAAGGCGGTCAATTTCCTCTTGGCTCAGATTCAAGGCGGTCTGCTCGATGGTGTACACCGAGGCCCCAATGCCGCCTTTCGTCCCCGAAATCGCCCGTTTGGTTTCCATCGCGGCCCCATCAACCGCGACGGCTTCAGCGATTTTCTTGCGCCCCATCTTCTCCACCCTTCGGCCAGAAAGAGCCACAGTCCCGGTATTGCCGAGGAGAGACGGTGTGCGCCTCAAGCCATTTCGGCCAACCAACATGCTTGCCGAATACGCACACCCCACGCGGCCCCCCAAGGCCCTTCTCCGCCGATTCGTAAGAAGCCATGTCCGGTTCGTAGTACACGCAATCTTCGCACCAGCCTTCCGGATTCTTCATGCGACCCTCCAGGACCAGAATCTAATCCACCCGCTGAAAAAATGCAAGCGCGAAATGCGCCCACGTTGTTTAAGCACCATGGTGCTATATGGAGCGTATTTCCTGCTATGCTACGCTTAGCAGGTTTTCTTTTCAACGAACACAAAGCCTGGGCGGGGGGA
>Ga0272448_1005972_pt1 | contig 13273 bp, 8 predicted proteins | sample YNPCB0191_FD_202220 | JGI IMG/M metagenome (GOLD analysis project Ga0272448, IMG submission 202220) | Hot spring sediment microbial communities from Yellowstone National Park, WY, United States - YNP-CB-019-1 | ecosystem: Environmental > Aquatic > Thermal springs > Hot (42-90C) > Sediment...
CACGAAATTATCTAAAAGAGTATTATCGAAGAGAAATTTCTGAAAGTGAGTTTTCTGTAGACAAAAGATGGTTCGGATGGAAAATAGAGCAGAGAAAAGAAGACAGAATTGAGACTGCTCTAGCATGTGTTAATTTATGGCATAATTTATTTAGACTATATTAATTCTGTCCCACAGCCCCTAAAAACAAAACATTTAAATAGTAAAAAGATGTCAAATTATTAGGTGATATAATGAACAATATAAAAATATATAATGCAGAATCAAAAGTTGAAGAAAGGAAAGTGAATAACAGATTGTTTAAGAAAATAACTCCATTAATTGCAGGTGTCCTATTGGCCATGGGTACGGCTTCGGCTATTAATGCCACTAATAAAAATCAAGAAACAAAAACTGTCCAGACAGTTCCTATAGAAAGTACTGCGAACTCTAAAAATACCTCCAAGATATCTTATTCTGAGATTATTGGTGAAATAGAGAAAGAAAAAAGAGCAAATGCTTCTTCTACAGAACAGCAGAAAGAAGAAAAAATAAATTATGAACAAATTGATTTTGATCATATTAAAGTTGAAGACCTTAGGAAATTTTTAAATGAGAATCAAAATAAAGCACTTGATGACATTCTTGTATCGATTCTAACTGGAGAAAAAAGAAATGAAATAATCTCAAATGCAGGAGAGGATGTCAGAAAATATATAGAGTCAATGAATTTCAAAACTTTGAGCGAAAATATGTCACAAAAGGAGGAACAGGATTTTGAAAGATTAAAACAAACTTTAACTAATGAACAACTAAAGGCAATCGAAACTCACTGGATCAAAAAGGGGGTAGTAGCAGGAGTTGTATTGGTAGGCGCATTCGTGACAGGGGTAGTAATTGCAGCAGAATTAGAATTAACAGTAGCGTGGGTAGGAGTAGGGGTAGCAGTATGGTTAGGATTAGCAGCAAGAACAGTTGAAGAAACGGGAGACGCAGCAATATTGGGAGCATTAACATTCCCAGTAGCAGTATTAATAACCATAGGAGCGATAGGTGTAGCGAAGTTTATCAAGGAAATGAAAAAAGCGCTTAGATAAAACATTTTTCATTTCATATTTTTTATACAATCTTACTGCAATGAAGTCCATTTATATATGTATTATAAAAAATGAACAATTAAAATTGAGAAAATGTTAATATCTAATATTTACCAAATAGAGATAATATTGACCAGTGACATCCTCCCCGACCTGAAGGTCGGGGCTTCCAGCAGTGTTTAGCTATGAAGTTATACACTAACTATACACTGCATATAGTTCCTGCTTCCTTGACCATGCTTGCCCTGTCTTGTGACAGGGTAGGGGCTTGATCTCTACAGGCGTTACTTTCGCAGTGCCCCTGCGTAGCTCTTATGAGTATATTCTTTGCAGCATTCATGTCTCTGTCAATATTGAGACCGCAGAAAGGACAATGATGAATTCTGTCCGAAAGCTGCTTTTCTACGATCCTATGACAGTTGCTGCACTCTTGTGTGGTATTCTTTGCTTCTACGAATACAACTTTGCAACCAGCTTCCTCCGCTTTGTAGCAAAGCATATTCGTAAATTTGTTCCATCCTGCATCAATTATATGCTTTCCTAAATGCAGTTTTCCTTTTATTCTTTTTGACATTTCTTTTGAATTTAGTTTTTCTAAAGCTATAAATGAATATGAATTAACTAATTTATTTGATATTTTATGAAGAAAATCTAATCTTGCATTTGCTATCTTTTCATGCAGCACTGCAACTCTGTGCTTTGCTTTTTCTCTGTTCTTGCTTCCTTTCTTTTTCTTTGATAACTTTCTTTGTAGGAAAGCGAGTCTTTCTTCATATTTTTTATAGTGTTTTGGATTCTCTATAATTTCTCCATTTGAGAGAGTTGCAAATCTAGTGAGACCTAAATCTATTCCGATTTGATTTTCTTGTTTCTCATATTCTTTGTGTTTGTCTTGTTTCTTATATTGTTTATGTCTCTCTTGTTTTTCATCGATGATTGTTGACTCTTGATCCTCTTTATTTTCTTGTCTTTTTTGTCTTTCTTGTACAACGCAGAAGACTGCAAACCATTTTCCTGATGATTCTCTTTTCAATGTTAAAGTCTTTATTGTTCCTTTTATTTCTCTATGTTGCTTTATGCTTATTTCTCCGAATGGAGTGACACTTAATTTCTTGTCAAGCTTGAATCCGAATTGAGGATAATACAAACTCTTCATTCTATCCATTGATTTGAAGCGAGGGAAACCGCATTTCTTTCCCTGCTTCTTCATCTTTATCATTTTCCATAAGGCATTCTCAAGTCTTTGAGAAAGTGCTTGTGCTGTTTGCGAATATAATCCCTTATCCCTGACAATATTATGCATTTCATTTCTTGTCAGGAATTTCTTTTCTGTTTCATATTTCTTCTTATTTGCTTCAAGAAGTTCGTTCCACAAATCCTTCTCTATCTTTAAGTGTTCTTTCATCTGCATTTCTTGCTTCTTTGAAGGATATATTCTGAATTTGTATGTCTTAATTATGTGTGCTTTTGTTTCACTTGCTTTTGACATGATATTCCTTTGAGATATGTGCTTTATAAGCTTTTCTGAGGTTCATTTCCAGTGAATTTTATACAGCTTTAGAACGATTTAGATTATTTTTGTTATATATTATACATCATATGTATGCAAATTTGGCAGCAAATTCATCCAACCTTTGAAAAGGTTGGTTTTCTTTGCTGGTGGATTATAAAAATTATCTCTTGCCGCATCCAATATTGTAAATATCATATCTCAACTGCTTTGTCTTTATTATTTCATCTGCCATCTGCTCTATAAGCATGTCCTTTATTTTTCTGTATTGATCAGGGGGTAGCTGTGCATTGCCTATCGCATATCTTTTTCCTTTCGCATTCCAGCAAAACATTGCATCTTGAAGGCCTTCACAGTTATGCGCAAAGTAGGTATCTGAACAATTATTACATGCATCAAGCTCGAAACATCGAATGGTATTCGAAGAATCATAACAATGAATACAAAATTGTGAATCTGTTATTCTATGTGATCCAAAAACATATTTTGCATTTGAACCAATGCTAGAATTGACAGCTGCATACTCTGAGTAGATTGCAGCACTCGTCTTATACACATTTGATGAATTGTATGCAATTGCTGTTTTTATTATGTTACCCAATTCCCCTCCCTTAAAATGAAAACAAAAATATGCTATTTTACCTAGACTTTTCTTTATGCTATTTAAATCTTGAATCTCGTTTTCATCCAAGTGTAAATCTGCTAGCATAATGGCTTCATCATATCCAATAATCCTCCTTTCCGGCACACTATCGTATAATTTTGAAAATTCTAAAGCTTGAGTAGCATAAATTTTATTTCCAAGTGGTGAAATAAGCTCTTTAGGCAATTTAAAATACTTCGCTAGCCATCTTTCATACTGATCGATTCCAGATGTTTCTTTTTTGAAAAGTACCTTAAACGTGGAAGAAAATGCTTTTTCGATAGGAGTAATGTTTGTAGGTTTCTCCTGGACTTTTTCTTTTATATACAATTTCACTTCTTCTGATGGTTCTTTATTTGAGAGAAGTTGAAATAGCGATGGAAGTTTCTTTTTCTTCTTTAATTCATCTCTAATTTCTGCAATTAATTTTGATTTCAGTGAAAGATATTTGTCTTTTGGTAATGACAAATTTCCTATCATATTTCTTTTATTTTTCTGATTGAATGAAAACATCAGATCAGAACAGCCGTCACAATTCATACAGAAAAAAAGATCGCTACTTTCAGCACATTGATTAATTTCGAAACATCGTTTTAGATTTGTTCCTCCGTATAAATTTATTATGAATTCACCATTTACACAACCTAAACTGCCAAAAATATATTTTGAATTGGCCCTAATCCCTTCGCTACCAAAAACATAGAAAGAATTTTCTACATATGTAGAATCTAAAATGTAATAAGAATTGAAAACTAAATCAGAGGACGTGATAAACGAAGATTTTCCAAGCACTTTGTTTCCGCAATATTCCCATTTGTCAGATAACGCTTCAACGATTGAATCTATATCTTTTATTTCGTTAATCGTTAAAGGCTCTATTGATTTTTCATTCATTTCATTCAAAGAGATAAATCTTGAATTGATACAATAAGCATCACTGTGAAATACGACTTCTTTTCCTGAAACATGAGATTTCCTTTTTCCTGTAACTAGCATGTACTCTTTCAGCCATTCCTCATACTCTTTCAGCTCTCCTATTTCTTCTCCAAATAAAACTTTGCAAGTTGCCTTCCATGCCTTATTTAACTCATTATAGACCAGAGAATTTGTATCCATATAATCACTTCTTACCACACCCAATATTGAATATATCATACTTCAGCTCTTTCTTACTCAAAATCTCATCAGCCATCTGCTCAACAAGCATGTCCTTTATTTTTCTGTATTGATCAGGAGGCAGCTGTGCATTACCTACCGCATATCTCTTTCCTTTCACATTCCAGCAAAACATTGCTTCATTTAGACCTTCGCAGTTGTGTGCGAAATATGTGTCGCTGCAGTTTGTCGAGCTGTCTACTTCAAAACATCTTGTAAGTTTTGATGAATAATAGCAATGTACACAAAATTGTGAATCTTTTGGTCTATCTGATCCAAAAATATATTTTCCATAAGATCCGATAGTACAACTAGCAGCTACATATTCGGAATAAAGTGCAACATCTGTATTATATATATTTGCTGAGTCATATGCAATTGGCGTTTTTATTAAATTACCTGATTTTCCTACTCTGAAATGTTTGCAAAAATAAGCTATTTTACTAAGATTTTTCTTTATACTATCCAAATCTTGAATTTCTTTTTCCTCCAAATGTAAATCCACTAACAAAGTCGCTTCCTCATCCCTGATCATCCTTGTTTCAGGTATAGCTTCATGTACTTTTAAAAAGTCTGTGGGTTGGTCAACATAAAATTTATTTCCGAGTGGCGAAACAACTTCTTTAGGTAATTTAAAATGCCTTGCAAGCCAATTTTCGTACTGATCTATTCCTCCTTCACGTTCTTTTCTGAATAACACTTTAAATGTTGATGAAAATGCTTTTTCTATTGGTTTAATATCTCCAGCTTCTTCTTCAATTTGAAATTTTATATCAAGAGATAGTTTGTCTTTCGGTGCTAATTCAAAAAGAGATGGAAAATTCTTATTTTTCTTTAATTCGTCTTTTATTTCTTCTATCAGCTTAGTCTTCAAAGAGAGATATTTATCTTTTGGTAATTGGAGATTGCCAATCATATTTCTTTTGTTTCTTTGATTGAAAGAAAATAATAGATCTGAACAGTTGATACAATTCATACAATAAAAGACATCACTGACATCACCACTACTCATCACTTCTAAACATCGTTTTGCATTGTCAATACCATACACCCTAACTAGAAATTCACTTCTTTCACAGCCTATACTACCGAAAATGTATTTTGAATTTTCCCTTATCCCTTCGCTGCAAAAGGAGTATAAAGAATTTTCTAAATACGATGATTCTAGGGCATAATGTGAGTCAAAAACAGTATCAGAAGATTCGATGAAAGTAGACCTTCCAAAAATCTTATTACCTGTATATTCCCATTTTTCTGAAATTGCTTCTACAATCGAATCAATATCCTTGATCTCGTTAATCGTTAAAGGTTCTATTGATTTTTCTTTAACTTCATCTAAAGAAACAAATTTCGCATTCTTACAATATTTATCAAAACAAAATGTCACTTCCTTTCCAGAGATATGTGATTTTCTCTTTCCTATTACTGGCATGTACTCTTTCAGCCATTCCTCATACTCCTTCAATTCACCGATTTCTTCTCCAAAGAGAATTCTGCAAGTAGATTTCCATACCTTGTTCAGTTCATTATAGACTGGAGAGGTTGTATCCATATAATCACTTCTTACTGCATCCAATATTGTAAATATCATATCTCAACTGCTTTGTCTTTATTATTTCATCTGCCATCTGCTCAACTAGCATGTCTTTTATCTTTCTGTATTGATCGGGAGGTAGCTGTGCATTACCGATCGCATATCTCTTTCCTTTCGTATTCCAACAGAACATCGCATCCTGCAGGCCTTCGCAGTTGTGGGCAAAGTATGTATCTGAACAGTTTTCACATGAGTCAACTTCGAAACAACGTGTTAGGCCAGCTGAATAGTAACAAGAGATGCAAAACTGAGAATCGTATACTCTATCACTTCCAAAAATATATTTTACATTTGGTCCAGCTGCTCTGCTCATTCCGATATACTCTGCATTTATAGCTCCGCCACATTTATATGCGTTTGAGGCGTTAATAGCCACGGGGCATTTGATGACATTTCCAAATGTTCCACCATAAAATTCCCATGATGCAAAGCCAATTTTTTCAACATTTCTCTTCAACATGCTCCAACTTTGGATTTCATTTTCTGATAAAGAGACTTTTTCAAGTTGAAAAGCTTCTGACTCATTTATTATTGACTTTTCTGGTACAATATTAACTATTTTTCCAAATTCATATATTGTATCTACATAAGCAGATTGTCCAAATGGAGAAATTACTTCTTTTACACCTTCAGCATACTTTGAAAGCCATCTTTCATACTGATCGATTCCAGATGTTTCTTTTTTGAAAAGTACCTTAAACGTGGAAGAAAATGCTTTTTCAATTGGAGTAATGTTTGTAGGTCTCTCCTGGACTTTTTCTTTTATATACGACTTTACGTCCTCTGATGGTTCTTTATTTGAGAGAAGTTGAAATAGCGATGGAAGTTTCTTTTTCTTCTTTAATTCATCTCTAATTTCTGCAATTAATTTTGATTTTAATGAAAAATATTTGTCTTTTGGTAATGACAAATTTCCTATCATATTTCTTTTATTTTTCTGATTGAATGAAAACATCAGATCAGAACAGCCGTCACAATTTGCACAAAAATACAAGTCACTACTTTTTAAAACAGTACGTATATCAAAGCATCTTTTCGAATAGGAAGAGCCGCATCCTCTTATTATAAATTCCTCTCCATCAGTTAATCCAACAGAGCCAAAGATATACTTACAGTCCGTTCTTACACCTGCCGATGCAAAAACATAAGTTGATTTGTATACGTTAAAAGAATCAGCAATGTAATGCGAGTCAAAAACAGTGTCTGAAGAATCGACGTAAGTTGATCTTCCACTTATCTTACTTCCACAATACTCCCATTTCTCACTGATTGCTTCAATGATGCTGTCTATATCTTTTATCTCATTGATTGTAAGTGGTTCTATGCTTCTCTCCCTTGCTTCATCAAGTGCAATAAAATGAGCATCTTTGCAGTAATAAGGCAAGCCAAGTATGACCTCTTTTCCTGAAATTGATGATTTTACTGTTGTTAATGGCGGCATGTACTCCTTTAACCATTCCTCGTATTCTTTCAGCTCTCCGATTTCTTCTCCAAAGAGAATTCTGCAAGTAGATTTCCATACCTTGTTCAGTTCATTATAGACTGGAGAGTTTGTATCCATATGCTCACTTCTTACCGCATCCAATGTTGTATATATTCCACTTTAGATCCTTCTTTTTGATCAGCCCATCTGCCATCTGTTCTATAATTGAATCCTTTATGCTTCTATATTTGTCAGGAGGAAACTGAGCATTTCCAATCGCAGTTCTCAAATTCTTGACATTGAAGCAAAACATTGAATCCTGGACATTTTCACAGTTGTGTGAGAAATAGATATCACTGCAGTTAGTGCAGCTGTCAACTTCAAATGCTCGCGTTAGGCCTGTAGAATTGTGCGCTCCTATGCAAAATGAACTACTGAAGATATTCGTTGAACCGAACATATAGGACGACTCTCTCGGCCACCAACAGAACGCAGAAGATTTTGATTCTACAAAACTTGCACCATTATAGCAGTCAATAGAATTCATACAAATTTCAGACTTATCTACATTACTGTTTTTGCCAGAGACATAATCGAAAGGTACAAAAGCTACTTTTGCAAGAATAGATGTATTATTGAGTGAGAGTTTTTGTGCATCGTCGATTTTTATTGTCGGAGGATTCTGTGAGAGAGCAGCAGCTTCTTTCCATGCTATTCCTCTGTGTTTAATTCTATCTATTGGTTTATACTCTTCCATCCATAGAATTTCTTCATTCGATGCAGTAGTGCCTGGCTTAAGGATTACAAACCTTGGTGTTTTACTGGAAAGGTATGATTCGTAATCATTCAAATTACCTGGATCTTTCTTTAACAGCACTCTAAATGTACTTTTGAATGCATTTTGAATAGGTGCAATATTGAATTGTTCTAATTCTCCTTCCTGTCTTTTGACAGTCATACTCAACGGTTCTTTTGGTAAATTCCCAACAATATCAAGTAAGGATATAACTGATTTTTTCTTTTTCAGTTCGTCGGCGATCTCTGATAGAATCTTCTTTTTAAGATTGATATAATTATCTGGCAGTAATTCGAGGTTACCTATGCATCTTCTTTTTCCTGCAAGATTAAAGCAAAATAGGCAATCATTACATCCTTCAACATTTGCTGAGTAGAAAATGTCTGAAGAGAAACGAATCATATAATACTCGAAACATCGTTGAGATTTTGTTCCAATAAAACCTTTGATGGTATGAGAACAGTCTGTCCCTGCCCAAACGCCAAACATAAATTTAGATCGTCTTCCATATGCTGAATAAGCAATGTATTCAGACTTCTCAAACATCTTTGAATTATACATATATGTAGAATCTACAATGTTTGTGCTTCCTTCAACATATCTTGAATTTCCAAGTATTGTATTGCCTGTATAATAAAATCTTTCCTGAAGTGCTTCAATGATACTATCAATGTCTTTAATTTCATTAATATTAAGCGGTTCGAAACGTTTATAGAAATCTATCTCATCGTAACTTATGAATTTTGCATCCTTGCAATAGTCATCACAAATTAAAGTCGTCTCCTTACCTGAAACTGCTGATTTCTCAGTTCTTGGCTTTTCCCCATAATCATGTAGCAACCATTCCTCATACTCCTTTAATTCTCCGATTTCCTCACCGAATAAAACTTTACATGTTGCCTTCCATGCTTTATTCAGTTGTTCATAGACTGGCAAGTTTGTATCCATATAATCACTTCTTACTGCATCCAATATTGTAAATATCATATCTCAACTGCTTTGTCTTTATTATTTCATCTGCCATCTGCTCTATAAGTATTTCCTTTATTTTTCTGTATTGATCAGGAGGCAGCTGTGCATTACCTATCGCATATCTCTTTCCTTTCGTATTCCAGCAGAACATTGCATCCTGAAGGCCTTCACAGTTGTGTGCGAAATAGGTGTCACTGCAGTTTTCACATGAGTCAAGCTCAAAACAACGCGTGAGCTTTGTTGAGTTGTTGCATTTCATGCAAAACTGTGAATAAGTTATCTCATTTGACCCAAAAACATATTTTATCTCAAGGCTCTCAGGACAGAATGCCACGCCTTCATTATGTTTGCCTAAAGACCAGTACATGTTAACACAGTCTTCAGCGTAAAGTACTTTTGCTACATTTAAATTCCTTCCACCTTCTCCTTCTTCTGTTAGATATGCAATCTCTCCCAACTTGTCTTTAATCCTACTGAGGCTGTTTAAGTCAGACTCTTCCAGATGCAAACTGCTAAGTTTAACTGCCTCGCTATGAGAAACAGTCCTGCGTTTTGGAAAATGGCGCCACATTTTGAAGTACTCAGGAGAAAACATAAATGTCTTCGAACCAAATGCCGAGTCGATCTCATCAAACGAATATCTCGCTACATTCCTCAGCAACCAATCTTTATATCTCATCATATCGCCTGTTTCTTTTCTGAATAGCACCTTGAATGCAGAACTGAACGTCTTTTCTATCGCAACCATGTCTATTTCCTGGGTAGATACTGCCTTATCTATTTCACGAATTGCTTTAGGAGTTGGTGAAATGTTAGGGATGAGTTCAAATATCGATGGGAATCTCTTATTCTTCTTCAGCTCTTCTTTGATCTCATCCAATAGCTTCTTTTTAAGTGCGAAGTACTTGTCTGAGGGAAGTTCCAAGTTTCCTATACATCTGTTTTTTCCACGTTGGTTAAAACAAAACAGCATTTCATTACATCCAATTAGGTTGGTCGAATTGTAAACATCGTTTGATTTGACAATCCAATAGCTATTAAATGCTCTATTGGCATTGAATCTGAGGCATCTTATTACGAATTCTGATGTGAGGTATCTGGCGCAGCCGAAACAGTATCTCGAATCATTAGCATATGTCACAGCAAACTGATGGGAAGATCTATTTACAGCTATGGATTCGCGTACATAGTGTGAATCTCTGACTGCATCAGATGATTCCACAAAGGTTGAGTTTCCGAGAACTTTGTTTCCAGTATATTCCCATTTATTAGAAATAGCCTCTATTATGGAATCGATATCTTTGATCTCATTGATCGTGAGAGGGTCTATCGCCTTTTCTTTGATCTCATCCATAGAAACGAATCTAGCATCATCGCAATATTCGTTCAGAGTGAATGTGGTCTCCTTTCCAGAGATGTATGATTTTCTTCTTCCGAATTCTGGAAGGACTTCTTTCAGCCATTCCTCATACTCCTTTAATTCTCCTATCTCTTCTCCAAATAAAACTTTGCAGGTTACCTTCCATGCCTTATTTAATTCATTATAGACTGGAGAGTTTGTATCCATATAATCACTTTTTACCACAACCAATGTTAAATATATCATACTTCAACTCTTTCTTACTCAAAATCTCATCCACCATCTGTTCTACAAGCATGTCCTTTATTTTTCTGTACTGCTCAGGAGGCAGCTGAAGGTTTCCTATTGCATATCTCTTTCCTTTCGCATTCCAACAGAACATTGCGTCCTGAAGACCTTCACAGTTATGTGCAAAGTAGGTGTCACTACAGTTTGAAGATGAATCGACTTCGAAACAACGTGTAAGATTTAGAGAATTGTATGTATTAATACATTGTGAACTGTTTGTAGTACGAACTGAACCAAAGATATACTTTGATCCCCACAAAACCCAGCTGCTAATTGCTGAATGTTCTGAATTTACAATTACATATACTTTATGGGCAAATGAAGAATCAGCTATCACAGGACATTCAGAATAGAAATTATTTTTTCCAGAAATATACTCCACATTAAAGCAGCAAGTGTCAGAGAACCATTTCATTACTTTTTCTAACGTTTCAATCTCATTTTCTTTTGCTTGTAGTCCGCTTAATTGCAATGACTCTTCTTGTGAAATGACTCTCTTTTGTGGGATTAGTGAAAACGCATAGCCCATATGATACGGTTTTTGTACCTGCACAGAAGAACCAAAAAAAGTTTTGATCTCTTCCATCGGTGCTGTATGATTAGATAACCAATTTTCATATCTATTTATTGATTCCGGTTCTTTTTTGAAGAGAACTTTGAAGGTAGACATAAAGTCTTTGTCTACAAATGAAATATCTTCTTTCTTTTCTGCTTTACTTTTTATCTTTATGTCAATATTTGGTTTTTTATTTTCAACAAATTTAAAAATAGATGGAAAATTTTTATCTTTTTTTAAATTCTCTCTTATCTCTTCTATCAGTTTTTGTTTCAAACTAAAATACTGATCTTTAGATAACTGAAGATTACCTATCATATGGCTTTTATTATATTGATGATATGAAAACATCATTTCATGTGATGCAGTTAAATTTGTAGAACAGTAAATATCGCTGCTAAGATAGCAATGTGAACTATTGAATATTCTTTTATTTTTTACACCACGTACAAATTTGAGCATAAATTCATTTTGACCACAATTCGAACATCCAAAATAATAATTTCCACCTGTCAGATGTTCACAATGAGTTACATATTTTGAATCGTCAACATATGTGGAATCACTGACGTAAAAAGAATTTGTTATCAAAGAAGAGGACTCCACAAATCCAGAGTTTCCAAGAATCACATTTCCAGTATATTTCCATTTCTCGGATATTGCCTCCACAATAGAATCTATGTCTTTAATCTCATTTATTGTTAACGGTTCTATTGATTTTTCTTTAACTTCATCTAAAGAAACAAATCTTGCATCTTTGCAATATTCATCGAATGCAACTGTAACATCCTTTCCAGAAATATGTGATTTCCTTTTTCCTATAACTGGCATGTATTCTTTCAGCCATTCCTCATATTCTTTCAGCTCTCCGATTTCTTCTCCAAATAAAACTTTACAAGTTGCTTTCCATGCCTTATTTAATTCGTTATATACTGAAGAATTTGTATCCATATAATCACTTCTTACCGCATCCAATATTGTAAATATCATATCTCAACTGCTTTGTCTTTATTATTTCATTTGCCATCTGCTCAACAAGCATGTCTTTTATCTTTCTGTACTGGTCAGGAGGCAGCTCAGTGTTTCCTATTGCGTGCCTTTTGCCCTTGACATTAAAGCAGAACATTGCATCCTGAAGGCCTTCGCAGTTATGTGCGAAATAAGTATCTGAGCAGTTTACGCTTGTGTCCATTTCAAAACATCTATTCAAATCTACGGAATTGTAGCAGTTTATGCAAAATTGTGATGAATTGATTCTGTAAGAACCGAAAATATGGCTTGATTTGACGACTGTGGAGCTAAACGCGACGTATGTAGCATCTGCCGCTCTGCTCATGTTATAGAGGTTAGAAACATTGTATGCTACAGGAGATTTAATGACATTGACAACAGTTCCTTCACGAAGCTCACCTGTGAAAAAACCAATCTTACCTAGATTGTTCTTTACGCTTTCTAGGCTTCCTATATCTTTCTCATCCATCTGTAATTTTGAGAGCTCTACGAGCTCTTGTTCGGATACTATTCTATTCTTAGGCAAGAGAGCGTAAGCTGGAATGTCATTTTTCGGTGGCTGATATGTATCGATTCCGAAAGGCGATTTTATTTCATTGGCTAATGGCACATATTTAGAAAGCCATTCACTATATTCAGAAAACGTCGCGCCTTCGCGTTTAAACAGCACTTTGAAAGTAGATGCAAATGCCTTCTCTATCAAATGATAATCTTCTAGTTCCTTTCTTCCATTCACTTTTATAGTGAAGGTTGGTTTCTCATCAGGTACAAGTCTAAATATCGAAGGGAATCTTTTGTTTTTCTTCAATTCTTCTCTTATCTCACTTATAAGTTTCTTTTTTAGACTCAAATATTTATCCTGTGGCAGCTGCAAGTTTCCAATGCAATT
>Ga0272448_1005973_pt1 | contig 13272 bp, 11 predicted proteins | sample YNPCB0191_FD_202220 | JGI IMG/M metagenome (GOLD analysis project Ga0272448, IMG submission 202220) | Hot spring sediment microbial communities from Yellowstone National Park, WY, United States - YNP-CB-019-1 | ecosystem: Environmental > Aquatic > Thermal springs > Hot (42-90C) > Sediment...
TTTTCTGGCCCCGGCGGCCCTGGCTGGGGCCGCGGTTGGCTTGATCTCAGCCATTCCCTTTTTTAATTGCCTGTGCTGCCTGTGGATTATAGCCGGAGCCTCGTTTTCTGTTTATTTACTGGTCCATCGCTCAGATTTTCCAATTAAAAGTAGCGATGCCCTGCTGGTTGGACTTTTAACAGGAATCGTGGCCAGCCTGGTTAACGCAGCCCTGGAAATTCCCCTGAGGCCAATTTATGTCAACATTTTCGGTCGTTTTTTTGAGTCTATGTCCAGGTTTATGGAAGAATTACCCCCAGAATGGGAAACTCTTACCCAGATGAGGTACGAGGGGTTTAACCTTTCCTTTTTCCTTTTAGATCTGCTATTATCTTCCATCTTGTTCTCGTTTTTTGGGGCCATAGGTGGCCTGATTGGTTATTCGTTATTTGGAAAGAAAAAAATTTCAGGAGAAAATAATGTCCAGACGCCTCCGCAAGACTACGGTAATCATCAACCCGGCCTCTAATCAAGGCCAGACCAAGCACCGCTGGCTGGAAATTAAAGAAGCCCTGAAAAGTTTCTTCAAAGAATTTAAGTATGATTTCACGGAAAAACCGCGGCAGGCTACTGAAATGGCCCGCCAGGCCCTGAAAGAAGGCACTGAACTCCTGATAGGCGTTGGTGGAGATGGCACGGTTAATGAAATAGCCAATGGCTTTTTTGAGGACAACAGACCGATAAACCAAGAAGCCACCCTGGGCATCGTGCCTTCGGGCACGGGTTGCGACCTCATGCGCAGCCTCAACATTCCGAAAAACTTGAAACATGCTGTGCGTTTTATTTCCGAAGCTCCTGATTCTCTCATTGATGTCGGTCGGGTTAACTATTCAACCGAAGGTAGCCAAACTGAGTCGAGGTATTTTCTTAATATTGCTGATTTTGGTCTTGGCGGCGAGGTGGTCAAGCGAGTTAACGAAGAGAGACTGAAAAGGAAAGCCTCTTCCTACGTAAAGTGTCTCATTGAAACCATGCTCTCTTTTAAAGGACATGAAGTTCAGATAAAGATAGACGGTCAAGAAAAGGCTACTGGTTCTTACCTAATCGGGGCCATCGCCAACGGCCAGGTCTTTGGCAAAGGTATGAAAATCGCGCCAGAAGCTCAGCTGAACGATAATCTTTTTGATATCATCCTGGTCAAAGGTCTAAAATTTCTGGAATTTTGCCTTCACGGCTGGAAGTTAATCAACGGAAGCCATCTTTCTTACCACAAGGTAACTATGCTGCGCGGGCATAAAGTTGAGGTCTTCCCGCTGACCCCGGCTCCGGTGCTGATCGAGCTGGACGGAGAGCAAGTAGGCAACCTCCCGGCCTCATTTGAAATAATTCCCGCTACCATGCAGGTGAAGGGGTTTACTGGACGCAAACCAGGCCTGAATTAAAGAAGTTCAACCTATTTCTTGGGCAGGTAATAAGGGTTGTTAGTAAGACATAGACGCCCATTCTCATCATAATAGCGGTAAATAATTGTTTTAGTCTTGATGTAGGAATTTCGGTATTCAACCTTTTTCAGGTAATTCTTGGTTTCCGGGTAAGGCGGCACACCATTATGTTTTTCTACAGCCATTTGTCCGGCATTATAGGCAGCCAGAACCAGGTTACGGTCTCCCTTGTATTTTTTGATCAGGTCTTTCAGATACTTGATGCCACCCTCAATGTTCTGTTCCGGGTCAAAAACATTAAGCACCCCGTATTTTACGGCAGTTTCAGGCATAAGCTGCATTAACCCAAGCGCCCCTTTATCAGATACGGCAAACTGATCATAGTTGGATTCAGCCTTGATAACCGCATGAACGAAATCTGCCGGCACTCCATGCTTGCTGGCCAGCTTTCTGATTATCGGGTCATACTTATCCCTGGTTGTTTGTTCGGCAAAGATAAAACAGCCGTTAAAAATAGTTAGAAAGAGGATGGCCACAAAAATGATAGAACTCAGCTTCTTGCCCATCTTTATCTATTTCCAGATTAAACCTTCTAGCCCTTCAGGGCAATCCCCTTTTAGGGTGATTTTACAACAGCTGCTGGAAAAGTTCAAAAGCTTTTTCCAGGGCCTGATCAATCATTTCTGCCCTGGTTCCTCCAGCCTGAGCAAAATCTGCCCGGCCGCCCCCCCCACCTCCTATCAATCCGGCTATGTCCCTGATTATTTTATTAGCCTGCAGGCGAGGTCCAGGGTTGCCAGCCACAGCCACCACCAGGAGAGCCTTTCCTTCGGTGGCCGAAGCCAGGACTACCAGACCACGATCAATTTTTTGTTTCAGAGTGTCAGCGTAAGAACGCAAGGCCTCCATGTCCAGGCCCTCGAATTTTTGCCCCACAAATTTTATTCCGTTGATTTCTTTAATTTCCATTTCCGGGGATTGACCGGCCTGGTGTAGAAGTTTATGTTTAAGTTTTTTTATTTCCTGCTCTTTCTCATCAAGCTGCTCCAGAATCTTTTCCAGTCGAGCAAAAAGTTCCTTGCGGCTGACTTTAACAAGAACTTCCAACTGTCTCAGCTGTTCTTCCAGTTCCTTGACGTAACGGAAGGCTTCTTCGCCTGTTACGGCCTCTACCCGCCGAAGACCGGCGGCCACACTGGATTCGGAAACTATCTTGAAAAAACCAATTTCTCCGCTGCTCTGAACATGTATACCACCACAGAGCTCTTTGCTAAAATCCCCCACTTTAACCAGTCGGACTTTTTCTCCGTATTTTTCCTCAAATATGGCCATTGCCCCTTCGGCTACGCCTTCTTCCAGAGTAGTAATCTTAGTGGAGACCAAGAGGTTTTCTCTTATTTTTTCGTTGATTAACTGCTCTACTCTGGTAATTTCTTCCTCGCTTAAAGCAGCATAATGAGTAAAATCAAAACGCAGCCTTTTATCACTTACCATAGACCCTGATTGGCGTACATGGTCCCCGAGGACCTGTCTCAGTGAGGCGTGCAGCAAATGGGTGGCGGTGTGGTTGCGGCTTATAGCTTTCCGGCGGGCAGCATCAACCACGGCTTCTACCTTCTGGCCTAGCTGCAATTCTCCTGATAAAGCTCTTACCTGGTGCACAATAACTCCAGGTATTGGAGCAAAGGTGTTCTCTACCAGCCCGGAAAAACTGGAACTCTTAAGAACTCCGGAATCTCCTACCTGGCCGCCAGATTCAGCATAAAACGGGGTGATTGAAAGAATGACTTCTCCTCTCTGACCCGTGACCAGTTTCTCTGTTTTTTCTCCATCCACCAGGATGGCCAGTATTTCTGTTTCTTCAACTTCTTCTTTATCATAAAAGACAGGGGTTATTTTCAGCTTCTGAAATTCCTGGTAGATGGACTTTTCCTTTAACCTGGCCTCGCCTTCCCAGGATTGACGGGCTCTTTCTCTTTGCCTTCCCAGTTCTTTCTGGAACCCGGTTTCGTCAATTTCAAGATTCTTTTCCCGGGCCAGTTCCTGGCAGAGGTCCAAAGGAAAACCAAAAGTATCGTAAAGTTTGAAAACTTTTTCTCCAGAAATTATATTTTGCCCCGCATCTACCGCTTCCTGAGCATATTCTTCGAAATATCTCAGGCCGGAGTTAAGCGTATAGGCAAACCTTTCTTCTTCAGCCAGGCACACCCGGCTGATGTAATTCAGGTTGGACATCAACTCCGGGTAGGCATCTTTCATGACCTCAACCACGGTAGAAACGAGCCTGTAAAGAAAAGGTTTCTCCAGACCAAGCAAGTTACCCCGGCGGTAGGCTCGCCTTATCAGGCGTCTTAACACATATCCTCGTCCTTCGTTGGCCGGGCTGACTCCATCTCCGATAAGAAAAGTGATGGCCCGGATGTGGTCGGAAATTATCCGAATATAGACGTCGGTTTCTCCGCCAGTTGGATACTCCTGGCTGGTTTCTTCAGAAATAACTCTGATCAACGGAAGGAAAAGGTCGGTGTCGAAATTGCTCCTTTTATTCTGGAGTACAGCTGCCATGCGTTCAAGACCCATGCCAGTATCAATGGAAGGCCTGGGCAACCGGTGCATTTCTCCCTTTTCATCCTGGTAAAATTCCATAAACACCAGGTTCCAGAGCTCCACAATCCGATCGCTTCCATTTTCAATTAGTTCATAGGGGTGGCCCGGTTCGATATCTTCTCCCAGGTCATAGTGAATTTCACTGCAGGGTCCGCAGGGACCAGTGTCTCCCATGGCCCAGAAATTATCTTTTTTGCCAAACCGGAAAATTCTGGATGAAGACAGGCCGATTTCTTTAGACCAGATGTTGAAGGCTTCCTCATCATCCTGATAAATGGTAATGTAAAGTTTTTCTGGGGGGAGCTTGAAAACTTCAGTCACCAGTTCCCAGGCATAGCTGATGGCTTCCTTCTTGAAATAATCCCCGAAGGAAAAATTTCCCAGCATCTCAAAAAAAGTATGGTGCTTGGGGGTGCGTCCCACCTGCTCCAGGTCGTTATGTTTGCCGCTGACCCGAAGACACTTCTGGACAGAAGTAGCCCGGGAATAAGACCTTTTTTCCAGGCCTAAAAAAATATTTTTGAACTGGTTCATCCCGGCGTTGGTGAAAAGCAACGTCGGGTCATCCTTGGGGATTAAGGAAGAGCTCGGTACAATCCGGTGTCCCTGACTTTCAAAAAACTTGAGAAAGGCTGTTCTGATGTCATGTGCGGTCATGTTCCTTTAACTTTCCTCTTCACCCCCTCCTTCTACTCTCTCAACTTTAACCATATCTTTTTCCATCTCTTCCAGTGCTATATCCAGTGTTGACTGAATCCCCATAACCCTCAGTTTAAAAGCATCTGGATTAGATGAGTACTTAATGCCCTGTTCAAAAGAGATGTAGCCATCACGGTAAAGCTGGTAAATAGACTGGTCGAAGGTCTGCATCCCATATTGGGCTACGCCCGTGGCAATAGCATCACGAATCAGACCGGTCTTATCACGATCAGCAATGCATTCCTGGATGTAAGAAGTGGAAATCATGACTTCTACAGCCGGAACCCGTCCCTGTTCGTCCATCCTGGGCACCAGACGCATGGAAATAACCGCCCTGAGCACGCTGGCTAACTGTAACCTAACCTGTCTTTGATGGTGTGGCGGGAAGGTTGAAATGATACGGTTGATGGTTTCTGGCGCGTCCAGCGTATGCAAGGTGCTAAGCACCAGGTGGCCGGTTTCAGCGGCCAGAAGAGCGGTTTCAATCGTCTCCAGGTCACGCATTTCTCCGACCAGGATGACATCCGGGTCTTCACGCAAGCAGGCCCTCAAACCCCGGGCAAAGCCGGTAACGTCCATGCCAACTTCTCGCTGGCTAATTATGCTCTTCTTATCTTTATGCAGGTATTCAATCGGGTCTTCTATGGTAATGATATTTTCCCGGCGGTAGGTATTAATGAAATCAATCATGGCCGCCAGGGTAGTGGTTTTACCGCTTCCCGTAGTACCTGTTACCAGGACCAAACCACGAGGATAATTAGCAATTTTCTCCAGGATCTCAGGTAACAGCAGTTCTCTAATAGATTTAACTTCCAGGGGTATTACTCTGAGGGCAATGGCCACAGAGCCTCTCTGGTAATAGATATTTCCCCTAAAACGACCAAAGCCTGACAGGCTGTAAGCTAGGTCAACATCAAAATCTTCTTTAAGCCTTTTTTTCTGAAAATCAGTCATAATCTGATTAGCCAGCTCTTCAGTATCTTCTGGAGCCAATTTGGGAAAGCCGACCAGAGGAATCAGCGTGCCATGAACTCTGATTGTTGGATGATTTCCAGCCTTCAGATGAAGGTCAGAAGCATCTCGTTCAATAGCGATTTTTAAAAGATCATCAATAAGCATCATCCCCTCCCTTATATTGCTTTAATTTTTAAAAACCTAATCTGGTTTATCTTAAAATTAAACGCGGTCAACGTTTGTTTCATGGCTCTTATTCAAAAAGCATTATAAAATAAAATTTTGATTTAATACTATAACAGGGAAATTTTAAAGTCAATTTAAACTGTTCCTGCAGCTCATTCGACAGATTCACCACAGTAGGGACAGGTTTTGGTCTTGTAAGGAAGAGGACGGTGACAGTTCCAGCAAAGATTTGAAGTGCGTTCTTCCCTAGCCCGGATGCGGGCAAAGATATCTTCAAGTTCAGGTGGTTTTTCGGTCTGTCCTTTTATTTTGGAAAGTTCCCTGATGATTTCATAAGCTGATTGAATCCGGTCTTCAACCTTGGGAGCCAGACATTTCATAATCAGGACATCTATTTCTTTGGGCACCTTCATGTTTTTCAGCCTGGGTGGCGTCACCTTACCTTGCTGGGCTTTTTCCAGAATTTTAAACGGGTCGGGATCAAAAATAGGCGGACGCCCAACCAGCATTTCATAGAAGATGCAACCTAATGAATAAATATCTGAAGGATAAGAGGCTTTACCCAGAAATTGCTCTGGAGCCATGTAGGGTGGCGAACCGATTCTGGTCGGAGCATACTGTGACGAATTAAGCCAGGCCGAGGTGCCAAAATCAGTGATTTTAACTGTTCCTTCTTCAGAGATCAGGATGTTGGAAGGCCGCAGGTCACGGTGAATAATTTTGTTCTTGTGGGCATGGTCAACTCCGTAAGCAATTTGTTTGATAATATCCACTGCTTTTTCCCAGTCAAATATCTTTTCTTTTTCCAGTAATTTCTCCAGAGACTTGCCTTTAACGTACTCCATGACCATGAAAAAAACGTCTTTTTCTTTTTCGGCGGCCAGCACTTTGACAATATTCGGGTGGTTTAAAGCAGCCTGAAGACGCGGTTCTTTCAGCAACTTGTAAAGTTCCTGGGATTGCTTGTGAGGAACCTTGATGGCCACCTTGATATCAAGCCAGGTATCGCGAGCCAGATAGACAGAGCCAAAACCGCCACTACCAAGGGATCTTAAAATTTCATATTTACCAACTTTTTGTCCTTGTAAAAACATCTTACCAGTTCCAGAAATGAGATATCATGGCCACTGCCGATATTATAGCTGTTTCTGTTCTAAGAATCCTGCCCCCCAGAGAAACCGCTCTGAATTCGTAAGTGCTGAGCTTTATTTTTTCCTCTTTGGTCCAGCCACCTTCTGGCCCGGCCGCCAGACAAACCGAGCCCGGGTTTTCGCTCAACAGAACATCTTTTAAATAAACCTGGCTGTCTTCATCAAGGTATAATTTTAGCCTGGCTTTGAGGGAAGAAACAACCTGATCAAGAGCTTCTGGTTTCTTGACCTCAGGCAGAACTGCTCCTTTAGATTGTTTCAAGGCTTCCCGAGCTATTTTCTGCCACCTGGCCAGGCGCTCAGCTGACATTCGGAAAGCTCTCTGGGTCAACAGGGGCTGGATTTCCAGTACTCCAAGTTCGGTAGCTTTCTGGATGATAAAGTCAGCCGTCTTGGGCTTGGTCAAACCAAACCATAATCTCACTTCAGCCCTGAGTTTTTCTTCTTCCAGGCTGATAGTCCTGAGCCAGGTTTTTTCTTCTTCTACCTTGACCACTTCGGCCAGCAGCCGCCTGCTCTGGCCATCAGTTAACCAGATCTTATCACCAGCTTTAATCCTGGCCACCCGGGAAAGATGGTGGTGTTCTTCGCCTTCCAGAGCGAACCGGTTTTTTTCCGGCCAGTTCTTGAGGAAAAATTGATTACTGGTCAAAATCTTTGTTTCCTTTTGATTTCAGATAATTATCAACCACATTTTTATCAAGTTCTTCCAGTTTTTCGCCGCGCAATTCGGCCAGCTTAGTCAGTAGTGATTTTTGCTCTTTATCCAGATGGGACGGCGTTTTTACTTTAATTCTGACATAAAGATCACCCGTCCGATGACCGCCTATTTCTCTGAGCCCAGCGTTTTTGATTTTGAATATTTCACCAGACTGAACACCGGCCGGTATCTTTAAAATTTCATATTCCCCATTTAGCAGAGGCACCGCAATCTTAGCTCCCAGGGCAGCCTGAGAAAAAGAAACAGGAATTTCGCAGTACAGGTCGCGGCCCTCCCGCTCAAAAAAATGATGCTTCTTAACCTGTATTAGCACATAAAGGTCGCCCCTCGGCCGGCCCGGGTCACCCGCTTCCCCTTCCCCGCTGATCCTCAGCCTCGTTCCGCTGTCCACACCGGCCGGAATCTTCACTCTGATTTCTTTTTTTTCTCTGATTTTTCCTGAACCGCGGCATTCTTCACAGGGGGTAGAAATTATTTCTCCGGTTCCGCCACAATGGGAGCACGTCCTGGTTATAGTAAAAAAACCCTGCTGGTACCTGAGCTGACCTCTCCCCCGGCAGGTGGGGCAGACAGACTTTTGAGTACCTGGCCGCAGCCCAGAACCCTGACAGACCGGGCAGTGTTCATCTCTGGTTAATTTTAGATCCTTCTCGACTCCCGAGGCGGCCTCTTCCAGGCTAATGGTTATTTCCAGCACTAAGTCCCTGCCGGCTTGAGACCGGGAACGCCTGGAATCGGCAAAAAAATCCGAGAAACTGAAACCAAAAAAATTTCCCAGGATGTCTTCAAAATCCTGAAAAACAGAGGAATCAAATCCGCTAAAACCCTGGTACCCCTGTCCCTGCAATCCCTGGTGGCCGTAGCGGTCGTAAATAGCTCTTTTTTCCGGGTCAATAAGCACGCTGTAGGCTTCAGCTGCTTCTTTAAATTTCTCTTCTGCTTCTTTACTTCCTGGATTGCGGTCTGGATGATATTTAAGCGCAGCCTGCCGGTATGCTTTTTTTATTTGTTCAGGCGTGGCCTGTTTTGAAACACCGAGTATCTCATAGTAATCCTTCTTCATCATCCGGCTTCTTCTCCTCCTTTTTCCACTTGTCAACAATCTGCTCTAATTGCTCGGGCAGCAACCCAGCCGAGGGTTTAATTTCAATCTTACGCTCGCGGCCAGTGCCCACATCTTTGGCCGAGACTTTAAGTATACCATCAGCATCAATCTCAAAGGTGACATCAATTTGAGGCACTCCTGCCGGAGCTGGATCAATTCCCACGAGGTCAAAAACAGCCAGCGAAGTGTTGTCCTGGGCACACTCATTTTCCCCCTGGAGAACATGAATTCTTACCCGGCGCTGGTTATTTTCCACAGTGGTAAAAGCCATAGTTTTACGGGCCGGGATGGTCGTGTTGCGCTCGATGATTTTCTGAAAACTGCCGTTTTCTGTTTCTATACCAAGAGAAAAAGGAGTCACATCCAGGAGCAAAACCAAGTCTTTAACTTCGCGGCTCAGAATGACCGCTTGTAGAGCAGCTCCCATGGCCACGATTTCATCTGGGTTGATGCGCGCGGCTGGAGGGCGACCAAAATATTCCTGTACCATCTGCTTGACCAGCGGCATGCGGCTCTGACCGCCAACCAGGATAACTTCATCTATCTTATCTTTACTCACCTTGGCATCATTCAGGGCCCGTTCACAGATCAAGATGCTTTTATCCACCAAGTCCTTGGTCAGATTTTCAAAAAAACTGCGATTTATTCTTTTTCTCAAATGCAATGAACCAGAGTTAGAAGAACAGATGAACGGCAGATTAATCTCGGTTTCAATGGCGTAGGATAATTCTCTTTTTGCTCTTTCGGCAGATTCTTTTATTCTTTGCAGAGCGTACCTGTCTTCAGAAAGGTCAACTCCAGTTTCTTTTTTAAACTCTTCCAGTAGCCAGCCGATTAGGCGATTATCAAAATCATCTCCGCCCAGAAAAGTATCGCCGGCCGTGGACAGCACGTGAAACACACCATCATGCAATTCCAGCACGGTGATATCAAAAGTCCCCCCGCCCAGGTCATAGACAGCAACCAGCCCATTTTTTCTGGTATTAAATCCATAAGCCAGGCTGGCGGCCGTTGGTTCATTGATGATCCGCAGAACATTCAGACCGCAGATGGCCGCGGCATCCTTGGTTGCCTGCCTTTGGTGGTCATCGAAATAGGCGGGAACGGTGATGACCGCATCTTCTACTTTTGTGCTTAGAAAGTTCTCGGCGCATTCTTTCATATAGGCCAGAATTAATGCCGATATTTCCTGGGGAGTATACAACTGACCGGCACCTTCAATCAGAATATCCCCGTTAGTCGCTTCCACCAGTTTGTAAGGAAGCTTGGACTTCAGCTGTTCAATTTCAGAAGAATTGAACTTTCGACCGATTAATCTTTTGACTGAATAAATGGTGTTTTCCGGGTTGATTACGGCCTGGCGCCAGGCTGGCATGCCCACTAATGGTTGGCCAGATGAAACAAAAGAAACTACTGAAGGTGTGGTATTATTCCCTTCAAGGTTGGGAATAATAGCCGGCTGATCTCCATTCATATAAGCTACGCAAGAATAAGTGGTTCCCAGGTCTATCCCGATTACTTCGCCCATATTTTTCTATTTCTTTTTCGGTACCCTTACTCTTACCATAGAAGGACGCAGAAGTCTATTATTAATTAAATATCCTTTTTGCATTTCTTCGACTATTTCCACGTCCTCCGCTTCCTCGGATTCTTCTGAGGACAAAGCGTGATGTAAATTTGGGTCAAATTTTCGATCTGAAATTTCGATCGGTGTTACACCATATTTATTCAAAAGTTTTAGAAGTAAGCGATAGATGAGTTCTACACCATCTTTCAGAGTCCGGCCATCACTTTCATCAGAGGTCTTGAGGGCTCTTTCAAAACTATCAATAATAGGCAGCATTTCTTGCATTAAGTCAGTCAGGGCATACTGGTAGAAGTCTTCTTTTTCTTTTTCTACCCGCTTTCGCACGTTATCCAGTTCAGCCAGGTTCCTCAAGAATTTATCTTTAAATTCATCCACCGTTTTTCGCAACTGTTCCAGCTCTTCTTCCCTGGCTTTCAACTGAACTTTTAATTTCTCTATAATTTCATCCTTATCGCTTTCCTCCCCGGTTTTGACTTTAACTTCTCCAACCATTCCTTCCTCTTCTCGCTCCAGATTTAAATATTCTATTTCTTCCTGTTCTGTTTCCTCAGGAGAAGGACCGGCTATGTTTGTATTTTTTACCTCGGCAGAAGAATTTTTCATTTCCTCAGGATTTATGTTCTCTTTCTCCAGTTCTTTTTTCTGTCCGCTCATATCTCCACTCCTTTTTCCATAGTTGAGATGGTCCTCGAAAGATCCCGGGCCACCTTATCCACAAGAGGAATGATTCTTTCATATGGTAGCCTTTTTGGTCCTATTACCCCGAGAGAACCGAGAACCTGACTCCTGTTACCATAATGAGAAAGAACCAGAGAACAATCCGTTATCTCTGGGATTTTCAATTCAGAGCCAATGACCACTTTTACTCTTTCCAGACTGATCAGGTCTGAGAGCAACTTGACCAGCTGAGCTTTCTCCTCAAAGTTCTGAAACAGATATTTTAATTTTTGCCAGTCAAAGAGTTCTGCTTTCCCCAGTAACCGGGCTGTGCCCTGGATGAAGATTTTGCTTTTTTCCCTTTCAGGCGTCAGATAATTTTTTAGCAGAGAAATCATCTTCTCAATGAGGTCTTCATACCTGATCTTCAGCTTGGGCAATTCCCGGAACAGGTAATCCCGCACATAGACCAGATTTTTTCCTCGGAAGTTCTGGTTCAGGTATTGAGCGGCCCGGTCCAGCTCGGCCTGGGTGAAGAGCATCTGCGTTTCAAAAATCTCGGTCTGCACCAGGTTGAAAGTGGACAGCAGAACAAGCATTATCTGGTTATCTTTTAATTTTACGAACCTGATCTGGTCAAAATTAACTCTGGAAATCTGGGGTGACACCACAAAAGCCAGGTTATCTGAGTTACTGGCCAGAATCTGGCTAACCTGGAGCAAAACCGTATCCAGTTCTCCTGAGTGGACAGCCAGCTCTTTCGGGTAAACCTGGATAATTTCAGAAACGCTGGAAAGGGTCTCATCCAGAATGCTGTTGACGTAAAATTTTAAGCCTTCATCAGTTGGCAGGCGACCCGCTGAGGTGTGTGGCTGAAATAGATACCCCTCTCTTTCGAGCTCAGCCATGATATTTCTGATGGTCGCAGACGATACCTGGTAGTTTAGCCTTTGGGCCAGATAACCAGAGCTGACTGGCTTCCCGGTCTGAAGATAAACTGATATTGTTAGATTTAGTACAATTTTTTCCTTCTTTTCTAATTTAGAGTAAGACATTTTCTCTTTTTTCTTTTATTTACCGCAAAAGCCAGAATTTGTCAATCAAATAAGCACTATATTCAGTAGATGGCCAAGCCAGCATACCCGACGACTTCCCGGTAATCACCCGTCCGGTCCCCGGAAGTCTGGTACTTGATTAGCTTCCCTTCCTTTGCCCCTAAATGGCGGGCAGCTACCAGGAGAGCCGTAGTAGGCTGAAAACCACACATGGAAATACCAAAACTAACAACCACTTCAAATAGTCCGCTGGGGTCGAGCTTTTCTACAAAAGAAATAGCCTTGTAATCAAGTTCTTCGGCTATCTTCTGGCTAACATAATGACTCATATCGGTACTGGCCACCAGGAGAACCTGTTGACCAAACTTTTTTACGGCTGAGGCCAGAGCCTCTCCCAGGTCAACCAGGTCTTTAAACCCGGCTTCGTAGGAAACAAGAATTGGAACTATGGATAAACTCTTTTGAAAATACTGCATGAACGGAATCTGCACCTCTATTGAATGTTCTTTTCGGTGAGCCTCAACATCCCTCTTAACTTTGGAATTTCCTTCCATGATCAACTCGGCCAGACGGTTATTTATGGTAACTTCGCCCATGGGTGTCAACCAGCTTCCTGAATCATAGATAGCAAAAAGAGAGCTTATCTGATGATGAGCAGGAGCCAGGATTACCACCGCCTCAGGTATTTTTACTGACGAATAAACGGCCGCGGCCACTGGACCTGAGTATTCATAACCAGCATGGGGAGAAACAACCCCAATCGCTTCCTGTGGTTCAATTTTCCTGGGTAAGAAAGATTCAATGGTAGAAACCAGTTTTCCCGCCTCAGCCGGATAAAAGTACCCGGCCACATAAGGCAGCCTCTTCATTTTCCCTCCTTAGGTCTGCAATCTTTAAAACGAAAACCTTTCTTCTTTAAAGGAAATGCCCTGGTTTCTTAATTCCGCCAGGACCGGGTGGTAAATTTCCGGAATCGTGGGCGTGAGTACCCCCCTGTGGATAATTCGCTTTCCCAGGATCAACTTAATTCCAATCGCTACTGGTAGCCCCACGGTCCTGGACATGGAAGTGTGGCCGCCAGGTTGACCAAAGTCAATCAAAGTAGAAACAACTTTGATTAACTTTGGT
>Ga0272448_1005974_pt1 | contig 13271 bp, 27 predicted proteins | sample YNPCB0191_FD_202220 | JGI IMG/M metagenome (GOLD analysis project Ga0272448, IMG submission 202220) | Hot spring sediment microbial communities from Yellowstone National Park, WY, United States - YNP-CB-019-1 | ecosystem: Environmental > Aquatic > Thermal springs > Hot (42-90C) > Sediment...
GGGAAGTTCGAAGAGGTGCTGGCTGTGAGGAAGATGGAAAAAGTTTTATTAGGAGGAGAAGAATGATCTACTGGGACTTGGACGGAGTTTTGAGAAATTTGCAGACAATGGTTTTCGGCTGCTATCCCCAGCATTGGGACGAGAAGATCAGCGGTCACAAGCTGTGCTGGCATGTGAACCGCAACCTAAGCTGGCTGGAAGTGGCTCCTACCACAGAGTACTTTCCTGTCGCTCTCCAGTATCAGCCTATCGTGATCATTACCTCTCAGCCTGAAAATTGGCGGGCGTATACAATGCGCTGGATCGAGAGAAGAATTCGCGCTGTCGTTAAGTTCGTGAACAAGCCCGATGAGAAGCTGAAGGAACTTTGTAACGGAGACTATCTGATCGACGACTGTCCCAACTTTTCATCTTTTGAACGCATCATCCTGGTGGATCGCCCTTACAACCAGCACGTGAAGGCCAAATATCGCGTAAAGACTCCCGAAGAGTTGGAGGTATTTCTAAATTGGTAGACTTTATGAGAATTAGGGAAATTGCAAAAAAATTTTTGCCTGAAGGCGAACCGTTCGTGTTTGACGAGCGCGAATACTTTGCCAGCCACATTGATCTTGCTCCAGGACATTTTGGGAAGAACATCATAGCCTACGTGCAGACCTGCGCTTTCAAGCTGGGTCCAGCCAGAAAGTACGAGGAGATCCTCAAAGGCTTCAGCTATCCCATATACTGCGACATGATCTACATTCCTGAAACTATCAGATCTCCCTGGCTGTGGGTGCTCGAACTGTACCACTCGGATCACGAATTGTGTTCCGAGCTTATAAGGCTCAGCGACGCTGCGATCGAAGCGCTTTACGAAAAGGTCGTTTTCGATCTGCCACCAACGTATTTCTACATCCTACGCGAATATATCGAGCAGCCCTGCGAACCGCAAACCAGAAAGCGGTTAGCGCTGAGGTCACTATTCGAATTCGTTTCCGCTAAATCCGAACTCAAAAGAGTAATTGTGCCGCGTTCGCTGTACACGCTCTACATCTCAGCGCTGTACAATTCTCGGGCCAGGTTCAGAATCCTACCTTACGGCTTGGACTATGATTTCTTTCTCCCTGCTGATTTCGAGGATCCAACTGTTCAAAAAATAGCGGGGAAGATCGCCAGCGGAGACAAACACTTTATCGACCTCATGCTGGATGAGAAGTTTGAGCAGGCTATTGTGGAGGTGAAGCTGAATGGACTGTGAAGTTCGCGACAGCTTGAAATTCTTATATACATATGTGTATCGGACATATTCTAAATTAGATTCATACCACGACGAATACCTTCACATGATGGCTCCGGGCAAAGATTGGTACCCGGATATACAAGTTGCCTGGGAAGAGAATACTAGGAATGGCTGCACGTTTTACATTTATACGATCAATGACCGCGCCATTTTAAAGATTTTTGACCAGATCGGATATCTCGTTATTGGAGATGCTGTTATAAGCGATGTCCAACTTTGCAACCATATCATAAGGGAGATGGAAGATGGAGATTTGAACAAGGCTTTTATAAAATACGCGGTTACCAACCCCGATGTTGTATATGCCACGATGTTAAACTGGGAAGACTATAGACATCACGTATGCAAGGAAAAATTCAAAAACTACACCTCGCCTGAATATATGAAAAGGGTGAATCTTTTGAATGCCCTCTTGAGGTTAATCTTCCCGGGCGATTTTAACAGATGTTTGTACATGAATACCGAGGCGAATATGCCCATAGATCGTCATGATCTGCAGCTGTTCATGAGAGCAGTGGCTCTCGGTGGAGTGGAGTACACTTACTTTTTCAGCTATGGTTGCGATATCGAAACCCTACTGTTCCCTCGAGAATTCAGCGATGCGGAAAAAAGGCTGATTCACATTATCAGATATGGTGGCGAGGGAGTCTCCAGCGCATTCACTACCAAGAAGATTTACAAAGCACTGGAGAACGGAGATATGGAAACCGCCAAGATGCTGGCGGTGCTTGGGTATAAATAGGTGCTGCTCGCCTGCGCCGAAGTCAAGGACAAGCCCTACGGGTTCGCTTCGCTCATCCTTGACTTCGGCTCGGCTCGCAGCGTTGAGAACTTGAAAAATTAAATAAAAAAGAAAGGAGTGTACGAATGAGAATCGGAAGAGCGAAAGAACTGATCAAGTCATTGATCAAAGGCGGATCTAAAACGAGCATCATGCTCTACGGTCCGCCAGGAATTGGCAAATCAGCAATTATCAAACAAATCGGAAGCGAATTGGAGCTGAGAGTAATTGATTTACGTATACTGCTGTACCAACCGATTGATCTCAGGGGCGGTCCAGTGCCGAATCGGGACAAGAAGATCATTGAGTGGTATGCACCGGATTTCCTCCCGCAGTCCGAGCGGGACGGAGAAAAAGGGATCCTGTTCTTCGATGAAATCAACTGTGCTCCAGCAGCTGTGCAGAATGCCGCCCTGCAGTTAATTTTGGACAGACAGTGTGGTTCCTACGTTCTGCCAGAGGGCTGGTTTGTGGTTGCCGCTGGGAACAGAGCAGTTGACGGTGCTCTAGTTTATGAGTCCTCAGCTGCCTTGCAGAACAGGTTTCTCAATATGCAGATTGAGCCCCACAAGGACGACTTCAAGGAGTATGCGCTTTCCATGGGATTCCATCCAGTGGTCATTGGTTACATAGAGTTCCGTCCTGATCACCTGCTGAAGGTTCCTGATTCTAAATGGGAACCAGCATGGCCTTCGCCAAGGACTTGGGAATTCGTGTCCAGACATTTGGACATGGTGCCTGAGGAGTACAAATACGATCTTGTTGCCTCAGCAGTAGGAGAAGGAATCGCAGCAGAGTTTATGGCCTATTATCGAACCTCGACGAAATTGGTTGATCCGGAATTAATCCTCGATGGCAAGTCCACAGAGGTTCCCAAAGAGTTCGATATGCAGTACGTCTGCTTGCTGTCCATGATCGCCAAATTACGCATCAAAGCTGGAGCCAAGAGAATTTCCAACTTTCTGAAAATCCTGGATAAGTTTCCGCCGGATCTGCAAATGATGGCTATCAAAGATGGCATCAGGTCTGGACTGAAAAAGGAATTCTTCTCGTCCCCTGACTTTGCCACATGGGCAAAGCGGGAAGCGGAGTTCATCTAATGGACGTCGAAAAAGAGATTATAAAAGCTCGAATACGGCTCCTGCTGACTAAGCCGTTTTTCGGCTCGATCGTCATGGGTTTGAGATTGGTGAAGGACGACGAGCTGACCAAAACGTGGTCCACTGACGGCCGCAATCTGTACTACAACGAAAACTTCACTAAGAAAATGGCGGAGCGGAATCCAGCGTATTTGGATTTTCTCCTGTGTCATGAAGTCCTTCACTGCGCTGCCGGCCATTTGTGGCGCATGGGAGAAAGACACCAGTTTATCTGGAACATCGCTACGGATCTGGCGATCAATTGGCTGCTGCGCCAGAACGGCTTCATGCTTCCAGAGGGAGCTTTACTCGACAAAAACTTCGCGGACATGGATGCGGAGGCGATCTACAGCAAACTCATGCAGAAGTGCAAGAAAATTGCTTCCGACGAAAACGGAAACATAAACATGCCCGTTCAAACGAGCGATGGAAAAACTAACAGTCCACAGACCATCGACGATCACAAGCAGTGGGAGAAGTCCAAGGGCTCACCTGAGGATGAGCAGAAATGGAGGCAGATGGTAGCAAATGCCGCCAACGCTGCCAGACAGCAGGGCAACATACCCGCTGGCTTCGAGAGGTTCGTGGAGGAAGTCCTCAACCCCAAGGTCAACTACAAGCACGCTCTGGCCAAGTTCCTGTCCAAATCTCGCTCCAACTACTCTTTCGATCCTCCAGATCGAAGGTATCTGACGGGTTCGTCCGATGACATCTTTATCCCGAATCTGAACGATGACGAAGAGCTTCTGCGAGTGGTGTTTGCCATTGACACCTCGGGATCAATTACGGACAGAGAGATTGGAGAAACGATTGCTTCGCTGAACCACATCGCCAGATTATTCCGCGTGCAGGGCTGGCTGATGTTCTGCGATGCCGAAGTACACGGCGTATATGAAATCAACGGCCAAATACCGAAGTTTGAGGTTAGAGGCGGAGGCGGAACTGACTTCTGCCCGGTATTCGAGAAAATAAAGGAGATGAAAATCAGACCAGCGCTGCTCCTGTACTTCACTGATACCTATGGAGTATTTCCCAAACAGGCTCCAGATTATCCTGTGATGTGGGCAGTTCACGACACAGGGAACATGGAGAATATCCCCTTCGGCATGGTGGTGAGGATGTAATGCACTGTTTGGGCTTCATGCTGGTCAGCCCTCCCAGCGGCAAGACTATGGCGGAGAAGAGCTACAACGCCAGACTGGAAGCAATGTGCACACTTATGGAAACCTTCAACTCGGAATCGGAATATGACTGGTGGGTAATAGGCGGAAGATATTCCGGCGCCTTGGTTTATATCGCCATGGCATCCGCGCTTTACGGTCCAGCTTATGACAGCATATTTCGCTCTCCGAAACTGGAACAGATCCGAACGCACATTTCAAGCACTCTCTCCGCTATCTCCAAGCTGATCTCCCTGCACTACGGTGCGGAATTTGTTTACGAGGATATAGACCCCTATGCTTCTAACGGCCAGGCCCTGGACGCCTTACCATTCACGGAACTGATCTGGAAAGGACTGTGCTGCGAGAAACCCCGAATATATGTTGAGCTCTTTGATGCTACCAGCGGAGAGCTGTGTCATGTCAGGAATCCCAAAAAGCTGAAGAAGCTGATAGGGAAAGCCTGGATTGTGGTGGTCGATCTGCATGCATGAGGGAATGATGGAAGAAAAAGCTTTGTACGAGGAGCGCCGCAAGGATTATTACATCGAGAAAGTGGCGAAGCTCCTGCCGCTTCGCTTCAAACCAGGCAGCGAAAGGTGCGTTGCCTATCCTCACGATGAGAATTCCCCATTTCTGCTGCTGCTTTCGGCTACCGTCAACGCTGACAGCCTAAAACAATACGGCTACAAAGTCGAACCTTACAATGCCTACAACGACGGCGGCTTTTTGGGCTGGCACAGCGTGGGATATTCGCCAGAGGTGCACAGAGCGTTCCGCTACTGTGAGCACATCAATTGGTATGGATATGTGTTGGTGCCGTGTCCGCGCTGGAGTCTTCCCGTCACGTCCTACATCGTGCCCGTCATTACGGATATCATCGACAGGTTCGGCGCCGATTATTACGGCACTTGGGAAGGCATATCCAGCTTTCTAGAGCTACCGAGTTATGTACACGAGGCGATCAGCGGGCACTTCGTAGGCACTGCTAAGAGCTTCAAATTTTACAGCATCGAGGAAGACAACAGCTTCCACGACAGCAAGTACATGAAGGTGAGGGAGAGGCTGGCTGAGCTTTTGGAGTATGTGCTTTCTCACCCCATGGAAACAGAGCAAAATGTGCGCATCATGGGTGCATACTATGGGAGCGCCGTTTTAGCGGGTTTGGTCAGCTTGAAGCGAGCAGGAAAAGCGAAGCTTTTGAGCGGATGCAGCTTTCATCCCATCAAGGACATGCTCATTCTCGACATACCAGGTCTGGATCGCTACAAGAAACTGGTCGACTGTATTCTTGGAGTCGGTGCCAAAAGCCGACGTCGGATTCTCAAGCTCTGTGATGAGGGAGAGTACGAGCAGGCCTTAGTCGAGATGGCGCTTGATGGATAGGTTCAGCAAAAAACAGAAAGGAGGAACTATGTTCACAGAAGAGGAAGCTAAGAAGAGGATTTGTCCGTTTTGGGCAGTCAGCAGTGACTGGTCTATCAGGTGTGAGGGCGCTAACTGCATGATGTGGCGTTGGGCCGATTGGCCTGGTAAGACCGAAAAGCCCAGAGGTTACTGCGGGCTTGCTGGCAGACCGCAGTATTACGAGCAGCTGATGGAGAAAGGAGATGCAAATGAGCATGATCGAGCAGTATCTGTTCGCACTCAGAATGGCTAAGGAAGCAGGTAAGGCACTGGGCGAGAAGCTAGCTGAGCTGTTGAGACCAGTTGTTGATTTGACCTTTGCCCTGGGATGGGAAAAAGGCAACCCTGGTATTATTTCCTTTTTTGCACGAGATCGAGGAGTCTTCCAGGACAAAGGCAGCATCCTTTTAGAATCGGTAATAACAGAAGTGTTTCCAGAGCTTGTATTTCATATCGACAGTCCATTCGGCATTTTCCTGGATGACGATGAGGCGTGGAAGGCAAGGGAAATACTGGGGGCCTGGAAGGCCAAGGAAAACAAGAAAATGGAAGAAGCCATCAAGTGGGCTGAAGACGAGATAAAGGAGGTGGAGTAAAGATGGAAAAAGAGTCAGACCTGCTTCAATTTGCAGAGCGGGAGTTGAAGCTCGCTGGTCTTGACCGGCCGGATTCTGTTTACGATGGAGCTGTATACAACGCTGTGATGGAGCTCATCAGGGTTTTTGCCAACCAAGGGCGCTCCGGTTACAGTGCGGGACTCGTAGTTCAGATTTTTTCCCGTCTGGCAAAATATGAGCCCCTGCTGCCCTTGACCGGCCAGGATGATGAATGGGTGGAGAGCTACGCTGACGGGCTCCTGCAGAATAAGCGGGATTATTCTGTATTCAAGGAGAACGGCGTTCCCTTCCATTCGGATGCAATCATCTGGAGAGATCCAAGCGGTTTTGGCTTCCTGGGTTTAGTTGAAGGGGTACAGAGCAGTCAAAAGATCGTCTTTCCGTTCATGCCTAAAACCTTTTATGTGGATGTCGATTATGAAAACAAGGAGTATAGAATCAAAGACTGGTCGCAGCTCAGAGAGGCTCAGAAATATTATCCCTTTTTGGAGCTCCCAGAGGAGGTGAAGTAGATGAAACTCAAAGCAGAAAGATACCGTCTGGTCATTATACCTGAGAACGAAATAGAAGAGGCTTACATCGAAGCGGTCTTGGGCCTTGAAGAAGACGGAGATTGGGCTAAGTGCAGACGGGTAAATGCCCATCAACTCAGCCGCATCGCTTATTTGGAAATTAAGCGCGAAGAACGACAGTGAGAGTAGTCAAGATTAGAAGCTGTATGGAATGTCCGTATTTAAAGCCATACGGTCCGTTTTCACTGCATTGCGGGATAAAAGGGGATGTAGTCTGCACAACAAGCCTGTACTCATGGCAGTACGAACTGCCCAACAATCGGCTTCCCGGAACTATGGCAGTTGAGGACGGAATTCCAGACTGGTGTCCCTTGGAAGAGGCAAAGTAAATGACAGTAATCAAAATGGAAGTTGAAGGAGAAAGAACCGCAAAGGACATTTTTTGTTCACATTGCGGAAAGAACATAACCAGAGTAGAGCATATTGTGCTGGAAGGGGAACTCCCAGCAGACTTCTTTCTGGATTCCAGCACACTCTGTACGGGTTCGGTGGAGAGAGTGAAAATCTATCTCTGCCTGGACTGCTGGAGGAAAAGGAATGGTCAAATTTCCTCTGCGAATTATTGAGGAGGTGAAACATGAAGATTCAGGTAATTACGGAAACAGGTTTAACGCTCACTCCAAACAATGCCAAATTTTATTACGTCGAAAACTCTCCTAAATGGATACAGAAGGATCTCATGCACCTGATCGAGCTTCTGCTGAAGCAGAACTACGGAGTTGTTGTAGATGGCAGCACTGCTCCCTCGCTGAGGATTACAGCTCAGAAAGAGGGATACGAGATTTCGCTGGTTGTAAAACGCTTGGAGGAGGTGAAAACGTGAGCTTTAAGGAGATTACTGGTTTGACCAGAAAAGAAGCAGCGGAGCTGATCTACGAATTAGAGTCCTACTTGGCTTCCTTCGCAGGATATTCGGTTTCCGTAGAAGATGTGCACCTCGATTGCGAGGAGGACGAAGAAGGAGCGTATGAAGTTGTAGAGGACTGTGGAAAAGAGATCACAATTATAGCAGACGTTACATTTCAGGACGACGAAAGCTCGACGACTTACTACAACTGCCGCTACAGCCTCGAGGAACTTCTGAAAGTAAAGCAAGAACTGCAAGAAAACAGGAAAGGAGGTAAAAATGAGCGTGAAGCTGACGAAGGTTTTGCTGGATGAGAACGGTTATGAGGTTCTCATTCCGCCTTTAGACGATGAGATCCACTACAAAGTTGAGGACGGTAAGACCTACATGGCTTACACTGCTGCTCTCGATGATGCTGACTGGGAGCTGCTGAGACCGGATAATCCGAACGGGATTGGAGTAGCCATGGTGAACTTCCACCGCGACTTTTATCTCGATCCCAAAATCATTAGCAAGGATGATCTGGCAAAGTGGTATGGCGGGCACAAGATCCCGCAGGAAAAGGCCTATCACATCTTTCCGCTGACATGCTTTGTCCACGGCAGCGTTTACCTAATTTTGGGCTGCGAAACTCCTTCCTGGGATCCAGGCGGCTTTGATACCAGCCACGTAGGAGCGGTACTGGTGCCCAAGGCTTTAACGCAGCTGAGATCCGAAGCTGAGGTTTTGGCAGAGAACTGCGTTCAGGACTGGAACGATTACCTGAGCGGTGATTACGTTCTTTACGTGGTCCAGGTGCACGATCACAGAACAGGGAAGGATGAGATCGTGGAGAGCACGATCGTGCACTGCTCCGAGGCTAAAGAAATGCTCAAAGAATTTCAGGGGTGTGCTGAAACAGCGTGATCAAGGATTACCGATACGGATCAAAGGTTCTGAGGTTTGTGAAGGGCAACTGCTTGCACATTCTGCTTCTAGAGAACAGTCTTGTTCTGGAATACCTTACCGCTCAGGGAGATATCCCGGGTGAGCCAGTCGCCTTTCTAATGGAGCTGGATAACCCAAAAGGAGCCGAAATTGTTAAAAAAATTTGTGAAGACTAACATTAAGAAACGCACGTTCAACACCAGACAAAAGTTCGTAAAGCTGCTATCGCAGTTGATTCCAGGCGAACACGATAACGAGCTGGACTGCATTGTGACCAAAACCAAGGGAAACATTTGTGAGCCAAAGGTAGAGTTCATGGTGCTCAACTCTTACCTATCCACAGCTGTCCTGCTCTACGGGAGAAATACAGTGTGGCACGGGTACCACATACCTATTATGCACGAGTGGGACATCTGGGACTGCGTGGACGATGACACCCGCCGCATCAAGGTGAACGAATTCCCGGGCAGCGTCTCGGTGATCCTGCCTCAAACCAAGGAGGTCCGGCTGCTCTGCGATATCTTTACCTCGAAGCAGGCCTTGGAAAACATTGCTGATGTGATCGAGAAGGGCGATGTCTACGCGGCGATCATGGCCTATAAGGTGGATCGGGCATGAAGATCAAGTGTAAGTATTTGACTTCGAAGCAGGAAGGAAAGTATCCGCACTGCCGCTACGCTGATGGCTTTTGCCGCAGGATGGATGAAGGCCTGCTTTACTGCCCCAAAAACAACTATGAGCTGGAACCGATTCGCAGATTGAGGGAGGATTCCTGTCCTTACGCCAAGAAGAAGGGATCGACGGACAAATGCATTTTTTTTCCCAAGGTCTGCACCTTTTACAGAAGTCCCGCTAATGCCAAAAAGCCCTGTCCTTTACTGCAGAGAGAGATGATCATGAACTCCGACAGGGACAAGCGCATCGAGGAAAGCTGGAAGGACGTTGATGAGCTGGTAGAGCTTTCCAAACTGGAGAACACGGATTTGCGCAAGATAAAGGTTGTCAACCAGCGCAAGAGATGGGAAATAGAAAGGAGGGAAGATGAGACTGAGAATTGGAACCACAAGCAAACTAGACGGCATACCAACCACAGGGTTCCTGAGAGAGCTGACCTGTGACCGCAGCGCTCCATGCTACACCAAAGGCTGTTACGCCAGCGGCTTGATGTACCGCCGCAACTTGTGGGAAACCCTGCGCGAGAACACGCTGCTCTGGCGGACAGATCCTCAGGATTACGAAAAGCAGCTCAGGGAGTATTTGGAAGCTCACCGTCCATCGTATTTCAGGCTTCTGACTTTCGGTGACTTTCCAGATCAAGAGTACGTGGATATGTTAAAGAGGGTAGCCGTCGATTTCCGCAGCACGCACTTTTTGGCAAACACCAAAAAATACAATTTTGATTACACAAAAATGCCAGATAACCTGACAATCATACTCTCAGAGTGGGGCAGTTATAAACCGAGCGAAAAAATATCTCTGCCCAGGGCTATCGTGCTTTTCGATCTTGCACAGCCGCTCCCTGCAGGAAGAAAGTATTTTGCATGTCCAGAAAAATGCACAGGATGCTTTCACTGCTTTGGCCTCAGGCCAGATGAGGCTGTAGTTCTGCCCTACAGACAGAAGAAGCGCCTGCTGGAGCTTTTTACCCACAAAAAGGTGGAGTTCGTGCTCGATGAAAAAAATTTTGCCTATTATTGTCGGGAAAAGTTGACAAATAGTGGTGAAAAAGGTAATATGGAAAGGAGGGCAGCAAAGTGATCGACAAGACAGTGCTGGAAGAATTGGGGATCTCTTCTATCAAGGTGGAGATCGATTCCAAGGGAACCGTGAAGCCGACCGTCAAGCTGGTTTTCTCCGATCCCGAACAAGCCCTGCAGACCGCGGAGCTCACTGTCCTGATCACACAGTACATCACAAGTCGTTACGAGGCCCTGAAGGGCAAATCGGAATCCGAGATCATATCGCTGATCTCATCTGCCTTGGCGAATCTTCAAGAATGCGCAAAGACCTGATTCCCCATCAATCAAACAAGGAAGGCGAAGAGAACTACGCAGCCGAATTCGAGCTCTTCTGGCTGAACTATCCTTTGAAGCGCAATTACGAAGAGGCGAAGGCGGCGTACGTCGAAACCAGAAAGCGGTTCAGCAAGGACTTCATCTTTCTGGCCTTGGACAACTACGAAAAGTACCTGCTCTACACTAAAGAGCTTCCCATCGATGCAGTTTCCTTTCTCACAGACCCTGCATTTCACAAGTGGTCTGATGTCAAGGTAGCAATCGATTCCCGTAGATTGAACTACCAGAGGTTCATGAACATGGTGAGAGGGATGGCTGATGTCAAAAAAATACGGTAAGAGGCTGCTGCCGATGAACTGGCGCCGTATTTATAAGCGGCGTGTCACCAGGAGAATCTACACGGACAGCGGTCTGGTCTACACGGTAGTAGCGGCGAACACGGCCACAGTTGTTACCCTCTCAGTAGAGGTGGCGGTCAGATATTTTGGCTCCTACAAGCATCTTGATGGAACGCTGCGCAAGATCGCCAGGGCTCTCCTCGGGAAGAGGGAAGTCTTTCCTGACGGCGTGGAGTACGTGATCAAAAAGGTCAAAAAACAAAGGCAGAAGGAGAATGAAGAGGAATGGATGGAGATTGGAACGTGAGGTTGGCTGAGGCCTTTAGGGCCAAAGCTCCAGAAATGCCTTCCAAATGGCAGAGGGTATTTTACGAGATCGCTGATGCTTTGGAAAAGCAGGCAGATTGCGAAGAGCTGTTGGAAAGGATGGAAAATGAACATTCTGGAAGTAACTGATGGACCAAATCTGATACCGGAGGGCGAGATCGCCAAAATGAAAGAGCTCGCTTCCAGTTTGTGGGATTCTGTTCAGAAGAATCCCCCCACTTACACCATGGTGATCAAGATGGTGGGAATGGTTATCGGCAGCTTGACGGACTTTGTGGATAGAATCCAAGAGCCGCTGAAGCAGGTCGCTGTTAAGCTGCTGACAGAGTCCAAAATCTCGCTGGACGATCTAGTTTTCTTGCTCGCGCTGACTATCTCCATGGGCAGACTTGACCCTCAGTCGCATGAGCAAATGCAAGTGCATTGAAATATCAGTCTGTGGGCTGTGCAAGTTCTGGGGCGGCCGCGAGATAGGATACGGGTGCTGTTTGAGCGACGGCTATCGTGAGAAAGGGGAAAAGTACAGACACTTCGGCGACAGCGTGTGCTCGTCTTTTCAAAGAATTGCTGATCCGCACATCAAGTACTTAGAAACGGACATGCTCGTGCTCTACCAGAAGGCGCTCATCGACAAGAAGAAAAGGAAAGAACAGATCATCAGTTCCTGTGTGGAGGAATCAAAACAGAGCAGACCAAAGCCCAAGAAAGGTGCGAACGACATCTTCTTCACCGGAAAGAGAAGAGCACAGCCAGAGGACATCTCAGTTGATGAGCGCATGTACAGCATGCACTGGGAAGATCTAGAGATCTTAAAGAACATAGGGAGAAAGTAATGGAAAGGCCGAAGATTCTCAAAGGACAAACAGAAGTTGTGGAATCGCCCAGAGGCAGAGTTTACGTGACGATCAACTCTCTCGGCAGTCAGCCTTATGAAGTGTTCATCAAAGCCAAGGATGACGAAGCTCCAGCTTTGGGCCGGATGATCGCCCTATGTCTGAAGAACAACGTCAGTGTGGACGAGATTGTTGAACAGCTCTGGCGCATCGAATCCAGGGAAATAGTGAGGGATGTGTCCATTACGGGTAAGGTTGTTCCGGTCAAATCCGTAGCTCAGGCTGTGGCTCTGGCTCTGGGCAGATATGTCTACGGTCCAGATTGGGCTGGCCCGTATGGAGAGAGATTGGAGATCCTGAACGGGGTAAAAGGCAGCCTGGAGAAACCGGAAACCAAGGACAAGATCGAGATCTGTCCGGAATGCGGATCGGTGATGGCTTTCCAAGAAGGCTGCCGCACCTGCTTCAACTGCGGATACGCCAAATGCTCTTGAACAAAATGCGCATCTACATCATCTGTCCTGTGAGGAATTTGACCCAGGAGTGGAGAAAGCAGCTGGACGAGTACGTGATATGGCTGGAAAGCATGGGCCACAGCGTTCACTATCCGCCCAGGGACACTCCTCAGGAAGATCCAACGGGATTGGGAATCTGCGAGAAGAACCGCAAGGCGCTTCTTGGAGCGGACATGATCCACGTGGCTTGGGATGGAAAGAGCGAAGGCTGCCTTTTCGATCTGGGAATGGCCTTTGCTTTGAAGAAGCCGATTGAAATCATACCCGGTTTCTTCCCACCAGCTACGGAAGGAAAGTCTTTCGCCTCTATGGTCAGAGCTTGGGAAAGAGAAAGGAGGGAATAATTTGACCAAGACTGAGTTCGTGGAGCGGTATTTGGAAGTTTTTGAGCCCCTGAAGGGACACGACGAGGATCTCGATCATGTTGGCTTTTACGTTAAGAACCCGATGGTAGTTTCCAACAATGTCAGGATCTTCTTCTGTCCGGGATACCTCTCGAAGGCCGTTTATG
>Ga0272448_1005975_pt1 | contig 13270 bp, 11 predicted proteins | sample YNPCB0191_FD_202220 | JGI IMG/M metagenome (GOLD analysis project Ga0272448, IMG submission 202220) | Hot spring sediment microbial communities from Yellowstone National Park, WY, United States - YNP-CB-019-1 | ecosystem: Environmental > Aquatic > Thermal springs > Hot (42-90C) > Sediment...
CAAGGCCGGTGCAATTGATTATCTGCCCAAACCGTTTGCGCCTGAGGAACTTCTTCATGCAGTTGGCCGGTGCGCAGAACGACATCGGTTGCTGCAAGAAAATGTCGCCTTAAAAGCCCGTGCAATTGAGCTTTACCAGCTCGAGCAAATAATCGGGGAAACACCCAAGATGCGCCAGTTGCGGCAATTGATCCGGACAGTTGCACCCACAGACGCGCGTGTGCTTATTTTGGGCGAAAGCGGCACCGGCAAGGAACTTGTTGCAGGCGCATTGCATTATTACAGCAACCGGCGCAACGCAAACTACGTGAAAATTAACTGCGCAGCCATCCCGGACACGCTTTTGGAGAGTGAACTGTTCGGACACGAAAAAGGCGCATTCACCGGCGCAGTGAAACAGAAACCGGGGCGTGTTGAAGAAGCCGATGGCGGTACGATTTTCCTGGATGAAATCGCCGACATGAGCAAGCCGCTTCAGGCGAAACTGCTCCGGTTCCTCGAAGACGGCACGTTCACGCGCGTGGGTGGCACACAGGAATTGCGCGTTAACGTACGGCTCATAGCAGCCACGAATCGCGACATCATCCGCGCAATCCAAGAGGGCCAGTTCCGCGAGGACCTGTTTCACAGACTCAATGTGGTGCAGATTCATCTGCCGCCGTTGCGTGAACGCGGTCAGGACATTCTGTTGCTTGCGGAGCATTTTCTGAAGATTTACTCGGCTGCACTCCGGAAACGTGTGAAAGGATTTACACCTGCTGCACAACAGAAACTCATGGCCCATACCTGGCCAGGCAACGTGCGCGAGCTGCGTAACGTTGTCGAACGCGCTCTTATCCTCGAAACAACCGACATGGTTCAGGCATCCAGCCTGCCCGATTTCCATATCGAAAGCCGCCTGCGACAGGCTGGCGCCGAGAGCGCCATTGCCGGTAAATCCCTCGACGAGGCACTTGCAGATTTCGAACGCACGCTGATAACAACTGTGCTCGAGCAGACCGGGTACAACCTCACCAACACAGCCGAACTGCTCAAAATAAGCCGACACGCCTTGCGTTACCGGATTCAACGGCTTAATATCACTTTGCCGGTTGGGACAACAGACGGCGACGACGCGAACTAAATGTGCGAGGAACATAAATGACGAGTTTTGCAGCTTTTTTGTTTAATCGCCCCGAGCCGGGCACGCTCGGTAAGTCAGCGAATAATCCACGTGAAGCGCTGATACTTGTAGCGGCGATTTTTTGCGCTGCACTCGTAGCTACGGCCTGGGTACTTGTACTACGAAAACGGCGCTGGTACAGACGCCACAGACGTCATGTGAGTTCGACCGATGTTACCCCGACTACCACCGTAAATACCGGTCGGCCTGAAAACGTATCCTCTTCAACACACACACATAGACGCCGACGGGAAAGATACAACAGGCGCAACCCGACCTTGGCGGAAACAGGCGGGTTACCCCCGAAACGGTCCGAGTCAAACGCAGCAGCGCACCAGCCGCAACAGCAGTTCAAACAGCCGCAAATAATGCGGGATGAATAGGAATGTTGCGTACATTACGCGGGTCAAATCTTGCGTTAGCGTTTGTTTTGTTGCCGGCCCCAAAACGCCGTGCAATGTCGGCCCTATACGCGTTTTGCCGCGCCATTGACGATGTTGCAGACGACAAAGACACGCCAATCGAGCAGCGCAGACAAACCCTGGCTGCCTGGCGTACGGACGTGCACCGTGCATGCCAGGGCGATGAACCACAACTGCAGGTAAACCGACAGCTACAGCCTGTCATCGCCGGATACAAGCTGCCATTTGCGCTGTTCGATGAATTGCTCAAAGGCGTTGAAATGGACCTCGACAAAACGCGGTACGAAGATTGGGACAGCCTCGACTTGTACTGCTACCGCGTTGCATCGGTGGTTGGCCTGTTGAGCATTGAAATTTTCGGCTATCGGGATCACAGCTCTCGCAATTACGCAATCCAGCTCGGCAAAGCATTGCAATTGACAAACATACTGCGTGACGTGCGTACTGATGCTGCGCGCGGCAGGATTTACCTGCCGTTAAATGAACTGGTTGAATTCAAAGTTTCGCCGGACGAAATCATGCAGGGGCGATATTCCGACAGATTCTACAACCTGTGCGCTGCCGTGGCGACTCGCGCAAAACAGTTCTACAGGTTCGCACGGCAAAGCCTGCCTGCCGTTGACAGACGCGCAATGATCGCAGCCGAACTGATGGGGGCGGTTTACTGGGACCTGCTCAGGAAAATCGAGGGAAACCGGTTTAATGTTTTTGGCTCGGAAAAAACTCGGCTCGGAACCGGACGTAAGCTGATATTGATTTGCCGGACATGGTTGAACGTGACATTCGGGTTGCCCAGCCCAAATTATGGCGCAGTTTGAACCCACGGCCGCGCGCGCAGTAGTGTCTCAACCGCCCAGACGGCTCATTGTGACTGCAGACGATTTCGGCCGCAGCGAATCGGTTAACCGGGCTGTCGTTCGGGCGCATCGCGAGGGCATCCTGACCACGGCGAGTCTGATGGTAAACGAGCCCGGGTTCGCCCAGGCAGTTGAATTTGCACGACAAAATCCGCGGCTTGGTGTGGGGTTGCACCTGACCCTGATCTGCGGACACTCGACACTTGACCACACGCAAATCCCAGGCCTTGTGAACGACCGAAATGAATTTGGCACAAGCGGGTTTGTAACCGGGCTGCGGTACTTTTTCGACCGCAGGCTGCGTGCACAGTTGCGAGCCGAGATTCGTGCGCAACTTCAAAAGTTCATGGCGACCGGACTCGATCTGGACCATGTCAGTGGGCACCTGCACATGCATATGCACCCGACTGTGCTAGGCATTTTAATTGAAATCGCGCCCGAATTTGGCATCTGCCGAATCAGACTCACCCGTGACAAATTTTGGTTGAACGTACACTTGGCCGGCGGTCGCTGGCTTTACAAGGTTGCAATGGCATTGGTTTTCAGCCAACTGGCGTCGCACGCACAAACGCGCCTGGCAAAACACGGCATAAAACACACACAAAATGTTTTCGGCCTGTTGCAAGATTCCCGCGTAGATGAAGCTTACGTACTGAACCTGCTGGCGCGCTTGCCCGGCGGTGTATCTGAGCTTTACTTGCACCCGGCCGAAGCCGATGCTAAGCACGAACTCGACGCGCTGCTAAGCCCAAAGGTTCGCGCATTGGTTGAACGATTGGGCATCGAGCTGATCCGATACCGGGATTTGTAGCATGACAAAACTCATAATCATCCTTGTTTGCGCACTTGTTGCTGAAGCAGCAGGTGTGGTGTGTCTGGGTAAGGGCCTTAAACAGGTTGGGCCACCACTCGGTTTCTACCCGGCTGAGCTGGGCCGAGTGTTCATCGCCGCCGCAACCAACAAATACGTTTTGCTCGGTGTTGCGCTTGAGGCGGCATTCTTTTTCACGTTGCTGTATTTGTTGACCCACCGCGACGTGAGTCTTATCTGGCCGCTCACTGCACTTGGGTTTGTGATCACCACGTTGGCAGCACAGTTGGTTCTCAAGGAACACGTATCCGCAGTACGATGGGCTGGCGTTGTGCTTATCGTCATGGGCGCTGCGCTTGTCAGTTACAGCGAGCACGCAAAGGAAAAACCGCCTGAAAAATCCGATGCTGTAACGCCCGCTGTTATTGGCGAATAGCTGCTGCCAATACAACCGCAAGTTTGGTACTCGTAAACCGACAGCGTTTCATAAGCTGGATCAACAGCCGGATTTTGCATGGTGCACATGCAATGGCACCGAAAAATTTACCGTACTGAAACCCGCCCCCTGCCGAGATAAACTTGTTAAAATCAATCGGCAGGTTCTCGTTTGCAGCGTCGAGCACAACCCTTACAACTGCAAACGGAATGTTGCGTTCGCGACATATTGCCTGGACAGCTTCAGACTCGAATTGTGCAGCGTCTGCGCCTGTGGCACTGTAACACTGGGCTTTGGCCGCAGCGGTAACAAGTAGCTTGTCCACCAGGGCGAATCTGGCAGGGATCGCACCCGCCTTTTGGAGCCGCTCTGCCAAAGCCGGGTCGGCTGTGTGAAACAAGACCGTCCCAGGCGCAAGCCGTGGATTCAGCCCGCCTGCGAACCCGCAACTGAACACCTCGTCAAAATGTCGGCCTTGTACCACCTGCTGCACAGCTCGGCCTGCATTTACCAAGCCCATGCCGGTGACAAGGGCGGTGACGGCCGGATTTGCTCTGACGAATCGTTTGAATGCAGCCGCTTCTTGCCTGAGTGCAAAGCACACAAGCACAGTGCGGCTAGGTCGGCTCCGCCAGTTTTGCTCCATGTTCACTGATCCAAAAACTACACCGCGCGAAAAAAACGGTTCTGCAACGCCATTGCCTGCTCGAAAGTATCACGGTGACCGCTGGAGTGCACTTTCAATTACGCGGCCGACGTCAGACTCGAGCGGTGATCACCCGCCCAAAAACGCTCAGGTTTGATTTGCTTTGCCGGCTGACCCGTGCGAAAAATTAGGCCAAAACGTTGTTATGCGGTGTTTGACTGGAATTGTTCTGATTTGGTTAGCGGTGCGACTCATCGGCCTTGCCATTGGTGCTGAAGAACCCCCGATTGAATGGATTGATCCTGACACCGGGCACCGCGTTGTTCGGCTTTCAAAAGAACCAGGGTCGCAGTCGCCGTACTTCCACCAGAATGCATTCACACCGGACGGTCAATGGATGGTGATGAGTTCGCCGGGCGGCATCTCCGTGGTGAATTTGCGCTCGCGCGAGATCAAGAAACTTGTGACAGGTTTTGTCAGGCTTATCGAAGTGGGCCGTAGGACAGGCGACGTTTACTTCGTATCAAATCGTGTGGTTTATGCAGTGGCAGTCCCGGCAGGGACTGTTCGTGAAATCGCAAGACCACCTGCACGCGCCGGGGTTGCAACGGTGAACGCGGACGAAACTTTGCTAGCCGGATCAATTACCGAGCGTCCAACAAACGCACCGAGCGCGTTTGGCGATGATGGCCCACCACCGGATTGGTGGACTCGGCCGCGTCGGCCTAGCCTCGAGCAACGGTTTAACCGGCGCTGGCCGATGGAACTGTTCGTGCTGAACATACGCACAGGCGAAATCAAAACGTTCAATCGCGGCAGTAACTGGCTCAACCATATTCAGTTCTCCCCTACAGACCCGACCTTGCTGATGTTTTGCCACGAAGGCCCGTGGCATTTGGTTGATCGTATCTGGACAATCCGCGCTGATGGTTCTGAGCTGAGCAAAATTCACACACGCACAATGGTCATGGAGATTGCCGGGCACGAATTTTGGAGTCCGGATGGCGCAACAATCTGGTACGACTTGCAAACGCCCCGTGGTGAAGTGTTTTGGCTGGCTGGCTACAACATCCGCACCGGTGAACGTACCTGGTACAACCTCCAGCGGAACGAATGGTCGGTGCACTACAACGTTTCGCCCGACGGCAGGATGTTCGCCGGTGACGGTGGTGACTCGGACATGGTCGCCCAGGCACCGGATGGCAAATGGATTTACCTGTTTGTGCCTGAGCTTGTGCCGAACCGGATGAACCCAGCCGACCAGAAAGGCCTTATCACAACCGGTGTGCTGCGCGCTGAGCGATTGGTGAACATGGCAAAACACGATTACTCGCTCGAACCAAACGTACGGTTTACCCCCGACGGCAAATGGGTTGTGTTCCGCGCCAATTTCCACGGGCCAGCACATGTCTATGCAGTCGAGATTGAAAAGGCCGCAAACAGCCAAGCTGGCTCAGGCTCAAGCACTGAAAGTGCACAGTGAATGTTGACCGCGTAGCGGTCTGCGTACCCTGACGGTTTCCACTTCATGGCTTGGTGAAGGGATTTTGGTAACGGATGGCCCACCACGCGTTTGCTCATCCTTCCTTGGCGGTTTTTAAGGAAAGTTTTTACTATTTCTCGTGCGCGCCAAATGCGGTGAGGCCCGGTAAAACAAGCCCAACACGCCTTTGATCGAGGCAACTTGTTGTGCTTCACAGAAGCCGTTTCTTTCAGAAATGCAAACCAACTGAAGTTCGCACTCCTTTGAGTTGTTGCGTGAAAATCACGCAATAAGCGTGAAATTCACGCACGTGTAAGCGAGACCCGAGTCGAGCCTGTTCTGAAAATGGTGCTTTTGCGGCCATCACACACCTTGGTACGGATTATGCCAAACTGCCAACTATGATGTGGCAGTTGATGCACGGGGCAGGCTTTGCTCGACGGCCAGTAAGCGGCCTCGCCATACAGATGCGCTTTTGTCCCCTTCATATTCAGCAGCCGCGCCTTGCACTTGCTCGCACTCGGACCCGCACATGTGCCGGGGCGTGGGGGTACGAAGGATTCTTTGACAATGCAGACGCGACTATTTCCGGTCCTCGTAGCCTCTTTTTTCACAAACAAACTCGAAGGGTTAACCCCCCCCGTGTATTGTCAAGTGGACGTTACCAATTGCATTTTCGCTGACTTCGTTGTCACTTGGACGAGCCGAGGTGTGCAATCAAAAGCACAGGGTGTGCATCCAAACGCACAGTTGTCCAGTGAGGCACTTGAGATGTAAAAATGTGCCAAAGCGATAAAATGCAAGCTTAGAAAAAACGTCTATGAAAAGAGTGGATTGTTCTGCAATCGTTTTTGGTCTGGCTGTTGTGCTTGTCTATTTGAGCACTGCCAGCATGGCTTGTGCAATCGGCCTTGTAGCAGCTTGGGGCTGTAACAGCTCTGGCCAGTGTACCGTGCCAAGCGGTTTGACGAAGATGAAGGCCGTAGCTGGTGGCTGGGGTCACAGTCTGGCCTTGAGGTCGGACGGGACAGTTGTTGCTTGGGGCTTCAACTACTATGGGCAGGCAACCGTGCCGCAAGGCCTCTCTAGCGTCAGAGCGATTGCAGCGGGCTATTACCACAGTTTGGCGCTCAAGGCTGATGGGACAGTTGTCGCCTGGGGTAACAACGATTACGGCCAGACAAATGTGCCTAGCGGTTTATCGGGTGTTGTGGCCATTGTAGCCGGGGCGTATCACAGTCTGGCATTGAGGTCTGACGGGAGAGTTGTTGCTTGGGGCGACAACTGCTATGGCCAGACAAACCTACCGCCGGGTTTGTCAAATGTAGTCGCCATCGCAGCAGGCGGTTACCACAACCTAGCACTCAAAGCCGATGGAACAGTTGTCGCCTGGGGCGACAACGAGTACGGTCAGACAGACGTGCCTAGCGATTTATCGGGTGTCGTGGCCATTGCAGCCGGGGCGTATCACAGTCTGGCCTTGAGGTCTGACGGGACAGTTGTTGCTTGGGGCGACAACTGCTATGGCCAGACAAACGTACCGCCGGGTTTGTCAAATGTAGTCGCCATCGCAGCAGGCGGTTACCACAACCTAGCGCTCAAAGCCGATGGAACAGTTGTCGCCTGGGGCGACAACGAGTCCGGCCAGACAAATGTGCCAGCCTGTTTGTCTAATGCGATTGCTATTGCAGCCGGCAGCTACCACAGCCTTGCGATCGTCCCGGAAGGCCCGGTCCAGATTATCCAAGAACCACAAAGTCAAGAAGTGCAACTGGACTCGATTGTAACATTCTCAGTAACCGCTGTAGGCTACGGACCGATTAGCTACCAATGGTATTTCAATGGCCAGGTGCTGACAAATTCGAGCCGGCTGTCCGGTGCGAACGGCCCAATTCTGACCATCGTAAACGCACAATACGCCGACATTGGAGCTTACTCAGTCCTTGTCAGCAACGACTTCGGGTCCGTCATCAGCCGGGTGGCGACACTGACGGTTATCGGGCCGCCAATCATCACGCAGCATCCGACGGGCAGAACAGTGCGCGCCGGCTCGGACGTAACATTTGAGGTCGGTGCTCAAGGCACACCGCCGATGAGCTTTCAGTTGCTTCTGAACGGCACAAACGTTGTTTCCACAACGAAAATTGCGTTGCCGGACGCCACAGCAGTGTTCGTATTGACAAATGTCCAGCCCGTGGATTCAGGCGTTTATTCTGTGCTTGTGAGCAATGCCTATGGCAGCGCGCTGAGTGCGGAAGCCACATTGATTGTGACCGACAGTCCACCATACATAGTGGTCCAGCCCGTGGGTCAGCAATCGAACATAACTGTGCAAGCATACAGCACCGTCACGATGCGTGTAATTGCACGCGGGTCTGAACCGATCTGGTACCAATGGCGATTTAACGGCGTTGATATTCCCGGGGCGACCAATGCAACATTGGTTTTGACAAATGTGACCGTTGACAAAACAGGTTATTACAGCGTGCTCGTTAGCAACCCGTTTGGCCAAACCAACAGCGCAAAGGCATACCTGTCTGTAGTCCAAGTTTATGTGTTGCCTTATATGCCCTCGGATTTACCGGCTGCACTTTCTAATGTAATCGCAATTGCTGCAGGCGAGTACCATGTGCTTGCATTGAAGGCAGATGGGACCGTGGCGACTTGGCCGATGTCTTATTACTCTCTGCCTCTACTGACCAATGTCCCGGCCAGGGTCACCAACGTGGTTGCAATTGCTGCTGGTGGAAATGTAAGCATGGCACTCAGGGCTGATGGCAGTGTGATTGCTTGGGGCGTGGGACCAACGAATGCCCCCATTGGCGTATCAAACGTGATAGCAATTGCCACCAGCGGCAGTCATTGTCTTGCAGTGCGTAGCAACGGCACGGTTATTGGCTGGGGCGACAATTCCTACGGCAAAGCCACGCCGCCTGCCGGCTTGTCCAACGTGATTTCCGTCGCGGTGGGATACAACCACAGTGTTGCACTGAAAGCAGACGGGACAGTTGTTGCGTGGGGCTCTAACTACACAAATGTGCCGCCTGGGTTGTCAAACGTCATTGCCATCTCAGCCGGTGGTTCGTTGACCATGGCGTTAACGGCTGATGGAAAAGTTGTTGGATGGGGATACAATCCTGCTTATATTCCGAAGGATTTGTCCAACGTGGTGGCCATTTCCGCAGGTACTTATGGTAACCTCTGGCTAAAAGCTGACGGGACAGTCGCGGGCAAAGTATCCTCCAGTAGCCTCCAACCGCCTCAATTATCAAATGTTGTTGCAATTGCATGCGCGCCGGACGGCCGTTACGGTGTGGTTGCGGTCGGCAGCGGCGCACCTGCAATCACGATTCACCCAGCTAGCCAGTTTGTTTCAAAAGGCGATACCGTACAATTACACGTCCGCGCAGCAGGTGTTCAACCGATGTTTTACCAATGGCAGCTTGATGGGGCGAACATTCCTGGGGCGACAAACGCTGATTTGGTCATTACAAATTTCAAGGGTAAGGACGCGGGCGCTTACCGTGCAATTGTCTCAAATGCACTCGGTACAGTTACCAGCCGCGTTGCAGTGTTGACGATACTGGTCGATACGAACCTTGCGATTGCGCTGAATGCGACAAATCTGGTCTGGGACACTTGGTCGGCAACAAATGCGCCTTGGGTGGGCCAGCAAAACCGCTCCAACGGGCTATGGTTTGCGCAAGGGCGTGAAACACACGATGAGGCGGCCGCTGCGCAAAGCGGTTCAGTTGGTCATAACCAACAATCTGTCTTGCAAACTACTGTGGTCGGCCCAGGCACATTGACCTTTTGGTGGAAGGTGTCTTCAGAGCTGGGGTATGACTTCTTGAGGTTTTACATTGACACCTTTTACACCCCGAAAGCCAGCATTTCAGGTGAAACCGAGTGGCAGCAGATGACGTTTGCAATCGGGCCGGACACACACACTTTACGCTGGGCGTATGCCAAGGACGGGTCTGTGTCCAGCGGTCGTGATGCAGGTTGGGTGGATGAAGTCGTGTTTATCCCTGCGCCACCGGTTATCGAGCAGCAACCAACCAATGTCATCGCATGGGCAGGTGACACAGTCACATTTGCTGTGACAGCCAGCGGGTCACCACCATTTACCTATCAGTGGCTAAAGGACGGGACAAATTTGCTCGCAGCGAATGAATCGCTGCTGACATTGACAAACGTCACCCGACGCGATTCTGGCACGTACTCGGTCGTAGTATGCAACAGCGGCGGCTGTGTCAGCAGCAGTAATGCGACATTGACGGTGCTTGTGCAGCAACGGTTGAGTGCGCCAGCAATGGCGTCAGATGGCAGTTTTGTGTTCGTGTCCGGTGACGCAGATGGCGGTCTGCTCTCGCCTGAGGACATCTCCCGGTTCGAGGTCCAAGCCAGCACAAACTTGGTTGACTGGGTAAGTTTACCGGGGACAATCAGCGTCACCAACGGCGTGTTGCAAGTCACGGATTTCGAAGCTACGAATTACCCGGCGCGGTTTTACCGGATTGTGGAACGGTAGCCAAATCAAGGAGGTTGTTGTCGTTGTTGTGAGCCAACGATGCCGAGATGTGACAAGCGCCAGGTACATCTGTGCGCGCAGGAGACGATTGCGCACGGATTCGGCACGGGTGGCATTCACACTTATCGAGTTGTTGGTTGTGATAGCGATCATTTCGGTACTGGCTGCGTTACTTTTGCCGATGCTCAGGTCAGCTAAGGCGAAAGGCAAACAGGTCGGGTGCCTCAACAACCTGAGACAAATCGGTTTGGGCTGGCAATTATATGCGGCAGACAATGATGGTTAGCTACCGGCGAATTACCCAAATCAGGCTGCTAAGGGAACAAACCTTTGGGTCTTGGGTGATATGCGAAGAGCCAATGACTCAACAAACCTTGCATTGCTCAGGGCAGGCGCGCTTTTCCCGTACGTGGGCAATACCGATGTTTTTCCGTTGTCCAGCCGATTCATCGGAAATATTCGGCCGCCCCCGTGTGCGCAGTTACTCGATGAACGGCTGGATGGGAAGCCGCTACATGGCAAGCTACGGGGCACGAACCGAGTACCGAACCTTTGTGCGGGATGCCGAAATAGCCAGTGCCGTACCGTCGGTGCTTTGGGTGTTGATTGACGAACATGAAGCAAGCATTGACGACGGGTTTTTCTTGGTAACAATGGATGATTCACAACCCTTTGCTAGTTTCCCGTCTGTGCGACATTCACAGGGGTACAACCTGAGTTTTCCAGATGGCCACGTTGAGCTTTACAAAATCCGCGACCCTGACAGCGAAAGGCTGTTTACATTAACCCAAGGTACCGGTGCTCAGCAAACTTTCCGCCCGAGCAATATAGATTGGATACGGCTCAAACAGGTCACAACCACGCGGTAACAGGGGGCATTCTGGTGAAAAGCGCCCAGGCACCCAACCGCCACGCGCATAGGTAACACCCATGGTGGAATGTGGTGGTCCACAGCCGTGCACGCCTGCGCACTTTTAACCGCATATGCGTAAAGACGTGGGGGTGACCACATTGATATGGTAGGCCGCAATGGCCCAAGCCGTCCAAATGCAGCCGCCTCGGCAAAACCACCCTACCCAACCGTGCCCTTGGTAGGGCGCGCGTCTGCGCATTTTTGACCGCTGAGACGCTGAGTTGGTAGGGCGCGTCCCGCATGTGCGGGACGCGCCGCCAACCATGCGCCCGAAAACGCACGGCGGGCAGAGGACTACCCGCCCTACCCGAGATGTGGTTTTGACAAAGCAAAACCCTCTAGAAAAACTTCTAGAGCGCTGTTTCAGACTTGCAGGATGAGCACCCAAAATGCGGTTGCGACGGCGCGCGCCCCTCCGGGGCGTAGTCCCACATGTGCCACATGCTGGCCAGCCTCGATGGTCGGGTTCAACCCCGTTTTGGACGACGTGGAAGCCGTCCCTTCAAAAAAAAATCCAAAGCGGTGCTGGAGCACCGCGCTCCAAGACGTTCTGTAGGGGCATTCCCGCGTTTGCAGGCTCAATACTTCGCCGCGGAGACGCCGAGGCACAGAGAATTGGTAGGGCGCGCAGTCCCCTGCGCGCCGGAGCCAGTTACACTGGCCTTGCCTCTCGGCTTGAGTCTGGTTTTCCGCGCTCTTACGAGCGCGGCTACGAGCAGCCGGTTTGTTGCTGTGGAAAACACGTTGTTGATTCTGGATGCGGCGGGCCGGGGACTGCCCGCCCTACCTTCCGATTGGATTTATGTGGAGGGTCGAGTTCCACCTCGACCCCGACAGGTTCGGTTCCCTATGGCTAGATTCCTGGAGAATATGGAAGCAGCCGATCCAACGCCGTTTCAATCGGGAGTGTACTGTCTCGGATTTGGCATGATCGCAGCAAAAAACCACAGGCCAGGAGTTGGCCACATTAACGTGGCAGCGCCACATGTCTCGCGGGGCAAAAAAGTGTCGCCGGTGCGTTGCGGGCAGCTAAACCTTGGTTGCGATCTACGCGGCGCGCCGAACTTTACCCTGCCACATTCTGTGGGTGGTGGGGTGATACACGGTTTCACGCGGTTGAACGCTTACAAATTGCTGCCGCCATTGCACATACAGGGTAAACTCCCCTGCCCTGCATGTGGTTCCCAAACAACATTTTGGCGAAGTGCCTAAGCCAGGTTCAGCAGTTGAGGCTCACCAGTAGATCAACTCTTGAGTTTGCGTTCGAGGATTTCGCCCACCAACACAGGGTTTGCCCGGCCCTTGCTGAGCTTCATTACCTGGCCTTTGAGGAAGTTCAATGCAGCAGTTTTGCCTGAGCGAAAGTCGTTTACCGGCCCCGGATGCGCTGCGATGACTTCGTCACACAACTTTTCAATTGCAGCAGTGTCGCTGAGCTGGGCAAGTCCCTTTTCTTGAACAATTTGTGCAGGTGGCTTGCCAGTGGCGAACATCTCGGCAAACACCTGTTGTGCCGCTGAACTGCTAATGGTTTTGTTTTCAACAAGGTCCACAAGCTCGAGCAATGCATCCGGCCCAAACTTAAGCGCCGCAATGCCAACGCCCGTTTCGGCCATCTTGGCCTGCAGACTGTTGATGAGCCAGTTTGCGACTGCCTTGGGATTTTTGGCCTTGGAAGCAACCGACTCGAAGTAGTTTGCCAATGGCACGTTGCTCTTGAGTACTTCAGCGTCTGAAGCGGGCAGACCGAACTGGTGCATCAGACGCTGCTTACGCGCAAGCGGCAGCTCGACAACGCGTTTTCGTACTTCGGCCAGCCAGTCTGCGCTCGGCTCGAACGGCAAGAGGTCGGGGTCAGGAAAATACCTGTAATCGTGCGCAAATTCTTTTGTGCGCATTTCCTCGGTTGCACCGGTTTTTTCGTCCCACCGCCGCGTCGTTTGAGCGAGTGTACCACCCCTTTGCAGCACGGTGATTTGACGCTCGATCTCGAACTCGAGCGCGCG
>Ga0272448_1005977_pt1 | contig 13264 bp, 9 predicted proteins | sample YNPCB0191_FD_202220 | JGI IMG/M metagenome (GOLD analysis project Ga0272448, IMG submission 202220) | Hot spring sediment microbial communities from Yellowstone National Park, WY, United States - YNP-CB-019-1 | ecosystem: Environmental > Aquatic > Thermal springs > Hot (42-90C) > Sediment...
CCGCCATCCTCCGAGGTCCCGGACTCGGTCCTCAGCGATTCCATCAGAACCTCGGCAAATTTTTTGTTCGGGCCCGAGAATATCTCCTCCAACCTCCGGCCGACCATCCTCTCTTCGGACAGCCCCAATATCTCGGCTCCGGTTTTGTTGCAGTATTTGACCTGGCCGGAAAAATCCACGGTCAACAAACCCGAGCCCATCTTCTTCAGGATGTCCCCGGTGGAGAGCCGGAACTCCTCCCAACTTTTGGCGGCCGCCTCTAACTGGCGGCCCTTCAACCTCAGCCTCTCGGCCAGGATGCCCGATAGCCCGGCCACGATGAAAAAGCAGATGGCGTAGATATAGCCCCGGGAAAGGTAATCGGCCCTGACGGATTCCATCAGATCCAGAGCCGCCGGCCCCGGCACCTGAACCAGGGAACGATACTCCTGGAACAATATCAGGCCATAGGCGGCGCTGGCGAGGCCGGCGGCACAGATGGCGCCCCGCATAAAGCGCACATTGGCCGCCTGGAGGATGGCCAAAAAGAAAAGCAGGGAGAACGGGCTTTCGGCCCCGCCGGCCGCTTCCAGGAAAAATAAAATCCAGAGGATATCCAGGATGGTCTGGCCGTAATCGGCCGTGGCTTTTACCGCCTTTGCCCTCCAACCGCTCAGGATCAGAGATGCGGCCAGATAGAGGGCGCTGAAGATAGCCACCCGGCCGAGATTGATTGAAAACCCGCCGAAGCTGTTAAGAAAAACAACGCTGGCGAACAGGAAGACAACCAGCAACGACCTCAGAAGATAAACAAGGTATCTCTCTATTATATTTCTCAATGGCCGTCCCATGAAAAACATGAATGAATGTTGATAAAGCAAGCCACCCCGTTCTGCCAATTTTATTAACATAAAATGACCGAAGGGGCGGCAGGCGGCATGGACTAAGTTTAATTATGGAGATCGATCTTTCTCTATTCCCGACGTTATCCACTTATGTCTTATGCATATCATTTACCCATCATGGCCGAGGTCATGGTGAAGATGGGCAGGTACATGGCGATCACCAAGCCGCCGATGCCCAGGCCCAAGACCACCATGATCATCGGCTCCAGGGCGGCCGTTAAATTCTCCACAGCCGTATCCACCTCCTCGTCATAGAAATCGGCGATCTTGGATAGCATCTCGTCCAGTCCGCCGGTGGCCTCGCCCACGGCTATCATCTGGACCACCATGGGCGGGAAGATCTTCATGGTCTTCAGTGGCGCCGAGATGGTCTCTCCGCCGCCGATGGATTTGCGGGCAGAGAGAATGGCATCCTGGACCACCCTATTGCCGGCGGTCTTGGCTGTGATCTCTAAGGCATCCAGTATAGCCACGCCCGAAGCCAAGAGCGTCCCCAGGGTCCGGGAGAACCGGGCGATGGAGGCCTTCTGGTTCAACTCGCCTAGCACGGGCAACTTCAGAATCAGAGAGTCCAAAAACAACTGCCCTTTGTCAGTTTTGTACCAACTTCTGATGGCGAAGACGATTCCGGCGATGGCGGCGATGATGATTATTATATATTTTTGGAGGAATTTGGAAAGGCCGATGACGAACAAGGTGGGGCCGGGCAGTTTGGCTCCCATCTCTCCGAACATCTTCTCAAAAATGGGGATGACGAATACCAAAAGCACCCCGGCGGCTAGTACGGCCACCGTGGTCAGGATGATGGGATAGATCATCGCCCCTTTGATCTTTCTGGCCAGAGCTTCGCTCTTCTCCAGAAATACGGCCAGCCGCAATAGGATGTTGTCCAGGATACCGCCGGCCTCGCCGGCCGCCGCCATGTTGATGTAAAGCTCGGAAAACACCTGCTTCTGCCGCTTCAGGGCTTCGGCCAAAGTGGAGCCGCCCTCGACATCGGTCTTCACCTGGTCTATCACTTTTTTGAAGGTGGGGTTCTCCTGCTGGACCGCCTGGATCTCCAAGCACTGCACCAGGGGCAGGCCGGCGTTGATCATGGTGGCGAACTGGCGGGTAAAGATGGCCAGGTCCTTGCCCGAGACCTTGGGCTGGGCGAAGCTGGGTAACTTGATCTCCTTGGGTTTGGGCCGGACCGAGGAGACGATGACATTGCGCCGCCTCAGGGCCTCCACCACCGCCTGCTCGTTCTCGGCGGCCATCTCCCCGCTGACCATGCCCGTCTTGGAATCCCGGCCCTTCCATATGTATACCGGCATTTCATCCCTCCTGAAGTAGTTTTGATTATCTTTCCCGAATATCGATTTAAGGACTAACCAGCCCGGAGCCTATGGTAAATAGGCCCGTCTCCTTTTGGAGTATTATATTCGTTTTCACTCTCCGACTCCATTGTTACTTTTGGATGAGACCCTTCCTGGCCTTGGCGGCTTCAGCCTGTCAGGCGTCATGAGCGCCACCCCTTTGGCTTATAGGGCGAGGAACAAACCTCAGGCTGATATCTGAATGTCCTGCTGAGATTTCTCCTTGCCATGCTGGCCGAAGCCTGACATGAGGCTGACACCTAAATAATATGTTGAGATGGCCCATGCCCTGCCGTCTGGGGCGAGGCCCTCAGCTAGGCAAGCATTTAGGCTAATGACGGGCATGGCGTCCTCCATCCCTCTCTGGCGCTTATTCGTTTCTAGACCGTCCCGGCGGAGCGCCTCTTTATCATCTGGTCCAGCTCCTCGACATTGGGGGAATAATCCAGGGCGGTATCCAGGGAGATCTTCTTATCCATGAACAACTGGAACAGCGACTGGTTCATGGTCTGCATGCCGTACTTCTGGCCGGCCTGCATCAAAGAGTAGATCTGATGGACCTTGTCGTCGCGGATCAGCGCCTTGATGGCCGGAGTGCAGATCATGATCTCCAGGGCCAAACATCGTCCGCCGCGCACCATGGGCACCAGTTGCTGGGTGAGCACCCCCTCCAAGACGAAGGCCAATTGGGCCCGCACCTGGGGCTGCTGGTGGGGTGGAAAGACGTCGATGATGCGGTGGATGGATTCCATGGCCGAATTGGTGTGCAGGGTGGCCAGGGTCAGGTGGCCGGTCTCCGAGATGCGCAGAGCGGCCTCGATGGTGGTCAGGTCGCGCATCTCGCCTATGAGCACCACATCGGGATCCTGGCGCAGGGCGTACTTCAGAGCGTTGTCGAAGCTCTTGGTGTCGGATTCCAACTCCCGCTGGTTGACGATGGATTTCTTGTGATGGTGCATGTACTCGATGGGATCCTCCACCGTCAGGATGTGACAGCGGCGCTCGCTGTTGATCTTATCTATCATGGTGGCCAGAGTGGTGGACTTGCCGCTTCCGGTGGGGCCGGTGACCAGCACCAGCCCCTTGGGCCGGTCCGAGAGCTCGGCCACTATGGGCGGCAGGCCTAAGGCCTGGAAGGAGCGGATCTCCCAGGGGATGGTGCGCAGGGCCATGGCCACCCCGCCCCGCTGCAGGAAGACGTTGCCCCGGAAACGCGACAGCCCGGTGATGCCGATGGACAGGTCCAGCTCCTTCTCCATCTCGAACCGCTTCTTCCGCTGGTCGGTGAGGATGCTGTAGGCCAGCTGCTCGGTCATCTGGGGCGTCAGGATCTCGTGGTTGGACTGGACCAGCTCTCCGTCTATGCGGAAGACCGGCGGCACCCCGGCGGTGAGGTGAAGGTCGGTGGCCTTCTTCTGGATCAGTTCCTCCAAAAGCTGCTGCAGGGTGATCATCTGATTACTCCTTATAAATCCAAAATTCAAAATTCAAATTTCCAAGGCTGTTTGCTATCTTTTGGAATTTGGATTTTGGATTTTGAAATTAAAAATTTTGTGCTTTCGTTCTTAGCCTTCGGCCGTCTCCCGGATCAGCTCCTCGATGGTGGTGATCCCCTGTTTCACCTTGCCCCAGGCGTCCATCCTCAGAGTCAGCATCCCCTGCTCCACCGCCTTGGCCCGGATGGTGGTTATCGCTTCTCGCGAAAGGATCATGTCCCTGATCTCCGGAGTGATGGGCATGACTTCGTAGAGTCCCACCCGCCCCTTGTATCCGGTGTTGTTGCAGACAGTACAGCCCCGGCCCTTGTAGAAGGCCACGTCCCGGATATCCTCGGGAGTATAGCCGATATCGTAGAGCAATTGGGGGTTGACCTTCACCTCTTCCTTGCATTGCTTGCAGATGCGGCGCACCAGCCGCTGGGCCTGGATGAGGATGCACGAGGAGGCTACTAAGAAAGGCTCGATCCCCATGTCCACCAAACGGCTGATGGAAGAGGGAGCATCGTTGGTATGCAAGGTGGAGAGCACCAGATGCCCGGTCAGGGCCGCCCGGACCGCGATCTCGGCGGTGGGGCCGTCGCGGATCTCGCCCAACATGATGATGTTGGGCGCCTGGCGCAGCATGGCCCTGAGGGCGGTCTCGAAGGTCAGCCCGATCTGGGGCTCGGCCTGGATCTGGTTTATGCCTTTGAGGTTGTATTCTATGGGATCCTCCACCGTCAGGATGTGGCGGTCCGGAGTATTGAGCTGGGAAAGGGCCGAGTACAGGGTGGTGGTCTTGCCCGAACCGGTGGGTCCGGTGATCAGCAATATGCCGTAAGGGGCATGGATGGCCTTCATGAAATTCTTCAGGGCCAGCTCGGTAAAGCCGAAGTTGGCCAGGTCCAATGTCAGGGAGCTGGCGTCCAGGATACGCATCACCACCTTCTCGCCGAAGAGCACCGGCAGGGTGGAGACGCGGAGGTCTATCTTCTTGCCCAAGACCTTGATGGCGATACGGCCGTCCTGGGGCTTGCGCCTCTCGGTGACATTTAGCTTGGACATCACTTTGATGCGGGCCACCAGGGCCGCCTTCAGGCGCAGGGGCGGCTCCATCAAAGTCTGGAGGACGCCGTCCTGTCTCAGGCGCACCCGGAAGAGCTTCTCGTAGGGCTCGATATGGATATCCGAGGCCCCGCGACGCACCGCCTCCGTCAGTATGTAGTTAACTATCTTGACCACCGGGGTGGCCTGGCCGGCCTGCTGCAGTTGGGCGATGTCTACCTCCTCCTCCTCCTCCTGGCCCTCGTCCATCCACTCCATCTGCAGCTGGTCGGAGGCGACCTCGGCCACGGCCGCCTCGGGCAGTTCCTCCAGCCCCTGGTCCTCCACCTTGGAGAGGGAACCGGCCGTCTCCGAGATGACCGCCAGCTCCTTGCCCTTCTGGAAGTGTTGCTCCAGTATCTTCTTCAATGCATTATAGCCGGCCACCACCGGTTTGACCTCAAGCCCGGTCAGGAATTTTATATCCTCCAGGGCAAAGATGTCCGAGGGATCCACCATGGCCACCGTCAGGCTCCTCCCCAGCCTCTTTATGGGCACGGCCATGAATTTATTGGCCACGTCCGGGTTGATCAGTTTGAGCACGGCCGGCTCCAATTGATAGGAGGAGAGGTCCATGGAGGGCACGTTGAACTGCCGCGACAGAAACTGGACCATGACGTTTTCGGTCACCATGCCCAAGCGGACCAAAGTGGCGGCCATGGGCTCGGCTACCGTCTTCTGCTCCAAAACCGCCTTGTCATACTGGGCCTTGGTCAACAGGCCCATCTTCAAAAGCATCTCGGCCAGGTTCTGCGCCATAATGTCTAGTCCTCGGCTACCGTTTCCTTGATAACCTCTTCCAAAGTGGTCAGCCCCTTGCCCACCTTGATGATGCCGTCTCGCCTTAAGGTGGACATCCCCTCCTCCACCGCCTTCTTCTCGATCTGGTCGGTGGGGGCCCGCTGTAAGATCAGATCCCTGATGGCCGGGGTGATGGGCAGGATTTCGTAGAGCCCTAACCTGCCTTTGTAACCGGTATTGCGGCATTCGGCACAGCCCCGGCCGCGATAGAACTTCATGTTTTTAAAATCGGCGTGCCGGCCGATGAACTCCGCGGCCAGCCTCTCCTCGGGCCGGTACTCCTCTTTGCAATAGGGACAGATGCGCCGCACCAGGCGCTGCGATTCCACGCAGAGGAGCGAGGAGGCGATCATGAAGGGCTCCACCCCCATGTCCACCAGACGGGTCACCGTCAGGGCGGCGCTGTTGGTATGCACCGTGGACATCACCAGGTGGCCGGTGAGCGAGGAGCGGATGGCGATCTCGGCCGTCTCCCGGTCGCGGATCTCGCCCACCATGATGATGTTGGGATCCTGCCGCAGAAAGGCCTTGAGGGCGGCGGCGAAGGTGGTGCCGCCCTCCTCCTTGACCGGAACCTGGTTGATGCCCACCAGGCTGTACTCCACCGGCTCCTCGGCGGTCATGATATTGACGTCCGGTTTGTTGACGTACTCCAGACAGGCGTAGAGGGTGGTGGTCTTTCCCGAACCGGTGGGGCCGGTCACCAGCACAATGCCGAAGGGGGTGGTGATGCCCTTGATCAGGTGCTTAAGCGGACCCTCTTCGAAACCCAGGTCCTTGAAATCGAAGGAGACGTTGCTCCGGTCGAGGATGCGCATAGCCACCTTCTCGCCGAAGGCGGTGGGGACGATGGAGACGCGGATATCTATAGGCTTGTTTTGGATCATCATCCGGATGCGGCCGTCCTGGGGCAGCCGTTTCTCCTCGACCTTGAGCTTGGAGATGATCTTGGTGCGGGCCACCAAGGAGGCCTTCATCCGATGCGGGGGATTCATCACCTCGTGCAGCACCCCGTCCACGTTCATGCGCACCCGTATTTCCTTCTCGTAGGGCTCGATGTGGATGTCGGTGGCCCGCCTCTGCACCGCCTCGGCTATCAGCTGGTTAATGAGCTTGGCCGCCGGGCTGTTTTCGATGGCGGCCGCCATCTCCGAAGCGGTATCGCCCTGTTCCTCCTTCTCCTCCTCCAACAACTCCAACTCCGATTCCTCTTCGGATTCCATGGCCTCGTCCAGGGCCTTCATCATATCCTGGAGCATGCCGGCCGAGCCGTAGTATTTGTCTATGGCGCTCCAGATGGCCGCCTCCGAGGCCACCACCGGACGGACGTCGAAACCGGTGGAGAACTTGATGTCGTCCATGGCCAGCATATCGTTGGGGTTGACGATGGCCACGGTCAGCACCCGGCCCAAGCGGGACAGGGGCACCACCCCGTATTTCTGAGCGATATGGGCCGGAATCAATTTCAGAATGTTGTCATCGATCTTGTATTCCGAAAGGTTGACCGCCGGAACGTTGAACTGTTTGGAGAGGAACTGGACGATCTCGTCCTCGGTGATATAACCCAACTTCACCAGGATGGATCCTAACCGACCGCTGGTGTTCTGCTGCTCCTTAAGGGCCTTTTCCAGCTGTTCGCCGGAAATGAGGCCGGCCTTGAGCAGCATATCTCCGATCTTGAGGGCCATAGAGTCAGTTCAATATGTATTAAAGTTAATATCTGTTTTCCTTGCCGTAGCCATATCCAGCATTCAGCCTGTCCTCAGGGATAGGCTGGGAACACCTGCCGAGCGATAGCATAGACCAAGTCGGCGTCCTTCAGGGCCCGCCCTCTGTCCTCTTCGGTATGCTGTTCCGAGGGCACGAAGTCTATAAACCAGCATCCTCTCCTTTCTCAGGCATTTTGAAATCTCGGCCACTCTTTTTAGGTAGGCCGGTACCTCCTGGGGAGACTTCATTTGATGGTCTGAAATCAAACCGCCGACATCGCGCCGTTTAGGAGGTTCGATCCCTGCCTGCCGCAGCATGGCCTTGGGGCACAACTCCACGGCCTCATAGGCCTCCCGGCTGACATCGGAATAATCGCCAGACTCCTGCAGGTTGGATAGGATCTTGAGACATTGCTCCGCTTTCCCCTAAGCAGATTTTGGCCAGCAAAGAATTATATCGACAAAGCTCACCTGCCGCTATGGAGCGCAGCGGAATAGCGGTCAGGTGCAGCGCCTTGTTAGCCTGCCCACTCAAATTGAGAAGACAGGTGCTCCAACGATTTCTGAGTACGAAGGGAACTTGCATTACCTCGCTATTTTTCCTTTTTAGCCTTCAACTCCCATGGCAATAGCCAATAGAAAGCTCCTACATTTCTGCGTCTCTGGAAGAGAGGTGCCAAGGCTTTTCCCTTAAACCGATGTGCTTTGATAGCATCGTTTTCTACGGAAACGACCCGCCATATTCTTCCCGCGAGGACAAACACTTCATCAAATACTCCCGCGATGGTTCCGATTTCCTTGCCTGACTGAATGTCTATTACTCTATAAGTTTGCGAATCCGGGATGTTGGAATGAATTCGTCCTTTTTCTCCCAAGTCCATCAGTTTTGTTGATGCAAACCACCGTCCTGCGCTCCATTCAATCCAGCCATTCCTCCGTAAATGTCCTAAAATGTGTTTTGCTTCTTCCTCAGAACATAAAGGATCGAGAAGTTCCCTGATTACTGTTTCAGACACACCTTGAGGGTTTTGATAAAGCAAAGAAAAAGTCTGCTGAATTGCAACGGATAGATCGGGAACATAAGATTCTTCGGGCAATGCACCGGATGCAGCGACTTTAAACATTGCATCCAGTAAGAACGTCTCCTCATCGGACTTGAAAATCGCAGCTGCGTGGATAACATTTTCCCTTCGGTTGCCACGACCAATCCGCTGAAGCAGCGATGAGATGCTCCATGGCACTTCAATAAGCACAATCAGATCAACATCACCAATGTCTATACCAATTTCTAGGGTGGAAGTAGCAACACACGCCGCCACATCTGCCTCTTTCATCACTGCCTCAGCTTCCTCACGCACTCGGCGAGCGAGGCTCCCATGATGTGCTAACACGGGATAAGGGTGCCACAACTTCGCAAGTTCATCCGCCACTTCCTCGACGGACTCGCGCAAGTTACAAAAACAGAGGATTTTTCCCCACCCTTGTTCCCTCGCCAAACGAGTGACTTCTTCGAGAGAACTGAGGAGACGATAATCAATATCTCTTTGCCCGGGCACTGTAACGACTTCAAAGTTGCTTACATACCTTTGGGCAATTTGCTGAGGGGAGGAGAGAGTTGCTGACAGCAAGTGGACAGAAAGTGTACCATCCGTTACCAGTTTGTTAAGCCTCCATAGAAGGAGCCGTAGTTGATCACCTCGATAGGTGTTGTCTAATAGATGAATTTCGTCCAAAATGACGGTCCGGAGCATTCCAAAAACCTGCGGGCGACGGCAGATTAGAGAATCCAAGGATTCAGGTGTGGTAATGAGGAAATTCGGTAGGTTGTCGGATGGCAAGTACGGTTTGTCCCCATGCTTGAGGGCTGTCTTGATACCCATGTCCCGCAAAGGGCCTTCGATGCGTGCAAGGGTGTCATTTGCCAAAGCACGGGTGGGAACGATATATAGAACAGCTAACCCCTGCCACTGCTCCTTTCTAAATCTTTCAGCAACTGGTGCAACGACCGCTTCAGTCTTTCCCGAGGCTGTGGGTGATGCCACGACAACATTGGTTCCATCGAGAATTTTTTGAATGGTTTCTACCTGAACCGGCAGAAGTCTGCCGAATCTTGTGAAAAAAGGACCCCAAGCGTATTTCAGGCGCCGACGTATGATACTAACCTTCTCAACATCCACTATCCAAGCACCTCATCTAACGGTTTATCATGATTGAGACGAACCAAGTCTATTGCTTCCACCGAGCTCTTTACAAACAATCGCGTGCGCCCACTTTGCGTGTTAACCTTTCGAAAAATAGCATCAACAATCTTATTTTTCTCTAAAAATAAAAAGTCATAAGAACTATCATAGAGTAAACAGATATGTTCGAAAACTCCTCTAAGTGCATCGTCTGTCAATGGTTCTAATTCAATTCTCAGCGCGTTCTCAACTTCGGTAAGTTTTGGATCTCGGTAGGATCCATCCCACAGATATTGATAATTCCAATCCAAAGAAGTAAATGCAAAGAGAAGTTTTAAGTTGCTTGGCGACTTATACAGGAAGGGCACATTTGGGCCCTTTCCTACTCCACAATAATCAAGGCCTGCTTTTGATTGCGTTTCCAATAGCTTTGTTTCATTACTTGCAGTGCGAATCAATGCCTTCAAGAAGTTCAGGCTTTTTTCCGCCTGATACGCGTAATAATACATATTCACCGTTTCCGCCTCATCAAATATCAGCAATAGTCCTTTGAGTCCCAAGACCTCCTTTACTGCCCACCCCAGAGCACTGAGTAAATAGCAATAGATGTTTGCAGCAGTCGAATAATCATAGAGGCCTGGTAGAGAAGAGTAAGTCCAATTATAATAACTCCAAGGTCTAGCAACAGCCTCCCTCGCCTCGATCCATTCCCAAAGAGTTTCATCGTCTGTTTTGCCTTTGAGATATTTAAAATATATGTGATCGTTGAAAGCGCCATGGGAAAGCATTTCCTTCATAAAATCGACAAAACCTCGTAATTGCCTGTCTTGCTTCGAACGGTATTTGAGACTCTGGACAAGACGGCTGTAAACACGCTTGGGCTTGTGAAAGGATGCTTCGTTAGGATCCAACTCCACCCATGCGACAGCAAATCCTTCCTGTAAAGCACTTCCAAGACCATAATGAAGAAGATGCGTTTTACCGGTTCCGTACCCGCCAACTATCAGCAGCGTGCTCTTCTCGGAATTATCTAGCCAATCCATTACCCGTCTCTTTTCCTCATCTCGGCCGAAAGTAAACTCTTCGACACAGTCATAAGGCACAATGCCCAGTCGAAAGGCTTCGATCATCCGTCGGGACTTGAGACCCTCATCGGAGAAAACTGCTCGTGGTGGATGTGGTGGTACCGGAGGATTTGGAAATTTAATATCGATTTCCGTCAATTCGTCTAATCGCACCCATCGGGTCACGCCATCTTCAAAGGCAACCTCCAGTTCAAAACCTTTATGGCGTGTTCGTTTCACTATGCCACGACCATATCGGGAATGATGTACTCCCCTTTCAGGCATGTTTGGGTCACCTCTCTACATTTGCAAATCACGAGGAGTAGGAGGATGCCCATTTCTCTTGAGAAAATGAAGCCCCTGAATAGCTTTTTGGACAAATAGCCGCTTGTAACCGATGTCGCCAAAACGTTGCTCATATGCTGCTTTCGCGATATTGCGTATCGTTTCCTTAGACGCAGCCCTATCAAAGCGATGGTCGTAAGCTACCTCATAAATCTGCTTTAGCTTATCACCGACCTGCTCCAGAAAAACAATGGGTTCGGTAGAGAGTTTTCCCAACTCGATTTTTACTCCGGTCGTATTTGGCGTATCAAAGAACGTTGCTACGCGTTGCTTCAGTGCCTCGTAAATATGAGCACGACCTTCAAGGAAGTTTTCATCAGGCACAGCATAGAAAATCATCACCCCTTGAAAGTTTGTATGACCACATTCATCAATGACCTCCCGCAAGTTATTAAGATGTTGTTCACTCTGTTTTGTGCTGAGGCTGGACAAGCGCTCCGCCTCGTCTAGTAAAATCACTAATCCTGAATAGCCAATTTCTCTGATCCATTGCACCAATGACCTGATCATAGGGAAGGCTGTCGTTCGGTCAATGCGCTGCAAAATACCATATCGCCCATGAGTGCGGCGGTCATAACCTTCACCGCTCAACCATTGACAGATATTAACGAACTCTTCCTCTTGCTTGTTTAAACGGGCGCGAAAGGCAGACTTAACGGCTTTAGCGAAGCTAATGCTTTCGATACCTTGTATACTCTCTACCTGATTTAACAACGCCTCACGCAACTCGTCCCTTGATAGCCCTTTATCGCTAACCTCCTGATACTTCGTGCTGAACCAGGAGCGAAGAAAGGATACGATACCCCGTTCGTATCCTGATAAGAGTTCATCGGGTGTAAGGGGAGCTGCTATGCCTTTTACAATAGCGCGGTAAACCGACTCCAAGCGATGAAATGGACTCTCCCCTGGACTTAGACTAACATATGAGACCACGAAATTGTTTTTCCAGGCAAGGTCACGGACACAATAGAGAAAGTGGGTTTTGCCTCCACCGTATTCTCCAACCACCATCTTAAATGCAGAACCACCTTGTGTAATAAAAGTAGAAAGGTATTCATCCTCGATGACAGAAAGGTATGGATCCAAACCTGCAGTAAAAAATTGAAATCCATACTCCGGTGGAATTCCATTGGCTCCCACAGTATCTATGATCCTTCGGGCAATTTTTGGATCAAGACCATTCATTCTCTCCCCTCCTCAAATCGCAGGTGTGAGTAAGTGGTGCCCTTTCCATTCTCATCATCAGGTACCCATAGAAAATCGGAGCGACGTTTCGTATGAGTTCGTGTGGCTGTGGTTAAATGTATTCTCGACTGAAACTTGCGTATACGAAACAGATCGTAACTAAAATCCGCCCGACTGTAACTTTTATAATGTTCACATTTTGGGTCCTGGAGAAAACGCGTGCTCTGAAGTAAGTAAGACAGTTCAGCTAGCACTCGTATAATAGGTGTGTCCTCTCCACGTTTCATATCCACAGCACGATAATAAGCCTCGCCTATTTTTTCTAATAATTGGTTCTCAGGCAATTGCGAGCCAAGTTGCTGCCTTTCTTTTTCAAGCCGGCTGACGATTTTACTTACAGAGAGCGGGCATTGCACCAAATGTTCTTGTTTTGGCCCATACCAGAGTGTAGCTTTCCACTGATTGAAATCAAGCTCAATGGTAAATAAACCAGCCTTTAATTCAGGATACTGCCCGGAAAGAGAAAGACCTAATTTCTCTAACTCCTTCTCCAATTCCGCACCAAATTGCTTTTTTATTTCCTCCTCCGCCTTTTTAACTTCCAATTCATATTGACTTATCCATTTTGTCAAGTTATGAGCGGAAGCTTCCACCATTTGAACACTATTTGCTACGTCCCTGAGTGTCGATATCGCTTGTCTGATCCTCGGTAGATTTTCATTGCTGTTTTCATCCAATCTAGAAAGCTCGCGCAATAACTTATTGATAGATTGGAAAGTTTTTTGCTGTTCTTGAAATTCACTTATAAGTCGCTTTAAATCCATTGTTTTCAAAATCTCCCGTCCATTTTTTCACAGGTAGATAATTGGCTCCGTGACGTTTATAGGCTGGCTAACTCAAAAACCTCATCGGGACGATAATCCGGCTTGAGGCTCCAATACCAGCCTTCCCCCTCTTGGCTCCTAAGGCCCTCAGGCGCTCCCGAAGCCGGCCGAGGATGTTGGAGAAAAAACCATCGTCATCATACAGAATAGTGGCATCTTCCACCATGACCAGAGATAGGGGGCTGCCGGAACCGGCTTCCTCGGGGTCTTGAATATCACCGAAGGGCTAGTGGCAATACCCTGTGTTTTTAATTGGGCCAACCCCTCCTGCA
>Ga0272448_1005978_pt1 | contig 13260 bp, 10 predicted proteins | sample YNPCB0191_FD_202220 | JGI IMG/M metagenome (GOLD analysis project Ga0272448, IMG submission 202220) | Hot spring sediment microbial communities from Yellowstone National Park, WY, United States - YNP-CB-019-1 | ecosystem: Environmental > Aquatic > Thermal springs > Hot (42-90C) > Sediment...
GTTCTGGTCGCTCTGGTGCTGGTGCTTGCGTTCGCGGGCATGGGCACGGTCATCTACGCCCTGACACGAAAGCCCCCGCCCCCGCCACCTGGACCTGGCGGCATCGCAGGCCCTGGCCAGCCAGGGCAGCCCACGCCGGGCCCCAGCGGCCCGCCGGGCAGGGCTTTCACGAATCCCTGGCCTCATCATGGGCCCTCTGGGGCAGGCGCCGACGACGCCCCGCCTCCGCCAGTTGAGAACCCCGATAGCGGCGGGTACATCGCTACTTGGACCTCCGAGCGGCGGGTTGATGCCTCCGACCTACGGGACTACAGCAACTGGGAACTCACCCTCATCCGCAACGAGATCTACGCCCGGCACGGCCGCCCCTTCGTCAACCCCAACATCCGGGAGTACTTCCTTGGGCAGCCGTGGTACAAACCTGACAAGAGCTATGCCGACAGCAGGCTCAGCCCCGTGGAGCGCTACAACGCGGTCTTCATCAGAGACTATCAGAAGCGGAAATTCGGCGCTCCAGCGACCAGACCGGGCCCGAGACGGCAAGCCCCCTGCGAGTAATGGTGATAGGACGAGGAGAGGGCTCTGGCACTCCCGCGACCATGCCGAAGTCCGGCATGCACCGGCAGGGCTGCTGTCCAGGAGGCCCTGAGGCGGCATCGGTGAGGTGACAGCGATAGATGCTCGTACCGGGCAGCAAGCTTGGCGACTTCCAGGTCACTGAGGAAGTGGGCCGGGGCGGGATGGGGGCGGTGTACCGCGCCCGGCAGCTGTCCCTTGGGCGGGACGTCGCCATCAAGGTGCTGCCTCCCGAGCTGGCCCGCGACGCTCAGACAGCAGCGCGGTTCCAGGCCGAAGCCCAGAGAATGGCCCAGCTTCAGCACCCCGGCATCGCCCAGGTCTACACCGTCGGGGAGCATGACGGGCAGCACTACTTTGCCATGCAGTACCTGCCCGGAGGGTCGCTCCAGCAGCGGCTCGCGCGGGGGCCTATTGGCTTGGCCCAGGCGGTGGAGATAGCAGCCCAGGTGGCTGAGGCCTTGGACTACGCCCACAGCAGGGGCATCATCCACAGGGACATCAAGCCGGCCAACATCATGTTCGATGGGCATGGGAGGGCGGTGGTGACGGACTTTGGCATCGCGAAGGCCGCCGACGGGACGATGATGACGGCCACGGGGATTGCTCTGGGCACGCCTGCGTACATGTCGCCGGAGCAGGTGAAGGGCAATCCGATAGACGGGCGGGCGGACATTTACTCGTTGGGGGTAGTGCTGTACGAGATGGTGTGCGGGCGGCCGCCGTTTGTTGGGGAGAACCCCCTATCGGTTGCCATGAAGCACCTCAGCGAGGCTCCTCTGCCGCCGAGGGTGATGAGAGCTAATCTGCCGGAGTGGCTGGAGAGCATCATCCTGAAGGCTCTATCCAAGGAGCCGGCGGATCGCTTCGGCTCGGCGGGGGAGATGGCCGCCGCCCTGCGCACCCGCACCCAGGTGGCGTGGTCAGCGACCTCTCCCACCGTGGACCGTGCCCATGTAGGGGTGGGTGGTGAGACGAGGGTGCTTGCCCCACCGGCGAGGCGGTCCTCGGCACCGGTTCTCGTTGCGCTGGCCCTGGTACTCATGATCGCAGGCATCGGCACCATCATTTACGGCCTGGCAAGGGAAGTTACCGGTACGCCAGAAGGAGAGTCCGGCATCGCAGGCCCTGGCCAGCCAGGGCCGCCCGGGCCTTCCGGGGGTCAAGAAGAGCCGACACCAGAACCGCCCGTGGTGGAGGTGCCCAACGTAGTCGGGATGACCGTGGAGGAGGCAAAGAGCCTGCTCTCAGCCTTCAACGTGATCGAGAACGCACCGCGCCATAGCGACGAAGTGCCGGTGGGACGAATCGTGCGGCAGTCAACCTACTACGCCAGGCGCGGAGACGCTGTCTACATCGTCGTAAGCCTGGGACCAAGGTCATGGGAGCGAGTAGACTTAGAGCGGACGGCTTGGCGTCAGGTAACCGGACAGCCCTCTCTCTTTGTGGACGTTGCCCCTGGAAGCCAGATGGTGAGCATCAGCGGCACTACTTCGGGGGCGAAGTGGCCAAAGGAGACGGGTGTCGAGATGGGTCCTTTCCCCTGCCGTCAGGCCTGGTTTGAGGTGAGCTTTATGGACGCCTCGCCAGACTACTACCACGTCGTCGGCCTCGCAGTCATCGGCCAGCTTGCAGGCGGCCGCTACCCGGACCGCTTCGCCGTGGAATATGCTCGAGATGAGACAAGGGGATATCGCTGCGCCAGAACCAGGAGCAAGAACTGGAAGATCGTCGGCAAGCGCCACGGCTTTTTTGGAGATGAAGCATCGAACTTCCACACGCTGCGGGTGGAGTACGACGCGAGCACGAGGAAGGGCATAGGCTACGTCGACGGCGAAAAGGTGGGGGAGTGCGTTGTGCCCTTGGGCGACTTGACTGCCAGAGCGTATTTTACCACTTCGGAGAACGGCCAAGAGGTAAACGTGATATTCCGGAACTTCATCGGCCAGTTCAGACCATAGCGTAGAGTAGGTGCCGCCAGCATGCGTGCCCGCCGCGGGGACTTGGCGCTCCTGACAGCAGCGGTGTTGCTGGGCTGCGCCTGCGCCGCTCGGCAGCCCAGCTCACGTACGCACGCTAGCTCTTCTGTGAGCGGCATGGCCGATCAGATGCACTCGCCGTCTGCGGCGGTTGTCTCTGAAGCTCGCAGGGCAGACCAGCTTTCGGACGCCACCGAAGTGTTGCCCGGCATAGACGTGCTGGCGCGACGAGCTCCCCGCGACATGGTAGGCAAGCGTTGCGGCCTCATCACCAACCTTGCTTGCGTTGGCCGCGACGGTAAGACTACCCTGGAGAAGGTCGCTACTTGTGGTACCTTCAGGCTACAAGCTGTGTTCGCGCCTGAGCATGGCCTAGGAGGCATAGCCGCCGGCGAGGTCCTTGACAGCCTGTTTGTCGGCGGTACATGGCCGCCGGTGCACTCCCTGCACGGCGAGAGAACCCGCCCGACGAAGCGACAGCTAGCAGACCTAGATCTGCTTCTGTTTGACCTGCCGGACGTTGGCGTGCGGTGCTATACCTATATCAGCACTATGTTCCGGTGCATGGAGGTTGCAGCGGACGTCGGGCTGCCCTTCGTAGTCCTCGACCGGCCCAACCCGCTGGGCGGCGTAGTCGTCGAGGGTCCCGTGCTGGAACCACCCTACCGCTCCTTTGTGGGTATCCAGCCCATAGCTTTTCGCCACGGGATGACGGTGGGCGAGTTGGCCCGCCTCTTCAACGGCGAGTTCCTGCATCGCCGCGTCAAGCTGCGGGTCGTGCCTGTCGTTGGCTGGCGACGAGAAATGCTCCTGACGGATACCAGGCTTCCCTGGCGGCGCCCATCTCCAGGTCTCAAGAGTCCGATGGCGGTACTCACGTATCCGGCCATCTGCCTCTTTGAGGGTACGAACGTGTCAGTCGGGCGGGGCACGGATGCTTCGTATCAAGTGATCGGCGCCCCATGGATGGACGGCGCCCGGCTGTGCAGGAAGCTGCGGGGATGCCGACTGGCGGGCATTGACTTCGCGCCGGTGGAGTTCCGCCCATCATCGTCCATATACAGCGGCCAAAGGTGCAGTGGGCTGCGCCTCCGAGTAGTCGATGGGCGGTCTTACCGGGCAACGGCTACGGGCGTCGCTCTCCTCTGGGCGCTGAGGACCCTCTGGCCGTCCCAGTTCGCCTGGACATCAGATCATTTCGTTGATCTATTGGCAGGCACTGGCAGACTGCGCACGGCTCTTGATGCTGGCCGGACGCCGTCACAGATCGAGGCGCTGTGGGCAGAGGAGACGAGGGCCTTCAAGAGCAGAAGGCAGCCGTATCTTCTCTACAGATGATGCTTGGCCGACGAGTGCCCATGTGCTGCCCGACCGTGGGCAGAGAGGGTGCCGGTAGATGCCGGCAAAAGCACGGACACGGAGGGTACGCCGATGAGCTGGACGCTCCAACTGCCAACTGGCGAGAGGCAAGTGCTGACAGACGGTCAGTACGTGCTGGGCCGCGACCCTGGCTGCAGCATTGTGCTAACCGAGAACTCCGTCTCGCGCCATCACGCTGTGGTTACGGTGAGGGGGCAGCATGCCACGGTGAGGGACCTCGGGAGCACCAACGGGACATCCCTCGCCGGTCGGCGGCTGGCGCCGAACGTTGACGAGCCTGCGCCGGCAGACGCGCTGCTGCGGCTTGGCGAGGCCGTGTGCCGATTGTCGTTTGGGGTCCGCCAGGGAGCCGAGACCGTGGGGGACACTGGGCCGCTGAGGCCGTTCCCGGCCCACGGGCGCGGAGGGAAGACTGAGCAACAGTGGGTGCTGCCTTCGCGATCTCCTCAGCCACCTGTCCAGCCTCGCCCGGACGCCAGGAAGGAGGCAGTTGCGCCGCCTGCGTGGGGGTCACTGGCGCGCCATCTACGGTCGCCGGAATGGTGGTTGGGGGGCAGGCAGGAAGCGGTGGCCCCGCCTGCGGGGAATGCCGTGGAGCCCGCCCGGCGGGCGGACGCCTTGCCCCAGAACCTTGTCTACGCTAGGTACGCCGTTGCAGGCGTGATGATCCTGTCGCTGCTGATGCCGTGGCTGCGGGCAGGCGGCCTGATCAGTGTCTCATACATCAAGGTGGTATCCGAGGCCATGCGGTTCGTGGACCGCGAGCCGCGGCTGTTGTTGCTGCTGGCGCCAGGCGTCATTGCTGCCTTCAACCTCCTCAGCGCTTTCCGACCTAAAAAGCTGGTGGAAACGGGCGCTGCTGGTCTTGTAGCGGCCGGGGTGATCTACTACTACCTTCAGAGTTCCGTCCAACTGTTCGGCGTCCCTCTCGACCTCACGGGTACGCTTGCCACCGGCTACTACACCTATGTGCTGGCAGCCGGTGCCAGCCTTGGCATCGGCATCCACGCCAGGCAGAAGACGTGACGGACCGGCTGGTACCGGCGGCGAGGCAGTGTCTGGCACGGTAGGGAGGCGGGGACACCGGTTGAGGCTGACGCGAGGCCAGCGTGCAGAGGTGAGAGAGCGGGGTGCAGAGCCTCGGCAGAGCGGCGCGGAAGAGGAGTCGGTCGAAGAAGGGAAGCCTGATGTCACTGGCCCTGCGGTCCAACTGCCCAGGCCCAGGATAGGGCTTGGGTGACGTCGGCGAGAAAGCGGACAAGGAGGGTTCGCCAATGGCTTGGGTACTGCAGCTTCCGACAGGCGAGAGGCGCGTGCTGAGGGACGGGCAATACGTACTCGGCAGGGACCCCGGATGCACTGTACCGGTGGAGGACACCAGCGTGTCCCGCCAGCACGCGGTTCTGACCATCCGGGGAGCGCAGGCCTCGATCCGGGACCTTGGGAGCAGCAGCGGCACGGCGGTGGGCGGCCAACGCCTTGCGGCCCAGAGCGAAGCGCCAATCGCTGGCTCCACGTCGGTGCAGTTGGGTCAGGCTCTGCTCTACCTAACCTACGAAGCAGCTGTCGTTGCTCCCCAGCAGCCGCCGGGGACGTATGTGGCGCCCCCGCAGCCGCCCGGTGCAGCTCCTGCTCCGTATGGACCACCGCCCGGTGCTGGCGGCGGGCCGCCCGTGTTCTACAAGAACCCGGCGGTCGCCGTCGTGCTGTCTTTCTTCTGGGCGGGGCTGGGCCAGATCTACAATGGGCAGATCGGCAAGGGCGTAGCCTTCATACTGGCCTATGGGTTTGCCGCGCTGCTGTGCTTTGTCCTGATCGGTTTCCTGTTGGCGCCGGTCATATGGATCTGGGGGATGGTCGACGCCTACGTGTCGGCGGGCGCTGTAAACCGGCGTCTCTGGGAAGAACAGCAAAGGCGCTACTGACTGGACGTGCGTGCACGATGGGCAGAGGTTTGTTGGTTTCAGTGGCAGTGTGTGCCACGATCCTGGCGGCCTCTAACTCTTCCTGCAGGAAGCCGCCGGCAACTCCGGGGTCGCCGCTGAGTCCCGCTGTCACGGATAGTCGCAGCCTCCTGGTAGAGGCCCCTCCTGGGCAGTCGAATGTCCTATGGCGCGAACAGACGTTGGGCGTGATTCCCGAGAGGCGCAGTCGCCTCGCTGCTACTGATGACCAAGGGTGGCACTATGCCGTGATCGCGGAGGGAACCCGTGGCGAGCGTCTCTGGTGGAATGGAAAGGTGGGCCCGGAGTTCGACAAGATCGGCACCAACTTCATCTGCGATGCGGGTGATCGGCCGGATGTCGCTTTCAGCCCCGATGGCAGATACACCGCGTACCCCGTTTCCATCTCTGCCAGAATGCGAATGGTGATAGGCAACCGACGGAGCTGTGACTGGGATCGGGTGTCGGGGCCGGTCTTTTCCGCCGACGGAAAGCACCTGCGTATGAGGTCAAGGACGGCAGAAGAGTGAGAGTCGCGTGGGACGACCGCCTTGGGCCGAGGTACGACCGTGTCATGTACCTAACCTTCAGCCCCGATGGCCAGCGCCTTGCATACAGCGCCGAGCAGGGCGAGATATGGTTCATGGTAGTCAACCACAGGGACAAGGGGGAGTGCTACGCCCACGCGACGCCGGTTTTCAGCCCGGATAGCAAGCATCTAGCCTACGGCGTCTGGCACGGCGGCAAGTGGTTCATTGTGCTGGACGGACGTGCGGGACCGGGTGTTCGCGGCGGCTCCCTCAATGGACCGCTGTTCAGCCCAGACAGCCAGCACGTCGGCTATACGGTCACCGACGAGGAGGGCACAACTGCCGTGGTGGATGGCCACCGTATGCCTCTGCCCGACAAAGGGCGCGGCAGCCTCGACGCGATTCTGAGCCCCAACCTCGAACACGTTGCATGCGTCGTCAAGAAGGGGGACAAGGAGTTCGTGGCATTCGAGGGTCAAGCACAGCCGGAATTCAACGATACTTGGGACGTCACTTTCAGCCCCGATGGCGGCCGCCTGGCCTACCTGGGAAGGACAGCGGCCAATGGTTTGTCGTGGTGGACGGAAGGATCCAGGCGGAGACTGACCTGAGCGCGGCCGGGCCGCGATTCAGTCCGGACGGGCGGCACATCGCCTACCTCGCCAAGCGAGGTGCTGGGTGGTGCGTCACGGTGGACGGCAAGCCGGGCCCGCAGTTCGAGAGCGAGCGGGTTCGGCGTCAGTGGTATGCCGACTCCTTCGAGGAAGCCTGCGGCATCGGCGGCCTGAGCTCCAGCGGAGACAGCCGCCCCCTCGCCTACTACGCCAACGAGAGCGGCGGTGAAGTTGTCGTGTTGGACGGGTGTAGGGTGGGTGGTCTCTACGACGAAGTCGTGGCCGGTGGGCTGTCCTTTCATGACAATGGCGTGCTTGAGTTTCTCGGCATCAGAGACGGCGTTCTCTACCGCGTGACCGCCGAAGCCTGAACCGCGTTCACACACCTGTTGACAGAAGCTCCTGAAGCTCCAGTAGGCGCATGTGGCGGAGAAGCAGGAACGGAAGGGCGAGCGGTAAGGACTCCACTGCGTGGACGGCCGGCAGGCCGACAATGCCAGTGTATCGCGAGCGGAACAAGCGCAGAGTCTGCGTTACGGCGCCCACATAATCCCTCGAGGAATATGGCCACACTCGGCCAGCGCCTGTGTCTAGACTCCGGCCTATGTCCCCGCTCTCCTCAGCTTACGGGCGCCGGCTCCCGGGCTTTGGAAGACCCCGCGCTAAGTCCTGCCCAGTGAGACAGCCATGTTATCAGGTTGCGTTGTTGCGGCCCGAAGGGGGTGTCTGGCGTCAAGCACTTTTTCCGGTGACGACAACTATTCTTGCCGGTTTTTGGTGGGGTGGTGGAGGGAGGGATTTCGGGGTGGGGTTGGGGGCGGGAAAGGCCGGGGCGTTAGCCCCGGCCCGCGGCGGCCGGATAGCGAAGCTTCCTCACTTCGTCATCCCTCCTCTGCGGCGTCGGGGCTCCGGCGACGTCAGCGCGGCCGGATGCCCCTGCAGGCTTCGACACCCGCCGCCAAGGCGCGGGCCATCCTGTCCTGGCCCGCCTCGGCGGTGATGAAGGCGGCGTCGGTCGGGTTGTTGAGCACGACCATCTCGACGGTCAGGACGGGCACCCTGGCGAAGATGGAGCCGGTGAGGGCGCCCTGCTTCGAGCCGATGAGGGTGGCGGATTCGCCGTGGACGCCGCGGCTGGGGACATAGCCCTTGAGGGCGGCGACGGCGGCGCGGTAGAAGGGCTTGGCGAGGGCCCGGGAGGCGGCGATGACGGCGCGGGAGGGCCCGGTGACGCCGTACTTCTTGCCCTGGCGGTCGGGGAAGTAGACGGCGAGACCGCGGGCCGACGCGCTATCGCAGTGGAGGCGGAGCATGAGGGCGGCGCCGGCGGCGTTGGCGATCTCGGCCCGGCGGCGGTTGGTCACCTTCTCCCCCTCGGAGGACTTCGTCATCACCACCTTCCAGCCCCTCGCCTCAAGGAGCTTGCGGAGCTTGAGGGCGACGACCCAGTTGAGGTGGTTCTCGGTGACGCCCGAGGCCGTGGCGGTGCCCGCGCTGGTCTCGGAGGGATGGCCGGGGTCGAGGCAGATGACGGGGCGGGCCGCGGCGGCCGCGGGCGGACCCGCGCGGCCGGCGGGGCTTGCCAGCAACAGGGCGCAGGCCGCAAGCGCCGAAAGCCAGGCCGAGAGGGTTCGGGGCCGCGTCGGGGGTTCCATGGGCCGGGCAATGATAGCCCGCGAGGCCCCGGCGTGACAAGACAGAGGCGCCACGATGAAGCGAAGCTAGCTTTGCCTTGACACCCGGGGGAGCCGACGACGCCCCGGCCGAAGGTTCCGCGGCGCTGCCACCCCCGCGGTGAAGCCCGCGGCTGCAAGAGCGAAGGCAAGGGCGGGGGCGCCCACAACCTCAGTGAGACGGTGACGACCATGCTGGTGTTTGCCACGGGTTTGCTGAAGGACGAGGCGGACCTGCCGCTTCACGGGCGGCTGACGGCCGTGCCCCTCGCCGTGGCGGTCATGCCGTCACCTCCCGGCACTCGAGCAGCTCGTCGTGGCCGGTCAGGTCCACGGGCTCGACGACAACCTGCGTCGTTGGCGCCAGGCTCCGGCCGGAACGAACCAGGGCTTCCACTGCCTCCGCTGTCGCTAGCTGCTCCTGGGCCAGCAGGACGCGCAGGGCGTCCTCGACGCCGCTTTCCGTCTCCTGAGCCGCCTTCAGGGCGTCGTAGGCCATCCGGAATTGGCTGCTGGGGAAAAGCTCTTCGCGGTACAGATGCCCGGCGAAGCCCCCCGGCTTGCGCACCAGCCAGTCGATCGGGTGCCGGTACTGGATGTGCCGGCCCTTTCCTATCGCAGCCTCGGGAGGCTCTCCACCCGCCGCTGGGCGTACCACATTTCCAGCCGCTCGGCGAAGATCCGCACCTCCACCCTCTCGCCGATCAGCCGGCTGTGCATCGAGTACACGTTGTGCTGAACCCCGGGGTGCTGCTTGGGCCCACCTTCATCTCCTGACACTTCATCGCCCCCAGCCGCGCCGCGGGCACGGGCCGCAGCCGCGCCAGCTTCTCCTGGAACCGCTTCCTCCGGCCGGCGTTCAACTGCCCGAAGAGGCGCCTCACGAAGTCGGAATACTCATCCCAGCTGGCGAAGTCCCGGCTGCCTCGCAGCATCAGCGCCTGGTCCAGGGCCTGGCGCAGCCGGTGGTGGCGCTGCTCGATATCTCCGTTCTCCTGGGGCCGGCCAACCCGAATTTTCTCGCCCTCCAGCCTCTAGTGCGCCAGCAGCGCCTAATATTGCCGCGTGAACTCCTCCGGGCTGTCCGGCGGCTGCACCGCTGCCGACAGCCCATCCGTCCGATCCTTCGCCGGCACCCCGCCCAGCGTGAAAAGCGCCTTCTCCAGCCTTTCGCAGAGGCTCTCGAAGCTCTCCGAGTAGCAGATCCGCCCCGCCTCCCAGTTCGAGTAGGGCAACACGAAGTGGTACAGCAGATGCGCGAAGGCCTGCCCCTCGATGGCTATCCCGATCTTCGTCAGGTGGCAGAAGTCCGACTCGCACCGCACCCCAGGCTCGTGCTCCTCGGGGAAGAACACTTCGCGCCCGGGCCCCTCCGTTGCCCGCCCCGCCTTCACCTGCCGCTGCAGCGTCCGCGGCTGCCCGTCGGCGAACCGGCCGGGATAGCGCCGCTGGAGATCCTCAAACAGGGCCTTTGCCTGCAGTCCCGGGTTGGCGGCGAGCATGTCCCGCATTTCCGGCCACACCTGCGAAAAGGAGTCCTCCCGCGTCCGCCAGGTTTGCTCGACGCGGGCCTCCCTCGGTAGCCGCCCTGACCAGCGCCACTTTCGCGCCGTCCCCTCGATCATCCCCGACTCCGCCGCCACCACCGCCTCGGTTTTCCCCGCCCGGGCCAGCCTCATCAGTAGCTTCACCTGCTCGTCGGTGACCATGGACGCCTCCCACCAAAGCCGAATCCATGGCCCCTTCGCCGTCCCTCAACCCGCAGTTCTATCTGTCGTCAGCCAACAATTCCGGTTGCCGCTCATCAACGGGGATGCGGGACTTGATCGGCGAGCCCTTCCTGGGCAACGTCTCAAGCGACTGCTGCACGGTGGTCTGCGACGCATTGCGGTGTGTGTTTTTAAGCGATCTAGCACGAAGCGTGCGACTACGGTTTGCGCGGCTGGGTATAGGGCTGCCGCGCCCGCAAGGAGCGAGAGTAGGGGAGGAGGCCCGCCGGACGGCGGGCCTCCTGCCTTTGCCGCAGGGCCCCAGGGCTCCTCACGTACCGGAAGCTCGGCGGCGTGGGCCGGAGTCCGGGAGGGAGACAACTGCCAGCGCCGTGAGCACGAGGAGGCCGGCCAGAAGGAGGGCTCCGCCGAGGACGGCGGACACGGGCCAGTACACGAAGAGGAGGCGGTGATGCCCCGCGGGCAAGACGGCGCATCTCAGAGTCCGGTAGGCGCGTCCCCACCAGGCAGGGCGGCCGTCGAGGAAGGCGCGCCAGCCGGGCTAGGCGCGGTCGGCGATCACGAGGAGTCCGCCGGTGGACGTCTCGACCGAGACGTCCCAGAAGCCCGGCAGGCGGGCCAGGGTCGAGACCCGGCCGGAGGCCCGGGATGGAACCCACGAGGCGAGGGCGGGCGGCCCCTCGACCACGGCCGCGTCGAGCAGCGCCGGGGCGCCGGCCGCAGATAGGCGCGGGGCCTCTTCGGCGGTTGGGACCGCGCGGGCGAGGCCGACCAGCCTGGCGGGCGGGCCAAAGCTACCTCCCATAGAGCGACGGGCGGGCGCGCGGCCAGCCGGCGAATGCCCGGGCCGTCGAGGAGCACGTCGGAGCGGCCGACAAGGTAGCGGCAGGAGAGGAGGCCGTAGACGACGGCGCGTCGGCTGGCGTCGGCGCCGAGGGCGCCGGGGGTTTCGGGCGTGATGCCCATCGTGGCGAACAGCGCGATGAAATCGCGGGGTAGCAAGACCTTGGTCTCGTAGCCGTCAAGCATGGTCAGGCCCCAGAGAAGCGGGCGGTCGTCGCGCAGGAACTGGGACCACAGATGGTGGTACTCAGGCGAGCACTCGGGGAGGCCGGTGTGGGCGAGGAGGAACTCGCGCAGGTCGCCGGGCAGGCGGGCGAGGCTTCCCGGACCCCTTCTCGCGATGAGGTCGGCGGTCCAGGGGCGGGAGTAGATGGGTCCGGGCGGGCTTGTGGTGACGCTCAGGCCCATGACGTGCCAGCCCTCGACGGCCACGGCGAGGAGCAGGACGGCGAGGGCCGCGCGGCGGCGACGGCGCGAGAGGAGCCAGCCGGCCACCGGCAGGGACAGGAGGCCGACCGCAGCCGCCCAGGTACCGGGGCCGAGAAGGCCGTACTCGACGCGCCAGTGCGCCGGCATATGGCTCAGCACGTCCACCTTGCCGAAGAGCGCCGCGAGCCGGTCGGCCAGGACCGCCGCGATGCTGGGCGCTGCCAGGACGGAGGCCGCTCCGATCAGCAACGTCACTGGCGGCCCCAGAACGACCGCCGCCAGGCGCGGCAGTCGGGCGATCCGTGGGTCCTCGGCCGCCCAAGCGGCAAGGACGTCGGCGGCCCACCCAGCCAACAGGGAAAGAGCCCACGCGCCCACCAACCACGCCCGGGCCAGAGCCCGCGACGCGCCCAGGAAGGGCAGGTGGCCCAGAACCCGGTGGACCTGGGAGAGGGTGGGCAGGCTGACCAGGGCCGCGGCCAGGGCGATCCCGAGGAGCAGACGGCGCGGGAACCGGCCTGCGGGAAGCCGGAAGGCCACCAGGACGAGGCCGAGGACTGCGACGCCGGCGGTGAGGTTGGCCTCGTAGTAGCTGCCGCCGCCGAGCCACAGGCCACTGTTGCCCCAGAAGCCGGGGAGGGCAAGGCCGATGATCTGGCGGGCCCTGGGGGCATAGCGCAGCACGTAGGCGGGGCCCCTGGGCTCGGCGGAGGCGTTCCAGCGGATCAGCTCCGCCGCCGGGAGGATCTGGGGCGCGGCCAGCAGGCACCCCAGGGCCAGGACTGACGCCAGCAGCAGGAGGCGGCGCCCGCTGGGCACGCCGGGCCGCCGCAGCAGGCCGTAGGCGAAGGCGCCGAGCACCGCGAAGCTCATGGTCTGGGGATTGTAGGCGCAGGCCTGGCAGGCGAAGGCGACGGCGGCAAGGGCCACGCCCCAGGCAGCCTGCCGGGCGCTCCGGGCCGTCACCGCCACCTCGATTCCCAGGGCCAGCCACGGCAGGAGAGCCATGATCTCGGCCATGTTGGGCTCGACGTAGCGGGCGGGCAGGGGGCTGGAGTAGGCGTAGGCCGTCGCCGCGAGACAGGAGGCGAGACGCCCGAGGCCGAGGCGCCGGGCGAGGAGGTACATGCCAACCCAGGCGAGGAGATAGAAGGCGGCGAGGAGAAGGCTGAAGGCGCCGGGGCCGGGATGGGGCCAGAGGGCAAGGAGCCAGGTGCCGGGAAACCACAGCCCGGTCTGGCCGGCGGTCAGCGGGAAGCCCGTGAAGAGGTCGGGCGACCACAGGGCGATGCGGCCGGCGCGCAGGTGCTCGGCGGCGTAGGAGCGGAGGGGGAGGCCCTGGTTGGCGATGTCTCCATGATAGACGACCCGGCCGCGGCCGACGACAGGCCACCACAGGAAGACCCAGACCGCGGCGCCGAAGAGAGCGACGAGTAGGGGCGCGGCGAAGCGCCCGGCGGCCTGGCCGTGCCCGGGGTCCAGGGCTGGAAGCCGTGCGGGACGAGACGCGGCGGTCATCGAGCAGCGGAGGCATTGTAGGCGTAAGCAGCGGACCTGGCAAGG
>Ga0272448_1005980_pt1 | contig 13259 bp, 7 predicted proteins | sample YNPCB0191_FD_202220 | JGI IMG/M metagenome (GOLD analysis project Ga0272448, IMG submission 202220) | Hot spring sediment microbial communities from Yellowstone National Park, WY, United States - YNP-CB-019-1 | ecosystem: Environmental > Aquatic > Thermal springs > Hot (42-90C) > Sediment...
AAGCTGCTTGCGGGCAAGTGGATCGAGGGCGCAGAGCTTGCGACGAGGTATCTCAGCGGCCATGAGCGCCGGGTACAGCCCTATCAACCCGTGGGCGATCTTACGCTGTGTTTCGAGGGCTGCGAGGCCGTTTCCAACTACAGCCGCCGGCTCGATCTCGCCGGGGGCATCGTCGAGGTTGCCTACAGCACGGCAGGAGTAGCCTACAGGCGCGAGGTCTTCGCAAGCGCGGACCACAACATCATCGTAATCCGCCTGACCGCGGACAAGCCCCGCTCGATCAGCGCGCGCATCGCTCTCAGCCGCATCGACGATCCCGACTGCACGCTCGAACTGTGGTCCCGCGAAAAGATGCCTCGTAAGGCTTCGTACGCCGAAGCAGCTTCTAGCGTGTGCGCGATCGGCCTCAAGGGCCGATTCAAGGAAGGGATCGAGTTTGCCGCGGAGGCAAGGGTGTGCGCACAGGGCGGGAAAGTGTCGCCGGGCGAGCGCGCGGAGGTTCAGGTGAACAGAGCGGACGAAGTCTTCATCCTGCTCGCCATCGCGACGGACTACTCCGCCCCCTCACCGGAGAGACAGTGCGCCGAGCGGCTGGATTCGGCTCCCGCGGATTTCGCGCAGCTTCGAAAGGCGCACCTGGCCGAGCACCGCGCGATATTCGACCGCGTCAAGCTCGACGTCATGTCCGATCCCGCACTGGGCAGCCTGCCTCTCGAAGATCGGCTCCAGCGCGTGCGAACCGGCGGCGACGACCCCGCGCTGCCGGCACTCTACTTCCAATACGGCCGCTACCTGCTGATGTCGAGTTCCCGCAAGTGCGACCAACCCGCAAACCTGCAGGGTATCTGGAACGAGCAGCTCAAGCCGCCGTGGGACTCCGATTTCCACCACGACGTCAACATCGAGATGAACTACTGGCCGGCGGAAGTCTGCAATCTCGCTGATTGCGCCGACGCGCTTATCAGATACATTCACCGGGGCATCCCGGAAGCGAAGAAAGCCGCACGCGACCTCTACAACTGCCGCGGCGTGTGCTATTGCATTCAGACCGACGTATGGGACCGCGCGACGCCTGAATCGCCGGGCTGGGACGTATGGACCGGTGCGGCGGCGTGGCTCGCGGAGCACTTGTGGTGGCGATGGGAATACTCGCTTGACAAGGGCTTCCTGCGCGACAAGGCGTATCCGTTCCACAAACTGGTCGCCGAGTTCTATGAGGACTATCTCGTTCGCGACGACAAGGGCCGGCTGGTGACGGTGCCGTCGCAGTCGCCCGAAAATACCTTTGTCGGCGGAGAGAAGCCCGTCAGCATCTGCGTGGGCGCAACGATGGACTTCCTGTTCATACGCGAGGTGCTCGGCCGGTGTCTGCAGGCGAGCGAGATTCTCGGCATCGACGCCGACCTGCGCCCGAAATGGGAGCAGATTCTGCGCGACATCCCGCCGCTGGCGATCGGCAGGCACGGCCAGCTTCAGGAATGGCTCGAGGACTTCGAGGAAGCCGAGCCGGGCCACCGTCACGTCTCACACCTCATCGGCGTGTTTCCCGGCGAGCAGATGACGCCCGAAGTTCTGCCGGAGTTCTACAAGGCCGCACGTGTCTCGCTCGAAAGGCGGCTTGCGGCGGGCGGCGGCCACACCGGTTGGAGCCGCGCGTGGACGGCGGCGCTGTGGGCGCGGTTTGGTGAAGGCAATCTCGCCTACGAGCACCTAACGCACCTGATAACCGATTTCGCCACAAACAGCCTGCTCGACTTGCACCCGCCGCAGATATTCCAAATAGACGGCAACCTCGGCGGAACCGCGGCTGTGGCCGAAATGCTCCTCGCAAGCCGAGGCGGCACGATCTACTTGCTTCCCGCGCTGCCGGACGCGTGGGCGTGCGGCTCGGTGACGGGTCTTCGCGCGCGCGGCGGCTTCGAGGTGGACATTACATGGCGCGACGGCACAGTCACGGACGCGCGGATTCGAGCCAAAGCAGCGGGCCGATGCCGCGTTTGGTGTCGAGGCACGCAGTGCGCGGCCTACGTCGGCAGCAAGCGAATCCCGGCCGAGATCGACGCGCAGGGCTGCCTGGTCTTTGCGGTCAAACCAGGGCAGCACATCGATCTTCGAAGCGGGGCATGAAGCCGCGGGGCGGTTCCATTCGGCTCCACTGAACGAGCGCCTCGAGTGGTCCGTGCGCACCCAGCTACTATCGTTTCCGAGCTCTTGCTTGAAACCCGCGCGCTTGACAGGGAAACCGCCGCGTAATACAATCGCTGCAACAGTTGGGCTTTGCCGCCGGAGGAGGATAATGAGACTGACAACGATCGGAATTCTGCTTCTCGCTTTAGCGATGTGCTGTATCGGCGCGACATGGGCATGCGTGGGGTCGCGGCCGCTGGCGATGGGAGGCGCTTTCATCGGACTTGCGGACGACGTCAACGCAACGTACTGGAACCCCGCCGGACTTGTGCAACTGCCGCTTCAGTCGGGCAACGGCACCTGGATGCACACGTCGTCCAATCGCGACGAGATCAACTATCAGGAATACGCGTCGTTTGCGACTTGCTTCCAGATGGGCCGGCTCTTCAAGCGAATGGCGATCGGCGTCTCTTATATCAAAGAGAATACAGCGATCAACGCCGGCGGCACGCTCTATCCCGACACGGAGAACTGGTATTGGGGATCGCTGGGCGTGGATGCAGGTAAGTACGGCATGGTGGGCGTGAACGTGCGCAAAATCGATGATGACGCGGCCGGCGTTTCCGTGGACAGCGATGTCGCGGTCGATGCGAGCTGGCTGTATCGGGTGGATGACCGGCTGACCATCGGCGCCCTGGCACAGGATTTAAACGGCCCTGCGGTCAAGGTGGCGGGCATCGGAACCGTGCATCGCATTCGGAACTACCGCGCGGGGCTGGCATTCAGGCCGAGGAATGATGTGGTCATCACGCTCGACGCCTACGACATCGCCGACAACGGCGGCGCGCAGAGCGGGCGGTTTGGTATCGAAAAGATCAGGGGCAACCTTGCGTTGCGCGCCGGCTACTATGGGATCGGCAGCAGTTTCGACCAGGGCGCGACGTTCGGCATCGGCTGGAGGAAGCTGGGCTACTCGATCGACGCCGCCGTGCTCACCGGCGACTTCGACAACACGATCCTGATCAGCGGCTCATTCCAGGTACTGTAGGCACCTCGAACGACATTGATCAGGCACGCAGCGGGCTGATCAGCGCTTCCCCGCTGCCGTCTGTGTCAATCGTATACGATTCATCGGTCGGGGGCAGCAGGCTGGTAAACGAGAACCCCAGCCGCACGTGCCAATCACGGGTTGGGCCGCTCAGGGCGATGTCGCCTTTGGTCGCGGTTACCAAGTGCATGTGCTTGGCGGACCGCACCGTTATCCGCTCGCCTGCCGCCCGAATGATGCAGAATGTCGGGAACTCGGTGAGCGTTTCCACTCTGTCGGCTCCCTCGATATCCAGCCCCGGCTCGAGGCAGGGCTTATCTGGCCGCGGGGTCATCATAGCCCTGCAGCCCGCATCGAGATCGAGTTTGCCCCGGCTGCGTTCTCTATTGTAGTCGTAGAGGCGGTATGTTACCTGAGTTTGCTCGCTGATCTCGAATGTGAGCAGGCCGGGGCCGAGGGCATGGACGGTGCCGGTGGGCACGTTGAAATGCGACCCCGGCTTGACGTCGCTTGCCCGCCGAAGACAGCCGAGCACAGCCTCCTCCGGCGGGTCCGGCGACCGAATCAGGTCGCAAAACTCCTGCTCGCTGACCCCGTCGGCAAGCCCAACAAACAGATAGGCCCCGGCATCCGCCGCCAGAATATGCCACGCCTCGTCCTTGTGAGCGTCCGCAAGCACCGGATGATTCTGAACCGAAAGCTTGTCCGCCGAGTCGATCAGTTTCACCACCACGGGCACGTTGACGACCGCATCCAGCGGCGTTCCGGCGAGCGGGCCGTTGGTGATCCTCGTGACAGTGCACAAGGTGGGGTCGTCCGGCGCAGTCGGCCACGTGCTCACGTCCCACGATTCTCCTATCGGATTGCCCGATTTGGCAGCGTGCCGACCCGGAATCTTCGCGAGCCTGCTGCCTGCCCAGACTTTCGGCACCGAGATCGGCTCCAGCAGCAGCGGATAGTCAAAGCCAGGCAAGTATCCCCACCTCCGTCCTAAACCTTTTCTCCATCATACCCGGCCGGGCGGGCGGAATGCAACACGTAGCAAGCAAAGGACTGAGTTCAGTCATCCGCCAATCGCCACGCCCGCAGTCCCGAGCAGGTGGCGGCCGCCGTATCGAAAAGCGGCATCCTTCCACAAACTTGGCATTGTCTCTACGTGCTTCGGCACGACCCATCGTTCGCATCATTCGGCAGGCTCAGGATGCTCAGGACGAGACTACTTAGCACTCATGGTTCTCTGTTGCCGGAGAACCGAACATTCTCCCGCGGAGGTTTTGCCGGTCTCACGGAACGGTCGAGGATCAGAACGCAGGCAGCGCGGGATTGTCCGCCGCCGCGATCGCCTGGCACTCGACCTCGACCAGCCAGCCCGGCCGGCATACCGGCGCGATGACGACCTGGCACGGAGTATCGGCAAAGCGCTCCCGCATCGCGCGCTCCACGAGGTCGAGATCGCTGGGATCGCGTACGTAGACGACAAACGAGCACACGTCGGCAAAATCCGCATCAGCCTCAGCCAGCAGCGCTTCTACGTTATGCAGAGTACGATCCAGTTGACGCGACAGGTCGCCGGGGTGCACGATCCCACCTTCGGCGTCGATGCTGGCGGTTCCCGAAATGACGATGTGGCTGCGGTCTCGATACGCAATGCAGACCCCGCGCTCGAATGTGACGCCGTAGATGTGGGTCGGGCTGAGGTGATCCTGGGCGCGCAAGAACCGCAGTTGATCGGTGCGCACGCCGGAAATCGCATAGGCGTCCATGGACACAACGGCGGCAGCATCCGCCGGCGTCCCGCCCACGCCGGTGCTGGCGATGAAGTGCGTGTCCGGGGTCAGGCCGCACCGCGCGAAGACGTCCCGGCGGGCGTCAACCAATCCCTTGTAGTTCATGTCTATGTCGCGTACGAAGAACCACGTGCGGATGACGTTATCGGCCAGAGACATGCCGCGCGCGCCCAAGTAGTCCGCGTATGATTCCAGAATGGCTTCGGACTGATCGTATGAGCCGTGCTTCTGCGTGCAGCCGACGCCCGTGGTCCACAGGTGGGCGAGCTCGCCGCGGTTCAGCGTCAACGTCGCGCCGGACTTGCTTTTATCAAGCGCGCAGGAGCGGTCATTCACGGCATAGGCCCACAGCGCAACCTTGGCGGGCGGAGCCGGCGGCTGGCCTGCATAGGAAATCGCGCAGGGCTGATCGGGACTTGAGAACGGATGAGCCTTCAGAATGTCGAGTTGGTTCGCAAGATCGCTGCAAAAGAAGCGCCGCAAGACGCACGCCCCCGCATCGATTCCGAGCAAACCCGCCGCGGTCTCATACGCCTCTGCCAGCCAGTCCAGTTGGGCGTCGAGTTCCCGATACTCCATTGGACGGATTGCGAGGTGGTACTCCTCGACACCGCTCGTGCCCTCAAAGCGCGAGAAGCCGACCGCGGCAGGAATTGCCTCGCAGTGAAACGAATGTACGGCAACGGACGGCTTCGCCTGGATCATCGTCGGAACTTACCTCTTCACAATGTCGAACGGAACCGCCGGCAGGACTCCGGCGGACATCCTTTGCTTGGGCGCATTGGTATTCTGCGCGCTCCTCGGAGCGACTTCCGCGAACACCTCGATGATCAGGTTATCCGCATATCCTGCGTGCTTATCGTCGGCACTGAGCGTGAGCGTGACCTGATTGCCCTTAAGCTCCTGCTTGACGAGCGTGACGCCGGGAGGCGGGTCGCTGAGCTGAAGCTCGAAATTCGGGTTCCGCACCAGCGAGCGCAGCGCAAACGACACCTGCGCCGAGCCGCCGGCGGGAATGGCCAGTCGGTCGCCTTCGGCCATGTCAAGAGTCGGCGACACCAGGCCGCCGGGCGTTACGGTCAGCATCAACCGATCCGCCGGCACAAGATGCTGATAGGCGAACGCCTGCATCATCTCGTCAGCGGGGACGGCGGGGCGGGTAACCGTCTTGCCGCCGATTCGCGCGCTTCCCTCGACGCTTATAGGTACGGGCTCTTCGAACCGCGCGCGCGGCGGAGCCTGAAGCGTCATGCGGACCTTGCTGCAGCCTTTGGGAATGCGTGCGCCGCTCAGCGTGAATCCACGCGGCGCGCTTGCGAGCGCGATGTCGATGTCGCCGTCCCAGCCGTCCTTGCGCACGGCGTATACGGTCATCACGGCGGCCCGCCCCGCAGGCACGTTGAGCGCAGACGGCGTCACTATCAGCGCAAAATCGGGCTGCGGAGGACCTATGCGCAGCAAGTAATCGTAGCCCGAGCCGCCGTGGCCCTGGGCGTCAGTAAGTTGTATGAAGTACCGTCCGGCAGCGGGAAGCACGGCGGACAGATACGAATCGGCCTTGTGTGTGAGCAAACCGGACTCGATGTCGTCGTGGTCGTCGTTGGAGGCCACAACGGTTCCCTTTGCATCGATCAGCCGCAGCAGTGAATCGAGCGGCGATCCCATCCGGCGGGCATAGACCTCCGCCACTAGCTGGTCGCCTGCGCGGCCGTCGACGGCAAACACGTCCCTGTCGCCTGGTTTGGAGATGCAGCCGGTGATGACTCGCGGCGTCTTGACAAGCATCGATGTTCGGCCGGTTTCGTTAGGCTCGGTTTCCGGGCTTATCGGCACAGCGCTGCCGAAGCGGTCGCGGGCCAGCTTCGTAAGGTCGGGGTGCGCGCCGGTTATCGCGACCCCGCCCCTGCGTCCCGTCGGAAACAGCGGGGCAAGCGCGGATTCGTCCCCGACATCGACGCGATAGACGAAGTCCTCGCGTCCACGGTAGATGGAATCGCGGACGGCAAGCGTGTATTGGCCGTCGCGGGGCACATCGCACACGAGCACGGGATCGGGGTCGAAGCCGCAGTCGTCGCAGAACGCGATTTCCCTGCCGTCGGGGTCATAGAGCGCAACGACCGCCTGGAACCAACCCGGCACCGCGTCCGCGAGATACGGAATGAGTTTGCGTGCCTGCACGGCGATCATCAGCTTGTGGCCGCCCTTCAGTTCGAGCACGTAGCGGTCAACCTCGCCCGGAAAAATACGCCCGTTGAGCACGACCGGAGGCCGGGCGGGCGGCAGCGGGCTGGTGTCATCGGCATAGCGGTCGCGCTCGCGTATCTCAGGTATCCGTCCTATCTGGAAGACCAGCGGATTGCTGAGGCCGTTCGGGCCGCGAATGCGCAACTCGCGGTCGCCCGGCGCGGCATCGGCATCTATTCTCACCTCAATGGTCACCTGCTCGGCGATCGGCGGCTTGGGCCGCTTGGCAGGATTGAGGAATCTGTCGGCGATCAACTGAAGCTGCCTGGGCGTTTTCGATTCCAAGTCACGCAGCTCGGGCAAGTCAGGCAGCGCAACCGGCTCATGGTTGGCGGTTTCCGGCACGCTGCTGGGGGAGTCCTTGGCGGCGCTCCGGCCCTTGAGCTGGGCACGAGCCTGGCCGGCCGCGCCCAGGCGTTTGTCGCGAATCTCTTCAAGGCGCCGGCGCAGCTCCTCCTGCTGCTGCCTGTTCAGGGGCCCGCCGGGTCCTTCGTAACCGACGACCGTCGCGCTCACGCCCGCACCGGAGATGTAGACTTCCCTCGCTCCGTTGAGCCGCTGGCCCGCGACCATCGCCCGGAAGACCGTTCCCTGTCGGCCCCCAGCGGGATAAACATAGCCGATATAGGGGTCCCTGGCCGCCGGCGCCCCCCACGCCGCCGCCGCACAAGCCACCATTCCCATCAACGGCCACATTGCTTTATGCATCGCATTGCGCTCCACGTTTAATTCCAGACTCCAAAACGCTACATGATCTCCTTCAGCCTGCCGCCGCCCTTCTCGCCGGCCGATGACGGCATGACCTTCACATCCAGGCCCTTGTCGTTGGGCAGCGGGCCGTCCGGATCGATGCCGAGCATTTCGAGTATGCTGCCGATCAAGTCCTGTGGCGAGACAGGTCGCTCGGCGACGTATTCGCCTTTCGCATCGGACGCCCCGACGACCTTGCCGCCCTTAAATCCGCCGCCGGCAAGAACAACGGAGAAGCAGCTTCCCCAGTGCTGTCGCCCTCCGTTCCACGGCGCCTCCCACGAAATCTTCGGAGACCGTCCGAACTCGCCGCCCCACCAGACTATGGTCGTATCCAGCAGCTTGCGGTCGGCAAGGTCCTGCAACAGCGCAGCCATTCCCTGGTCCATCTCCGGCAGCCTGCGCGCCATGGTCTGAAAGTGCTGTTTGTGGGTATCCCAACCTTTGTAGTTGATGGTCACGTAGGGCACGCCGCTCTCCACCAGCCGACGTGCAACCAGGCAAGCCTGACCGAACCAGTTCCGGCCGTATTTGTCGCGCGTCTCGTCGGATTCCTGGGAGAGATCGAACACCTTTCGCGCGTCGCCGAGGATCATTTCATAGGCCTTCTCCTCGCATTTGTCGAGTGAGCGCAGTAAGGGAACATCAGGCATGGCCTTGCCCATGGTATCCAACGAGTGCAGCAGGTCCCGGCGCGCGCGCTGGCGCTGATCGGTCATTTCCGCAGCAACGATTCCCTCGACCGCAAACACTTTCTGGCTGGGGTCGCCACCGGTGACGAACGGCTTGTAGCGAGGTCCCAGAAAGCCTTCTTCCGAGAAGCGGCCTTGCGCTTCCGTGAGCACGACATACGGCGGAATCAGGCTCGAATAGCCGTGATCGTAGCCTTTGAAGAGAGAAACGATCGCCCCCACCGTCGGATACACAAATCCCACAGACGGCGCGTGGCCCGTCTGCATCATGTAGGCAGCCGTCTCGTGGGCGTTTATGCCGTGGGTCATGCTGCGGATGATCGAATACTTGTCGGCCTGTTTGGCGAGAAGCGGCAGAGCCGCGTTGATCGATATTCCCGGCACGTTCGTGGGAATTGCCTTATCGAGTGGGCCGCAATAGTCGTAGCCGGCGTCGGGCTTGGGGTCGAACGTGTCGAGATGCGACGGCCCGCCCCACATCCATATCTGAATGACGGCCTTGGCGTGCGGCTTGGCTTCGGTCTGCGCGACCGCCGCGCATGAGGCCGCAAGTATCAGGCACAGGACTATGGCAGTTTGTCTGGTGATGCGCATCGTTTGCCTCCGATCAGTGCCGACAGAGAAACTCTTTTGAGTTGATCAGCGCCCAGGCGAGGTCGCTAGCCGCCTGCCTGGGCTGCAGCCCGGAGGTGCGGTAGTAATGCAGGGCAATACGCTCCTCGTCGTCGGTCGGGTAACGCGACAACAGGGTCAGATAGATCATTCTGATCGCGTTGACGGGATTTCGGCGGCCGGCATTGGCGGCCATCTGCAGGCGCGGGCTGCGATCGATCCTGCGCTGGATGTCGCTGGAATTGAGCATATAGAGCCGCTGGGTGTCGGTAGGCTGGCTGCCGCGTTCCGCAAGAAGCCCGGTGTCGCGCGACGGCCGGCCGAAAGTTGTTAGAAACGAGCTCGTGATGCTGCCGTCCGCCAGCGCGATTGTCCGCTGGTCCTTGGGAATGAACGTATAGGGTTCCGGGATCGGGCTGGAGTAGCTCTCGCCCTCACCGCCGATCCAGCTCAGCGCGTCGATAAGCACCTCCGCATCCAACTGTCGCACCGCATAGCGCGCGAACTCGACCGACCTGGCGGATGGAGACGTCATGTTCCCGTCCAGCAGGGGGTGCGGCACGGAAGACTGCTGGTAGGTGCGCGAGTTGAGTATCAGGCGGAGGATGTGCCGGAGGTCGTAGCCGGACTTGACCAGCTCCTTTTCGAGGCACGCGAGCAGCTCGGGGCACGCCGGCGGGTTGTCCGGCCGAATGTCGTCCGGCTCGTGAATTATGCCGCGTCCCATCGTCCACGCCCAGAGGCGGTTGACAATGTTGCGTGCGAACGCATTATTGGACGGCGATATCAGCCAACCGGCGAAAACTTGACGCGGGTCCACGTTTGCAGGGATCGTCACTGCCTTGCCGTCAGGGAAAACGGCCTTGACGGGCTTGTCGGCGTCGGGGTTCGCGTAGACGATCTCCTCTTTCCACTCCAGCGTCTTCTTGTAGGCAACCTTGGAGAAGAAGGCGGACATGCCGTCCAGGCGGGACTTCGGCCAACGTTCCGCGCGCTCGCCCATAAACGTCAGCGCCACCGCCTTCGCCAGCGACGTTGGATCGCGGCCCTGCACGGCGCGGTAGAAGTTGACCGCCGGGACGCGGAAGTTGCTGCCGCTGGATGTGAGCAGTTCTCGGGCAAACCGGTCGTATGGGCGGTTGTTGCGGACGGCGTCGTGAATCCATCGGTGATACGCCTGCACCGCGTTGGGCCAGAGGTTGATCGGAAACTCCGACTTGACCCGCAGCACATCGCACCATCTCATCGTCCAGTAGTCGGCGAACTCTTCGCGCAAGAACAGGCTGTCGATGAGTTTGGCGCGCTTGTCGGGGCGAGTGTCGCGCAGAAACGCGTCAACTTCGCGCGGCAGCGGCAGCGTGCCGATCATGTCGAGATAGACGCGCCGGATGAACACGGCATCCGAACACTGAGGACGCAGGCTTGCGCCTTGCCTTGCAAGCGCGGCAGCCACGTGCGTATCGATGACGTTGGCGGGCGTAGTCCAGCTCGCGTTCTCGAACGGCTCCACAATAGCCTGCTGTGCCGCGAAAGAGCCGCAGGCGAGCAGCGCCAGAGCCACAATGGCCGGCAGCCGGTAATATCGTTTCACGGGATCCCTTCCTTGCCGCAAACAGCCTGGTATTCCAATTCTACTAGACGGCCGCGATCAATCACGGTTTCGCAGGCCGAGCAGGACAATCGCGCGTCGGCGGGGTAGTAGGACTGTAATGTTTGCAGCGGATGAGGTGATCGGAGCGTATTGGACGGTGGTATGCGCGCGGTCGGTATGGCATCAAGTCAGGGGCGTTGGGTTCGTCTCGGCGAAACCGTCAAGGTCGAGCTGGAGGCAGCCACCTCCAGGCGCTGGGCCGATGTGCAGGCAGAGGTCAAGTTGCTAGAGTAGGAGGCCGGAATCGTGCTGTTCAACGACCACAGGCTGCTGTTTTTCGACCGCCGAGAGATTGCCGACAGCGAGTCCGTGACCCTCGAGCTCAATGCGCCGGTCAAGTGCGGGCCGTGTCTGTCGATCGAAAAAGAATGGGAATTGGGGCTGGTGCGCGCGTCCTCCATCGTATTCTGGCAAGGCTGTTACCGGCTCTACTACTCGCTCGGAATCAGCGACGGTCGGAAGGCACTGGCGTTTGCTGAAAGCACCGACGGCATGACCTGGACCCGCCCCAACCTCGGCGCGGTGCGTTTCAACGGCTCCACGGCCAACAACCTGGTGGACATTGGCGACTCGCATCCGTCCGAAACGTGCGTCTTCGTCGATCCGACGGGCCCCGATGAGCACCGTTTCAAGCTGATCGGCCATGATCCCTATGAGGGCCTGTTCTTGCTGACATCTCCCGACGGCATCCGATTCCGGCAAGCGGAGGGTTATCTGCTGAACTACAGCGTCGACAACCACATGTCCGCCTTTTTCGATCCGCAGATCGGCAGATATCGGATTTATCTGCGCGGCAGCGACAGGTACCGTCCGATAATGGGCTGGGCGGGAAGCCGAATGGTGGTCTACGCGGAGACGGACAATCTGTTCGCGCCGCTCGAAATCGATGCCGACGCGCCCGACCCGTACCCGCCGGGCAAAGAGCGCCTCGGCCCGGATGGAAGGATGATCCGTCCCCTTGCCGGGATCAATCGAGAGCTGCCATGCGTTATGCGCTGCGACGATCTCGACCCAGCCGAGTGCGACATGTATCAGCCTGCGGTTCTGCACTACGCGCCGGACGCGTATCTGGCATTTCCCACGCTGTATTACCACTATCCCGGCCTGCCCGAGGGCTTTCACAACGACGGCGTGCTGGACATTCAGTTCGCGTCCAGTCGGGACGGCGTCGTCTGGCGGCGCGACATTCGCGAACCATACGTTCGGCTCGACCTTCCGGACGGTCCCGCCACCAAGCAGATGCACATGCTCCTGGGGGTCGTCCCGTGCGCCCACACGATCAGCCAGTACTACACGGGTCAGCGCCGAACTCACGGCGAGGGTAGGACAGCCGACAACATCCACGGCAAGGGCTTCCACGAACCGAAGATGGGCGATGCGATCGCGCTCCGGCTCGAACAGCGCATCGACGGCTTTGTGTCCGCCGACAGCGCGTATACGGGCGGCCGGCTGGTCACCACACCGTTCGAGCTTGCGGGCCGCTTTCTTGCAATCAACATCGACACGTCCGCAAGCGGGGTCGCGCGCGCCGCGCTTGTCGACGAGTCCGGGGCCGAAATCGACGGCTTCGGCATCGAGCACTCCGACCGCATTCAGGGCAATGACACGCGATACGTGCTGAGCTGGCGCGGCAAAAGCGACCTATCGGCACTGTCGGGTCGGCGCATCAGACTGCGGCTGGAAAGCCGCGCCGCGAAGCTTTTTGCGGTATATCCAGAGCCGGCGTGACGGGCGAGTCGGCGGGACGTGGCCGCATCTAAGCACGCCTCGAGGTATCGAACGGCGGGCGTTCCGCGGAACGGTCAGTTTTCGAGTCCGAGGTACTTCAGTATTCCTCTGGCCGCTGCCTGCGCCATTATATCTTGGCAGGCAGGATCCTTCAGCATCTCGCGTTCCTTGGGGTTGGTGTGAAACAGGAATTCGGTCAGCGCACCGGGACACCCGCCTTCCCAAAGCACCCAGAGCCGATACCAATGAGTGCGCGTGCCCATGTTCTTGACTTCGGGATAGAACGTGCTCCGCATCGCGGCTATAAGCTCCGACTGCACCGCGTCCGCCAACTTCTTGCCCTCTTCGCCGGCATAGAACGTCCAGCTTCCGCCTCCGGGATCGCTGGTGCCGGTTGCATCGGAGTGCAGGGCGTAGAGGATGTCGCAGTTGAGCGCGCGGCATAGCTGAGTCTCACGACCAAGGGTCGTGCGCTCGGTCTGGGTGTTGCGGGATATGAACGCGTCCACTCGCCCGTCGGCCTGCAGTATCTTCTGAACCTTCTGGGCGATTACGAACATATTCATGCCTTCGTTATACAGCTCTTCGCCGTTGGGGCCATGTATGCGGTTGCCGAACTG
>Ga0272448_1005981_pt1 | contig 13259 bp, 14 predicted proteins | sample YNPCB0191_FD_202220 | JGI IMG/M metagenome (GOLD analysis project Ga0272448, IMG submission 202220) | Hot spring sediment microbial communities from Yellowstone National Park, WY, United States - YNP-CB-019-1 | ecosystem: Environmental > Aquatic > Thermal springs > Hot (42-90C) > Sediment...
TCCCGATTCTATTTCTGCGGCCAGACTTACCAGAGGAATCCCTGCGCGCGAAAACCCCGGACGCCCCGGCGTCGAAAACTCTACCTCCAGGCTTATTTCCGTCTGTCCCTCTGCATTCGTGGTCGCCTTTTCACGAATCTCGAAATCGGTCCGCCCTGCTTCGTCCACCACCCTGCCCGCCAGCGGCCGCGGCAGGCCGATGCCCACCGCTGAGCTGCGCCTGCATCCCATCGCCCCGACCTCACCCAGGTTGCCGTCGCTGTACCATTCATCCCGGTGTATCTGAGCGGTAATCTGCGCGCGCCCGTAGTTCATTCCCGGCGCCACCTTCAGCACCCGAAATGGTTGCCGGTGAAAACCCTCCTTCAAGTAGCTTACGGTAATCAGGTCACCCGGCTTGAGCCCGAAACCCTTCACGCTCGTCTCGAACTCCACGTAGGTGTTGCCCTGGACGCTCTTGTCCAGGTGCAACTTTACGATCCTCGCAGCTTGGTCGTAATTCGCCAGCCCCAGTGCGGGCACGGTCGCGCTGATTTCCTGCCCCATTCTCAACACGTCTTCTACGTCCACCAGCGACAGGCTATCCTGCTGGTAATCGTTGAAGGCGTCTTGAAACTCCACGCTATAGCGGTTAGGACTCTCCGCCGCGCTCCTCGACCACACGCGGATCGTAGGCTCGCCGCTCTGTTTGCGCAAGATCCCGCCGTAGCCGTCCGTTCCGTCCCCAAACTCATACGCGGGCCAGCCGCCGTTCAGCGGTTCGCGGCTGTTGCTGCCCTCCGGCTTCACCGGCTGCTGCAACGCAAGGCTGTTTTCGCAGCGTAGCTCCAGTCGCCCCGCTGTATTATAGGTAAGGTAGAGCCGAGCCGCTGTGCGAATCCCTCTAATCACCTCGGCCGCGCTCCGCCTTCTTCTCAGCGCCACATTGCATTGGAATCGGGGAATACTGACCGCGTTCCCGTGTAGGTCCCGCGCTTCGATCGGCTCCTCACAGTATCGGGCTGCTTCCGCAAAGCTGCATATGTCAATTTGATCCAGCCCCCAACCGCAGCGCCGTAGTATGTCCAGAATCACCCACGCCGGGTTGTTTGTGAACTGCTCTCCAAGGTATGTCCCATCTGCTGCGTATTGCGGCAGGCGCAGGCCCTGAACCAGCGCCTGGATTTTCGGCAGCGATCGCCCGTTGCTTATCCGGTTTGGAACGACCACGGACAGGACCGCCATGCTCCCGTAGCAGTCGCCCAGCGGGTTACCTGCGGCGTCTGTGAAATCTAAGTTGAACCCGCCGGTCCGGTTGCCGAGGCTTACTACGTTGTACCAACCCGTCCCCGTCATGTCCCGCCCGGCGTCACCCACGGGCAGTTCAATATCGTTAATAACCACCCGCAGCACCCCTTGGATCTCCCCCATCCCCACTAGTACTTCCATCCGGGTCAGGTTCCCGTCATTCTTCGCAAAGACAATCAACGGAGAGCACCAGACCGTTCCGTAGATCAGGGGCACGAAGTCGTTGTACTTAGCTTCGTTGTCTAAGGCTTCCGAGGCGTGGTATCCCTTTTCGCCGTAACTTCTCACAAGGGTGGTGGGAGGCAGGAATTCTATGCCCCCGAAGCGCCGCGTCGGATTCCCCTCCCGGTCCACGCGAAACATTCCCCGCTCTTCGCATTGTGCGCGGGTGTGATCGCATTTGGTATACGGCTCCTCCCCGTCCAGGTTGCCCACGCCGCCTGGCAGCCCCGCCGAGTAGCCGCAACGGAAGAATGGCGAATACGCTCCCCTGTCTCCCCCGCTGATCGCTTCCTGCCTCTGTGCGGCCGTAGCCGGAAACTTCCACGGGCAGCGTTTCTGCACTCGCACGTCGGGCAGCCACACCCGTTGCAGGCTAAGGCTCGCCGTGGCTGTCAGCCTGAAGCCGGTTTCCGTAATCTCTTCCGGCGCGTTGACTCGCCCGCGGAACACAACTTTGCTTTCTGACGCCGGTTGACCCGTCTTGAGGTTGAAGAACAAGAACCGGACCGTCAATAGGCCGCCCTTGAATCCCACTGTCCGCTCGATCTGCGAAAACCGTGAGTCGGCGTTCGCCAGCACGACTGTGACCTTCGCTGCCGCGTCAATACCCTCCTCCGGCGCGGATCGGATCTCAAATACGCTGTGCCGCAGCACCCGCGCTTCGTACACGTTTCCCGCCCACTCCACACGGTGCGTGCTCCAGCGTTCTGTCTGCCGGCCTCCGAGCTCACACTCAAACAGCAACAGCGGCGTCTCAGTGATTCCGAGTTCCTTTAGCTCTGCAATTGTCCCCATCCCCTGCCCCGTGTCGCTTACAGTCGCGCCACGACCCTAACCCCGCACGAGTAGACGCCTGCCCCTTCCGCCCTCACTGCCAAAACGTCCTGACCGAACCGGGCCTCAGGGTAAATCCCGCCTCGCATCCCTGTCCTCTTATATTTCGAGGCGCCCGCCTGCGCCTCCACTTGCATCCCGAACAGCTCTACCGAAACTCCCGGACCCAACTCTACTCCGAATCGCACCAACTCGTCTTCGCATTCCAGCCTCACCGGCCACGCTACCCGCCGCCATGTTCGTTCGACCTTCACCGTAAGCGCCTGTGCTCCTCCTCCTGCCCGTCCGAATAGCGTCGCCTCCGTGGGCTCCCCGCTACGCATCCACAGGCTCAGGCAATACTGAAACCAGCCGGGCACCCCCAGCGCTTGTTCCAACCGCTCCGGAACCGCGCTGTTGTTCCAAACCCCCACCGCTCGCCGCGTCCCGAACGGATCTCCAACTTCCGGGTTGAGCTGGATATGCGGTCCCCGCGTCCAAGCCTCCCGCCACAACTCCTCGCTCCAACTGAGTAAGTTTCCCATCGGATCTAGAAAAGTGAAGCTCCCCAGGCGTCCCTCCACCTCTTCGAAAAACCTCTCCAGCGCCGTGCGCTCCTGTTCGGCTAGCCCCCCGAGCGTCATAACCCACTCCACTTCCTGCCAGCCGGCGTCAACCGTCTTACACTCCCGACCCTCGGCACTCTCCGTTCGGATCGTCCGCTTCTTCACCGTGCGCGAGACCGGGAACTGACCCGCCGCGCCACTCCCGAGCTGAGGGAAGTATGCCATTTAGCTGTTGGTCTCCCGGATCACTATTGTCCCTTCGCTTCTGAACTCACCGTCTAGTTTCCACTCCATCTCGTCTTCTGCGAAGCTACATTCGCGTTTCTTCATTCCCTCCCATGGGTCCTCGAATTCAAAGCTCCCAAACCGGCCGTTACTAACTTCGAATAGCTCCTGCATGCGCCCCGCTTCGTCTTCGTCCACCAACCTGAAACTCAACTCCCACCGCCTCAACGGAGAGCCGCTCTCTCGGTATCTCTGCTCCGTTCCATCCAGGAACTTCAACACCGTGGTTCGGTATTCAATGCACTTGGTCGCCGGATACTGCGCAGGTGCCCCCGTCCTCAGCTTCGGAAACTCACTCATAGCTCACTCACCACGTCATTCAAAGCGTGCGAGTTAAGCATCGCTTCTCGCACCGCACGGGCAATCTCGTCACTGTGCTCAAGGAAAGACCGGCTGTCGAGCGCCTGTACCTGAAAGGTGATGTTCAGCGGCCTGCCCTGAAATTCCCCTCCCCACTCCCCTTTCTGGCGCAGCCCGTCTGACTGTGGCCACTCCTGGCCCGGTGTCTTGCCGGTCCGGCTTACCGCTCCTTCAAAATGGATGGACGCCGGCCAAACATAGGGCGTGGCCTCCTGAACCGCTACCTTGTTGCTACCTCCTGTGAACAGGCCTACCAAGCCGCTTATTAGCGGAGACAGCCCAAACCCACTTGTAAACACCTTGGCCACTGTCCGCCCCGCACTCGACAGCACGCTCTGTCCGCCCGTCGCTTGGGCGACGGTGTTCTGAATCACCGCCGCAGTGTTTTCCGTCGTGGCCTCGACCTGGGCTTCCCCCGTTCCCCGCACTTGCTCCAGCGTCATCACCAGTTGCCGCAACGACTCTTGTAGTCCGTCGCTCCAGGCCGGCGTGAGTTCCCGCCCGAGATCTTCCAGGGTCTCCCGCACACCAGCGCTCGCTTCTTGCCCCAGCCGAAACTCTATCAGGACCTGCTCCGTATTATTCTTCGGCATTTGCCTTCGCCAGCTCCCTGTCAAGAATCAGAAACGCCTGTGCCTCCCGTGCCCCCATCTCCTCCAGTCTTCTCCCGCCAAATTTCTTCCAGGCGCAGAATGCCTCCACCAATGCCGTGCTCTCCCCGCTAATCAGCGATTTAGGACACGCGGTCGTCGCCACCCCGTGCCGCGCCCACACCACCCTTGGCGGCGTAGCTCGCACTTCAGGCACCCACCCGCACCGTCGCTTTAGCTCCAGGCCTTTCTTCCTGCACTCCTCGCACTTCCACCCGGCCTGGTTTGAAAAATAAAAGTGAAAGGCGACTATCAGTTTTTTTCTTCCGTCTCGCTGAGTCCCAGCTCCGCCTTGATTGCCCTAAGTGCCTCCCCGCACAATGCCTCCGGCCCGGCATTCGCCAGAGACTCCGGCGTGGCCGGCGCCCCGTCCACCTCCAACCCCTCGATCCCCTCTAAGCCCCATAGCAGATACATTTTGTCCAGTTCGCAGGCCAGCAGAACTGCCTCCAGCTTCTCGCGGGGATCTTGGCTGGCGTCCAGAAACTCTACCTTCGCCGCCTTCTCTCTTATCTGCTTCAGTAACTCAATCCGCCGGCCGAACGATATCCTACGTATGCGGAACTTCACCCCAGGCTGGGTCTCAGACTCCACGATCTTGTAACTCTGGTAGTCCACTCGCACCTCCTTGTGCCCCTCAGCCAAATGCCACGTAAATCTCGTCGTCTAATGTCCCTTGAGCCCGGCACCCTGCAAACCGCCATTTAAGCCGCGCGTCCCCATCGTCAAATTCCGGCGTCTCAGGCACCACTGCCTTCAAGTACACGCCGAAAAGCTGCCCCGGGGCCTCACCTAACTGAAACATCACGCTTATCGGCGATCTCTGCCGCGCCGCCTGGTACAACGCCTTGGTCGCCTCATCGTCCAGCTCGTAAATCTCCAGCTTCGCGGTTACAGTTCGCACGCCGGCCCAGATCCCTCGCGGCTCCCCGCACCCGAACTCCTTGTCTCGAGCCTCGATGCCGTTTTCGAGCAACACCTCCGCCTCCGTCAGCGTGCAGAACCGCTCCGGAATGCTGCCCAGCCAGACCTGTCCTATGTGTCCTGGTATCACGCTGTAGTCAAATTCCTCCAGCGCCGGTTCCTCCGGAAAGCTCGTCAGCTCACCCTGCCCCGCGGCAAAGCTCGCGTTGTCAATTAGGTCCCGCGCTATTCCGCTGAATTCGAACTCGTGATAATCAGCATTTACTCGGATCAACAGCCGATCGACCGCGGCCCCGCACAGAATCCGTTGCACCGCGCCGCCGGGAGTCCAGTAATCGAAGATGCTCACGCTCGGCAGTTCCAACCCCGGACAGTAGGTCAACGTCGAACCTATCGCCGTTCCCGCACCGGGTACTGCGCTGAAAGGGGCATTCACCGTTACCGTGGTGGCGTCCACCACCGAGGCCACGAACCTCAGCTCGTCTCCGCAAGTGACCGCCTGCCCGGCCGTCAGACCGTGGGGAGATGTGAATCGCAGCGTCATCCCCGTGCATCCGTCCGCCGCCGTACCCCCTCCGTAACGCAGCGCTTCGCCCCCAAGCGCCGCCTCGAACAGCGGGCCGTAGCAAGGCTCCTGGCTCACCTCCGCCCATCCCGTCATGTACGTCCTCAGCGAAAACTGCGTCCGCTTCCTCAAACCCACCGGCAACCCTTGGAACGTGCGGCTGCCCGTCTTGTCCCTCCTTTCACGCTTCTCGAATTCCTGTCGCGCCGTCATTTTCACCGCCGGGATTCGGTTCCGCCCCGTTATTGCGGGCACTTCCCCGTACACAGCTTCCCTTGCCACATACCAGCGGTTCGCATTCGATGAAACGTATGACGCCATCTTTGTCCTCCTTATCCCAGCCTCCCTCAGCCGGCGCTGGCATCCAGTTCAAACCGAATCTTGGCCGTCTGCAAGAAGTTCCGTCCCCCGTGCCGCACCCCGCCGAACTCCACCTTGTAGCCGCCCGTGTAATACATCCCCGGCGCCCACTCCCCCCGATTGCGGTCCAGAACCTCTGTCACCGCCTCCACATAGTGCTCTAGCGCCCGACTCACTCCTTCCAGCCGGTCGTGGGTAACCCTCACCTCCGCAGCCATGTACACCTTCCCGGAGAATGTCCGGAATTTCTCCTTGAGCAGATTGGCCAGGCCCTCGCAGTACACATACACAACCGGATATCTCACTCCCGCGCTGCGCTCCGCCAGTTCAGGACCGGCGTTCAAGGCGACCACCTGCTCCGCTCCTATCGCCGCCAGTGCCACGTTCTCCCGCTCTGCTATGGCCGCCACCATCGCACCCACGCCCGTGCTCGCCGACAGTATCTCCATGGTCCTCTGAATCGCTTTGCTTCCCACCGCCGCCACTTCGCCGCCTCCTGCCGTCGCCCTCACCCTCGTAACAGCAGACCCGGGCCCTCTTGGCTGTCCAGACGGCTGCGCAGCCCGCCCCTCTGAACGTAGTAATCAGGCGGCTGGCCGTCCGTAGGCCCCCTGCCGCTAATCAGGTTCATACCACCCAACGTCCACCGGTCATAGATCCCGATCGGACCTGCATTCTGTAGCATCACCTCCTCGTGTGCGTAGCCCGCATACACGTTCCAGCCCGTTGCACCCTCCGGCGGACTCACCGCCCTCACCACCACCGCTTCGCCTTCCCCGGTAGTCACAACAGCCGCCTCGCTCGGCGCACCCTCCTGACCTGCCGCATTCAGCCACGCAACCCGCACATAGTATGTTGCCGCTCCTGCCGGCGCCGCCGTCAGGCTTAATTCCGGACGCATCGCTCTCGCCACAGGAGTCTCCACTATGCCGACCCCGGTTTCAACCAAAGCCTCCCAAGCCCACTCTGCCCTGCGCTCCCAGGCCTTCCATTTCGCCAGATACCGGTCATTCAATTGGCTGTTGTATGCGTCCCGATAGCTCAACGCCAGCGCCCGAAAGGTGTGACACTTGCGCAACGCTTCAGTCACCACCACATGACTCAGCCCCAGCTTCCTTGCCCCCTGCTGGACCAGAAATCTCTGCAAGTCAATCCCCAGCTCTTCCTCAGCTAGCGCCAACTTAATCGCCAGATCAATACCTTCCGTCCGCGCCGTTTCCAGCAACGAGGACTCGTATCCCAGTAAGTCCTCTAATGTCGTGATCCCCCCGTCTGTGAACAGCGCCATGACTATCGTCCCCTATCCCTTCACCGGCCGCAGTGCGCTTTTCAGAGCCCGCAGTTCCGCCTCCGACACTACCGTCAACTGTACCCGGCTCGCGGCCGCTTGCTGCTCCGCCAGCCTCTTCGCATCCGCCGCTTGTTCCCGGAACTCCGCCGCTTCCTCGGCCGTGGCCAGACGCGCCCGCCCCTCGACTATCAGCCGCGCCGCTACTTCACGCCGCACCTCGCTTCGGACTCCGCCTCGCCCCCCGTCAGGCGTTTCCCGGCTTACCACAATTGGATACTCTTCCGCGATAGTTGCTTCCACTTCCCGTAACCTTCGGTAAAATGCCCTCAGATCCATGTCTTCTATTTCTCCTGTTTTCTCGAGTCCGTCCTGGTTCGCGGGTTGTGGAACCTCTCCCGCCGTGGGGCTTTCCACAACCCGCCTGTCTCGACTTAGGTGTTTACTTGCACGCCGAAGTTGTTCCGCAGTACCGCCACGCCGTACAGCACGTCAACCGTGAACTGCTGCGCCAGAGTATTCGGCTGGTAACTCATGATGACCCGCATCCCGAAGTTGCCCAGTTCCGCGTACTCCGCTATGGCGCCCGTCCCGGGTAATGGCTGCGGCAGTCTCCTCATAACGAGTCCCAGCGCGCTCCGCGCAAACGCAAGGTTGTGCGTGGTCACCGGCGAGCTGCCCGTCTTGGCCACAAACTGCGACCGGAACACATAAAAGTCCTTGATCTTCCCTACGGTTCCGTCAACCAGCGCTCGCAGGCCCGCCTCGCCGGCCGTCTGGTACTCGCTAAAGCGCGGAATCTGCCGAAGCTGCGAATACGTCGCCGCGTCCACCACCAGGTACTTCGGCTCACTGGCCGGCACCCGGGCTTGGAACAACGCCGTCTCTGCCGCGTCCACCACCGCCTCAGTGATGGGCGTCCCCGGCGTGCCCACCGGCGCGTTCGCGGTGAATTGCGCGTACAGGTTCAGTAGATCGGTCTCGATCTTCTCTGCCAGCGCCGCCATCGCCGGCTGCATGTACAGCTTCAGCAGGTCCGGCACCGCCAGCACCTTCGTCACGTCCGGAACCTGGAACGTCGCCTCAGCATGCGTGTTTAGCACTATCTGCGCGTTTCCCAGGCTCGGATTCTGCGGTTGCACCGTCCCGCCCTCCGCCAGGTTGTTGGCCACCAGCGTCGGCGGTATCGGCACGTTCACCGTGTCCCCGGCTTGCGCCAGGGTCGGCTCAAAGTCGCGATTGACCAGGTTCCCCATCACCAGGTTCCCCATCAACACCGGAAGCGCGTCCACCGCCACCAGCTTGACAATCGCGTTCGCCACGTTCTGCGATGTGATTGCAGGCATCTGCTCTCCTTGGTTTCTATTCCACGGCGGACCAGTCCTTGCGTCCGCCGCCGTTAACCCCTCTGTTACTCACCCCGCCTACCGGCTGCCCAGCATCTGCGAGGCGATCCGGATTATCTCCTCCCGCGCCTTCTCTGCTTCCTCCCGGCTCATGCCCGGTCGGATCTTTTCCAGCTCCACGCTCGGCCCGCCGCCGAATCCGCTGCGTTGGCTCTCCGCAGTGCCCGATCCGCCGGTTATCCTCGCCGGCAGGAACTCCGGATTCTCCTGCACGAAGCGCGACAAATACTCCCGTAGCCCCACCTCGCCCTGCTCGCTCCGCGCCACCAGCCGCCCGTCTTCGGTACGGTAAATGTCGTCCTTTACCGCTCGAAATGCCAGGTCAACCTTCGCTACGCCCAGCCTTTGCAGCTCCGCGCGGACCGTAGCGCTCCTCTCCGCTTGTTCCCTCAACTCTCGCTGCCGCCGGTTTTCCTCCACCAGCTCGTTAAGCCGCCGCTCCAAGGCTTCCCGCTTCTTACGCTCTTCCAGCAGCTCCGCCTTGTAAGCAGGCTCCGCCTTCCTCTGCTCCCGGCTCAGAAACTCCTCGATCACCTCCCGGATGATCGCTTTCCTGTCTTCGGATTCCCTCACTTCGCTCACTTGTCTGATACTTTCTTCCTTCACCGCTTGCTTTCTCCCTTCTCTCTTTAAGAACCCTTTACTTCCCCAGTTCCAACCTCAGCCTCGATTTCCGCTGCTATCTGTTCCTTCACATCCTGCCGCACGTCGCACAGGTACTTGAACGCCAGCTTCTTCAATATTTGCTTGCGCAGCGTCCTCGACTTGATGCCCAAATTCAGTAAACGCTCCGCTTCTTCCAGTTCCGCTGTAAAATCCCCTATGTCAAACTCGTCCAGGCCCGACACTCCGACCTCCACCTCGTCCTGTCTCGCCCGGACGATCGCTCGCAGCACACGTTTCAGTACATCCTTCACCGCGTCCCCGTACGCTCTTAACACTTCTTGGGTAATGTTGAAGTCCCGCTGTTTGCTTAGTCCTGACTGCGGCACATTACCTGCTAATCCGCCTCCCGCTTGCGTCATCAGGTAGCACACGCGGTAGATCTCATCCTTCAGCCGGATCAGATTGTCCATTGCGATCTGGTACACCTTGCCTTCCGGCTCCGTCCACCCAAAGCGATCCTCCGGACCCAACTGGATGTAATATGACTCCCCTACTATTTGCCTGAAGTCCCTTTCCGAATACACTACCGGCATGGCGAACAGCCCCATGGTCAGCGCCCACGACAACGCGTTCGACTTGTTGAAATGCTCAAGCTGGAGCAGCGCCGCCTTATTCATCAGCCACAAGCCTTCGGTCAGCCTCAGTTCGAACAGCGGCGTCTCCCCTAGCGCCGCTAAGCCGTGACGCCCCCTTGCCACCAACTCCCTTCGCCCGGACCCCTCCTTGCCGTCCTCCGCCCTCTGGATCTCGTAATTTTCCTTGTCGTAGTAAACCCACCGCGTCTCTTTTACCCACTCGCCCTTGCCTGGCTCCTTCTGCCTCAATCCGCTGGTCCTCAGCACCACCCACTCGTACTTGCCCTCATCGTCATAGCTCCAATTGATCAGCTCCTCGGCCCCGTACCTCACCAGGTATGCCCGTGACAGACCGCGTGCCTCTTCCTCCGCCCGGTTCACTGCCGGCCTCTCTGCCCGCGGAAAGTCCACCACCACCAGCCCCTTCCCTGCAATCAGCGCGTCCACAAGCAGCCGCCGCAAAAAGTCGCTTAGACACGTCCCCTTCCGATCGCAATCCTCCGCAAATTCGCTGAAAAACTTTCGCGCCGCGCTGTCTTCACCCTCCAAGTGCAAAATCGGCTCCCGCCGGAACAGCGTGGCCGCGTACCAGTCAATGATTGAACCTATGTAGTTCTCGTAGAACACGCGCGCCAGCCGCTCTTGATACACGCTCAGCGGCTCCTTCTGGCGCGGCGTCAAATACAGCCCCGCCCGCTGCTTCAGTTGCTCGCCCCCGACATACAGGTCCCGGTAAACCTGCCACATGCCTTTCTGTGCTGCATATTCCGGATGCTCTCGGTCCAGATCTCTCATTTCAGCTCGTCCTCGTCGCCCCTAAAGTAGCCTCTCCCCTCTCTCCCCCACCCCGCTGCCTGGCCGGCATTCCTGCCAGAGCAGGTATCCCAACGCGTCAGACAGGTGCGTGCGGCGGGGATCTCTTTCCTTGTCAATCACCGTGCTGGCAGCCTTATAACTGACCTCCTCCAAATCGCGAATTAGCTCCCTGCACTTGCGGTCTATGTAGAGATGGATTTCGCCTCCCGCACTCTTCAACTTCGCATTCACGAGCGTCACGCGTTCTCGCACTGGCGGATTGGTCCGCGGAATTCGGTAACTTACCCGTCTGTGTCCCGCCCGTCGAAAGTACTCCGAGATCACCTGGTAATCACTACGCCCGGTCGTTTTTTGATATCCGCCCGAGGCGTCTCCGTAAACCACTATCCCGGCCTCGTGCTGCCCGAACCGGCTGTAAAACTCTTCGCAGGCTTCCTCGGTGGTCGCCCTGCTTAGTACGATCTCGTCCACCACGTACAGCTCTTCCCCGGCCTTCTGCGCCACCAGTGAGCACATCGGGTCTACGTTGAAGTCCAGCGCCCACAGCAGCGGCAAATCTTTCCGCACCTCCAGATCTCTTACGTGTTCCGTCCTTCGAAACGCGTGGTAGACCAGCCCCCCGTCAATTGCTACGTACTGCCCCAGCACCTCCTGCTGGTAAAACTTCGGATCGTAACTTCGTTTCAACCTTTCGTAGAAATCCGGAACTTGCGCCAGCAGGTGCCGGTTTTCAAATGGCTTTGCCAGTACGACCTCGTAACCCTCCACCGGCTCCAGAATGAACCGCCGGTAGACCCAGTCGTAGCCTTTCGGCGTCCATACCGCGAAGCCGCACAGCCTCTTCGCCTGCGGGTCTCGCAACCTCCCTTCGAGAACCACCCAGGCTTCTTCCTGCGTATAAGTCAGCTCGTCTAACCCGAACCACGCCAGATTCGTACCCCTCAGCCGGTCGAACTCTTCCACCGGCCTGAACAGCACGCGCGACCCCGTATCCTTCAGCGTCAGGATGTTTTCCGCCTTGTTGAATTCGTGCGGAATCCGGTTCCTGCTGAGGATCTCCAGCAGTGTGCTTTGGGTTGCATCCCTCAGCATCGGATAGGTGGGCGCTCCCAGTAACCCCATTCGGCCTGGGTTCATGTAACTCAGCTTGATTGCCTCCTGGCACAGCGCTTGGCTCTTTCCCGAGCCGATCGGTCCCGAAAATCCCTTGAAGCGCGCCGTCGAGCGATGGAATCGGGCCTGGGAAGGAAGCGGTACATACGCTATCTCTCGAAAACGTTCCTCTCCTCCGGCTCGACCCATGTCACCTTGATCTCCCTCGGCTGCTCCTCTTCCAGCTCCTTTTCCAGTTGCACCAACCTGATCAGGTCGCCCACCGTAGCCTTCAATTCGTCCTTCTGAATCCGCTTCTCAATGTTCTGGATCACCTGCTCGACCAACGCCGCCTTGTCCACCTTTCTCCGCGCACTTCTTCCTGACCTTCGGTCTCCTCCACTCGCCCTCATGCTCAAGTTCTTCATCCGGTAGCCCTCGCAGAGTTCAATAGGTAGCCCTGAGGTGCCGGGCAATGCGCCCTCTGCTGACCCTCTGGACCACCGTAAGCCGGTCAGCTCCGGCAATCTTTCACATCCTGGTCTGAACCTAACACCCCCCACTTCCTTCAATCGTCCCTTACCCGCCTAACCAACTGAAAACGCAAGCCATCCGCCTGCAACCGGCATGTGAATCAGCGCATTTTGCCCATCCCCGGCCCTCTGATCAGCAGGTGGCAATCACTCCGCGGCCCGCCAGGCGCCTCCAGGCCGCCATCAGCCGCGCCTGCAAGGCACACTCCGACCAGGCTTCAATTGTTGGATTGTTCCGGCTTATACCCTCGGCTTGCTTAGCAGCCCGAACCCGCGAGTCTCACGCACCCCAAGCGGACACACACGCCCGCTCCCCTCTGCTCTGCCTCTCGCTCTTGCTAGAATTGCCGCCCCTCAGAATTCCTCTTCGGGCTTCTTCCTCTTCTTCCGACGCAGTATGATTATCGCCACTATGACCAGGGCCAGAACCCCGGAAACTACCTTCACCCAAGTGTCGTCCACCGGCTGTTGCGCCTCTGTTTCCTGAAGCAGCAGCCCCAATGCCGGCAACATCCCTTTCACGCTCGCCATTGAAGTCTCCAACACGAAACCTCCGCCGCCGCCTTGACTGCCTGGCGGCTTGCCTGGCCAAAACTGCCTGACCCCTTATAATAACCGCTGGCGCCCACCAATAGTTCCGCCTCCCGCTCGGCTCTGAGACCAACGCCCCTCACGCCTCCGCCTGATCCCATCGAGTAGCATGGTTTCCATGAGCGTTCTGGAGCGCATCTATCGCATTGAACGCCTCCTCAAGAACAACCGCGCCGTGCCCATGCGCCGGTTCCTGGAGGAACTGGAGGTCTCCCGCGCCACCCTCAAACGCGACTTGGCCTACCTGCGCGACCGCCTGA
>Ga0272448_1005985_pt1 | contig 13255 bp, 4 predicted proteins | sample YNPCB0191_FD_202220 | JGI IMG/M metagenome (GOLD analysis project Ga0272448, IMG submission 202220) | Hot spring sediment microbial communities from Yellowstone National Park, WY, United States - YNP-CB-019-1 | ecosystem: Environmental > Aquatic > Thermal springs > Hot (42-90C) > Sediment...
TACGACGGAGACGGGCGTCTCCTTCGCCTTGGCCTTCAGGCGTATTCGCTTGGCATCGCATGGGAGTTCGACCCCTACTTTGGCCTCTCCATCTCCCGCGTTGACCCGCTGCCGCACCAGCTTGAGGCCATCTACGACTACCTCCTGAAGCTGGCGCGTGTCAGGTTCCTGCTCGCCGATGATGCTGGGGCCGGCAAGACAATCATGGCGGGCCTGCTGATCCGGGAGCTTCAGTTGCGCGGTCTGGCAGAACGCATCCTCGTCGCTTGCCCGGCCAACCTTTCCTTCCAGTGGCAGCGCGAACTCAAGGAGAAATTCGACGAGAAGTTCCTGGTCCTCAAGGGCGGCGACATCCGTGACCAGTTCGGCGTCAACCAGTGGCTGGAGCAGAAGAAGGTCATCACGTCGCTGGACCTTGCCAAGCGGACCGAGATACTTCCCGGTCTGAGGCAGGTCCACTGGGACCTGGTCATTGTGGACGAGGCCCACCGCATGTCTTGGACGCCTCCAGCCCGCAAGACCGCGCGCTACGCCCTCGGCGAACTCCTGCGGGATACGTCGGACCACATCCTGATGCTGACGGCGACACCTCACAAGGGCGATCCCGCGAACTTCTCCCTATTCCTGCAACTGCTCGACCCGGACGCCTATGCGGACGTCCGCTCCATCCGCGAGGCGATGGACCGCCGCCGCGCGCCGTTCTATCTACGCCGCACCAAGGAGGCCATGGTCTACTTCCCGGAGCGGCGGCCCGATGGCACCTGGGCCGCCGAGAAGATTTTTACGAAGCGCATCCCCAACACCGTGGACTTCCAGATCGACGGGCCGGAGTTCGATCTGTACAGGGAGATCACCCGATTCGTGAAGCGCCAGAGCGCCAAGGCCGCCGCCCAAGGCGATGATCCCCGGGCTCGCGCGGTCGGCTTCCTGATGTCCCTCTACCAGCGCAGGCTTGCCTCCAGCACCTACGCCATGCGCCACAGCCTTGAAAACCGCGCTGGCAGGCTTGAGGAAGGTCTGAAGAAGGCCCAGGAACTCGTCAAACTTGCCCCGCCCGACCTGCCCGACCCGGAAGAGATCGAGGAGATGGAGGAGAACGAGCGCGAGCGTCTGGAGGAGATGCTCGAGGCCATCACCCTGGCGGGGAACGCCGAGCAGGTGCGCGAGGAGATTGCCGAACTTCGTCAACTCGCCGAGCAGGCGCAGGCGGTGGAAGGCACCGACTCCGAGGCCAAGTTGTCGAAACTCAAGGACCTGCTCCACAAGGAGGGCTTCTTCGACCACCCGGACAAGCGTCTTCTGCTGTTCACCGAGTTCAAGGACACGCTCGACTACCTCGTCGGGAAACTGAAAGGCTGGGGATTCCGGGTCGGCTGCATCCACGGGGGCATGAAGTCCGGCTCCCGTGACGAGCCGGGCACTCGTCTCTATTCGGAGCAGCAATTCCGCGACGGCGCGATCCAGGTGCTCGTGGCCACGGAGGCGGCGGGAGAAGGCATCAACCTTCAGCGCTGCAACATCCTTTTCAACTACGACATCCCCTGGAACCCGAACCGCCTCGAGCAGCGCATGGGCCGCATCCACCGATACGGCCAGCGCAAGGACTGCCTGATCTTCAACTTCGTGGCCACCAACACCATCGAGGGCCGCGTCCTCCAGCGGCTGCTGGAGAAACTCCAGGAAATCCGCGACGCGCTCGATGACGACGCGGTTTTCAACGTCGTCGGCGAAATCCTGCCGGCAGCCCACGTGGAACGCATCCTGCGGGACTACTACGCCGGCAAACTCGGGGATGCTGACCTTGAGGAACGACTGCTCGAGAACGTCGACGAGGGCCGCTTCCGCGCCATCTGCCAGAACGCGCTTGAAGGCCTGGCCTCCAAGAAGCTCAACCTGGAGATGCTCATCGAGCGCCGGGCACGGGCGCAGGAATGCCGCGTGGTGCCGGAAACCATCGCCCGCTTTATCCGCGAGGCCGCCGAGTACGTCCCGCTCAGGCTCAAGGTCGTCGAGACCATGCCTCACACGTTCGAGCCTGACCGCACGCCGCCGGTCCTGCGACAGTACGAGCGCTCGCAGGACTGGCGACTGCCCCCTTTGGCAGCCAAATACCCCCGCTGCTCGACTGACCGCGATACCGCCGAGAAGAATAACCTCGAATGGGTCACGCCCGGCCACCCCCTTTTTGAGGCCATCCGCCGGCACACCTGCGCCCGGGCTGCCGAGGCCTTCGGCAAGGGGGCTTGCTTCTACTCCCTCCAGCACGAGGAGCCTTCGCGCATCGACTTCTACCGCGCCCGCGTGGTGGACGGCCTCGGCCACGTGGTCCACGAGCGGCTCTTCGCCGTGGAACTGAAGACTCACCACAGAGGCACAGAGGGCACAGAGAAGGGGAAAGAAACTGATTCTCCGTGCTCTCCGTGTCTCTGTGGTGAAACCATCCTTTCCAACCTGATGCCCTGTGATCCGCCGGCCGGCCTGCCGCCGGTTGCGTTTGAACCCGAGGCCTCCGCATGGCTGCACGAGAATGCCCTACAGCCCTTCCTGGAAGAGACCCGCAAGGAGCGACTGGCCGAGGTCCAGCGGATCGCCGAGCACGTGGAACTGTCGCTAACCGAACTGCTCCAGCGGGCGGACGAGGAAATCGGCAAGGCCAGCCTCGACAAGGAAAAGGGCGTCCCCGGTGCGGACGGCCGCCTGGTACAGGCCGAAAACCGCCACGCCGAACTGCTGGCCCGCCGCGAGCGCCGCCGCAAGGAACTCCAGCAGCAGCGGTCGCTCACGCTCCAAGCCGTCGAGCGCATCGCCAGCGTCCTTGTCCTGCCGCACCCGGAACGTCAGTCGCCGGAAGTCCGACGTTTGCAGCCGAATGCCGAGACCGAGGCGACGGCCATGCGGGTGGTCATGGATTATGAGAAGGCCCAGGGACGCCAGGTTTATGACGTCCACGAGAAGAACCTCGGCTACGACTTGACGAGCCTGGACTTGAACACCGGCGAACTGCGCCTGATCGAGGTCAAGGGCCTGTCCGACGCGACAGGAACGATCCTGCTGACGCCCAACGAGCGCCGCGTGGCCGAAGATCGCCGCGACTGCTACTGGCTCTACGTGGTCACCAACTGTGCCGCGCAACCCACGCTCCAAGAACCCGTCAAGGACCCCGCCCGGTTCCCCTGGCACGAGGTCACCAAGGTGGCGCACTACTGGCTGGAAGTGAACGCGATGACCCGGCCGATGCAGGTACGGGAGGATTCGCCTGCGTATCCGTCGTCACCCGGGGAGGCGAGATAAAGATGGAATACGTACTTTGTGCCTTGGCTGGTTTGCTCGTCGGTGGCCTTGTGGCTTGGCTGCTCGCATCCACTCGTGTCACGAAATCTCTTGCCGCAAAGATAGAGGATTCTGAGCGCCGGGCCAGTATGGCCGAAGGTCGGGCGTCCGCGTTGGACGGGACGCTTGCGGAATTGCGCTTGCAGAACCAGAAAGTCTCGGATGACCTGGCGAAGGTCAGGGATCAACTCGCCGGTGAGAACAGTGCCAGAGTGAAGGCGGAAACCCAACTGGCGGAAACTGTCCAGCGGCTTCAGGAAGAGAAGAAGCTCTTGGAGGAGGCCAAAGCCAAGCTCACGGACGTCTTCAAGGCCATCGCTGGTGACACGCTCAACAGTAGCACGACGGCACTTTTGACACTGGCCAAGGAAACCTTCGATAAGGTTCTTGCCGAGGCCAGAGGTGACCTTGGGAAGCGCCAGGAAGCCATCGACGGGCTGGTCAAGCCCCTGGCCGAATCCCTTCAACAGTTCGACGAGCACATCCGCGTCCTGGAGAAGAGCCGCCAAGAGGCCTATACGAGCATGGAGGGGTACATCAGGACGCTGACAACCACGCAGGAACAACTCCAAAAGGAAACCGCGAACCTGGTCACCGCCCTCCGCACTCCGCAGGTACGCGGGCGCTGGGGCGAGTTGACGCTGAAGCGAGTTGTCGAGTTGGCGGGGATGTCCGACCATTGCGATTTTACCGAGCAGGTGACGGTCGATTCAGAGGCTGGCCGTCAGCGCCCGGACCTGATCGTGCACTTGCCTGGCGAGCGCGAGATCGTCGTGGATGCCAAGGTGGCGTTGGATGCCTTTCTGGACGCAGTAGCGGCGACTTCAGAAGAACAGCGGAACGATGCTCTTGGCCGTCACGCCGCACAGGTTCGCGCCCACATGACCGCGCTGGCTGGCAAGAGCTACTGGGAGCAGTTCCCCAAGGCCCCCGAGTTCGTGGTGATGTTTATTCCCGGCGAGTCCTTCTTCGCAGCGGCCGCAGACGTGGACCGCCGGCTCGTCGAGGATGCCCTGGACAAGAGGGTCGTGCTGGCCACGCCCGCCACCCTCATCGCCTTGATTCGCGCCGTGGCTTACGGATGGCGACAGGAACTGATCGCCAAGAACGCCCAGGAGATCAGCGACCTGGGCAAGCAGCTCTACGAGCGAATGAGGACCATGGCCGAGCACGTCGGCGACATCGGCAAGGGCTTGGAGAAGGCCAACGCAGCTTACAATAGCGCCGTCGGCTCGATGGAAGCCAGAGTTCTTCCCGCCGCCCGAAGGTTCAAGGACTTGGGGGCGGCAACCGGCAACGAAATTCCACATCTGTCGCCTGTCGAGACGATGCCTCGTGCGCTCACCGCGCCGGAGGTGAAGGAGGATGACCATGCTTGAGAAAATCGTACAAATCAAGAGCATCGGTCGTTTCCGGGACTACGCTGCCAACGGCGACGTGACATTCCGCAAGCTCACGCTCGTCTATGCAGAGAACGGCCGCGGCAAGACCACACTCTGCGCGATACTCCGCTCCCTGCAAAGTGGCCAGCCGGAGTTCATCGCTGAGCGAAAGACTCTGGGGGTCGCGGGTGCACCGTTTGTTCACATTCGGCTCAATAGCGCCAACTATCAGTTCACCAATGGAGCGTGGACTGTAACGCATCCCGACATCCTCATCTTCGACCCCGTGTTCGTAAACGACAACGTCTACTCCGGCGACTATGTTGAGCACGAGCACAAGAAGAACCTGTACCGTGTCATAGTCGGCACCGAGGGGGTGCGACTTGCCAGGGAAATCGAAGACTTGGACAGGCAGATTCGGGACGCGAATACCGACCTGCGCATCAAGAGGGACGCTCTGTACAGGCATGTGCCAACCGGGCTTACACTCGAGGCTTACCTGCAATGGCAGCCCGTCGCCGATATAGAAGAGCAGATTCGGCGAAAGACCGAGGAGCTGGACGCCCGGCAACGGGCCGCCGCGAAGGCCGGCGAGATTCAGGCCAAGGGGCTGTTTGTGAAGGTTCAGCTCCCCTCTCCGCCGTCCGACTTTTCCACGGTCCTTGCAAAGCAACTGACGGACATCGTCGCTGATGCCGAAGCGAAGGTGCGCCAGCAGATCGCCCAACACCAGATGGGACATCAAGGCGAGCCTTGGTTATCTCAAGGTTTGGGTTACGTCAAAGACGACCGGTGTCCCTTCTGTGGGCAAGGGGTGCGGGCCAACGATTTGATTGCGGCGTACCGTTCCCACTTCAGTGCCGCCTACGCGGACCTCAAACAGGAAGTCGCCCGACTGGCCCAGCGGGTCAACAAAGCCATTGGCGAGGCATCCCTCAGCTCGGTCCAGCAGGCAATCGCCGGGAATGCGGCCCTTGTCGAGTTCTGGAGGCAGTTCATCACAGTTGATTTGCCGGTCATTTCCTTCCCGGACATCCAGCAGAAGTACGCCACGCTCCGCGAGAAGTGTCTGGCGCTCGCCAAAAGAAAACAGGACAGCCCGACGGGGGCGGTCACGCCGGATGCGGAATTCACCGCCGCCCTTGAGGAAGTGGACGCTCTGCGAACAGCCGTCGCCACATACAACGCGGCCGTGGATACCGCGAACGCCCGGGTCAACGAGCAGAAGGCAGCGGCACGCTCGCAGGCTGACATCACGGCGCTCATGAATGAACTGGCGCAACTGGAGGCCCGCAAGAAACGCTTTGAGCCGGAGGTGGCGGGAGCCTGTCAGGCCTACCAAGATGCTGCGGCCGCGAAGACGCGACTTGAAGCGGCGAAGAACACGGCGCGCCAACAACTCGACCAGCATTGCCAAGACCTTCTCCGCACATACGAGCGGTCCATCAACGATTACCTCGACCAGTTCAACGCCGGGTTTCGGATCACGAACACGCGGCATCTGTACACCGGCGGCACGCCGAGTTCGCACTACCAGATTGAGATTAACAGCACCCCTCTGGACCTCGGCGACACACGGACCCCAGCCGGAACTCCGTGCTTCAAGACGGCCTTGAGTTCCGGGGACCGCAGCGCCCTGGCCTTGGCCTTCTTCCTTGCCGTGCTCAAGCAGGACAGAGACATTGGTCGCAAGATCGTCGTGTTTGACGATCCATTCACCAGCATGGATTGTTTCCGTCGAACGTGGACGGAGCAGAGCATTCGGCGCGTCCTTCAGTCTGCCCAACAAGTCATCGTCTTCTCGCATGAAGCCGCTTTCCTGAGAGGTATTCGCATGGGCGTGCCTGACGGGGAGGTCAAGGCCCTGCAAATGCGCCCAGCCGGGCAGGACAACACGGTCATCACCGAGTGGGATATGGAGGCCGCCACACAGAGCGCTTACGAGTGCCACTTTCGCACCCTCCTCGTTTACCGCGACACCAGGAACGGTGTGCCGCTTGATGTGGCAAAGGCGATACGTCCTTTTCTCGAAGAGCTGTACCGAGTTCGGTTCCCGATCATCTTCCTGCCCACCGACAGTCTGGGAGACTTTGTCGTCAAAGCGCGGCAGGCTGTCAGCAGCGGCACGCTCCAGCTAGGCCAGTCAGAACTGGACGAGTTGGAAGCCATCAATCAGTACGCCAGGCAATTCCAGCACGGCCAAAGCCCGACGATTTCGGCGGATGAGCTTCATGGGTGGGTGAGGCGCACGCTCAAACTGGCCGGAGGATGTTGAGACGATGACGAACATCGAAGCGAGGACAAGCGAATGATCCCCAAGGAATGCAAACGCCTGGCGGAGGTGGACTTCCCCATTGCCGTGGTGTCGAAGCACTCGGCGCGGGAGAAGTCCATCCGCCATGGGCACCCGTCCACGCTGCACCTGTGGTGGGCGCGGCGGCCCCTGGCGGCGTGCCGGGCAATGCTCCTGGGGCTGCTCCTGCCCGACCCGTGCGACCCGCACTGCCCCAGGGAGTTCAAGGCCAAGGCGGCGAAGGCCCTGCTCGACGTGCCCGGATGGGGCAGCCAGCGGATGACGCAGCAGGTGAAGTCCGACGAGGGGCTGCGCAAGGCGCTCCTCACCTTCATCGGCGACGCGGCCGACTGGGACGTCGCCAACAATCCCCGATGGATTGGCGCGGCACGAGAGCTGGTGAAGGCCGCACACCCGGAAGAGACGCCGCTTGTCGTGGACCCCTTCGCGGGCGGCGGTTCGATTCCGCTGGAGGCCCTGCGGCTGGGTTGCGAGGCGTTCGCCAGCGACCTCAACCCCGTCGCGTGCCTCATCCTCAAGGTCATGCTCGAGGACATCCCCCGCCACGGGCCGCAGCTCGCCGAAGAACTTCGCCGTGTCGGCAAGGAAATCAAGGAGAAGGCGGAGAACGAACTGGGGGAGTTCTATCCCCGCGATCCTGATGGTGCGACTCCCATCGCCTACCTCTGGGCGCGAACTGTGAAATGCGAGTCGCCCAACTGCGGGGCGGAGATTCCGCTGGTGCGGTCGTTCTGGTTGTGCAAGAAGGCTAACCGCAAGCGGGCGCTGAGATACAAGATTCACCACAGAGGCACAGAGAGCACAGAGAAGACAACTCCGTGTCCTCTGTGTCTCGGTGGTGAGTTTCCCCATGTGCAGTTCGAGATCTTCGAGCCGAAGAACGAGAAGGAAGTGCCCGAAGGCACCGTCACCCGCGCCAAGGCGACATGCCTCTGCTGCGGCACGGTTCTGCCGCCGGAGCGCGTGCGGGCGCAACTGGCTGAGCAGCGCGGCGGGGCGGACGCAGTCTTTGACGCGAAGGGGAACCGCACCGGTGGCGCGCGGATACTGGCCGTGGTGACGATAAGGCCCGGCGAGCAGGGGCGGCACTACCGCCTGCCCACCGACCGCGACTACCACGCTGTCTGGAAGGCCCAGAAGCGGCTCAAGGCGATTCTTGACGAGTGGCAGCGCGGCGGCAGGAAGGGCCTTTGCCCGGTGCCGGATGAGCCGCTTCCACCGATTGGAACTCTCGGCTTCCGCGTCCAGCGTTACGGCATGCTTCAGTGGGGCGACCTCTTCACGGCGCGGCAGAAGGTGGCGCTGGTGACACTGCGGATTCTCTTGGGTTCACATAATACGCAAGACCATTGCCGTCCCCTTGCAGCACTTGCGACAACACGATTCCTTGATGACTTCTCTTCCCTCGTTCGATGGATGGACCGCGAGACACCAGCTGCGACATTTACGCGTCAGGCGCTACCAATCTTGTGGGACTTCTGCGAGACATGCCCGTTCGACGATGCATCTTGGTCTTTCAAGAGTTCTGTTGACTGGGTAGCTCTTGCAGTTGAAGGGTTGGGCACCGTGCGTACTGGCCAAGTTCAGCAAGCTGACGCAACGAAGTCCCCGCTTCCAGATGCTACCGCTTCGGTATGGTTCACCGATCCTCCATACTATGACGCCGTCCCCTACTCCGACCTATCGGACTACTTCCTGGTCTGGCTCAAACGGATGCTTCCCTCCCATCCTCTGCTTCGGGACCCATTCGATGCGAGTAACCCACTTTCTCCTAAAGACCGCGAGGCCGTGCAGGATGAAGCAAGGCTTGTGGATGGAAAGCCGAAGGATCGCGCCTTCTTTGAAGACAGAATGGCACACGCTTTCTCCGAAAGTAGGCGGTTCCTCCGGGATGAAGGGATTGGGAGCGTTGTCTTTGCTCACAAGACGACCGAAGGCTGGGAAGCGCTTTTGACGGGAATTATTCGTGGCGGTTGGGACATTACTGGGTCTTGGCCCGTCGCTACCGAGCGAAAGGGAAGACCACGCGCTCACGATTCCGCCGCCCTTGCTACCAGCGTCCACCTCGTCTGCCGTCCGCGGCCCGAGGATGCGCCGGTGGGCGACTGGGGGGAAGTCCTGCGGGAACTCCCCAGGCGCGTCGGCGACTGGATGGAGCGGCTCCAGGGCGAAGGCATCCGCGGCGCGGACCTGGTCTTTGCCTGCATCGGCCCGGCGCTGGAGGTGTTCAGCCGCTACCGCAAGGTCGAGACCGCTGATGGCCGCGAGGTGAAACTCCCGGCGTTCCTGGAGAAGGTCTGGGAGGTGGTCGGTCGAACGGCGCTGGAACAGGTGCTCGGCACCGCCGAGGCGAAGGCCCGCAACGGCGCGGCCGGGGCGGTCGAAGAAGACGCCCGTCTGACGGCCCTTTTCCTCTGGACGCTTCAATCCACCAACGGCGAGGAGATTCACCACAGAGACACAGAGAGCACAGAGGAAGAAGAACCGGATGAAAACGAAGAAGATGAAAACTCTGTGTCCTCTGTGTCTCCGTGGTGCAAAAAGGGATTTTCCCTGGTCTTCGACGTGGTGCGGCGTTTCGCCCAGCCCTTGGGCATCGAACTTCCCAAGTGGGAGGGCCGCATCATCGAGACGAAGAAGGGCGTGGTGCGGCTCATGGCTGTCTCTGAGAGGGCCAAGCAGCTCTTCGGCGAAGACGGCGCGGATGCCGTGGCCGACTGGATCGTGCACGACCCGCAGAAGAACCTCCAGCAGGTGCTCTTCCCGGAACTGGGAGAAGATTCACCGCAGAGGCGCAGAGGGCGCAGAGGAGGAAAGAAACTGATTCTTGATGAAGAATCTCTGCGTCTCGGCGGTGAAAAGGAGGCGACCACGCTCGACCGCGTTCACGCGGCCATGCTGCTCCAGGCGGGCGGGCAGGCCAACGCCCTGCGGGAACTCATCAAGGCCGAGCAGCAGCGCGGCCCGGACTTCCTGCGTTTGGCCAACGCCTTGTCGGCCCTGTACCCCAAGGAAAGCGAAGAGAAGCGTCTTCTCGATGCGATGCTGTTGGCGGTTCCCAGATGAAGATTCACCGCAGAGACGCAGAGGACGCAGAGGAAGACGAGATATGAAAGAGATAACGGAGAAGATAATCGGGGCGGCCATCGAGGTCCACAAGACCATCGGGCCGGGGCTGTTGGAGTCGGCCTACGAGGAATGCCCGGCCCACGAGATGCGGATTCGCGGGTTGAACTTCGAGCGGCAAGTTCCGCTTCCCGTGGTCTACAAGGGCGTGACGCTCGATTGCGGATACCGGCTGGACTTCCTTGTCGAAAAGGCTGTCGTCATTGAACTTAAGGCACTCGACGCCCTTCAGCCCATCCATGAAGCCCAGTTGTTGACATATCTGAGGCTCGGCGGATGGACCGTAGGCCTGTTGATCAACTTCAACGTGCCTGTTCTCAGGGACGGCATCAAGCGCGTTGTCCTGAACTACAAGGACGTCTCCGCGTCCTCTGCGCCTCTGCGGTGAAAGGAGTTGAAATGGAAGCTTGGTACAAAGTCGCCACGCCGCGCAAGGAGGTCCGCGAGGGCCGCTCGTTCAACCCGGACGAGTTCGCCATCCACCTGGAGCAGGTCATCGCCAGGACCGCGCCGGAGGACTACCGGGAACCGAAACAGTTCTTCGCGCGGACGTGCTTCACGCGGGCGCTGCGCGAACATGCGGGGATGGTCCTGCGGCGGCTTTCAGGCGAGACGGCGAACACCGCTCCGGTGATGACGCTCATCACGCAGTTCGGCGGCGGCAAGACCCACACGCTGACGGCGCTCTACCACATGGTCACAAACGGGGCCAAGGCGGTCGAGTACTCCGGCGTGGCGAACTTGATCTCGGAGGCTGGCATCAAGGCCGTGCCCGAGGCCAAGGTGGCGGTATTTGTGGGCAATGCCTGGGACCCGCAAGAGGGTCGTGAGACGCCCTGGATCGACGTCGCCCGGCAATTGGCTGGGGATAAGGGCGTGAGTGAACTCGGCCCGGCTGCCAAGACCACGCCGCCGGGGACGGAGTCACTCGCCCGTGTGTTCAAGGCGGCGGGCGGGCCGGTGCTGCTGCTCTTCGATGAGGTGCTGAACTTCTTGAATCGCCATCGTGGCATGGCAGACCAGTTTCATGCATTCATCCAGAACCTGACGGTGTCCACGACGGGCACAACGCACGGCGCAGCCATCATCAGCCTGCCGCGCAGCCAGGTCGAGATGACCGACTGGGACATGCAGTGGCAGGACAAGATCACCAAGGTCGTCCGGCGGGTGGCCAAGGACCTGATTGCCAACGATGAGACGGAGATCAGCGAGGTCGTGCGGCGGCGGCTCTTCGAGGACATCGGAAGCGACCGCGTCCGCAAGAACGTCGCCAGGGCCTACGCCGACTGGTGCTTCGAGCGGCGGGCGCAACTGCCGCCGGAATGGACGGCGGTGGACAGCGCTGCGACGGAGGCCAAGGCCAGGGAGTACTTGCGCAGCCGGTTCGAGGTCTGCTATCCCTTCCATCCGGCGACGCTTTCGGTGTTCCAGAGGAAGTGGCAGGCGCTTTCGCAGTACCAGCAGACGCGCGGGACGCTGGCCATGCTCGCCCAGTGGATTTCCTGGGCATACCGCACGGGATTCACCGAGGCCCGCCGCGAACCGCTCATCACGCTCGGCTCCGCGCCGCTGGAAGTGCCGGAGTTCCGAAGCATCGTGCTGGGCCAGCTTGGCGAATCCCGGCTTGTGGCCGCCATTGACTCCGACATCTCCGGCGCGCAGTCGCATGCCCGGGCGCTTGATGCCGACACCAAGGGGGCCTTGCGAAACATCCACCGCCGCGTGGGCACGACGATTCTCTTCGAGTCTTCCGGCGGGCAGGTGGACAAGGTGGCGCACCTGCCGGAGCTGCGGTTCGCCCTGGGCGAGCCGGAGGTGGACACGACCTCGGTGGACACCGCCGCGTTCACGCTGGAGGACAAGTCTTACTTCATTCGGCGCGTGGGTTCGGACGGGTTCAGGATCAGCCACCAGCCGACGATGAAGAAGGTCGTGAGCGACCGCCGGGCGTCGCTCGACGAGGAGTCCGAGATCAAGCCCGCCATGCGGATGCTCATCCAGAAGGAGTTCGACCGGGGCGCGAGCATACCGGTCGTGCGCTTCCCTGAGGATGGGACCGCCGTGCAGGACACGCCGAGGCTCACGCTGGTGGTCGTGGAGCCGGAGTCTGAATGGACTGGAGGCGGGGCGCTCCGCCAGCAGATAGCGGAATGGACCAGGCAGCGGGGCAAGTCGCCCAGGCTTTACCCCGGCTCGCTCGTGTGGTGCCTCAAGAGGCCCGGCCGCGACTTCCGGGAGAAGGTTGAACTGTGGCTGGCGTGGAGACGCGTGGCGAAGGAGGTGGCCGAGGGAACGCTTGGCGGGGATTTCGACCGCAGCGACCGCGCGGAGCTTCAGTCAAAGGTGACGGATGCGGAGGAAGCCGCCAAGGACGAGGTTTGGGGCGGCTATCGCTTCGTGGTCATCGCGGACAGCCAGGAGCCCGATGGGCTGAAGACCATCGACCTCGGTGCCGGGCATTGCAGCGGCAGCGAGACGCTCTGCGGGCGGGTCATCGCGGCGCTGAAATCGCAGGCCTTGCTTAATGATTCCGTCGGGGCGGGGTATATAGAACGCAACTGGCCGCCGGCGCTCAAGGCGTCCGGCGCTTGGCCGCTGGCCAGTTTGCGGCAGAGCTTCCTGAACGGCTCTCTCACGCGGCTCCTGGACCCCGACGCGACCCTGCGGAGCAGAATAGTTGAGTTCGTGCGCAAAGGCGATTTCGGGCTTGCCTACGGCCAGAAGCCGGATGGCGGGTATGAGCGGGTTCTGTTCGAGGAGTCCATCGACCCGGTGGACGTCGCGTTTGAGTCGGGCGTCTTCCTGCTGACGAAGGCCAAGGCACAGGCGCTCAAGGCCGGTGTTCCGACGCCCGCTCCAGGGCCGGAACCGCAACCAGGTCCTCCGGTGCTGGGTCCCGGACGCGGTCCCGAACCCGAACCCGGCCCGGGTCCTACCCCGGGGGTTCAGACGAAGACCATCCGCCTCGTCGGTGCTGTCCCACCCGAGGTGTGGAATCGGCTGGGGACGAAGGTCCTGCCGAAGCTCAGGTCGGGCTCCGATCTTCGGGTCGGCGTCGATTTCTCCGTGACGGTCAACCGCGACGTGGCGGGGAGCCTGACGT
>Ga0272448_1005991_pt1 | contig 13246 bp, 7 predicted proteins | sample YNPCB0191_FD_202220 | JGI IMG/M metagenome (GOLD analysis project Ga0272448, IMG submission 202220) | Hot spring sediment microbial communities from Yellowstone National Park, WY, United States - YNP-CB-019-1 | ecosystem: Environmental > Aquatic > Thermal springs > Hot (42-90C) > Sediment...
TAATTTCAGCCAAATAATTTCTCAGTTACTCGCTCATTTACCAGAAGAATTAGAACAAATTGGAGACAGGCTTTTTAGTTTAGTGGTAGATACAATTGATAGCATTTCTGGAGCTTTGATCGTAATATTTTTGACTGTTTATCTGTTAATAGATGGTGAAAGAATTTGGGAAGAAATATTTAAAAGGTTACCTAAAGAATTTGGTCAAAGACTACAGCAATCTCTGCAGCAAAACTTTCAAAATTACTTGATCGGTCAAATTACTTTGGCTTTTTTGATGGGAGTTTCACAAACCGTAATGTTTTTAGTTTTGAACGTTCGGTTTGGACTGTTGTTCGGTTTAGGAATCGGTATTTTGAGCTTAGTTCCCTTTGGAGATGTTATCAGTTTAGCAATTATAACTTTAATTCTCGCTTCACATAACTTTTGGTTGGCAGTAAAAGTTTTAGTAGCAGCTGTGATTATCGACCAGCTCATCGACCAAGCGATCGCACCCCGACTGTTAGGTAGTTTTACAGGGCTCAGACCCATCTGGGTGATAATTTCCTTGCTACTGGGAACCTACGTTGGTGGAATTCTAGGGTTATTAATTGCCGTACCTTTTGCAGGTTTTATTAAAGATACGGTAGATAATGCTCAATTAGTAATATCTGGTTCTGCTCACGAAACTGTAAAAGCAGAAGATGCACCAGAAATTTTAGCGAAGAAAGCGAGCGAGCAATAAAGTTAAACTAGTAGGTAAGTTATAAAAGTGCAAATTGTTATAGTTTCCTTATAATTTTCTTATCTTCCCAAGCTAGTATTAACCACTTAAAATTTCCATCGTCCTACTAGTGAAAAGTTTTGTTTACTAACTTTTATGGGCACAAATCTGACAACTAATAGTGAACTATCCCGCTGAGAAATTGGCAACCTTGATTTTCGCCAGGAAGGTTTGTTATATCTTCTTCCGGTACCGCCTCCTGCTGCAGGTTGAAATTAACAGTAATAAAAAACCCCTAGGCGGCTAGGGGAAAATCTTGCAGTTGCAAATGTTGACCGTGACTGCAGTCACTACGAACCAACACTTGCTAAAGCTAGCTGTGGTTTTTCAGCTTTACGCACTGTTACCTGACCGTCATCATCAACATCCACAATAGCTGTATCGCCTGCTGCCAGCTGGCCGGATAGCAGTGCTTGCGCCAAAGTATCTTCTAAAAGGCGCATAATTGCTCGGCGTAAGGGTCTTGCACCCTGACTGGGATTGTAGCCTTCTTGTACTACCCGTTCTTTAAAGCGGTCTTTTACTTCCAGGGTGATATTCTTTTCACTCAAGCGAGTAGCAACTTCTGCAAGCATGATTTCAGCGATTTGCTTAACTTCATCTTTGTTCAATTGGGTAAAGACGATAATTTCGTCTACACGGTTGAGGAATTCCGGACGGAAGTAAGCTTTGAGTTCTTCGTTGACTAAGTTGCGAATGCGGTTATAGCTTGCTGTAGCTTCATCTTCGCTAAACTGGAAGCCCAGACCGCCACCGCCTTTTTCGATGACGCGAGAACCGATATTGGAAGTCAAAATAATGAGTGTATTTTTGAAGTCTACCGTTCGACCTTTGGCATCGGTAAGGCGACCGTCATCCATGATTTGCAGCAGCATGTTGAATACGTCGGGGTGTGCTTTTTCGATTTCGTCGAAAAGTACTACCGTATAGGGTCGACGCCGCACAGCTTCTGTTAGTTGTCCGCCTTCATCGTATCCAACATAACCAGGGGGAGAACCAATCAGCTTGGAGACGGTATGTCGTTCCATAAATTCGGACATATCCAGGCGGATCATTGCTTCTTCTGAACCGAAGAAATAAGCCGCCAAGGCCTTTGCTAGTTCTGTTTTTCCAACTCCGGTGGGTCCTGAAAAGATAAAGCTAGCAATCGGCCGATTTGGATTCTTCAAGCCAACTCGAGCGCGGCGAATCGAACGAGATACAGCTGTGACTGCTTGTTGTTGACCGATGATTCGTTGGTGCAGGGTATCTTCTAGGTGCAGTAACATCTCCGACTCGGATTCGGTGAGTTTGTTAACGGGTACACCCGTCCAGCCAGAGACGATTTGGGCGATGTCTTCTGCGTCCACAACAGGTTTATTGACAAATTGCCCGTTTTGTGATTCTGCCAACCGAGCTGCAATTTCCAGCTCGCGATCGCGCAGTTGTCCTGCTTGCTGGAAGTTTTGGGCTCGAACGGCTTCATCTTTAGCTTTGGTAATTGCGGCTAATTGGCGCTTGAGCTCGCGATTGCCAAAAGCTTGCGAGTAGCGCAGGCGGACGCGAGAACCTGCTTCGTCGATCAAGTCGATGGCCTTATCTGGGAGGTAGCGATCGCTAATATAGCGGTCGGATAATTGCGCTGCCGCCACCAGTGCATCATCGGAAATTTCGACACGGTGGTGTTGTTCGTAAGCCGAACGCAAACCGCGCAAAATTTCTAGAGTTTCTTCTACCGATGGTTCGCCAACCATAATCGGTTGGAAGCGACGTTCTAAAGCTGCATCGCGTTCGATGTGCTGGCGGTACTCATCCAGAGTTGTGGCGCCAATGCACTGCAGCTGACCCTTTGCCAAGGCTGGCTTGATAATATTAGCAGCATCCATGCCGCCTTCTACACCACCTGCACCGACGAGGGTGTGGATTTCGTCAATTACCAGGATGATATTACCCGCAGAGCGGATTTCATCCATGATTTTTTTGAGGCGTTCTTCAAAATCGCCGCGGAAGCGGGTCCCTGCTACTAGCAAGCCCATGTCCAGGCTGATAACTTGTTTGTGCTGTAAAATTTCCGGTACATCTTGGTTGGCGATGCGTTGCGCTAAACCTTCTGCGATCGCTGTTTTTCCCACTCCCGGTTCGCCAATCAAAACCGGATTATTCTTTGTCCGGCGGCCCAAAATTTGGATTGCGCGTTCTATTTCCTTTTCTCGCCCGACCACAGGGTCAAGCTTACCTGCTTGGGCTAGCTTGGTGAGATTTCGACCATATTCCTCTAAACTCAAGGTTTGGGTGCGTCTGGGACTACCGCTGCTACCAGCACTGACCGGCGTAACTTCACCCAAACTACGAATAACTGCAGTACGGATTTGCGAAAGCTCGACTCCCAAATTTTGCAGTACTTTGGCAGCTACTCCTTCACCCGCTTCGGTCAATCCTAAAAGTAAATGTTCGGTACCAATGTGATTGTGTCCGAGACTGCGGGCTTCTTTGAACGATTGCTCGAATAAAGTTTTAACTTTGGGGGTAAAAGGAATTTCCGGCGGTACAAAGCCAGAACCCCGACCGATAATTCTTTCGACTTCCCGACGTGCGTCTTTGAGAGTAACGCCCAACTCATTCAGCACTTTGGCAGCAATCCCAGTTCCTTCTCCCAATAGACCTAAAAGAATTTGTTCTGTTCCTACAAAGTTATGACCCAGCCGACGTGCTTCCTCCTGGGCAAGCATAACTACTTTAATAGCTTCAGATGTAAAGTGTTCAAACATAGCGGGTCTTGCTCCCTTGCTGCTTGGGCTTTGGGCAAAATAAAATTTACCCTCACCTTCAGTATTGTCTACTTTTTTTAGTTTTTATATGGATAATGTATCTATATTTCCAGTGTAGCGACAGTGAGGAGAGCCGTAAGAGCAAAGGCGTAGTTGCCGTCTCTTCCCAGGGAGACAAAAATAGATGGAAGGCGGTAATGATTTGAGGGGGGTGGTTTTTTACCGTTATCACCAAATTATAGTGAAACAGTATCAGTTATTTGTATTTAGCCATCTCTACCAGAAGCCGCGGTCGCTTAGCGTGTCGGATGGTATTAGAGCGCGTCTACAATTTGCCATCGCTACTTGAGTATGACTGCACAACCAAAAGACCAAGAACATCCTCTCTACAAACGCGATCGCCCCATAGTTGATAATTTACTCCTACAGGAGGCGACAGATTTTAACTTGGCAGAATTAGCGAGGTTACGCATACGCTACCAAGGCTTTCCCGGTGCCCGAGACATTCAACAGGACTTGGATAAAATTTTGCAGCGTTGGGGTTTAACTGAAACAGAGTTATTCGCTCGCACTCGCGCCATTCACGCCCAAGGCGGAATTTACAAAAGTCGGGCCACCAGAGAAGAACAGGATTGGAATTAATCGCTGTTTCCTTTCAAGTAGGTAGGTGGTAGGCTTTTCTTAAGATTTCCATAGTTCTGGCTTAACATACCCTCAGTACATTAAAAAATGGATGTTTTCCGTACAAACGTGGTGGGGATGTACTGAAGGAGGAGCTGTGGGAAAAAAATTTCTAAATTTTTGGAGGCTGCGAAAAAAAATAGCGATAAGCCTTTGCATACTCATGCTTGCCACCTTTTTGTTAACCTTAGGCACCCACTCTGTAGTTGCTCGGTCAATCTCAAGCACACCCCGTCCGAAAGTTATTTTGATTTCCCTAGACGGTGCAACTCCAGATTTTGTCGAGCAGTACTTAGCTGAGGGTATTCTCAGTCGCAAACAGGGATTGGGACTGATTAAAAGTAACGGCGTTTACGCCGAGCGAAACATAACCTGCAGCGCTTCTTTGACAGCAGCTTGTCATGTCGCCATTGCTACAGGTTCCACCGCAGCTCGCAATGACATTAACGCCAATACCTTTCACCTGGTTGCCAGTCCCTTTAATTCTAATATCAGTGGTTTTGCTGCTCCCATTGGAGGCTATTCTCCCCTAGAACCTGCAGAAAGCGCCCAACCTACTGCACAACCGCTTTGGCTGGGATTGGAGCAAAACGGTAAAAAGGTTGTTGCTGCAACCTTTCCAGGAGCAGATGGAGTAGATGTGAAAGTACCGGGTTTACCCAACAGTCCAGTCATTCAATCTGCAAGCAAGAGGACTGTATCCTATACAGTTCCCTTTGGGGTGTTTGCAGGAGTAGGTGCCAAAGGTTTTAGCTTGACGGCGAGCGATTTTAGCAAAGCTCCCCCGCAGACGGTCAATGAACTCAAAGCAGCTGGAAAAATTTCCTACAGTCCAGTTCAGCAAGCTTCCTTAGGCGATCGCTTTACTGTCGGTGGCGTTAGCTATGACATCCAAGTTGCAGCCACCGACACCACTGACGATCGCCAAATCAACTACGACACGCTAGTCTTTTTCGACTCCCAAATTGGGATTTCACCGGGACCTTTCAGCTTACCTGCAACAGGACCTGCATACGTCAAAGCTAGTGAGAAAAAATCTAGTCTCTTTTATTTAGAAGGAAGCAATAACAAAGCGGGAACTGCTTTTTACGTCAGCAATCTTGCTCCCGACCTCAGCAGCGTTAGAATTGCTCGCTATTCTGTCAACGCCATTCCCGCTACTTTGCCAGTTCAAGCTAGTGTCGATGACATTAACAATAACGTTGGCTTTTGGGCTCCCCAACCCGACTTTCGGATTACAGAGCGACTCAGTCCTGGATTTAGTGCTTTTCCTGACACAGAATTAGAAGCTATCTACCAAGATCAGGTGCAAATTTTTGTGGACTATCAAACTCGGGTAGCCATCAGAGCCATCACCAAAAATCCCGACGCCGATTTGGTGCTTGTTTATATCGAGCAACCGGATGGTTCCGAGCATCAGTTTCTTCTTACCGATTACCGCCAAGCCACCGATCCTACCAATCCCAATACCATCGGTACAGGACAAGAGCAAGCTAAGATCGTTCGCTATCGCCGTTACATCCAAAATGCCTACCGAGCTGCGGACAATGCAGTAGGGCGGATCGTCAACGTGGTTGGTACAAACAGACAAGGTCGGCCGAACAGCAATATTATTGTGGTGTCAGACCATGGCTTTTCTACTTTCCACACTGCAGTCAACCTCGAGAATTTTCTCAAAAGTAAAGGTTTTGACTCGACCAAAGTGCGAGCGGTGACCTCGGGTCCAGCAGCTAACATCTATATCAATCTTCAGGGACGCGAACCCAACGGTACTGTTAGTCGCGCTGAATATGTTACTCTGCAACAGCAAATTGTTACTGCCATTAAAGAACTAACAGACACCAATTTCTACTACACTTTGGGACGACCGCAAGCAGTTTTCGATAAAATTTACACCCGTCCTTTGCCGGGCGTGGAGAGCGATCCCTCTTTTGGTTTGGGCAGTAGCAAATTTGTTGGTCAGGATGCTGGTGATGTTTTTGCCATCCTGAGTGACGGCTATAACTTTGATGGCAGGCAAAATCCCGCTGTGACTCGTTTAGGAGATAAGGAAAATTCTATTTTTTCAGTACCTAACTTTTACGGAGCCCACGGTTACGATCCCACCTTACCCAAACTCAGCGCCATTTTCTACGCTGCAGGTCCCGATATCACCCGTCGCGGCAATATCGGTACTATTCGCAATATCGATATAGCTCCTACCATCAACAATTTATTGGGTGTTTCTTCTGCTGCTACAGTCGAAGGAAAAGCTCTCAACCTTTCTTCGCCTCCCTATTATCGGTTGTTACCGTTCTCTTTTTGAAGACCTTCGCGCAAACCAATGGCGATTTTGCTGTGCTTTTCAATTTGCTGCATAACTTGTTTGGCTCGCTGAATTACCACCTGAGGTAAACCAGCAAGGCGTCCAGCTTCAATTCCGTAGGATTTGTCCGCACCTCCGGGTTGGACTTGATGCAGAAAGATAATTTGGTCTGGTAATTCCTTGACGGTGACTTGGTAGTTTGCCACGTTTGGTAGCAAACAAGCCAATTCGTTCAACTCGTGGTAGTGGGTAGCAAAAATAGTTCTGGCTCGAATTTGGGTGGCTAGATACTCTGCTACTGCCCAAGCAATAGAAAGACCATCGAATGTTGCTGTTCCGCGTCCGATTTCATCTAATAATACTAAAGACCGTTCTGTGGCGTGATTGAGAATATTTGCCGTTTCATTCATCTCCACCATAAATGTAGATTGACCGGTTGCCAGATCGTCTACTGCTCCCACACGAGTAAAGATGCGATCGCATATTCCCAAGCGAGCAAACCTAGCAGGTACAAAACTGCCAATTTGCGCCATCAACTGTATTAAACCCACTTGTCTGAGATAGCAACTCTTGCCGCTGGCATTGGGTCCGGTGAGAATAATTAAATCGGGAGGAGAAGACTCGGGGGACACAAAAGCCGTTCCTCCTAAGTGCGTGGAATTTGGCACAAACAATCCCGCAGGTAAAGACTGCTCTACCACCGGATGCCGTCCCTCTACAATTGTAATTTCTCGTCCGTCAACTATTTCCGGACGGCAATAACCTTGAGCAACTGCTAGCTCTGCTAAGCCGCACAGAACATCTACTGCTGCGATCGCCCGGGAGATATTGCGGATGTTTTGGGCGCAATTTCCTACTTCTTCTCGCAAGGCTACAAAAATCTCATACTCCATTTGATTTAAATCCTCCCGGGCCGTCAGAATCCTTGCTTCACGTTCTTTTAACTCGGGAGTAATGTAGCGTTCCTCGTTGGTGAGGGTTTGTTTGCGTATATAATTTGATGGCACTTGGTCCGCCTTAGCTCGGGAAATACTAATGTAATAACCGAAAGTTTTATTAAATCCTACTTTTAAGGTACTAATTCCTGTTCGCGAACGTTCCTCTACTTCTAAATTTGCAATCCATTTCTGGTCTTCTTCTACCAAAGCGCGCCTTTGGTCTAGCTGTTGGTTTACTCCCGGACGAATCAAACCACCTTCCTTAATATGTAAAGGTGGCGACTCGACAATGTGAGCTTTAATTTTTTGGGCTAGTTCTTCTAAGGAAGGCTGTACTTTTTGTAAGGCTTTTAGAAATGGAGAGCGAGCTTCGGCAACCATAAGCGCTAATTCTGGTAGTTTAGAAAGCGACCAAGCCAAAGCGATTAAATCCCTGGCGTTTGCAGTACCAGAACCAGCTCGCCCTGTGAGGCGCTCCAAGTCATAAATTTGCCTTAGTAGCTGCCGCAATTCTTGACGCAAGGAAGTATTTTCTACTAATTCTTCAATTGTGTCTTGCCGTGCGCGAATGCCTTTGATATCAAGTAGCGGTTGTAACAACCATCTTCGCAGGGCACGACTGCCCATGGCTGTACTGGTTCTATCTAAAGCCCATAATAAAGAACCGTGAAAACTGCCATCTCGGACTGTTTGGGTAATTTCCAGGTTGCGACGAGTTTGACAGTCAACAATTAGGTAATCCGTGATGGTGTAGGTGCGTAAAGGTTGGAGGGGAATGGAGTTTTGGGTTTGCGTTTCTTCCAGGTATTGCAGCAGACCACCAGCAGCGCGAACGGCTAAAGGAAGGTGTTCGCACCCCATTCCTTCGAGCGATCGCACTTTAAACTTGTGCAACAATCTTGCTTTTGCTTCTCCCGCAGAAAAAGGAATTTGCGATCGCAGTGCATAGCAAAAAATCGCTGGTAAACATTCTGGTAAATGCTCGGATTTTTCTCCCGGACGCAGCAAAGTTCCCAAGTCAGGAGCGTTGGTAGGAACTAGTACTTCTGCAGGTTGCAAGCGCATCAATTCCTGCGTTAAGTTTTCTGCGCCACTTCCTTGAGTAGTCAAAAATTCACCCGTGGAAACATCTGCATAAGCCAGTCCCCAGTGTTCTCCCGCAATTACCACCGCACTTAAATAATTATTGCGAGCAGTTTTTAGCATTCCCTCTTCCAGGAGCGTACCGGGAGTGAGAATGCGCGTTATCTCTCGTCTTACCAATCTTCCAGCAGCTTCAGAGGCGTCTTCCACTTGGTCGCAAATGACTACTGCATATCCCTTTTCCACTAATATGGTCGCGTGACGCTCCCAGGAATGGTGCGGTACGCCACTCATTGCTACTCTTCCGATTTCTCCAACCGGTTTGCTGGTCAAAAAAAGTTCTAGCTCCTGCGCTAAAATAACCGCATCCTGGAAATAGCATTCAAAAAAGTCTCCTACACGATACAGCAGCACTGCGTGAGGATACTTTTCCTTGGTCTCCACATAATGCTGAAACATTTGAGTTAGCTTGCTGCGGTCTACCGTGCGGTAATCTGAAATAGGCGCGTTTGCAGAAGATGCACCGCAGGTGTTGGCGTTATTGTTTTCGTTAGGTTGGGATACAGGATAAGAAGCGGTCATTGTTTGACAGCAGATGTGGCAACTGACACAAGATAAGATGATACCGCGTTATACACAACGCTCGCTGTGATTAATTAACTAACCTTAAATGCTAGTGCATGCTTCTCCAGGAATGTTTTCATCAACCGCGATCGCCCCTAAGGCAATAGCTGCCAAAAACAGTATCCTGAAGTTACGACTGCAATCTATTTCAATGTTTAATTTAAACTTACATCGTAGCGTGCCCGACTCACCGACACAATCCCTGGAAGAAAAGTTTTGCTTGTCCGGTTGCTGTTTGCACGAGCGATCGCCCCGGAAATAGCCTTTTCGCAAATTTTGCTCATACTTATCTTTTTCCTATTGGTCAATTTGGCAATGTCCAAATTCTTCTGTTCTCAAGCTTGTTTATCTTTGTGTAGAAATTGTCTGTTCTGTTAATGCAGATTATTGTACCCTGAGCGAGACCAAACTATCAAAACAATTCGAAAAAGACTACTTTTTCACTCTCCTAATTAATTAGCCACAGCTGGAACAATTTCATTACCAAAACAACAATGATTTGCTAAGACAAAATTTCGCATAACTGTCTCGAAAATATTTACAAATTCCGGCAAATATCTGCGATAGTTTACACTTCCGTAAAACCAACAAAAGAAAAAATTTCTCTCATCAAAGAAGCAGGTAAAAATTAGTTGTTAATTTAGATCTGCCACAATCAAATTCACGCTTTAGCTGAAGAAAAACAAATAGTAGATTGCTACGGCATGGAATACGTTCACATTCCTGTAGTTTGGGAAAAACCTAAACTTGAGGATGTGAGAGATTTTTTCAAGTTATGCAAGCAAATGCTGAGAAAAAAATCACTGTGCTGCCAACAAAATAGTTTCTGCTTTTATATATCTTTATCGTCGTCTGTATGAAGGAATAAGCGATGCTGAATCTAAAAAATATTTCTATCAGATTTGGCAAAAATTTATCGAAAAGGTAATCGATTTCTATAAATAAATTGTTGTATTAATTCGATGAGGGTGACTTAGTTTGATAACTTTCTTTTCTACAAGAGAGAAAAACAAATAATTGTTTAGTAACTGGAAGTAAACAATCCTTCCATGGGAGTAGAAAAGTTCAAAGTTATTATTGGCAGCAAGATAACCCCATCCCCACTAAAATTTTAAGTAGAACTACGGTTGCAATTGTGCTAATCTGAAGGATGTTTTGCATTTTCCGCTGCTAATGTTTGGTAATTGGTGTACTTGGCGCTGAAAAGAAGTTAGCGATGCATTCATTGAAAATAGAGAGTATATATACTGATGGCGCTTGCAGCGGTAATCCCGGACCTGGTGGTTGGGGTATTGTTGTCTGCTTTAGCGATGGTTCGATTCATGAAATGGGTGGTGCATCACCGCAAACCACCAATAACAGAATGGAATTACAAGCAGCGATAGCGGCTTTAGAATTTTTGCAAGCTTGGGGACAAAAGGAAGCGATCGTTATTTACACTGACAGCGAATACGTAATCAACTGCGTGAATAAATGGCTAAAGCCTTGGAAAAAAAAAGGTTGGAAAAAAGCAGATAATAGTCCTGTTCTCAACCGAGACTTACTAGAAATTATCGATCAACTTAATAGCCCTCAAGTAACGTGGCAACACGTGCGGGGACATGCGGGTAACGAAGGAAACTCTCGCTGCGACGAGATTGCTCGTGCTTTTGCGAGCGGAAAAACTCCCGTACTCAGAGAAATTTCTTCCACAAATTTTCAGAAAGCACTTTCACGGATACCAAGGGAAATTGAGGTAGCAAGTTTATCTGATTCCAGTGACGAATTGATGATAATGAACCAAAATACACAAAACATCAGTTCCTTTGCGCCCGATACAAATATGAACGAAACTTCTCATAGCTCCACTACCCTCAACAACGAGGAATTACCGCGGGAAATGAGGGTAGTGCAATTGCGCAACTTAGTGGAAACGCTGCGAATTGCAGACGAAATTGCTGAAAAAGGTTACTTAATTACCAGTTCTGAACTAGCAGATTTAATGGATGTCCACGCTAGCGCCGTTACCAGTCGTGGCGATCAATGGCGTTGGCGTAACTGGATTGTGTCTCGCGTGCGTCGAGAAGGCAATCAGATTCTTTGGGAACTAGAACGCAGCGATCGCATCAAAGATGAGGATGAGTAAAACTATAAGCCGCTGGACTGAAGAAAGGCCTGTTTTTTGGACATCAGCCGTATTTTCGTCCTCGCCATTGTCGGGGTCTGCTCGATGCAGATAAAAACACGCGCAGCACTGCTAGCGGATCGGCCAAAAAAGACAGCCAAAAAAGCCAACTACCCTTGGCTTGAGCACGATCGTAGCTGGGGGCGATCGCAAAAAGCATAGCAAAGCGAATCGCAAGTAATAATAGATTTAGCCCTAGTAATAACAAAATCGGAGAGGGGGTGAGTTGCACAGTCGGCAAAAACAACAAAAAACTTATTAAAATCGGTACGGGCAAACCTTGAACAGCCGAAAGCAACCATAGATCTCCCCACAACTGCGACCGGGAAGAAGCATCCTTTAAATCAAGACTTCGTCCCCATTCTGTCCAGGTCTGTTTAGCTCCTTCATACATTCGCACTTTCAAAACTTTGGCTCCATCCAAAAAACCTACTTTCCAGCCGCAAGCAGCAATGTGGCGTGCTAACGTCACATCATCACAAAAAGAATCTTTAGCACTGGTATAACCATTGACACTAACTAAAACGGAACGACGGCAGAAAAAACACTGACCGTTGACCATTATTCGCTCTGGCTGCTCGGCATTCACACCTACTGGATCGAAGCGATACACAAGTGTCATTAACAACGCTGGTTGTAACCAGCACTCTCCCGGATATTTGAGAATAAACTGGGGTGAAAGAGAAACCAGATCGTATCCTTGAGCTATTGCTGTTTTTAGCAAAGCTGCAACTAAATAAGGTGATGGTTGAGTATCGGCATCCATACCTAACAACCATTCGCTAGCTGGTGAAGTGTGCAAAAAGCCGTTGTGCAACGCCCAAGGACGTCCTACCCAATTGGGTGGTAAGGGATCGTCGGTAATCAAACGAAAGCGAGGATCTTGCCTTTGTACGGCTTTTACTAATTCCGGAGTGCCATCTTGAGAATTACTGTCTACAACGATAATTTCCCGGACTTCATGGCTTTGTCGGCTTAAACCAGATAATAACGGACGAATGCGAAGAGCTTCATTCAAAGTGGGAACAACTACGCTGACAGTACCCAAAAGTTCTGGTGTTGATTGTTGGGGTGTAACGGGAGGACAGCGCCACGGTCCCTTCAACAGGCGTGAGAGCAAAATTGCTGTTGCTGGTAGTTGTAGGAGTAATAACAACAGAGAAAAGGCATTTACTAGTGTCAAGTAGTCGTTCACCGGTCAAATCATTACAAGCAGAGTTTCACAAAAGCCGCTATGCATGCCAGCAATTGCGGCTATACAAACTTGTGTCGCCAAGGTGGACTGGCAAAAGGGCTTGATTGGTATTTTAGTTTACTTAAGAACAACTCTTACCTGCTGGGCTTGTATTTGTTTGGTTGTTGGTTCAACACTTACTGGCGCAGATTCGCTTTGGGCCTTCCACCACAGCAACACAGCAGGAGTTGTACCGAACAACAACCCCAGCAGTACAGGAATGGGAAATCCACTCGCCAAGCTCATAACTGCGGCGAAGGCAAAGTTACTTAAGTAAACAATTAAGGGTAGATGGAGTTGTCGTCCCTGTAATTTGATGGGTGTATTTCTCCACAACAGTGCAGCTACCGTCATAAAAGTACAACCTGTACCCAGCCATCCAGCAAAATTTTGGTAAGGCATTCCAAAAAAAGCACCTGGCTTATGCCAGTACCAAAATGGTAAGGCAGTTTGACTCATTGCCGGATCGAGTACAAAGTCCCAAGAAGTTAGTAACAAAGCACCCAAAGCTACAGCACCGACGTGACGCAGCCAGCTGGGTTTTTTATCCACTTCTAAACCAGCACGAGCTAGCAAGTAAGAAACACATCCTAAATAAAACCAGGATAAGGGAATTGTAAACGGTACTAAACCTGCAATTTTATAACCCAGGCCACTTAGGTAGCTGTAGTGACCAAAAGGAAAACCAGTACTGGTTCCTAATAATT
>Ga0272448_1005993_pt1 | contig 13241 bp, 13 predicted proteins | sample YNPCB0191_FD_202220 | JGI IMG/M metagenome (GOLD analysis project Ga0272448, IMG submission 202220) | Hot spring sediment microbial communities from Yellowstone National Park, WY, United States - YNP-CB-019-1 | ecosystem: Environmental > Aquatic > Thermal springs > Hot (42-90C) > Sediment...
TATAATTGAAATTTATTATTAACCATATACACATAAGTAAACAATTATGGAACAAGATATTATTAATTATTTTACCGATAGAAATTAATAATGAAAACTCCCTACAAATTATATATGATTTATTGATCAATAATATAGTGACCAAACAATTTGATGATCCTATAATATATTTATATTATGGTATTTATTATCAAATAAATGAAAATTATAGTCAAATGATTAAATACTATCTAACTGCTTCTAATAAAGGTAATGTTGATGGTTTATATAAATTGGGTAAATATTATATGAAAATAGAAGAAGCCGAACATATTGCAATCAAATATTTTCTAATGGCTACTGAAAAAGGACATATTAAAGCAATAAATAGATTAGGTTATTATTATCAACAAATTGGGGATTATTATACTATGATCAAATATTATTTGATGGCAATAGATAAAGGTCATATCAAAAGCATGTTTCAAATGGGTCTATATTATCAAGATAACAAAGATTATGATAAAATGAAACATTATTATTTAATGGCTATTGAAAAAGGTCACAGTAAGAGTCTGCATAATCTAGCAGTTTATTACGAAAGTATCAAAGATTATGATAACATGATTGTTTATTATTTAATGGCTATTAACAGAGGTAATATTAATAGTTTAACCAATATAGCCTCTTATTATAAAATGATTGGAGATAATGATAATATGACCAAATATTATTTAAGATTAATTAAACTGAATAATGGTAAATATTTAAATGAACAATTATTACAACAGTACAAAAATGATCTTAACAAATTAGTCACCTATATTGAAAATGAAGCTATAATTAATTATAATAAGAATAAATATTATCAATTAGTGATAAAGAATATAGCCATTGGTGTAAGGGAATTTAGATTTCGTTATAATTCGATGACTTACCAAATATTGAAATATAATTTTCAATTGAATAATGGAACTTCCGAGCTAGAATTATATAAACAATTATTAATTAATAATAAAGATCTATTAAATTATTTAAATATAAATGATCCAAACGAATTTAAGATCAAAATAAACGAACATATCAAAGAATGGTGTTAATTTATCAGAATAAGGGCAAGTTCATTGATAATTCATAATATATTTATATTAATTGTTAAAGTTGGTTATTTCTCTGTTGTATCATTCAGACACAATAAATAAATGTTTAGTTGAAATATTTTATTTAGATTAATGTTGCACTTTTAATGGTAAATAATTTAGATTTGTATTAAATGATATCTCCTAGTTATTTATATATTAGACAATTAAACATCAAATACAAATATTAATAACTACCAGATAATAAAAAATGAATTAAAAATTAAAACCTTTTTTAAATTTAAATGGCAGAAAATTCCTCTTTTCCATTAATTTCATCTTTCTTATCATTACCAGATGAGGTTCTGTTGACAGAAGTTTTCCCTCGTTTACCTATTGATAATATCAATGAATTATGTTCTACTAATATAAGATTCTATAATATATGTCAAAATGATATTTTGTGGCAGATTAAAACCTTTAATGAATTTCCTACATGGATATCACAAAAATTACCTGATATATTATGGAGAGATTATTATAGATTATTGATTAGTGGGAAAAGTATACCAATATATTATCATGGAGATAGAATTGGCTATGTTCCCTTCAGTGATACATCAATTAATATAGTTATATCTTTAATAACTCCTTATATTGTTAAAAATCAGTTAAATGGTGCTATTAATATTACTTTTATTGATCAGGGACTTAATCCTATCATAATTGTTAAATATCCATCTTTAAAGACAAATGTTAAAAGTGCCAATTATAATAGTATCGAGAAAGTTGTACTTATTATTAATGATGATTTTTCCAAGGAACCAACTCCCTCCAGAGGTAGGAACAGAAAGCCTATTATAACCAATAAAGAAAAAGAAGAACAACGTGATAAAAACATAATCTATGATGAATTAACATCATCATTTGGACATCCACCTATTTATGGATTTAACTATAATCCTAATAATATTAGAACTGGTTATCGTGCATTACCCAGTAAGATTACTGGAGAAGCGTCAACTTTTGCGATTATTGATAATCGAAATCTTAAAGATTTAAGAATAATAAGAAGAGGAAAAGTTTGTTCCACATTTTCAACTGTAGAATTATATGATATTTTAAGAAATTTAAATGTTCCAGATCTTGAAGTAGAAAGATATTCAAAAACACAACTTTGCAATATTATTAAACATGCTTTAGACCAAATAGGTCATATAATTTAAAAATCGTATTTTAAATATGATATCAGGTTCATAATAAAATCTATTCAACTTCAGATTTATTGATTAATCTAATTGGAACGGGACATTGTGTACTAATAATGTAAATGTACATATAATATAATTTGCCAACAATGTCAAAAAATCATACAATCTTTATAGAGAGTTTAAATGATTAATTAGTATATACGTTTCATCATGATCTTGGAAGAATTATACTTTTCACTCAAGACTTAATTAATTTATGTGAATTATAAATATATATTTAATGGGATGTTAATAAAGAAACACCTTTATTGTTTATTATTGGTGAGCAATTTGTTCCCTTGTGACTAAACAGTGATCATTAATAATCTTTTGATTAAAAAGTAATACTTAATTTTAGATGAAAATATCACTTCCTGATAGAGATATGTAGTTATAATGATTAACCGAAATATTAATTATCGGAAAAAGTAACTTGAATTATTAGGGAATAAATGCATAAATAGTATATAATAGATAAAAGTGATAATCAATTTCAATAATGAAATTAATTATTTAAATAATGGAAATATTAGCCGAATTGACCCTATTAATTAAAAATTATGGACATCAAAAATATTATAATACATCATTAGAAGGACTCTGTATAATTAAAATTATAGATTATTGTATAACATTTGATAATTATGATATAATTGATTCTGTCTATTGTAATAGAACATCTTCAATTTTATTAAGTTATCGGACGGTAAAAGAACTATGTAACCAATTAAAAGTACCATATTTATTTGAAAAATTTTTATGTATTTATGCAACTAAATTAACAGAAATCTTACATAGTTTAACTGAAGAGAATCAGGAATTTTATGGAATATGCTACAAATGCTCTAAAGGTGTCATAATAGATAATGATGTTAATGGGTTTTATATTGGTATTTGTAAAAATGATCACAAAATAATATGGACTGATGGTTATGTTGATGATATAAATTGTACTACATGTCAGAATTGTATTAATAAACATACAATATTAAAACTACCTAACAATAGTAAAGCCATACCTGGTAAACTTAGTCGTGAAATAATTATAACTAATAAACAAGATTACAATTATCAATGTTTTTGTAAAGGTATTCGTAGAAATACCTGTTACCCGATTAATTTACCTTTAGGAAAATGTTATTATATATTAGATGGAACAAAACAACATAAATATGTTTCATGTTGTTATCATATAAAAGATTCGACGAATGATAATCAATATCTGAAATATGTTTATTTAATATATCAAAACTCTAACTTAACCAAGAAAGAAATAGAAAAGATTAAAATAATTATGACTAATACTCATCACATATAATTAAAATGAAACATGTGATTTGGAGAACTAGTATTACCATTCTGCAAATTCATTTAATGAATGTGATTCAACAGTCAATCCATTAGAAATAATTATATATTCTAACATATTAATATTTTTTGGTTTGACCAGTAAACATGGGACATCTTTATCTATTCGTATTTCTTTCCTTGATCCTGTACTTTTGTATCCAGAGGTAATACCATCAACTATAAAAGGGTAATCACCTGTATAAAGATAATATTGTATTTTAGCAAAAGTCTGAGCCTCTTTGTGAGTTTGAAATTTGGCTATTGGTTTAAGCTCTATATGATCATGACTTTCATAGCCTAATAAAGTATGGTACACAATGTAATCAGAAGTAAATTCAATATCAAGACGATAATAATATTCATCTTCATCATTATTTTCATAATCTTCCCAAGGTTCAATGTCTAAACTTGGACCTGAATTAAATGTATCAGTAGGTATTAGTTTATAGGTAATATAATTCATTTGACATTAAAATAAGAATAAAAATCAATCTAATCAATTTTAAGATCGCGCTAATGTTGATAAATATTGAAATATTAATGTTTTATTAATATTTAATCTATTAATGGAACAATCTTTATTAGCTGAAATAATTAAATTAACAGCTGATTATCAATCCAAATGGAATGAATCATTAGAGAATAGATGTATTATTAAAATTTTGGATTATTGTTTGGATTTATCCAATTATGACATAATTGATGCCATTTACCATAATCGTGTAGGACCAGTAGTCATCAGTTATCAATTAATTAAGGAATTATGTCAACAATTAAAAATTAAACATCTATTTGAAGCCTTTTTAAATATGTATATTTATACATTACCTACCTATTTAGATAATCTATTAATAGATAATAAATTAGTTGATTCCTGTTACATTTGTTTTTATTCAATTATGATTGATACACATGATGACACTTATTATATTGGTTTCTGTGAAAATAATCATCAAATGATCTGGACTAATGAATATATAATAGCTGATAAATATTTTTGTAGTATACAGTTAGATCATAAATGTGGCATCTGTGATCGTGAACTAAAAACTGTTGAACTACCCAAAACTCATCGAGCTCACTTAGCTATCAATGGAGATATAATAATTACATCTAATGACACCAATGAATACCAACAATGTTTTCATAGTTCACGTAGATCTGTATTAATTCCCTCAGATTTACCCAGAGGTAAATGTTTTTCAATTAATAGTAGTAAAGAGATAGAAATAATATCAGCCTGTATACCAAGTTGTAAAAAGGACAAATATAAAAGATCCAGCAAAAATAATAAATATATAGAAGAAGTGTATTCAATGTATCAGGAAACTAAATTTAGTGAGCAAGAGAAGAAAAATATTAAATTGATATTAGGTAGTGATCTTAAGTATTAATTATATTGACAAATGTGATAAAAATGAAACTTAAAATACGATATTATAATGGTGAAAATGACTGAATCTACGTCACCAATAGATTCTAAAATTATCGAATTAATACAATTAAGTATAGATAATAAGCCTTTTGAGAAGAATACACTAGAATTTTTATGTATCAATAAAATTTTGGATTATTGCATCAATTTATCCACTTATGGTCCAATTGATTTTATCTATTATAATCGAGTTGGACCATTTATTCTAAGTTATCAATTAATTAAGAATTTATGCCAATTAATGGAAACTCAACATCTATTGGATAAATTCTTAATTATTTATGGCGATAAATTAAAACAACATTTTTCAGTAATAGATGTGAATGATAATTCACATGACACTTGTAGTATCTGTAAGAATAAGATAATAATTGATGATTGTGTATATAATTCTTATATTGGTATCTGTAAAAATAATCATAAAATAATTTGGACAGATGGATATATTGAAGATAAAGAATTTACTAAAATACAGGTAGAACATAAATGTATCAACTGTGAATTAAATTATGAAATCATGAAAACACTAATTATCTAGTTACAATAGATGAAAATGATGATATAGTTATTAAAGAAAATAAAATTCGGTTAAGTTGCGATAGTCCTCGTAGATATTCATTAAGTATTTCAGATATACCATTAGGTAAAATGATTCATAAGAATGATGGAGATTCATGGCGAAGGAAAACTAAATGTTTATATTCCTTATATTGTAAAAAAAATATTTATGATAGATTACAGGATAATGATAAATATATAGAAAGTATCTATTTACTATATCAGAAAGCCGAGTTTACAGATCAAGAATTAGAGATAATACATACAATATTGAATTATCACTCATAACATAATAAACTATTATCATCTATTATAAGAATAATTAGTTATAGTTTAATCGTATAATAATGTTAACAATTATGTATTTATTTATATATTAAAATGTAAGAAAAGGAATTGTAATATTAAGATTATTGTTAGTAAAGACTATCATGGAATTAGTATTTATATTAATTCTACTGTAAATTATAAAGATAATTAAAATTGATTAAGAATATAAATCTGATATCTCCAATTAATGGAAATAAGCCAATTGAGTGAAGATTATCAATCATACTCCAACAATTCATTGGAAACTCAATGTATTAAGAAAATATTGGATTTTAGTCTTGATTTATCTAATTATGATCTGATCGATGCTATTCATAATTATAAGGTGGGACCCTTCATTATTAGTTATCAATTAATAAATAACTTTTGTGAAAAAATAAAGCTTAAACATTTGTTTGATCAATTCTTAAATATTTATAGTATCAAATTAACAACTTATTTAGATGCATTGATCAAAGATTCTCAAATCTGCGATCAATGTTATAGATGTGAAGAGCCTGTAATTAATGATAATGATAGTTACGATTATAAAATTGGTATCTGTAAGAAAAATCATAAATGTATCTGGACAAATTGTGAGATTGAAGATCCTCTTTTTACTAAAATACAGAATGAACAGAATAATGGTCAATGTAGTGAATGCATTACTAAATTAAGGATAATGGAACTCCCTGAAAATTATAAAGTTACTTTTAATAGTGATGGAAATTTATTAATCACCGAGAAAACAAATAAAAGTTATGATTCAAGTATTCGTAGAAATAAACCATATTGTTCAAAACTAATAAATGGTGTAACTTTTTATAAGTATACTGATGAATTAATTACATTGACAGTCTATTCATGTGATTCATATTGTAGAATGGATAGTGATAGATATCTAGAAGATATATATTCGATGTATCAACAGGTTATATTTAGTGATCAAGAAGAAGGAAGAATTGATAGATTGTTAAATCCTCATAATTATAATGACTATCCAAAATGTGATACTTATCTTGATTATCTCACATTCGAAGAAGACGATATAATATTAGCAGAATTAATAAAAGAGTTATAACTTATCATAAGAAAACTATTTAATCCAACTTTAATGTATAGATACAATACTAAGTCGTCTCATTGTCCTTTCTACTTATGATGTAATAGGTAACATTTATCTAATATTAATAATAATTAGGATAAATGTTGGCATAATCATCAATTAATTTGAATAATTGATGATTAACATCTCAAAGATTGCTATGCCATTATCTAATATTTAAATGATAATAGTAGCGTTAATTATAAAACTAATATCTTATTAAAGCATTTAGAGATAATTATTATTGAATGTTTTAATTCATTAATCTTCTTTAGATGATTTAAATCCATCTATTTTCTTATGGTGATTTAGATCCATCTATTTTCTTATGGTGATTTAGATCCATCTATTTTCTTATGGCGATTTAGATCCATCTATCTTCTTAAGGCAGTTTAGATTCAGCTATTGTTTAAAGACAGTTTATAAACTTATATCTCCTTAAGGTTATTTAGTGATAATTATTCTTAAGGTAGTTTAATAGATATATATCCTTAAGGTAGTTTAATAGATATATCGTCTTAAGGTAGTTTAAAGATCTATAATATGCACATTTAATAATTGTAAAATTCACAATAATACATATTTAATTTTATTGATCAAGAGAAAATAAACTTTAATTATATAACAAATTAATCACTAAATAATAGTAATAATATATTCCTAAAATTTTAATCAATGTCTGTGTTGCTATATTGTAAAGAGTATATGATTCAAATAATTAGTACATAAAATTATTTAAAAGTTAGTAGAACATTTTAAATAGCTCAATATTTGATGAAATCATTGAAAATAATTAAATTAGCCAAAGAATATCAACCTTGTGGTCATGATTCATTGGAAAACAGATGTATCAAGAAAATTTTAGATTTTGGTCTTGATTTAACTGTTTATGATTTAATTGATGCATTATATTGTAATCGAGTCCTATTGTTATAGCTTACAGGTTGATTAAAAAATTGTGTTTAATGTTAAAAGTTAACCATATGTTTGATAAAATTTTAACTATTTATAGTGTTAAATTAACAGATTACCTACAAAAATAGAGGAACTGAATAAAGATAGATATGGCATCTGTTATGGCTGTGGCTATAGTGTAATAATTGACAATAATAACGATAACTTTTATATCGGAATCTGCGAAAACAATCATAAAATGATCTGGACAGATGTAGTAATTAATGATGGATATTTTGGGAATTTTTATCTAATAATTGTATTGAATGTTATGGTTATTATAAGACAATGCAACTTTTTAAAAATCATAAAGCTTCCTTTAATAATAATGGCGATATAATTATTACCAACAAAAACTATCAACAAGATCTAAATTTTGCTCAAACCATTTGTATAAGTAAATTAGATCCTATAGATATACCAAAGGGAAAGACACTATCTAATATCATTGATAATGAAATAGAAATTTTAATACATTGTGCAGAAGAGTGTGCATCCAGATTATATAGATTTGAGCGGAATGATATAGATGAATATATTGAAAAGGTATAGCCATTATATCAGGATAGTAATTTCACTGATCAGGAAATAGAAAAAATTAATTTAATGTTAAAAATTTAACAATAATTAGAGTAATTATTGGGTGAATTAATAATATATTGAAATGTTTATATAACGTTAGTGACAATAAAGAAGAAAGATTAAATTAATATTAATTAATATTAAAGTCACCATAATACATTTTAATTTAATAAAGCCAGTCAAGTAGCTAAATCAATTTAATATAAATTTTAGACTCAGGGTACTTCATTTATTCGATAATATAGTGATATCAAAGACAGATAAAAATATTAAATATTTTTATCTTAAAAAATAGTCATAGATTTATTTTATACGTTATCTAAAAATGTCATACTCTTTAGCAACTCTACCGGAAGATTATCTTTTTTCCTTGGCACTTTCTATGACCATACAAGAGGTATCATCTATATGTCAAAGTAATAAGAGGATTAACCAGTTAATCTGTCAAAACGATTATTTTTGGCGACAAAAATTTTATCATGATTATAGTAAATTTGATTATCAAGGTAATTGGAAGACTCTTTATTATAATTTTTTAAATGTCTGGTCATTTGGTAATAATGATGATTATCAATTAGGACTTGGCAATCGTATCAATCAAAATTCACCAACTTTAATTCAAAATCTTAAAGCTAAACAAATATCTGCGAGTTATAATAGTGTGATATTAATTGACTTAAATAATAATGTTCAAGTTTTTGGTTATAATGGATATGGAATATCATTAGGGAAATTAGGTATAGGTGGGTTCTCTATTGTTCATGAACCATATATTTTACCCTCTTTAAAAGCTAAACAAGTGGTAGCTGGAATTAGTAGTTCGGCTGTAATTGATTTAGATAATAATGTCTGGGTCTTCGGTCAAGGTGGCCAATTAGGATTGGGTGATAACAATAATAGAATAATCCCAACTTTATTACCACAAGTTAAAGCACTACAAATAGCTATTGGTTTAAGTCATACAGTATTTATTGATCTGAATAATAATCTGTGGGGATTTGGATATAATAAACATGGACAATTAGGTTTAAGTGATGTTATGAATGCAGATAGACCCATAATAATTCCTGGTGTGAAAGCTAAACAAGTAGCTACTGGTAATAATCATACACTTATCATAGATTTAAACGATAATGTTTGGGCTTTTGGGTCTAATTATGTAGGTCAACTAGGTCTAGGTGATAATATCGATAGAAAGGTTCCCACTCAAATACCTTCCATCAAAGCTAAATATATATCAGGAGGTGGATATTATACCTTAATAATAGATTTAGATAATAATGTATGGGGATGCGGTGATAATGAATATGGTCAATTAGGTTTAGGGGACAATAACAACAAACTCCAACTTACACCAATTATTAACTTAAAAGCTAGACAAGTAACTGCTGGTGTCACACATACGGCAATAATTGATTTAGAATATAATGTATTGACATGTGGTAATAATAGTAATGGAGAATTAGGGTTAGGAGATAATTTAGCTAGAAATAGTCCAACTTTAATACCTAATTTTAAAGCTTTACAAGTAGCAGCGGGTATAAATCATACTGTTATGATAGCAAGCAATATAATGTAATAGATCTAATTGACATATAAATAATATTTACTTGATCATAAATTGATTGATAAAAAGAAATCATATTTTATTAAATAAATATATGTCTCTAGGAAGTAAATGTATCATTAAAATAATAGATTATTGTCTTGATTTAACTACCTATGATTTAATTGATGCACTCTATCATAATAGAGTAGGATCAATAGTTTTATCTTATCGATTAATAGAAAAGTTATGTCAACTATTAAATCTTAATCATTTATTTGATAAAATATTATCTATTTATTGTGATAAACTTACATTATATTTAGAAGAATTAATTAATATGTATCATAATATCTGTGGAATTTGTAATTATTGTGGTTATCAAGTCATATTTGATTATAATGATCATAATTTTTATATGAGTAGATGTGAAAATGGTCACCAAATCATTTGGACAAACGGTAGTGTTGATAATTATTTTTTTACCACTGAACGAGATATTATCTCTGAATATGGTTGTCTAGATTGTAATAATGATATTGATACTGATAAAATAGTACTCGCCGAAAATCATATAGCCATATTTAATTCTGATGGTACTATCTCCATAATTGATAAAAAGCCATTAAATTATATCCATAGTTTTCGTCGAACTATAAAAGTACCCGATAATATACCGAAAGGATTAGCTATTTATAGGATAGATAAAACATTGGTAACCTGTAAAACTGGATGTGGCAAATATGGCGATTATTGGTACGTAGAAAGGGTAATAAATCCACAAGCCAAGATTAAAATTAGTGATACCTACATAGAAAAGATATATTCCATGTATCAAGAAACTACATTTACCGATCAAGAAATGAAGAGAATAATATCATTATTTGATATTAACACCAAATAAAAGAAATATCAAAAGGATAAAGCTAGTTATTAACAATTGAAGGGATATTTTTTTATTGATGATGACTTTTTAGTGTTAATTGTTATCCTATAGAAAGGAATTACTAATCTTCAATATACTCTTTTTTGATAAATATATTCTACTATGATTTTCCTATAAATTAATCAAAAGTACACTTATCCTTTTGCTGAGGACTCTTAAAACGAATTAATTATCTTTTATCATAATAATCACTAATATTATCTAATATAATTACCTTTTATCATAATAATCACTAATATTATCTAATATAATACCATAGATGACAATTAATAATATTATTGATAATTGTAAAAATGGTTAATTTATATGAATAATAAGTGATATATATATATCTATTAACAATTATCATCGATAATTATTGTCAGTATTATTTTTTAACTATGATTCGTTAACTTTCTATCTATCCATTAATAAAATTTTTGAGTATCATTTGATAAATATTGATATTTAGAAAATATTAATATAAACCAAGATGAAAAGAAGTTATATTTTTAATAAGTATCATCAATAGAATAAATAATTAAAGCATTTTAATCATTTGCTTAATATTCATGATAATATCTTTATCACTTTAATTAAAATATTAATTATCAAAAGTACAACAACAATTTATAATTAATTATTATAAAATGGGTCATCGAAAGGATAATTAATCATTATTAAATGATTAATTAAAAGAATAATTAATTATATTTTAAAATGGCTATGTTAATCAAAGAACACGAGTCGTTGGAAAGTAAATGTATTAAGACGATTTTAGATTATTGTATTGACATGACTACTTATGATCTAATTGATGCAGTTTATCATAATCGCGTAGGATCTATAGTTATTAGTTATCAACTAATTAAACAGTTATGTCAATTATTAAAAATTAAACATTTGTTTGATAAATTTTTGGACATTTATGGTGTTAAATTAACCACTTATTTACAAGATTTGGTTAAACACTACCCTGGAATATATGATATATGTGGATATTGCGGTTATAGTGTAATTATTGATGATTACGATGATAAATTCCTCATTGGTCTCTGTAAAAATAATCATAAGACTGTATGGACAGATGGTCATGTTGATTGTAGACTTTTCGAAATGATGAGGGATAGTATTGATGATTATTGTTTAATATGTGGTAATGAATATCAAGTTACTTTGTTACCACATAATTATAAAGCTCTAATTAATGATAATGGACAGTTATTAATAATTCAAAAAAACTATAAAGATTTTGGACACAGTTTGCGCAGAAATAAATTTAATCCAATAGATATACCAAGGGGTAAAACAATCTATGCTATAAATAATAATAAATATGATACTGAAACTATTTGTATCAAATGGTGTTCACGATTTAGTGAATTAATAAATAGTGAAAAATATATTGAAAAAATTTATTCAATGTATCAAGATGTGATGTTGACTGAGAATGAGACTAAAAGAATAAAATCGATAATTGAAAGTTAAAATTCCATTTCAATTAAATAAAATTAATGGATCAGGCATTATTGTTGAGAATAATTGAATTAACCAAAACCCATCAACTTACTTATTCGGAAACCCTAGAAAGTAAATGTATTACTAAAATTTTAGATTTTATCATTGATCTGACTAATTATGATCTGGTAGATGTTGTTTATTGTAATCGGATTGGACCAATAATTATCAGTTATCAATTGATAACTAAAGTATGTAAAATTTTAAGAGTAAACCACTTATTCGATAAATTCTTAATTATTTATTCCAATAGATTATCTTCTTATTTGATTAACTTAGGATGTCGTCATAGTGAATTATATAAAATCTGCGATAGTTGTAATTATGCTGTCATAGTCGATACCTACCGAGATATTTATCAATTAACAATCTGTAATAATAATCATAAAATAATATCAACTGATCATATGGTTGATAATAGACGATTTAACGATCAAAAATATCATGACTCAGCTTTTAAATGCGACAGTCTTGCCAGCTATATGACTCTTCCAATTAATTATAAAGCCTCATTTAACAGTCAAGGTGAAATATTAATAACCAATAAACAATATCAAAAATATCTCACTAGTTGTCGTCGTGATAAATTATATCTAATGTTGACACCAGAAGGTCAAACAGTCTATACCGTTGATAATAATATCAAAAATA
>Ga0272448_1005995_pt1 | contig 13240 bp, 8 predicted proteins | sample YNPCB0191_FD_202220 | JGI IMG/M metagenome (GOLD analysis project Ga0272448, IMG submission 202220) | Hot spring sediment microbial communities from Yellowstone National Park, WY, United States - YNP-CB-019-1 | ecosystem: Environmental > Aquatic > Thermal springs > Hot (42-90C) > Sediment...
ATGTATAATAAAGTTAGCGGTGAAATAAGGAATGAGATGGAGGAAAAATGAAAAGAAATCATGGCAATCTGAAAAGAAGATTACTTTTTGACTTTCACATGCCTGATTTTCTGGAGGAAGTCAGAGTCAATACGGAAAAATATGTGGCTGATTTGAAAGAGATGAAAGCCCAGTGGTTAACCATCATGACCAAAAGCTCCTATGGAAACTGTTACTATGAATCAAAAATTGGTGAGAAAGTCAAAGGGCTCAAGAAAGATTTATTGAAAGAATTAATCGTGCCATTGAAAAAAAATAACGTGGCAGTCATTGCTTACTACAACGTCAGTCTCCATGACAGCGAAAGTAAAAAACATCCTGACTGGCAGGCTATTGATAGTTCCGGGGAAAAAGTAAGATTTGAGTATTATGACCAGCTGTGCCTGAATTCTCCTCTGGTAGAGCTGGTGGAAAAACAGGTAGCAGAAATTGTCTCCAGGTATGAGGTAGATGGTCTTTGGCTGGATTTAACCTATATGGCAAGGTTCGGCTGTTTCTGCCACTGGTGTCAGAAACTCTTCCAGGAAAGATATAATCTGAAACTCACACCGGAGATAAAAAAAGAACCGGCCACCAATAAACTTCTCCAGGAATTTGCCAGACTCTCCCGCTTTAACTTCATTAAAAGGATTTGTGATACTGTCAGGAAAATAAAACCATCTCTGCTTATCGGCTGGAACCACGCCGGGGATTTCTTTTTTAATGAAATAGAGATTGACCGGCTGGCAGATTTTTCTTCTGTGGAGTTTCACCCACCACTTTATGAAGAAGGGAGCATCAGGGCAAGGTACTTAAGAAATCTGGGGAAACCTTTTGAAATGATGATACCGGAAACTTTGAAAGGATGGGGAGACTGGACAGTAATGCCAGAACCCACCATGAAACTGATGGCTACACTCTGCCTGATGCATGGCGGAAGTATTAACATTGGTCATGTCGTAGTACCCTGTGGGACATTTGGGGGTGAGGTCGCCCCGGGAGTAAAACAGACTATCAAGAAAACATTTAACTGGGTGAGCAAAATATCAGGTTACTGCCCGGAAGAAAGTGTGCCTGTCAATGCTGTTTTCTATTCTGCAGAGAATAGCCGCCTGGTGAACAGTTCCGCCCTTGCAGAATCTGATTTTTCCCAGCATGGGTTAAATACACTCTTTGGATTCTGCAAAATACTTCTGGCTGGGAATTTACACTTTGATGTTTTAGGACAGGAGCAGATAGAAAAAATCCACCAGTATGAAGTGGTGATGCTTCCTGATATAAGATATTTGAGCTCTGCAATACAGAGGGAAATCATCAGCTATGTTCAAAATGGAGGAAAACTTCTGGCAAGTTACCTTACCGGTTTCTGGGATAAAGACGGGAAGATTGTTCCAGAATCAGACTTCACTTCACTTTTAGGCGTAAAATGGGAAAGATTTTCTCCTTACAGTATCTCCTACCTTTATCAGTTTAACAAAAACATTTCCTCAGGATTACCTGACCTTCCCTTACTGGTAACCGAAAGCGAACCGGACAGGAAATCTTTTCGTAAATGTGTTTATGTTCAACTTCAAAAAGCTAAAGCCCTTTCTTACCTGGTAGAACCACTCATAGAATCAGACCATGTTAACTACTACCATATCTATCATCGGTATTCACCTCCAGGGAAAATTACCAGGTATCCTGCCATCACCATTAACAACTATGGTAGGGGCAAAGTTGTTTACTTGTCCTTCCCGCTTGGCGCCGCTTACAGTTTCTCTAAATCTCCCTGGTTGAAACAACTTCTTTTAAACTGCCTGCGTTTTCTAAATCCTGATTCCCGACTGAAGGTGAAAGCTCCATCAACCGTGGAAGTTAATCTCATGAAAAAAGGAACATCCTGGTATCTGCACTTACTTAACATTGCTCCCTTTAGAACATCTGGTTACCAGGAAGAAGAACTTCCGGTGCCTGGAGTGGAATGCCTCATCAGAAAAGAAAATGTGAAGTGCCTGACATTACTATCCGGGGAAAAGATTGATTTTATCCGCACGCCAGAGGGTGTTAAGTTTTCTGTCCCTGCGTTTACCACCTACCAGGTAGTAAAAATAGACTGAAATGAAAAGTTTACGGACCACGTTTCGTCAAAATTGCAACTAGTCAAGTATTCTTATATTCCTACACTGCTGTCCAAATGTTTTTAGGTAACGATGGTGGAACAGTATGTCCCACAATGAATTTAGTGCACTCAAACTCGCAATCAACTGGAAATCGAAAGTAGAATATAGCCACTCTGAATCAAACAAAGGAGTGGCGAATGTACACCGGTCAAATTGTCTTTGCGCAACTGACCGAGCGGGAAAGTCTGTGCGATATAGAATCGTTCCTGCAGGCGATGAAACCAAGGCTCTATCATATGGGTATCCGGGACAACATATCCCGCAGTACGCTCGCCTATGCCTTCGATTCTACCACCATCTACCTTTGTATGGAACTCTTCCCAACACTACCCGCAGCCTCTGCGGCGCATTTCGTATTGCGATCCCCAGACCGGAAAATATCTTGTGTTCCTGACCAACAACTTTATCCTGCCGGCTCTTACCGTCACCTCTCTATTCAAGGACCGATGGGGCTGTGGAGATATTCTTCAAGTGGATCAAGCAGCACCTGCGCATCAAGGCTTTCTTCGGTACTTCAGAGAATACCGTAAAAACCTAAGTTCGGATCGCCGTATCCGTGTATGTTCTGGTATATATCCTGCGAAAGCGACTCCATACCCACCACAGTCTCTACACCATTCTACAGGTTTGGAGTGTCAGCCAATTTGAGAAAAAACCGCTCCAGAACTTGCTTTCGCAGCAATCTGTCAATTTGTCAAAGAACGCAATATAGACCCATCAATTGATACTATTCCTTTAACATTTGGGCACTCTGGTGATAAATATTTAATTTTAGTTAATGGGGCTTCCGTATGTATTTAATAATCAAGGAATGCACCATTTTATAAATCAATGTTTATATTCCGGGGTCAAGCTGGAATAGTCCGGTTCCACACTCATCTGGAGTTACCAACATTCTCACGGACCTCAAATCATTTCTTACTCATCCCTTGCCGCAAGACATCCCCTTTCTTATTTCGTAATTCCTGAGGAACGCTGCGGAATTGACAGAGGGATAATAAACGTGTTAATGTATTGGCGATGAGGAAAATATGGAATATCAGGCAGGTGGCTTGCCTGGCAGGTGTCTCTCCAGCCGCAGTCTCTGTAGTTCTCAATCATAAGGAAAACTGTGGTATTTTTGTCAGTCAGACCACCAGGAAAAGAATTCTAAAAGTTATTGCCGAAACAGGATATGCCCCCAGAAAAAGTGCCAAAGACCTTTTTGCCAGAAAAACCAATGTCATTGGTGTCATCTGCCATCGTCTTACTCCTTTTTTTGCTCAATTTTTAACCCACATCCAGCAGGCAGCCACAGAAAAAAATCTGGAGGTTATTCCCTATCTTACTAATGGTAAGCCGGAACTGGAAGAAAAATATCTCCAGCAGGTACTGGATGGCCGGGTAGACGGGCTTATTGCCCTTGCCAGGACAAGAGGAAGCAGAAGCAGGTACCTGCGCTACACCAGTTCCCCTTACCATCTCCACATTGTTTACTACGGAGCACCTATTCCTGGAATTCCCACTTTTCACTTTAATGAAAAACAGGCAGGTGAGCTGGCATTTGAACACCTTTATGAGGTTGGGTGCCGCCGGTTAGCTGTGCTGGGCGGGTGTATTAAAGATGTAAGAATCCAGTCCTTTGTTCAGGTTGCCTCTGCTGCTGGTGTTAAAGTTCTCTGGCCAGACTATCCATACTGGGTAGGATACCTTCAGGAAGCTGCCATGGCAGCCAGGCAATTGCTGGAAAAAAGCCTGCCGTTTGATGGAGTCTTCTGCTACAATGACCTTGTGGGCCTAGCTTTTCTCGGAGTAGCACAGCAGAAAGGTATTCGCATTCCTGAAGATATAGCAGTTATCACCTGCGACAATACTGAATTAACCGGTTATACCCAGCCCCCTCTTTCCAGCATAGACGTGAACTTTCCACTTTTAGCCAGAACTGCCATAGAAAAAGTCTGTGGCCTGATTGAAGGCAAAAAGGAGAAAACTTCTCATACTCTCATTCCAGTGAAACTACTGGTAAGAGAAAGCACCAGGAGGTCAACAAATTTTCCTGCAGAAAACCTTCAGTCCTGACTTCTTCAACAAGGAGGCAGGGATTTCTCTGATTGAGTTGCTGGTAATGATAGCTCTAATTGCGATTCTGGCTGGGATGCTCCTTCCTGCCCTTTCCAGAGCCAGAGATAAAGCCCGGCAGGCAACCTGCCTGAACAATCTTCAACAGTTAGGAATCGCCTTTCATATGTATGCCCAGGACTGGGAATATATCCCCTGGGGTATTAACTGGTCACTACTGGTAACAAACAACAATGTTTATGTCAACATGCTGGATTCTAACCCTACTTCTGGTGTCCACTACAATCGTCTTACCGGTATCGTTTTTTGCCCTTCTCTTTTGAATCCCAACAACTGGAACCCCGGTACCAAGGAAACCCACAAGAACTGGTCCAGCCTCTGGGGTTCAGTGATGAGATACCGCCGGTCTACTTACGGGATAAATGCTATCTGGCAGTATACCCGTCCTGGAGAAAAACATCAGCCGTCAAAACTTTTTTCAGTTCCCTATAAACTGGGTAAAATGTATAAACCAGAACTGAGAGCCATGCTGGCAGATGTTTATCCCTGGGATGCTTACTTTACCGGTGCTGGTCCTGAAGCCACTAATTTTAAGTTAAATTTTCCTCACGCGGATATCTGCAATCTCCTTTTTGCTGATGGCCACGTAGAAAGGTTCAACAGGAGAAGCTAACGGTATGACACTGACAACCAGTGGTATATCGGAGGAGCACCAAATTATCCTGGTGTCTTCACTTATACCGCATCAGTAGCATAAAAAATTACTAAAACGAAAAAATAGGGGGAGAGATGAAGAGCAAAAAAGAATTCTGGTTTGTAGTACCATTAATTCTCTTTTTCTCTTTTAATGGCATCTTGACTGCAGCAGTTAACCCTCCTTTTTTACGGGTACCAAAAGTAGTAAAACCGCCAGCAATTGATGCTGATTTGAATCTTTCAGACTGGGATTCTGCCAGTACCTTCTGCGGAATGAGCAGCCTGGAAGCCGGTTACCTCGGAATAGACTTTGATGCTCAATGGCGTTTGGCCTATGACCAGCAGAATCTTTATTTTGCCTGTTTGACCTGGATGCCCAGGGATGCCTGTTTTCTCGCTTCCACCACAGAAAACGATGATATATCCATTCTGCGTGATGACCACATAGAGATTCAATTCAGTTTCTACGGTAGAGAAAATGCTGGTTCTCTTAAATTTTACAAAATCATTGTCAATCCTAATGGTGCTGTTTATGACATCATCCACAACTGGCTTCCCGGTCAGGATAGACTTGACTGGTCCTGCGGAAAAGTAGCCAGCAGGATGCATTTCTACATCGGTAAACAACACTGGCTGGCAGAAATTGCCATTCCCTTGAAAAATCTGGAGATGGAAAGTCTGGAAGGAAAAACGATGCTTCTGCAGGTAGTTCGGGCTACAGGTAGTGGTGGAATGTACTATTCTGGCTGGGTAGGCGAAACCTGGATGAAATGGGACAGTTTCGGCACAGTTTACTTTGATACTCCAGTTACCTCCTTTTCTCTCCTGCATGTTGGCGACTTACCCAAGGGAGGAACCCAATTCAGGGCAATTTTTAAAGGGCAGGGTTATACCGGTGAAAGAAAGATGACACTTACTCTGGAGAATATGGCAGAAGGAAAAGTCCTTTATCAGAAGCAACTCAGCAGGAGTGTTATTTCCGGGGATAAGGTGGAGTTTAAGTTTAACGAGAGAGTGCCCATAGAAAAGAAAGGGAATATTTTCAGGATTAAGGCTGTGCAGGAAAACCCGGAAGGAGAAATGCTACTTTACCAGGCAGAGATTCCTTTTGGAGCTATAGACAGGGCATTTGAAGAAAAGTATCTCCAGCCATGGCTTCAACAGCACAAATGGGTACAGGAACTGAAGGTAAACTATAGATATGCCTACGCTCCTTCCTTTAACAAGGTCCATGTCTGGGTCAACAACAAGGTTAATCTGGATTTAATCAGGGAACAGGATAAAGAAAGAGCAAAGTTGGTTTCCACAGCTGACAGGTTTGTCGCGGTAGTCTACCAGCAATCAGGCAAAATGATGGGTAAGGTAGAAGGTAAAATAGAAAATCAGGAAGGTGAAGGAGTGATTGACCTCGGCCATCCCCTTCCAGAAGGTAGCTACTACCTGACTATCCAGCTGCTGAATAACAACCAGGTGGTGGAGGAAAAAAGAAGAATTTGTCAGAAAATATTTCCCCTGGGAAAACAACAGGTTAGGAAAGGAAAAAGTTGTCATCCCGCCTTACATTCCCCTTCAGTTCCAGGATGAGGTGATTTCTGTCTGGGCAAGAGAATATAACCTGGGGAAAGCAGGGTTACCCAGTTCTCTCAAGGCAGAAAACCAGGAATTGCTGGCAGAACCAATCAGTCTCATCAGTCAGCAAGGGGAGAAAAGTTTTTCCTTTATTCCTGAAGGAAAGGTGATAATAAGACCGGATTCCGGTTTTAAGTTGCCTGAGGAATTCATGAAATTCTGGTATAAAGCTTCCTGTCCCAAACCCAGGCTGGAACCAGTTGCTGGGTACGGTGCCTTTGTGGAAGGTCAGGCTACAGTTGGAAAAATACAGGTTAGAATTGATGGTTACCTGGATTATACTGGCTGGTACAAAATAAAGATGAAGTTTCTCCCTGTAGAAAAAACAAAGGTGGAAAGGCTGGATTTAGTTATTCCGTTTTCCCCTGAGCAAGCCAGGTTAATGGTTTTCAAAAATGGGTATGGCGGCAGCGGTTGCGCTGCTATACCGGAAGGTGAAGGTATTCTCTGGGAAAGTACCAGGTTATCTCCTGTGACCAACTGTTTGAATTCTTTTGTACCTATTGTCTTTGTCGGGAATTACGCAAGGGGTTTGTGGTGGTATGGAGAATGGGACAGAGGATGGATAGTTGATGACAAAAAGCCGCTGGTGCAGCTGGAAAGACAGGCAGGAAAAATCCTTCTGCGTTTCAGATTTGTGAACACACCAGCTGTAATAGAAAAGCCGACGGAGATTGAATTTGTCCTGCAGGCAGCACCGGTGAAACCAAAACCACCAGGTTACCGGAAAATTGCCTGGAAGTATCCTGAGCCTCTTTTTTCTCACGATACTTCAGGAAACAGGTACTATGGCAATGCTCTGGATACCATTACTCTTTACACAGAAGAAGAGTATCAGGCTTTGAAGGATTTCTACTACCACTGGCCAATTCAATCCGGTCGCCGGATAGGTAAAGGCCAGCCAGAATACGGAATGAGCTGGCTGGAACCAGCGAGGAAAGGATATCCCTTGGTGGAATATGGTTCTACCTGGTGTCATGGCATCGCCTGTAAAGAGATGCCAGTCTTCAAAGGAGAGTGGTGCCTGGGCGAGTTTGAAAAACTGAAGTTTGTAGAGGTATCAAGGAAGGGACACAATAATTATGGTGCCACCAGTGTTTTTAATACTGATGAAGATGTTACTGAAGTAACGGTTGCCTCCAACGAAAGTTATATTGATTTCTTCATCTATTATCTTTGCCGCCTGGCAGAAAAATGCGGGTTAAATGGCACCTTTTACGATAACTGGACACCTTTTATTCGTTTTCCTGTGAAAACAGATATAACCGGTGACGCCTACCGCCGTCCGGATGGAAAATTGCAGGGAAGATTTAATGTTTTCCGCAGACATGAGTGGACGAAAAGACTGGCTACAGCCTTCTGGTTGCTGGGCAGACCTCCTTTTCAGATTGTTGCTGATGAACCTGATATTTCCTTCATTGAAGCCTCCTGGTTGGTAGAAGGCCACTGGTACCATGATGACCCGGTTCACGACTTTCTGGACAAAGGGATAAGTCCGGATAAATTTGCTGCTCTTTCCTGCAAGCCCGGGCAGCTTGCCTATGTAGCCACGCACGTTCCTCCCTACCTTGGACCTGATGGAAAACCAGCCGGGTATAATCCGGACCAGGGCAGACTTGTTTTGAGTTACTGTTTCCTGCACGATTTAGGTTGCCTTATCCACTATCTGAAATATCCTCCAGCAGAGAATATCCTGAAAGCAATTGACAGGGAAGTGAAATTTTTTGAGAGTGCCATCTTTCTTCCTTACTGGGAAAAAACACAGTGGGTGCAACAGTTACCACCAGAGATAGTTTTGGGCGGCTATCTACATCCTCAAAAAGAGAAAGCTGTTTTAATAGGAGTTAACACTTCAGAAAAGAAGATTGATTTGAGCTTAAAACTGGATGGCAGAGTACTTTTCGGGAGACCGGTGAAAAGTGTCAAAAATCTGGAAACAGAAGCGGTTATCCCCTGCGAGAAAGATTTTTTTGGTCCGCTCACGCTAAGAAAACACGAAGTTTTCTTTCTGCTTGTGGAGTGAAAAAGAAAAGAGCTTGACAATAAAAACAGCCGGGTATAGACTAAATATGAAAACAAAGGGGATATTATGGAAAGAAAAGGTAATTCTGGTTTCACCCTGATAGAACTTTTGGTGGTCATCGCCATCATTGCTATCCTGGCAGCTTTACTTCTTCCGGCACTCACCCGTGCGAGAGAACAGGCAAGAAGAGCCAGGTGCATCAGTAACCTGAAGCAACTTTATACAGCTATGCGGATGTATGCCCAGGATTATGAAGACCTTTTCCCGGATGACAGAAAATACGTTACTTATGCAGGTGGTGCTCGTTACATCAGTCCAGCCGGTCAATCCCTTGGTCTCCTTATCCCCAGATATGTAAAGGAAACTGCGTTATTCATCTGCCCTTCTTCCCGGGATACCAGAGCAGAAACCTGGGTGGACAAACAAACAGGTAAGGATAACCAGGGAAATGTCAGAGCCTGGGAACAGTGTACTCTCAACTGCAATCACTGTTCCTACGCTTACTGCGCTGGTTTAAACAGCCAGTCTACCAGTGAATCAGTTCTTCTGGTTGATAAGTTAAGGGTGTATGATAACCCGGCAGCTACCTATCCCTATCTCTGGTACAATCCTGCCAATCTTTACTGCCAGACTACTGACAACCACCGGCTTGATGGTGTCAATGCTCTTTATGTCACCGGAAATGTAGAATGGGTGGGAACAAGTAAAACCGGTAGCACATATCTTCTACCAAGGGAAAGACTGGGAAAGGGAGAGATTCAGGATGCTGACTGGGTACCAGCTGGTCCCAGTACAATGGGCAACATCAAACTGCTGTTTAATCCAGGACAGGGAGGAACTTTCTTTTAACAGAATCCTTCCTGGTAAAAAACGGAGGTGCCAGATGAAAGGCAGGAGTAAAGGCTTCACCCTGATTGAACTTTTAGTGGTGATTGCCATCATTGCTATCCTGGCAGCTATACTTTTACCTGTTCTCTCCCGAGCTCAGGAACAGGCGAGGAAAGCCACCTGTTTAGCCAATCTGAAACAGATTGGTTTAGCCACCATCATGTACTGTCAGGATTATGATGACCGGCTACCACCAGTACCACCTGACTACTGGAAAAAAGACAAGTTACGTTATTATCCTTCCGGTAATGTTTACGGAGATGAATACGGACCTTTTGGTAAAGTGGCTAAGGCTGGCTACATAAAATCTCTGGATGTTTTCATCTGTCCTAGTATTCCCTATAATGATTATCCTGTCAAAGCCATCAGTTCTTACCTTCCTCTTTTTTATACTCCTGGTCCTCTGGCTTATCCTTATGGTTGTGATACTATTTATTCTTACAACGGTCGTCTCAATGGCACTTGGGAACCATCATCTCCTTCCTTACCATATAAAACATCAGCTACCGGTTTATACCATCTGGCAGTGAGAAGAGGGCTGATTTTAGCCTGTGACAGAATTGAGATGACAGGTGGTTACGGTCCTAATTTTTTCCGCCACGGTGCTTATCGCGAACAGGGAAATTATCTGGTACCTCTGGGTGCGAATGTTGTCTTTTGTGATGGTTCAGCCAGATGGGGAAGTAATTACGCTGGAGCTAACCGGCCAGGAAACTTTATCAGCTGGTACCGGTATTACAATGGTGGTAATACCTGGTGGATTTCTACCACGAGTGCTGCTGGAGACCATATCTGGGACTTCAATCAAAATACCTTGCCGTAAACAGAATGTTTAAGACCAGGGGCTACTCTCTTTTTTCTTTAATGTTTTTTTTGGCTGTCAGAGTTTTCTGCCAGGAAGACTGGTTTCACTGGCCCGACTACCAGAAACCAAGAGCCGAGTATATCAATTACTGGCAGCCCTATTCTCCTGGTCCGAATACTCTTGCTTTATTTCACTTTGATTCACCTCAGCCACTGACTGATTCTTCTCCTGGAAAAAGCGTTTTAACACTTACAGATGACGCTTCTTTTTCTCCTGGCAGGTTCCAGCAGGCTTTAGCTGTCAGAAAAAAGCAAGTTAGAGTGAATCTGGCGGAATCTCTTTTTGCAAAAAATCGTTTCCTGATAGAGTTCTGGTTCAAAATAGAGAAACTACCCGTTACAGAAATAAAGATAATTTCCCGGCAACATTTACTCCACAAACAAAACGGATTACTTTTAACTTTACGAGCTGATGGTTCTCTTTTCTGGCAGCAGGTCTCCAGCAGAGTTCCTTTACCTTCTTCCGGTCAAAAAACAGATTCTTCTGTGAACAGATTCATCCGGGAAGTCACCACCCAGCCGCACTTGGTGCAACCTGATACCTGGCACCATCTGGCTGTTTATGCTGGCGGGTTCATGGCTTTTGAAGCCGGGGATAGAATTTCCTTATGGCTTGACGGTCAGGAAGTGGGAAGACTGGATTACGGCTGGTACCTGGAGAAAGAGGAACAACCTACAGAATTAGCCCTTGGAGGAAATGATAGTTGCATATTCTTTGATGAATTCCGGATAATGACTGGCATCTGGAGAGGATACTACCCGGTGCCAGATGATTCCTTTACTGACCCGGAAAAAATGAGGAAACTGGAGAGTCATCCTGATTATGTTGCCGGTGAAGAAGAGATTCTTTTTTATGCCAGTTTTGACGGAACAATCCTGCCAGAAAAGTGTGCTGAAAAAACAAAACCGGTTCTTAGAGGTGAAGTTACCTTCTCACCAGGAGTAAGAGGAAAGGCTCTCTCTCTGGGCAGCAGAACTGTATTGAAGTATCCTGTAGAAGGAAATCTTTCTCTCTCCTGCGGAAGTCTGGAAATGTGGGTAAAACCTCTTGGCTGGTCCGGGGACCACAGACCCCAGCAGCAGTTTTTAATGATTGAGGACCAGACTGGCAGGGGCAGGTTGTACTGGTATATTACCAACTGCGGATATATGGCACCTACTTCTATCTTTGGTGGTTCCGGTTCCCCTGGTTCTGGAACAGGTTATGTTTCCTATCCACCTGATACCTGGGTTCATCTGGTCTTAACCTGGCATGCAAACATCTGCCGACTTTATGTCAACGGCAAGCAGAAGATTTCTTCATTAGCCAGTCAGAATTTTGAGGAAGGATTTTCCGCCGGTTACTGGCAACTTCCCTGGCCAGCACCAATCCTGGTGGATGAACTGACTGTTTACAGCAGGGATTTGTCTCCCCTGGAGGTCTCTAATTGTTACGCTCGTTATTTACCGGCAAGCAAACTGAAAATCGTCGGGGAAGGAAGAAATTTAGGAAGTTTAAGTTATGTTGATTTCCCCGGGGCAGGTAAGATAAAAGTAATGTTGTCTCTGAGGCAAAAGACAAAAAAACCTTCCCGGGTAGAAATTTCTCTCCAGGGTCATCACAAAAAAATTGTCACTTCTGTCTTTCCCTTTTCTCCTGCCGGTACATATCTGCTGGAAGGAATTCCCTTCCACCCCGGACAGGATTTGTTTGTTTCCGCCTGCCTTTTTGACACTTCCGGAAAGTTTCTGGGAGAGATAAAAACACCTTTCTCCAGGCCTGAATTCCCCTGGCTGGGAAATAAAATCGGGCTTTCTGACAGGGTTTTGAAACCGTGGACACCGGTGAAAGTTGTTGGTAATACTGTAAAAGTGGTCGGTCGGGATTATGTTCTAAGTAGCGCCGGACTTTTCCAGTCCATTAAGGACTGGGGAGAAGAAATTCTTACCGGTCCCATGAGTATTAAGGTTATGAGTACCGCGGGCTCTTTCACTGCCAGTTCCCGGACAAATCCTGTCTTTCTGGTTCAGCAGGACCAGAATGTCAGCTGGAAAAGTCTTTCCCGGGTAAGACTTCCTTCTGGAACCCTTCTGTTCACGGTAACTGGCAACATGGACTATGACGGTTGTGCAAAGTTTACCATAGACTATCAACCGGAGGACCAGCCTGTTTTGATTGAACATCTTTCTCTGGCAATCCCCTTGAAAAATGAAATTGCCAGAACCTTTTCTCTCTGCGGGTCAGCCCCTGGTAAAGGCACCTGGAAGTCGTTTGAGCCTGTACTGGCTACTAACCCTGGAATTGTCCTTAAAAGTTCTGATTTTTTTGACAGCTGGAAAATGACTGCAGGAAGTTTTCTGCCTCTCTTGTGGGTTGGTAATGATGAATATGGCCTGGCGTATATGGCAGATAATGACAGAGGCTGGGTTCCCTCAGATAATAACCCTGCTATTACCATAAGCCGCTTTTCCTCTTCTGCAGAATGGGTTTTCCATTTTATTAGCGAACCTTTTCTCCTGAAAGAGAAGCGGACTATCACCCTTGGTTTTCAGGCGACCCCGGTTCGTCCCCTGCCAGAAAACTGGCGCTCCTATTGTTTCCATGTACCTGGAGTCAAACTGAAACTCCCAGAAGATTTTCCGCATCTGCCATGGGGGACTTTCCTTTCTGATGCTGCGGGTTGGGATGAGGCAGGCGTACTGGATTACCCTTATCAGCCGGAGAAGACCCGCCAGATAATCGCTGAGTATCACCGCAATAATCTGAAAGCTACCCCTCATCTGGACACTTCGTATCTCAACTGGGGCTGGAAAAAGGATACCTACAGTTATTTTCAAGAAGAATGGTCTTCAGGCGGGATTCCCTACAACCAGATTTTCACCAGAAGTAAGATTGACTGGTGTCTCTGGAGCCAAAAAAGGT
>Ga0272448_1005996_pt1 | contig 13239 bp, 8 predicted proteins | sample YNPCB0191_FD_202220 | JGI IMG/M metagenome (GOLD analysis project Ga0272448, IMG submission 202220) | Hot spring sediment microbial communities from Yellowstone National Park, WY, United States - YNP-CB-019-1 | ecosystem: Environmental > Aquatic > Thermal springs > Hot (42-90C) > Sediment...
ATGGTCAGCAGGTCAAGATAAATTAGCAGATTCGATATACAATAAGCCAATATCGATTTTTCATTTTTATATCTCGACATTATTATGTTTGTTTGGTGATATGTGGCTGGTCGGTTTTGGACCGAGCCGCCGTTTACGGTGGCCGCTTTCGAGGATGGTTTTAATGCCTTCGTTAGTCGCGGGCCGTGAAGGAAAGGTGACGCATGAGGGAAACGCTGTGGTGTTTTACCGCCTTGGTCTTGCTTTGCAGACAACCGGCTTCGGCCGACCCAATGGTCGTGCCAACGGAACGCGGAGTGATCCTGCGTACACCGGCCTGCGAAGTCGAGATTCGCGATGGCGCGGTCACGCGAATGTACAACGCGTTGACTAGAGAAGAATACTGTTCTGGCCGCGATGACACCGTGTGGCGCCGTCAACTTCCAGGCGGATTGGCGACTCAGACCGGCGAGGGGGCGCGAGAGGCGGCCGCTCGATACCGCGCCTGGCGCGACAACCCAGGCGGGATCACGATCGCCAGGCGGCCGGACTACGCCCTGAAGATCAGTGCCGGGACTCAACTCATCTGGGCCGACGAGCCGACGCGCAAGATGGTGACGGATGTATGGGGCTCGGATTCAGGGCGATTCGCCGTCTGCTTCCCCACAGTGCGCCGCCAACCGTTCGATGAGAATCACTGGGACAACACGCCGTACGAAAAGTTCAAGGCGGGCATGCAGGAATGGAACGCCGCGGGCGGGCCACCTACGATCTCTTACATCCAGCCGATGATCATGCTGGGCTCCCAAAGCGCCAAGACCGACGAAGCCAAGCAGATCGTGCGCTGGTCCCAGGAAGCGTACACCATTCTGCCGTTCCGGGACGGGAAGTCGCACTGGTTCATGGACCACTTCATGGACCACAACCATCTCGGCTACGACCCCTGGCAGCGCTGGTTCCTGGACGTGCTCAAGGACCGGATCCAGAACTACGGCACCCGCGGCATCTATCACGACCAATCCTACATCTGCCCCATCGACAGTCGCGGGCCGATCGACGGCATGAACAGCGTGCAGGGCATGGCAGATTATTTCCTCAAGGTGAACGCAGAGAATCCCGGCTCGTTCCACGCCACCGAACACTTGCAGGAGGCGAATCTGGTCGGTTGCTCGCTCGGCATCGGTCCGCTCACCTTGTGGGGCATGGAACCGGCGATGCGCCAACAGCGCATCTGGCACTCTTCGCCGGTGAGCGCGGCGTTGCAGTATCCCCATGCCGTGACCTGGCACTTCACACACGACCGCGAGGGCAACGGCACTTCTGTGTTGATGAACTGGCAGAGCAACATGGCTGAAAACCGAGCTCACATTCCTTATAGCCGCAATCCGCGGAGTCCCAGCGACGCAGCGGAAACGCTGGTGGACGCCATCCGCACGGAAACGTTCGCGCGAAAAGAACTACGCCCCGTCTTTCCAGAGGACTGGGATCCGGCATCAGCCGGTTCCGGCTGGATGACTTGAAGGCATGAGGAGGCATACGATGATGCTACCTAAGTACGAGACGGTTCGTCGGCGATCGGTGGCTGGTGTCTATCTTGGCCTGACGCTGATGGCCGTGTTGTGGGGGTTGGTGTCTGTGGCGATGAAGATCGGCGGGCGGGAGATGCCGATCGAGGTATTCAATGCCGACCGCTTCGTGCTCGGGGCCGCGATGCTAGGGGTGGTGACCTGGAGCACCGGTCGCTGGCAACGGGTCGACTGGCGCACGGCTCTCGAGTTGACGCTCCTGGGGCTCTTGGGTCACGGCATCATGCAGATCGCCTTTGCCTCAGGAATCATGCGGACCCCGGCCTCCGTCGCGGCCCTCATTTACGGCGCCACGCCGCTGGTGGTGGCGCTACTGTCGGCGGTCGTCGGCCTGGAGCGACTGCATACCACACAGTGGGCCGGACTGCTGCTGGCCGCGTGCGGCATGGCGGCGGTTGTTTGGTGGCGCGACACGGGCGGGGCCGTCGGGCAGACTCTTGCCGGCCATGCGCTGTTGGCCCTGGCCACCCTGCTTATGGCCGTCTACACGGTGTGGAGCCGGCGTCTGCTGGTCAGGCTCGATCTGATGTTTGTGATCACCTGGGTTCTCGGGGTTGGGGCCGTGACCCTGGCGCTCTGGTCGCTGCCCAAACAGATGCCGGACCTATACCGTGACCTGACAGGGGCGGGGTGGCTGGCCATCCTGTATGGCGCGGTTCTGGCGCTGGTGGTGCCCAACCTTCTCTACCTGCTGGGCGTGCGCGAGATCGGACGATCCGGCACGGCCGCTTTTGTCAACGCCGTGCCCCTGATCGGGTGTCTGGCTGGCTGGCTGATCCTGGATGAAACCCTATGGCCCATGCAGGCGGTGGGCGCGGCGTTCATCCTGTCCGGCATCTGCCTGGCCCAGGCGAAAGGGAGCGAAGTGGCCTCATGATCATGCTGTTCTTTGACGACGAGTCCCTGACCAGGCGCGAGAACGTGCGGCGGCGACTGGGGCGTCCGCGCCGGATCGAGGAGTCCGTCTACCACGACCCCTGCGGCAACTGCACGTGGGGCTATCCGGCGGTTTTTCGCGACACCGATGGCTGGCACCTGGTCTATGGCATCAACTACAACCGTGGGAGCAACGCCGGCGGCGGGTCCGTGGCCTTGGCGCGTAGCGGCGACGGCCTGCAATGGGAACCTGATCCACGGGCGGCGGCCGTGGAGATCCCGAACCGGGTGGCCCCGAACCAGATCACGGCTGCGCCGCCCGGCCTGTTCGCCTCGGCGTTCGAGGCGGACCCTGCCGTGCCAGGTTTGGAACGCTACAACCTGCTCTACCATTGCCACCCGGGCGGGCAGATCTGGACGTCGCCGGACTGCCTGCACTGGCGGTTGGTCGAGGGCGCCGCCTGGCAGAACCCCAATCCCGACCCGCCGACCTTCGTCCACTGGAATGCGAGGCGCGGCGCGTATGTATTCAGCACGCGGCCCGACTACTGCGACCGACGTATCGCGTTCTTCGAGACCCGCTATTTCCGGTCGTACGGTCGGATGGAACTGGCCTTGCAGACCGATTCGCTCGACCGGCCGCTGACCCAGATCTATGGGATGCCGGTCTTTCCGTACGACGGCTGGTTCATCGGCTTGCCGTGGATGTTCGACATTTCCGCGACCGAGACGGGAAGCCTGCCCCACAAATACCTGGGCGGCAAACAGCACGCGCAACTGGCCTACAGCGTCAACGGGTGGCACTGGCAGCGCACGCTGCGCGAGCCGTTTATTGGCAACGGCGAGCCGGGCGAGCCGGACAGCGGATGCGTGCAACCCTCGTGCCTGGTTCGGCTCGACGACGGGTCGCTGCGCTTCTACGCCAGTACCAGCCGGCACGAGCATGGACATTGTCCGCCGGATGACGGCTACATCGTCACCTACGGCCTGCGCAAGGACGGCTTCATGTATCTGGAGAGCGACGGCGGGGTCGGCATCGTGGGCACTCGGGCCCTGTACTGGAAGGGCGGCGAGGTGGAACTCAACGTTCAGGCTCCGGCCGGCTGGGTGAAGGTGCAGGTGACGGAGCCGAACGGCAAGGTGATCGAGGGCTACGGCTTTGCCGATGGCGAGGTTCTGCACGGCGACCACACGGCCTGGGTCCCGCGCTGGCAGGATGGCAAGACGTTGGCAGCCCTTGCGGGCCGGATGGTGCGCATCGAGATCGAGCTGGACAACGCGCGGCTCTATGCGCTGCGCGGCAACTATATCGAGTGCCGCCTTTCGGACTGCCTGCGGCAGTCGCAGGGCGTTGTCCCATCGGAGGAGCAGATATGGCGGACGGTCTGAAAAGTGGGCGCGAGTTGGACCTCATAGGCGGAGACGACTGCATGGGCGACAAGAAGGCAACGGGCGGAACGGCGGAACGGGCGTGGCAGGGCATCCCGGGGATCGAGCGCACACCGCGCGGGCGGATCTTCGTGGTGTGGTTCTCCGGCGGAACCCACGAGCCGCAGCCGGAGAACACGGTGTATCTGACCTACAGCGACGACGGCGCGCAGACCTGGGCGCCGCTGTCAGTCATGGCCGAACCGAGGGATGGGGCACGGGCGTTCGATCCCACGCTGTGGCTGGATCCGACGGGCTGCCTGTGGCTGATCTTCAACCGGGGCAACCCGGAGAAGCGCATCCACGATGTGCACGCACGGCGCTGCGCGGCACCGGACGCACCGGTCCCGGCGTGGGGTGCGGAGTACAGGCTGGGATTCGACGAGGTTCCGTTCAGCTTCCGCATGAACAAACCGATCGTGCTGAGCACGGGCGAATGGGTGCTGCCGGTCACGCATGACAGCCAGGAATGCCGCGAGTGGTTTGCCCGGGACCGGCAGGTGCAGGGGGTCGCGATCTCGGCGGACCAGGGAAGGTCCTGGCGGCTCCACGGCGCGGTGCAGGCGCCCCCGTGGGCGCTCGAGAACATGATTGTGGAGTTGCGCGACGGGCGGCTTTGGATGCTGATCCGAACTTCTGCCGGCGTCCTGTGGGAGAGCTTCTCAACCGATCGTGGGCGGACGTGGAGCGCTGGAGCGGCCACGACGATCGCCAGCCCCGGCTCGCGGTTCTTCATCCGGCGACTGGCCTCAGGCCGCCTGTTGCTGGTGAGCCACTACAAGTTCACCGGGCGCAGCCATCTGACGGCGCTGCTCTCCCCCGACGAGGGGCGGACGTGGCAGGAGGGCCTGGTGCTCGATGCACGAGAGAACGTCTCGTACCCCGACGGCTTCCAGGCGCCCGACGCGCTCATCTGGATCGTGTACGACCGCGAGCGCAAAGGCGCCGGCGACATCCTGCTGGCACGGTTCCGCGAGGCGGATATCGAGGCCGGACGGCTGGTGTCGCCGGACGCATCCCTGCGGTACGTCCTGGATACCCTCCGTCCAAGATCAGCCGAGTGACGGAGAAAGGAGCGGGAACGATGAGCGCAAAGCTGGTAAAGGCGGAAGATGCGGCGGCGCGGCGGATCGCCGAGGACTGGGGCAGCCTGACGTGGCTGGCGGGAGGCAAGCTCGGCAATGCGGAGGGGGTGACGTTGGGTCGGGTGGTCATTCACCGCGGCCGCTCGAACCCGCGCCACGGGCACATGAACTGCGAGGAAGTCCTGTACCTGCTCGCCGGGGAACTGGAACATACTGTCGGCGCGGAGACCGTGCGCATGAAGGCCGGCGACACGCTGACTGTGCCCGCGGGGGTCTTCCACAACGCCACGAGCGTGGGCGACGTGGATGCCGACATGATCGTGGCCTATTCGTCGTCGAACCGCGACTTTGTGCCTGAACAGAAGGGAGTGTGAACGACATGGAGACGCGTGTATTCGGAAAGACCGGCGTCCCGGTCAGCGTGCTGGGATTGGGCACCTGCTACATGGCGGCCCAGGGACAGGCTGGCGTTAACGACTGCGTCCGGTACGCCGTGGAGCAGGGGGTGACCTACTTCGACACGGCCGCGGACTACGGCAAGGGAAACGACGAGCGCATGCTGGGCGAGGCGCTCTGCGGTCTGCGCGACCGCGTGTTCCTGGCCACCAAGGTCGGTTGTCTCTCCGAGCCCGGCGGCCATCGCAGCGCGGACGCGCTGATGCGGCAGTACGAGGAAAGCCTGAGGCGGCTGCGAACCGACTGGGTGGATCTCATTCAGTTGCACGAAGCCGACCAGCGCAAGTGGTGGAGCGACGATCCCGTGCCGGCGGAGGTCGCCGAAGATCATTGCGGTCCGCTGATTCGCGACGACGAGGAATACGACTTCGCGGGCGCCCCCTGCGTTGCGTTCCTGCGCCGCGCCAAGGCGCAGGGCAAGGCGCGTTTCGTCGGGATCACCGGCAAAGACGCGCGCCGCCTGGCGCGCATCGTGCGCGCGCTCGAACTCGACGGCATGATGATCGCCCACCAGTACAACCCTATCTATCGCAACGCGGCGCACTTCCTCTTGCCCTGGACAGAGCGCAAGCAGATGGGCATCAGTGGCGGCGCCATGTTCATGAAAGGCTGGCTTGCGACGCCGCAGAATGAGTGGCGCGACCGACCGCCGGCCTGGATGGACCCGGTGCTGCACCGCGCCTACTGTTCCTATCTCGACATCGGCCGGCAGACTGGAATGCCCTTGGCGGAGCTGACCTTGCGCTGGCTGTTGAACGAGCCGCGCATCCATTCGATCGTGCTGGGATTCAGTTGGCGAGGCGATATCGAGGCGAACCTGGCCGCCCTGCGCAAGGGCCCGTTGCCGCCCGATCTGCGGCGCGCCATCGACGCGATCGGCATCGTGCATCCGCTGGTCTATCAGGGACGATCGGATTTGTAGGCAAGAGTCGCAGCAACAAGAACGAGGAGGACATCGATTAACGTGACAAAGAAGTGGACGGGCATGCTGACGGCGCTGGCGGGGTTGCTGGTGACGGGCACGGCGTTCGGACAGGCGCCGTTGCTGTTGCGCATGAGCTTCAACGACGATGCGGGGAACCCGACGCTGGCGAACCGGGGGTTGATTTCATTCACGGCGACGCTGCAGGGCACGGCGGCCTATTCGACCGACCTGCCGCCGGGCCGCGCCAGCGGCCGGAGCATCGAGCTGTTCGGCGCGGACAACGACCGCGTGTACCTGGGCAACCGGCCGGAGTTGGGCGGTCTGAAGTCGTTCACGATCGCCGCGTGGATCAAACCGAAGGCGTTCAATCCGGGCAAGACCTATCCGCGCATCTACAATGCGGGCGACAGTTCGGTCTTCTCGCTCGCCAACACCGGCGATGCCAACACCAACAAGGCCGTGCTGTACGTCAACAGCGCCACTCGCTTGACGAACCATCGGTTCGCGTTCAACGAGTGGAAGTTCGTGGCGGTGACGTATGACGGAACGATCGCGAGCGACAACTTGAAGTTCTATGTCGGCGACGGCACGAATCTGGTGCTGGACTCGACCCACAGCGCCGGCACGGGAAACTCCGGCACGGCCGGGGATTCATACCTTGGCGCCACCTCCGGCACCGACCGCAACCTGAACGGCCTGATTGACGACCTGCGGGTTTACGGGATGTACGAGGGTGCGGGTGGAGTGCTCTCCTCGCAGCAGATCTTCCTGGTGATGCAGCAAAAGGATTGCGAGGCGGAGGATGTTTCGTGGGTGCCCCAGGGAAACCTGTATGTGGCGCATGGACCTTCGACCGACAGTCGGATCAAGCGCTACGCCGTCAGCGCCGGCACGGCGACGTTTGTCGAAGATCTGGTGACCGGCATCAACTACGCGCGGGGGCTTGACCGGGCGCTGGATGGCAACCTGGTGGTGGCTGACCGCGACAACTACCGGCTGCTGAAGGGCACCAGCGGGCTGGCGCCCGGTTCGTTCCCGGTGTTCGCCACAAATGGGGCGACAGGCATGAACAAACCGCGCGGGGTGGCTGTGCGGCCGGGAAACGGGCAGGTGTACGCGGCGGAGTGGGAAGATAGCGAGGTGAGCTGGTACGACACGAACGGCACTTACGTGAACAAGTTCGCGTTCGGGTACAACGCGCATGACGTTGCCTTCGCGGGTGAAAACGAGATGTACGTGGTCGGCGCCGGCTACGCCAAGCGCTACGACTGGAACGGCAGCGCATGGACGAATGCGTGGAGCGTGAGCCTTTCGGGCGGCAACTCGATGGCGGCGGAGGTCGTGAACGGGCATCTGTATATTTCACTCAATACGAATCCATCCCGAGTGCTTCGGGTGAACCGGACCAATGGCGCCGTGCTGTCGAGCTGGTACAGCGGGGGCACCAACGCGACCTTCATTCCGGCGGCGGGCGATGTGCGGGGCAATCTGTATCTGTCGGACTGGACGGGGAACAGTCTGATCATGATGAAGATGGGCGCGAGCGGCGATCCGGAGTCCTTCCGGCGGCTGGCGAGCGGCGTCTCCGCGAATCCCGGCTGGCTGGTGGCCGATATGCAATTCGGGCCGCAGGTGAACAACGCCGGTGGGGCGACGAATGTGACGGCCAACTCGGCGTGGCTGAATGGGACCGTCGTGGCGACCAATGGCCAGGAAACGAGTGCGTGGGTGTACTGGGGCCTGACCGATGGCGGGACGAACGCGTCGGCCTGGGCAGCGACGAATGCGTTCGGTGTCGTGGGCGTGGGACCGCTGACGCACCAAGCCACGGGGCTGGTGGCGGACCGCGTGTATTACTTCCGTTTCGCGGCCAGCAATGAGGGCGGTGTGGCGTGGGCGGACGCTAGTTCGACGTTCATCACCGGCGAGGTGACCCTCGATGCGACCGACAGCACGGCATCGAAGGCGACGGGCGACACGGGAACGTTCACGATCGCACGTCCGGCCACGGCGACGAACGGGCCGTTGACGGTGGCCTACACGACCGGGGGCAGCGCGGTGGCGGGCTCTGACTACGCAGCACTGCCGGGCAGTATCACGATCGCGGACGGCGAGGCGACCGCGACGGTCACGGTGACCCCGCTGCTGAACAGCGCGTCCGGCTCTCGGACGGTGATTCTTACGCAGGTGCCGGGTGCGTTTGTCACCACGACCGAGCAGAGCGACACGGTGACCATCCAGGATGCCTGGCAGATTACGCCGGGCGAAACGAATGTGTGGACGGGGACCGGGAACTGGACGAACGCGGCGGGCTGGAGCCTCGGGCGGGCGCCGCTGATGGGCGACTTCGTGGTGATCAGCAACGCGATCACGGTGACATCCTCCCCGCCGGTGATGGCGTCGCTGACCGTGTATTCGAATGTGACGGCATCGGGCTGGGACACGGCGCTGGTGGCGCAGGAGATCGCCATCCAGGCCGGCTGGGTCACGCATGCCCCCAACACCGATACGAACTCGCCGTGGGTTCCAGATAACCGGGTGTACATGGTGGCCAACACGATGACCATTGCGGCGGGGGCGGGAATCAACGTCAACGCCAAGGGTTACGGCAGCCGAACCGGAGCCTATGTGGGTGGCTACGGGCCCGGCGCGGGCGGGCAGGATGCCGGCGGCGGCTATGGCGGTGCGGGGGGATGGGGCTACAACAATGGGGCCGCAGGCCAGACGTACGGAAGCCCATTTGCGCCGGCCGATCCCGGCAGCGGCGGCGGCGCGGATCCCGGCGGAAGCGGCGGCTGGGGAGGCGGCGCGGTGCGCCTGGACGTCAACGGCGCCTTGGCGGTCAACGGCAGCATCCTGGCCAACGGGGGCAACTATGGCGGGAGCTATGGCGGCGGCGGTTCGGGCGGCGGCATTTACATCACGGCCGGGACCTTCTCCGGTGGGGCGGGCGCGGCGATCCGCGTCAACGGCGGCAACGGCAGTACAGGGGGGCAATGCGGCGGTGGTGGCGGCGGGCGGATCGCGATCTGGCAGACCGGCGGGGACACCTATGCCGGGGCGCTGAGCGCCACCGGCGGGTTGGGCGGAACGGTTACGGGATATGGAGTTCAGAACGGCGCCACAGGAACCATCGTGCGCGGTGTCGGTGTCTATGCGCCCGGCGATTCGACGCTGGGCATACGCGGCACTCCGGTTGCGCACGGCACGAGCACACCTTACGCCAATGACACGTACTACACGTTTGCCGCCCCGCAAACGGTCACCAACACGGTGAATACTCCGGCGGACGAGGCGGCGGGGCAGCGGTTCGCGCTGCTGGGTTGGACGGCGGTAACGGGTAGCGTCACCGTGGCCTCCGGCAGCACGACGCAGGCGGTCTTCACCGTGACGGGCGACACCGTGCAGACCTGGAACTGGACGAACGAGTACTACCTGACGCTCTCGGCGGGCGCGGGCGGAACCCTGGTCGCGGACAAGAGCGGCTGGTACACCAACGGGGTGGCCGTCGAGATTCAGGCGCAAACAAACAGCGGCTATCGTTTTGTCCAGTGGAGCGGTGACGTGCCTTCTTCCGACGCGACGAACAACCCGCTGACGCTGGTCATGAGTCAGGCGCGCACCCTGCAGGCGACCTTCGCGGTTGCCGATCCGCCGATGCCGCGCACATGGAACGGGACCGGCCTTTGGAACACGGCGGCGAACTGGACTCCGTCCGGGATTCCCGGACCGGGCGACGATCTGACGGTCGCCACCGGCAGCCTGATCGTGAACATCCCGCTCGTGATGGAGTCGCTGACGGTACAGAACGGCGCGCGCGTGGTGTTTACCAACTGGAACAGCACGGTGAGCGCGACCGCGGTGACGATCGCGCCGGGCGGTACTGTGACCGTGGCGAACGCGTTTTCCAACACGCAGATGTCGAACAACGTATCCTTCGCGGTCTCGAACTTCACCCTGCAGGCCGGCGGGGCGATTGAGGTGAGCGCGCTGGGCTACGCCGGCGGCGACCCCACTGTCGAGGCGGGCAGCGGGCCGGGTGGGGCGAGCGGGCGCACGGCGGGCGGCAGCTACGGCGGCACGGGCGGCAACGGGGTCAGTTCGTCGCGCGCGCCCTATGGAACGGCTGCATTGCCGTTGGATCCGGGCAGCGGCGGCGGCGGGCATACGTCTCCGACCGGTTATGGCGGCCACGGCGGCGGCGCGGTGCGGATTGCGGCAACCGGGACGGTAACGCTCAACGGCAGCATCCTGGCCAACGGGGGCAACTATGGCGGGAGCTATGGCGGCGGCGGTTCGGGGGGCGGCATTTACATCACGGCGCGCACCATTGAGGGAACGACCGGCCAGGTTCTGGCCAACGGCGGCAACGGCAACCTCAATACGACGGATCAGTGCGGCGGTGGCGGTGGCGGCCGTATTGCGTTGATCTGCGATCCTGCGGCGCAGGCCCTGGTGCCGAAACCGACACTGCGGCTCTCGGCGGATCGTGGGTTTGCGAATCGCATCGGCGGGATCGGGTCGATCCGCATCAATGACATCCGGCTTCTGCCGAATGCGTTTGTTGACGATGGGGGATCCGTCAGCGGGTATGGCAGCACGTGGGATCCGTCCTCGGTGTTCTTCTCGAATGCGTGGGTGACGCTGGCGGAAACGGGGTTGACCCTGAATGTGGCCGGCGATCTGCGTGTGGTGGGGGTGTCTCGTGTCGAGTTGGCCGACGGGACCCTGTTGACCCTTGGCGGAAACCTGGAGGTCGGCAAAGGGACCAACCGGTTCATTGGCGGCAGCTTGACCCTCACCAATTCGCCCGAACTGCACGTCCGTGCAGGAGGGGATGTCCGGGTCGCGGGCAGTGTCAGGTTGAACACCAACGCGAATGTGTACGTGTACGCTCCGCTCACCAATGACGTCGTACAGACGGGCACGGTGTTCAGAGTGGGCGGGACGATGGTGGTCTCGAGTAACGCCTGGGTCTATCCGCAGTGCTCGACCAACGGGGGGATCGTGGTCTTCGAAGTTCCCGCAGTGACGGTGGCCGCCGGCGGCGGGTTCAATGCCCAGGGGCGGGGATGGCCGGGCGCCCCGGCGCTAAACACCACGCCCTCGGCGGCGGCGCACGGTCCAGGCCGCGGGAAGTACTTTGGGGGAGGCAAAGGAGGGGGAGGAGGAGGCTATGGCGGCGTGGGGGGTGGCCACAGCTTGGACGTGACCTACGGCGCGACGTACGGCGACTCGAACGCCCCGGCGCTGCCCGGCAGCGGCGGTGGCGGTGGAGACAATGCGGGCGGGGCCGGCGGCGGAGTGATCGTGCTGGAGGCGGAGCAGGTGACGCTCGACGGCACCCTCAACGCGGACGGTGGCGCGAACCTCGCCACCTCGTGGCAGGGCGGCGGATCGGGCGGCTCGATCTTCGTGCGTTGCCACCGTTTCGCGGGGAACGGCGGTATGTTGCGGGCCAAGGGCGGCACCGGTGGAACGGGCAATCAGACCGGCGCCGGCGGCGGAGGCCGCATCGCCATCTGGCGCGCGAAGGACTCCTCGATCGGGGTTACCGCCAACGTGGACCCAGGCGACGGGGGAAACCTGGTCGACAAGGCTGAGGGCACGGTGGTCTGGTGGATGCTGTCGCCCCGAGGGACGGTCTTTGTGGTGCATTGACGCAAAGGGCAAGGATATTTCAATCAAAGGAGACGGATGAAGGAGAGAGGGAGATGACGCATCGTGAGCGAGTGATGACTGCGCTGGCGCATCGGCGGCCGGATCGGGCACCGAGAACGATTGGACTGGTCGGCGCGGCGATGGAGCAGTTCAAGGCAAAGACGGGGTCCGACAATCCGTCTGCCTACTGGGACCTGGACCTGAGCGGGTGGGTCGGCTTTGCGCCGCCAGCCGTGGACTGGCACGCGCGCTTCGCCCGTTACTACGAGGGCGAACCGGAACTACCTGTCTTCGAGTTCGGCGAATACCCGCCAGAATGGGGTATCGCAAGCCGGAAGGCGAACTACTACCACTTCTCCGCACCTCGGTTTCCGCTCCGGCGCGCGACGACGGTCCGGGAGATCGAGACGTTTCCGTTCCCCGACTACGTGGGAGAATGGAAGCACGACCACCTCGAGGGCGACGTCGCGCGTCTCAAGGCCGAGGGCCATCCGGTGATCGGGTGGGCGCAGCGCATGTTCCAGAACGCGTGGTATCTGCGCAGCCGCGACGAACTCTTCGTGGACACCGTCGAACGGCCTGCCATCGCGGAGGCGCTGTTCGCGAACATCGAACGCGTGGTCACCGGCATGGCGGTGCGGTTCGCGGAAGCGGGTGTGGACATCCTGTCGGTGGCCGACGACATCGGCATGCAGGATCGCATGATGATCGCGCCCGACTGGTGGCGGCGCTGGGTCAAGCCGCACTGGAAGGCCGTATTCACCGCCGCACGGAAGGTCAATCCCGGCCTCTCGATCTGGTATCACACGGACGGGTACTTCGAGCCGGTGATTCCGGACTTGATTGAAATCGGCGTCACGCTGCTCAATACGGTGCAGCCGGAGTGTATGGATCCGTTCAAGGTCAAGCGCCAGTGGGGACGCGACGTGTCGCTCGCCGGAACGATCGGCGTGCAGAGCACGCTGCGCTGGAGCAAGCCCTCGGAGGTGCGTGAGACAGTGAAGCGCCATATCGGCGAGCTGGGCGCCGACGGCGGGTTCATCCTGAGCCCAGCGAACGCAATTGAGCCGGATGTGCCGTGGGAGAACATCGTCGCTTTCATGGAAGCGGCCAACGGTTAGCTGGTGAGGAGAGGGGGGACGATGAGATTGTGGAATGCGCTGTCGCCTGCCGTGCTGCGAAAACATCGCCGCACCCGGCGCGTGTCCTCGTGGGACCGTACCGGGCGCAATTCGGACTGGTG
>Ga0272448_1005997_pt1 | contig 13237 bp, 16 predicted proteins | sample YNPCB0191_FD_202220 | JGI IMG/M metagenome (GOLD analysis project Ga0272448, IMG submission 202220) | Hot spring sediment microbial communities from Yellowstone National Park, WY, United States - YNP-CB-019-1 | ecosystem: Environmental > Aquatic > Thermal springs > Hot (42-90C) > Sediment...
ACAGCTTCGTCTGCGATCCGGGCGGCTCCATGGAGGTGCTTTTCTTTTACGGCGGCGTGGACAACATCCGCCCGGAGGAGAAGGGGGGCGGGTAGCGCATACGCCCCCACGCGTGTGGGGAAAACGCGGCGCCTGGGTGGGGCGAGGGCATGGTGGAGCGGTCCACCCCCACGCGTGTGGGGAAAACTACGGCGCGCGTCTTGACGGGGCAAATCTTAATGGTCCACCCCCACGCGTGTGGGGAAAACAAACTAACATACGGGAGCGCGGCCCGTACGTATGGTCCACCCCCACGCGTGTGGGGAAAACGAGTGGCGTGCGATCGGCGATTTTTTCGGCCAAGGTCCACCCCCACGCGTGTGGGGAAAACGCTAAATCTCACCAATTTCGGGGCAAGCTCGTCGGTCCACCCCCACGCGTGTGGGGAAAACTTGTCGTAGATTGCCCGGTATGGCGAGCCGGACGGTCCACCCCCACGCGTGTGGGGAAAACTCAGCTCGCCACATAGCCGATGATCAGCAAATAGGTCCACCCCCACGCGTGTGGGGAAAACTATAGTCTCCCGCACTCAGATACAGGGCTGTACGGTCCACCCCCACGCGTGTGGGGAAAACTGTCACGGGACGGGGGCGAATGGCAAGGGGACAGGTCCACCCCCACGCGTGTGGGGAAAACGGCTCGGCATGGCGAGGCGAGGCGCTGCAAGGCGGTCCACCCCCACGCGTGTGGGGAAAACATACTAGCAAGCGACGTCTTAAACCCTCCTAGAGGTCCACCCCCACGCGTGTGGGGAAAACATCTCATTTACAACATCCGCCACAGTCTGCGCCGGTCCACCCCCACGCGTGTGGGGAAAACTGGCAATATACTCATCACCAGCAGGTTTAGTTCGGTCCACCCCCACGCGTGTGGGGAAAACTCTTCAGCATATAATGTTTAAGGTTAGTGCGGCGGTCCACCCCCACGCGTGTGGGGAAAACTCAGCGGTGCCAATATCGGGATGGTTGGGGTCAGGTCCACCCCCACGCGTGTGGGGAAAACATATACCCGGTTACCGCGTTGACCTGCGTGTCCGGTCCACCCCCACGCGTGTGGGGAAAACCATGAACAGCGGTAACTTATTCCCTGGGTCTATGGTCCACCCCCACGCGTGTGGGGAAAACTTTGATTCAATTTGTAACCACCTTCCATAAACCGGTCCACCCCCACGCGTGTGGGGAAAACGTTATGGCATTTTGTAGATCTTTTTTGACCTTAGGTCCACCCCCACGCGTGTGGGGAAAACGTTTTGCTATTGCGCGCATTGGCGCATTGCCTTCGGTCCACCCCCACGCGTGTGGGGAAAACACCACCTGGAAGTTGATTTTATACCCCTGGAAGGGTCCACCCCCACGCGTGTGGGGAAAACTATCTGCATCAAGCCAGCCTGCGGATGATAGATAGGTCCACCCCCACGCGTGTGGGGAAAACCCTTTTTGTCTCCAACCTAGTTTAGAAAGGTACGGTCCACCCCCACGCGTGTGGGGAAAACCTCCACAGGTTTCCGGCTGTCGAGCCAACTGCAGGTCCACCCCCACGCGTGTGGGGAAAACGCCCAGCCCGCGCCACGACGAGCCATCCCACCTGGTCCACCCCCACGCGTGTGGGGAAAACGGTCTTTTGGGGTGCCGACCATGCTCGGCTTGCGGTCCACCCCCACGCGTGTGGGGAAAACGCCGATACCAGGCCTAAAGATTACTACTACGATCGGTCCACCCCCACGCGTGTGGGGAAAACCCCGAATTTGTTGCCCAGGCGAGGCACTGGGACGGTCCACCCCCACGCGTGTGGGGAAAACGCGCCTGCATCGATCAATTTGAACAACTCATCAGGTCCACCCCCACGCGTGTGGGGAAAACACTGTGTATTTGGATTTTAAGCTCCAACCATTCGGTCCACCCCCACGCGTGTGGGGAAAACCCCCGTTCCCAATGCGCTCCATGCGGTTCCATTGGTCCACCCCCACGCGTGTGGGGAAAACGAATATCACGTGTACCGTTACGACTTACCGCAAGGTCCACCCCCACGCGTGTGGGGAAAACTAAGTCCATGTCTTAGCCGCATCAATCGCCTTATGGTCCACCCCCACGCGTGTGGGGAAAACCAGCGGTAACCTGTTTCCTGGTTCAATCGCGTCGGTCCACCCCCACGCGTGTGGGGAAAACCAGCCAGCATTTGCTGATACTCGTTCGTAGCCAGGTCCACCCCCACGCGTGTGGGGAAAACTATGACGCTGGAAAGCGATCTCGTGAAACGGATGGTCCACCCCCACGCGTGTGGGGAAAACTGATACCGGCACTGACCAGGCTGACCACCGAATCGGTCCACCCCCACGCGTGTGGGGAAAACGCTGCACAGATATAAGTGACGTCGTGTTTATCTGGTCCACCCCCACGCGTGTGGGGAAAACGCCTCTGCTACCGAGCCGACGGCTACCAATGTCAGGTCCACCCCCACGCGTGTGGGGAAAACTATGCCTGTTTCATCATCGATTTCTCGGCCATAAGGTCCACCCCCACGCGTGTGGGGAAAACCAGGTAGCCCCGTGATCTCCTGCCGGATTGGTCCGGTCCACCCCCACGCGTGTGGGGAAAACCCTGGCTCTCTCAGCCAAAATGGTTTCTCTCTTTCAGGTCCACCCCCACGCGTGTGGGGAAAACGCAGCGCGGGGCGCGTTTGAGGCCGTGACTGGAGGTCCACCCCCACGCGTGTGGGGAAAACTTATCGCCATGCGGATGGCATCCGGGTATGATTGGTCCACCCCCACGCGTGTGGGGAAAACGAGTCAAAATGTGTGTCTGAAATCAGGTAAATCGGTCCACCCCCACGCGTGTGGGGAAAACGCCTGGTTCCATGCACCGCGCACCAGTTTCACCGGTCCACCCCCACGCGTGTGGGGAAAACTGGATGTGCTGCAGCAGTTTGCCGAGAAGGCTCGGTCCACCCCCACGCGTGTGGGGAAAACCTCGACCGTGAACTCACACAGCACCGGATCGCCCGGTCCACCCCCACGCGTGTGGGGAAAACGGTTGTACGCCGACCGGCGTCAAATTTTCCAAAGGTCCACCCCCACGCGTGTGGGGAAAACACAGCTCCACCCGATATGTGGGCCATTTGTACACGGTCCACCCCCACGCGTGTGGGGAAAACCATGAGGTTGGGTTCAGCGGAAAAAATTCCTTAGGTCCACCCCCACGCGTGTGGGGAAAACGCCGTCGGTATCGTCAGTCAGGCCGGTGATGGCCGGTCCACCCCCACGCGTGTGGGGAAAACGGGCTTGTCTGGGTCAAATGTCCAGTATGTGGAGGTCCACCCCTACGCGTGTGGGGAAAACCCGACAACCGTTTCGAGCAGTTCAGGCACGGGCGGTCCACCCCCACGCGTGTGGGGAAAACTGTGCCAGGATAGTCGCAATCTCGCTCCACAAAGGTCCACCCCCACGCGTGTGGGGAAAACGAGGTGTAGGTCATCATCGGTTTCCCGGTTAGAGGTCCACCCCCACGCGTGTGGGGAAAACATAGATTACACCACTCCTGAAGGATACAAAGTCGGTCCACCCCCACGCGTGTGGGGAAAACGGCGCCAAGAAGACCCGTCCACCAGGACGGGCCGGTCCACCCCCACGCGTGTGGGGAAAACTCAGAAACGACGAGCCAATCAGGTAACAGGTTGGGTCCACCCCCACGCGTGTGGGGAAAACTTTCCTGTTTAGTGTCCGTGTCGCCCGTTTCGTAGGTCCACCCCCACGCGTGTGGGGAAAACTACTCAAGTAACTGTGACGCAAACGCCACCTGCGGTCCACCCCCACGCGTGTGGGGAAAACGTACTAGCAAACCCGCTGAATGCAGTGCGCTCACGGTCCACCCCCACGCGTGTGGGGAAAACGTACTGTTACCTGTAGTGTCTGCGTGCCCGATAGGTCCACCCCCACGCGTGTGGGGAAAACCTGAACAGACTGTCCTACTACAACGTTTACTTCGGTCCACCCCCACGCGTGTGGGGAAAACGTGCTACAATGGCTTTGCGTTCAAATTCTATTCGGTCCACCCCCACGCGTGTGGGGAAAACGTCCGAGATGCCGTCGGATTGGTAGTCTGTATAGGTCCACCCCCACGCGTGTGGGGAAAACGTATGGCGTGGGTCGACCAGCCGGGAAATTTGCGGTCCACCCCCACGCGTGTGGGGAAAACTTAGCCCCGTCCAGTATCGCAATCTCATCTACCAGGTCCACCCCCACGCGTGTGGGGAAAACGAACCCTATAACCCCGTTGACCATTGCTACGGCGGTCCACCCCCACGCGTGTGGGGAAAACGAACTCCTGGCCCCCATCAGTTTTCGTGATAACGGTCCACCCCCACGCGTGTGGGGAAAACAGCGGCGATGCCACGTTCTATCTCATCTAGTACGGTCCACCCCCACGCGTGTGGGGAAAACAAACGCCCGCCCGCTGGCTGATAGTGGTGAGTACGGTCCACCCCCACGCGTGTGGGGAAAACGAGGTCGATATCTACTGGTAGCCAGCGATACCCAGGTCCACCCCCACGCGTGTGGGGAAAACGAATGCAGGGCCGCTACCAGTTCCAGGCGAATAGGTCCACCCCCACGCGTGTGGGGAAAACTCTGGGTCACCCGGTGAAAAAAGACATATGGAAGGTCCACCCCCACGCGTGTGGGGAAAACGCGCATACCCTGGCCCGTGCAATCCCCATAGACCCGGTCCACCCCCACGCGTGTGGGGAAAACACACTGGAAGCCGTACGACGCTGGCGCAGTGGCCGGTCCACCCCCACGCGTGTGGGGAAAACTGGGCCGTCGGGGGCCAGGTAAGGCCCCCTTTAGGTCCACCCCCACGCGTGTGGGGAAAACGAGATTTTGACTGCACCACCATTGTAGCACGCCGGTCCACCCCCACGCGTGTGGGGAAAACACGACGGAATTATTCGGCGGTGGTCGGGATCGGAGGTCCACCCCCACGCGTGTGGGGAAAACGTATTACTGCCTTCTATCGCGAAGGCCATCGGCGGTCCACCCCCACGCGTGTGGGGAAAACGACGAGCTGTGCGCCCTGATTTTCGATCTCGGCGGTCCACCCCCACGCGTGTGGGGAAAACGGAAAGCGAACCGTTACATCTTTGCCCACAATCGGTCCACCCCCACGCGTGTGGGGAAAACTATGTAATTAGCAGTCTCTTCTAGCTTCAGCAGGTCCACCCCCACGCGTGTGGGGAAAACGATCTATCGTAGAAGCCGGTTATACACTTGGACGGTCCACCCCCACGCGTGTGGGGAAAACTGGGCAGACTTGGGCGATTTAGGTTATGACGACGGTCCACCCCCACGCGTGTGGGGAAAACTCATAGACCAGTACTTTGACGCAGGTGATAAACGGTCCACCCCCACGCGTGTGGGGAAAACCATATTGCGGTATTCCATAATCGGGCAGTCCTCGGTCCACCCCCACGCGTGTGGGGAAAACGTTTCCGCAAGGGGCTCGATTACCCCATTACGGAGGTCCACCCCCACGCGTGTGGGGAAAACTACGACTTCGTAGTCCATGATGCCGCCGAATTCCGGTCCACCCCCACGCGTGTGGGGAAAACGTGGATATCGCCCACATGACATAGCGACGTTGCGGTCCACCCCCACGCGTGTGGGGAAAACCCACCGTTACTTGTACCAGGATTTAACCCTAAACGGTCCACCCCCACGCGTGTGGGGAAAACTAAGAAACGCGGCAGGGGTAGCCGGTCTCGCAGCGGTCCACCCCCACGCGTGTGGGGAAAACATCGTTTACGTTCTCATAGCTCCCAAAACCATACGGTCCACCCCCACGCGTGTGGGGAAAACGCCGACGGATTTAGCATCCTGGGTCGGTGGTCTAGGTCCACCCCCACGCGTGTGGGGAAAACTGCGCGCTGCGGCTGATAGAGGAAAGTATCCATAGGTCCACCCCCACGCGTGTGGGGAAAACAAAATTCCGTTCTACGCTCGAATTTATCGCGACGGTCCACCCCCACGCGTGTGGGGAAAACGGTGGACGTGCGAAGTTTCAACGGCGACAACCTTGGTCCACCCCCACGCGTGTGGGGAAAACTTTCTACGTTGATCAAGCAACCGTTCAATGGCAGGTCCACCCCCACGCGTGTGGGGAAAACGATCCCGTTTGGACGTTGGGATGAGGATACGGAAGGTCCACCCCCACGCGTGTGGGGAAAACGCAGGCTTATCATTGACGCTCTTTTCGAGCCGATAGGTCCACCCCCACGCGTGTGGGGAAAACACATTCTGGAGCAGGCGGGGCAGGTTATCGAACAGGTCCACCCCCACGCGTGTGGGGAAAACTTAACCAGCGCCGCAGTTATCGCGTCATTCTGAGGTCCACCCCCACGCGTGTGGGGAAAACTGTATCGCCCGCAATTTTCCGGTTTCGGTTTTAAGTTCCACCCCCACGCGTGTGGGGAAAACACAATACGTGCTAGAGTTTAGACGTCGTTACCCTGGTCCACCCCCACGCGTGTGGGGAAAACACTCTGCGTCCCGTTAAGGTACACATGACAGGCCGGTCCACCCCCACGCGTGTGGGGAAAACCTGAAGAGTATGCAGACAAGCAAGCGCGAAGGCGGTCCACCCCCACGCGTGTGGGGAAAACTCTCTAGTCAAACGGGGTACACTGGCACATGGAGGTCCACCCCCACGCGTATGGGGAAAACTCTGTGCAGGACACCCTGAACGCTCCTCAACGTCGGTCCACCCCCACGCGTGTGGGGAAAACAGTACGTTACGGATATCAAAATTACCGATCCTAGGTCCACCCCCACGCGTGTGGGGAAAACCGGTCATTTTTCAACCTCCGTATTGTGATCAGAGGTCCACCCCCACGCGTGTGGGGAAAACCACTTCACGCTGCTGGCTGACGGCCAGACGGGAGGTCCACCCCCACGCGTGTGGGGAAAACGCAGACAAGCAGGCCAGGCGGCTGAAGGCGTCCAGGTCCACCCCCACGCGTGTGGGGAAAACTTTTAGATGTAAACATAGGCAGAGTTTACCTGGACGGTCCACCCCCACGCGTGTGGGGAAAACGAAGCGGTGGTCAAAAACGCCATTGAACACCTTGGTCCACCCCCACGCGTGTGGGGAAAACGAGCCAGCCGTGATCTTGAACGTGTCGCCGTTAGGTCCACCCCCACGCGTGTGGGGAAAACAGATTTGCGGATGTTTTGCCGGGTGCACGACACGGTCCACCCCCACGCGTGTGGGGAAAACGTACGTTTGAGCGACTGCATGAGAGTTGTATGGAGGTCCACCCCCACGCGTGTGGGGAAAACTAACACGGGTCTTTCCTTATGGTTTGGAACGCCAGGTCCACCCCCACGCGTGTGGGGAAAACCTCTCATTTTTCTCATGGGCCGCCACAATTATCGGTCCACCCCCACGCGTGTGGGGAAAACGACAATCCGGCACATACACAAAAAAGGCCAATCGGTCCACCCCCACGCGTGTGGGGAAAACGATGCGGATGCCCGTAACGCCAGCCGCGGCCCAGGTCCACCCCCACGCGTGTGGGGAAAACGCAGTGTCGATGCGATTGTCCATGAGCGGATGAGGTCCACCCCCACGCGTGTGGGGAAAACCGATCCGGACGTTTGCGCACAACCTCGCGCCATGGTCCACCCCCACGCGTGTGGGGAAAACTTAAACAGCAGTTTCGTTATAGGGTCTGTAACCGGTCCACCCCCACGCGTGTGGGGAAAACGCAGTGAAAACCGCTGGTGCGGCTGGCGCACTGCGGTCCACCCCCACGCGTGTGGGGAAAACTTTGAAAACTGCGGCGCTTTTGCCTCATTCGCGCGGTCCACCCCCACGCGTGTGGGGAAAACGATATGGCTCGACATGATGCCTTTCTTGGTATAGGTCCACCCCCACGCGTGTGGGGAAAACGCAGTGGACAAGATGGTCATAATCTGCCTCACTGGTCCACCCCCACGCGTGTGGGGAAAACTCCTGTCAATTTGTCAAGCGGACAATCGCAACATTCAGGTCCACCCCCACGCGTGTGGGGAAAACGCGAGTGCCGGGGCCACGCAGAACTCGGCCGATAGGTCCACCCCCACGCGTGTGGGGAAAACGTTCATACCCCTTGAGCATGATCGCGGCGGCCGCGGTCCACCCCCACGCGTGTGGGGAAAACTAAGGCCTGGCTGCAGGTGTTTATACCGGCCGCAGGTCCACCCCCACGCGTGTGGGGAAAACCGCCCAGCCTACTCCATGACGAGCCATCCCACCGGTCCACCCCCACGCGTGTGGGGAAAACGGGCCGGGCAGCGGAGAAACAACAACGCGGTGCGGTCCACCCCCACGCGTGTGGGGAAAACGTAAAGACAATTATGGGAGTTCGAGCTCATTGCGGTCCACCCCCACGCGTGTGGGGAAAACACGTCACAGACGTCGTCACAGTTTTGGTGTGCAAGGTCCACCCCCACGCGTGTGGGGAAAACTCCGTCATCATCAGGTATACCCCGTCGATAATGAGGTCCACCCCCACGCGTGTGGGGAAAACTCGGTGGGCTCGCTGGAACCATAGCCTACCTCGAGGTCCACCCCCACGCGTGTGGGGAAAACACGGAATTCCGCTAGTCGTACTGGTCATCGCTCGGTCCACCCCCACGCGTGTGGGGAAAACATTTATCCTCCTACTATTTGTACTAGTCTTTGAGGTCCACCCCCACGCGTGTGGGGAAAACGTTGAGCGCAGGTGGTTTCCTCACGTCGCTGATAGGTCCACCCCCACGCGTGTGGGGAAAACTATGATGAAGGTGCTCTGTTTCCACGGCTACGATGGTCCACCCCCACGCGTGTGGGGAAAACGGAACGGAAGGAACGGAAAAAATGGCCAAAAAAGGTCCACCCCCACGCGTGTGGGGAAAACGGCGAACCAACAAAGAAAACCAGCGCGCTGGCATGGTCCACCCCCACGCGTGTGGGGAAAACGATGCGCGCCGTGGTGAGGGAGAACCTGGGCTCGGTCCACCCCCACGCGTGTGGGGAAAACCAAACGTAGATAGCTGGATGCGCATGGGTTATAGGTCCACCCCCACGCGTGTGGGGAAAACTCGGCAGTACGTAACAGAAGCTCTAAGTCATCTGGTCCACCCCCACGCGTGTGGGGAAAACCAATTATGGATTGGATGAGGCCACGGCCAAGGCGGTCCACCCCCACGCGTGTGGGGAAAACACCCGGATAGCAAGCCATTATCCGTAACATTTAGGTCCACCCCCACGCGTGTGGGGAAAACGCAGTATCGGGTAATGCAAGCATAGGCGGCGATCGGTCCACCCCCACGCGTGTGGGGAAAACCCAACATAGCTGCCTGATGCATCTGTGAGCCGCGGTCCACCCCCACGCGTGTGGGGAAAACATAGTCCATGCGCACTGGCGAGACACGCAGATGGGTCCACCCCCACGCGTGTGGGGAAAACGCTCCGCAATCATCGCCGCCGTCGCGGTCATGGCGGTCCACCCCCACGCGTGTGGGGAAAACGCTTTATCGAGCGCCCCCTCGAGCCCCTGCACCGGTCCACCCCCACGCGTGTGGGGAAAACACGAGGCGGCAATGTCTGGTGGACAACCAGTCAGGTCCACCCCCACGCGTGTGGGGAAAACTTGTTGGACGTCCCACCGTTGGTAGCCTGAAACGGTCCACCCCCACGCGTGTGGGGAAAACGTAGAGCGGCCTGGTGATGCCTGTGATGGTCGCGGTCCACCCCCACGCGTGTGGGGAAAACTTGGATTTCATTTATGGACTTTCTGAGGAGTTCGGTCCACCCCCACGCGTGTGGGGAAAACGCCTCGGCCCACACCTGATCGCGGTCAATGACGGTCCACCCCCACGCGTGTGGGGAAAACTTCGTAAGTATACCAACATTAGTCGCATTATAAGGTCCACCCCCACGCGTGTGGGGAAAACTACAAGTCCGATAAGCAAGCTAAATCAGCTAGGGGTCCACCCCCACGCGTGTGGGGAAAACAATGTTCAAAGTTAGCGAGGCGCTCACCATGCCGGTCCACCCCCACGCGTGTGGGGAAAACATACTAGTCCGTCGAATAATGTAGTCGCTACAAGGTCCACCCCCACGCGTGTGGGGAAAACTGCTCATCCATGACATTAAGCTCCTGCATGGAAGGTCCACCCCCACGCGTGTGGGGAAAACTCTCATGACGCCACTAATGCGTCTGCTGAACTAGGTCCACCCCCACGCGTGTGGGGAAAACCCAGTTTGACTAGAGAAAAACCTTATGTATGTATGGTCCACCCCCACGCGTGTGGGGAAAACTCTGTCTCTGATAAGCCTGACATAAAATCTGAACGGTCCACCCCCACGCGTGTGGGGAAAACGAAAAGGACGAGGTAATGTACCTCGATATGATCGGTCCACCCCCACGCGTGTGGGGAAAACACAGGTAAGCAGGCTGTAGCGCTTGACGCATACGGTCCACCCCCACGCGTGTGGGGAAAACGCACAAGCTACCCCGTCAACCGATTTAGCTACCCGGTCCACCCCCACGCGTGTGGGGAAAACCTGGAAAATTCCACGTAACATGATGATTACTCCGGTCCACCCCCACGCGTGTGGGGAAAACCCAGGCTTCCCGCACTGCCATGCGAATAAGGTCGGTCCACCCCCACGCGTGTGGGGAAAACTCACCGCTCCACGGGCCAGGCAATGTCGTGGAAGGTCCACCCCCACGCGTGTGGGGAAAACTTTAGCGCCATCATTCTCGATAGTCAAGGCGTCGGTCCACCCCCACGCGTGTGGGGAAAACTCGCCCGGGAAATTGCGTCCGGGAAACAACTACGGTCCACCCCCACGCGTGTGGGGAAAACCCGCCGTTAGTTGCACTAAATTTGAAAAGCAACGGTCCACCCCCACGCGTGTGGGGAAAACTTTTATGGGATACATACAATTTTTCTGTAAATCGGTCCACCCCCACGCGTGTGGGGAAAACACGTTTGTGATGCTATATGATTGTGCATGACTATGGTCCACCCCCACGCGTGTGGGGAAAACCTAGATTGGGAGGAACTGCATCGTACACATATAGGTCCACCCCCACGCGTGTGGGGAAAACGATAGCGACGTCGCCGTAGATACCGTGGACAATGGTCCACCCCCACGCGTGTGGGGAAAACGTCCTCGAGCGTCAGGTCAGGCATCTTCTCGACGGTCCACCCCCACGCGTGTGGGGAAAACGCGGCACAGAAGCAGGACAAAATGCTCCAGAACGGTCCACCCCCACGCGTGTGGGGAAAACGCGGAAATGCGACCTCCGCCGCCGCCACACAGCGGTCCACCCCCACGCGTGTGGGGAAAACGCCTAGTTCAGCGTGTAGACTGTCAAGCATCGACGGTCCACCCCCACGCGTGTGGGGAAAACTATGTATATGATGAATAGGGGTGACACTCTTGAGGTCCACCCCCACGCGTGTGGGGAAAACTTTTTATGGCAGGTTTATCACTGACGCTCTTTTCGGTCCACCCCCACGCGTGTGGGGAAAACGCTTTCCACACGGTTGTTACGGGCTTGTTCATCGGTCCACCCCCACGCGTGTGGGGAAAACTAACCCCGTTCATGGTTACACAGTGTATTTTGACGGTCCACCCCCACGCGTGTGGGGAAAACGAGGAACGATGGGGCTGATCCCCAGCAAATGGAGGTCCACCCCCACGCGTGTGGGGAAAACCTAGCGGTATAAAATCGACCTCAAGGTGATGACGGTCCACCCCCACGCGTGTGGGGAAAACTAGGTTTGCATATAAGTGCAACAGACAACATACGGTCCACCCCCACGCGTGTGGGGAAAACATGATCCCATAAGTTACCGATATTTATTGTACCGGTCCACCCCCACGCGTGTGGGGAAAACGTAGCCTTTGGGAATAGGAAGCGTTTCGACCACCGGTCCACCCCCACGCGTGTGGGGAAAACGTGCCATTGTACCCCGTTTGACTGGAGAAAAACGGTCCACCCCCACGCGTGTGGGGAAAACGTTGACCCATTTTACTATTGTATTGTAAGCATCAGGTCCACCCCCACGCGTGTGGGGAAAACTGTTGACAGAAAGCCAGTACAGGGCGGCAATGCGGTCCACCCCCACGCGTGTGGGGAAAACTTAATCTTTTCATGTTCTCCAAAAATATAATCAGGTCCACCCCCACGCGTGTGGGGAAAACAGGTTATCCCTGGTATTCAGGACTTGATCAGACGGTCCACCCCCACGCGTGTGGGGAAAACTGCTGGGATGCATAGGAAACATTCTTGCTATCCGGTCCACCCCCACGCGTGTGGGGAAAACCTGAAGAGTATGCGGAAAAACAGGCGCGGCGACTGGTCCACCCCCACGCGTGTGGGGAAAACTTAACGGGACGCAGACAATTCAACCTGGTGTACGGTCCACCCCCACGCGTGTGGGGAAAACTCTTTATTGTGGCGACCAGGGCGTCTCGAGTGGGGTCCACCCCCACGCGTGTGGGGAAAACGCTTCCAGCGTTAAATTGCCGTGCGGTTCCAGGAGGTCCACCCCCACGCGTGTGTGGAAAACGTGCGCTGCCCTTTTTCCAGTCCGGCGAGCTCCGGTCCACCCCCACGCGTGTGGGGAAAACCCGCTCTGGCGGATGTCGTGGGCAGCCGGATGAGGTCCACCCCCACGCGTGTGGGGAAAACAAGAAGCTTGGGCAGCTTGAAGCGGATTGCCCCGGTCCACCCCCACGCGTGTGGGGAAAACGCAGTGCCGCTGGCCTGCCTGGTAATGAGATTAGGTCCACCCCCACGCGTGTGGGGAAAACCAGGGGACTGATAAATTGCTGAGCAACGGTTTCGGTCCACCCCCACGCGTGTGGGGAAAACGGCTTTGTTTTTCCATTCGTCGAGCGACACAGCCGGTCCACCCCCACGCGTGTGGGGAAAACAGATACTCTAGCAGTTACAAGATAAAGACCATCGGTCCACCCCCACGCGTGTGGGGAAAACGATAACCGCTCATTTGATTCAATCTGTAGCCACGGTCCACCCCCACGCGTGTGGGGAAAACCGCTAGCTGATAGTGGTGAGTACGTTACGGACAGGTCCACCCCCACGCGTGTGGGGAAAACCCTTTCCTACTAAAATTTTTCATTTCTACTCAAGGGATCTGCACTAA
>Ga0272448_1005999_pt1 | contig 13231 bp, 12 predicted proteins | sample YNPCB0191_FD_202220 | JGI IMG/M metagenome (GOLD analysis project Ga0272448, IMG submission 202220) | Hot spring sediment microbial communities from Yellowstone National Park, WY, United States - YNP-CB-019-1 | ecosystem: Environmental > Aquatic > Thermal springs > Hot (42-90C) > Sediment...
TTGCAAGTACGTGGGATCCAGAGCTAATTTACAAAATAACTTCAGTTATAAGAAAGCAGATGAGATGCGTTGGTGCACATCAAGGTCTTTCTCCTGTCCTAGATGTAGCTAGAGACCCAAGATGGGCAAGGATGAAAACAAACTTACCTGGAGTGTTCATACTTAAGCTTCCTTCTTACAAGAACAATCCTCCTAGACTTGCTGTTGAACTTAATCCTCCAGATAAATTAGGAAATCCAAAGAAGAAGAGAGGTCTTATTCTTAGGTCTTCACAAGAGCTTGAAGAATTTTCAAAAATATTTCAAGTTGAGAAAATTTCTTCTTTACTTAAAACAATAGATAAAGTAAATCCTCAAACAAAGAGTGAAACAGGAGAAGAAGTTTTTGAAGTTTAGTTCGAATACTTTGAATATAAGAAGAGGTAACCCTTGGCCTAGAAAACATTAAGTTAACAGAGTAAGCCGTGTACACTATAAAGTTTTTAAAGTAACGTAAACTGATTTAAGATTATGGAATCTGCTGAATCATCGAGCGAAGTCGACGTTGCGATAATAACTCCCATAAGAGAAGAACGTGAGGCAATGGAAAGTATTTTTAAGGAATACGGAACGATGATAAACGCTTTCAATCTTAAGTCTGCAGGAAGTCTCAGTAATCAAGTTTATTATTCTGGAAGAGTGGATGGTTGCTCTGTGATCTGTGCACAGTGTACTGATAAGGGGAATCTTTCTTCTGAAGCGCTAACTTCCAATATAATTTCAAATTTTAGACCGAAGTACATATTTGTTGTAGGAATAGCTGGAGGTGTTGCAGATAAAGGCGATATTAAAGTAGGAGACGTGGTATTTTCAAGCTCCATAACATACTACTCGTATGAGAAAGAGACTGAAAGCGGAAAGCCAAAAAAAGTCTATCCCATTATCCCGCCTTCTGCAGTTCTCAGGAATATGGCACGCAACGTAAAAAAATGGAGAAATAGGATTAAAACCCCTCGGCCAGATGGCAATGGATGGGAAGTTTCGAAGGTTAAAGAGGGCCTAATTCTTTCAGGAGAAACAATATGGGACAACCCTAAAAGCGAGGAGTTAAAACAGATACTGGAGGAGAACAAGGATGCGCTAGCTTTTGAAACCGAGGCTGGTGGGGTTGCTAGAATGATCTACGAAAATGTGAAGACTGAATACACTCCTCAATACATAGTAATTAGGGGAATATCTGACCTAGTTAATAAGGCAGGAGGAGAAAAAACTCGTAAGGCATGGAGAAGACCAGCTGCAGAAGCAGCCGCGGCGTTTGCATATGAACTAATAAGAATCTTGGCGCAAAGCGAAGCAATTAAATTAGATCCTAGGTTTCTTAGTTACCTCAATTTTGTGATGGGCGACTTTGTTAACAAGATAGATATTGATGGGAAGTCGTTGCAGGACTACTATGTTGAACCTAAAGCTCTGCTGACAAACAAGAAAACATGGGGCTCCAGAGATAGCGAAGTTGAAGGCAAGGAATGGAAAGTGGGTGACTTCCTAGGTTCTACAGAAAACTGGTACATAGTCATCGGAGCCTCCTTTGGCATGGGAAAAACGACGTTTGCTAAACACTTAGCTTGGGAGCTTGCAAGAAAATACGCAGAAAACCCATACGATCCTAAAAATTATGTTCCAATCGTTGTCAGACTCGATGGGATTGATAAAATCACAAGCTATAATGTTTTCTATCAAGAGAATATAGATACGATGCTCAATATTATTGCTGGCAATGATAAATCTAAGAAAATACTGCTCATTCTCGATGGTTTAGATGAGTTTACGGGCGAAGTTAGCGATCTACTTAATGACGTTAGAAGATACCATGCTCACTACCTCAACATGAAAGTGATCATGCTTACAAGGCTTAGAACCGATATTCCCAGCTCTCTAGGAGTTGAAGAGTACGTTAGATTAATGCCATTCAGTGAAGAAAAAGTTAATGAATTCTTTCAAAAATATGGAGTTGAATTAGATTATGAGAAATGTGAAGAGCTTGGTCTAAGGAGAGAGGAAATAACTAAGCCTTTGTTTTGCTGGATGCTTGCCATGATGCAGGCAAACGAGTGTTATAAATTAGAGTTTAAACATGAATGGAGTGAGAATGTGAAAAAATCTTTGTTTTACTATGCATTTGTTCATAGTATAGTTAGAGGAAAATACAAGTTTAAGGAGGAAGAAGAATTTAAAGAGATATATCCTATTGAAAAAGAACTGTTAAGGATCACAGCAGCGCTGAAGAATCTGTACGGAGACAATTTAACTGAAGAACTCCTTAAGAAGAGTTTAGAAAATATAAAGTTCAAAAACTTTTCATATAATGATTTTGAGAAAGATTATGAGAATCGTGCCAAACCCCTGCTTGATCTCTTTTTAACATCATACTTCTATCGTTCTTCTCAAAAGATAGTTTCTAAGAAAATAGAATTTATCCATAAAAGCTTTGAAGAGTATTTGCTTGCAGAATACTACTACGAAAGCATAAAAGATGGCAAGATGTATAGACTTAATGCTGGAGAACCAAGTATAGAGACTATGGAATTCCTTAAGGGACTTATAGACATCTTGAAGAATAAAGAGGCAAAAGAATTTTTAAGAAAAATTGATGAGAATCCTCTTATAAAGGACGAAGATAGACAAAAAATAATTGAAAATTCTATAAGAATTGCAGAAAGCGAATCAATAATAATTAAAGCAAGTGAAGAGGAGAAAGAAGAAGAAATATGGAAAGAAGTTTGTATCTCCTTCGATGATTATTTAGAACTTTGGTTATATAGGTGGATTGCATTAAGCGTTTTTGCTTGGTTGCACAAAAATGAAAATATAGATAAACAAAAAATTGTATCCTTGATAATATTGTCAAGCCACCTTATGCCATGGTATGTAAAGAATTTAGAGAGAGCAAATCTTAGTGGAGCATATCTTGGAAGAGCAAATCTTGAAGGAGCAAATCTTGAAGGAGCAAATCTTATTGAAGCAGATCTTGGAGGAGCAGATCTTGGAGGAGCATATCTTACTGATGCAGATCTTGAAGGAGCAAATCTTAGTGGAGCATATCTTGGAAGAGCAAATCTTGAAGGAGCAAATCTTGAAGGAGCAAATCTTATTGAAGCAGATCTTGGAGGAGCAAATCTTAGTGGAGCAAATCTTGAAGGAGCAAATCTTACTGAAGCAGATCTTAGAAGAGCAAATCTTAGTGGAGCAAACCTTACTGGAGCGAACTTGGCATATGCAAAGACTGAAAATGTAGTGGTGAGTGAGAAAACAATTACTAGAGACATAATTTTGATAGATGAGCGGATCATGAAAAATGAGACTTTACTCAGGAATGTTCTCAAAGCAATTGACCCAAGCCTCAGGGAGCTAATCCTGAGAGACAATCCTTATATCCGAAACATTTTCCATTAATTTTTTAAACTGAGAAGTGAAAGAGGGGATATAGCGCACCGCTGAAATATTTTTTATGCTTAACTCTCTTACTGAAAAGTCCGTGGCGAAGTGTGCTTATTACAGAGAGGATAAGGAAGATTGAAGAGAAATAAATAGACGAAATGTTGGAGACGAAGAGGATAGAAAGCAGAAAAAAGAGATATTGATAAAGATTTGTTGGGGTTTGAAGGAGTTAAGCTTTTGTTAGCATTATAGTTACTAAAAATGTTTTTAAGTATTGAAGGAATAATACTTACTCCAAAGTTAAGAAAACGAAAAATATTTTTTTAGATGAACTTTAGCTACAACAATAATACAACTTGTCTTCTAAAACTAATTAGTACACAAAAATAAAAAAGGACGTGTACCTGTTTCTTCCTTCAAATTCTATTACTCTACGTAGATGCAAGGGTATCCTAGAGTAATTCTTAGAATAACCATGTTTAGATGTTCAACAAACAATACCTTTTTCTTCTAACTACAATGAATCTAAAAGAAAATTGAAAGGCTTAAGTTGAGATTTGCCGCACAGCTGTGATGAATCTCGCTATTGAGAAGAACAACAAAAATTTATAAAAAACGAAGCTTACTAAAAGCATTATGAGGTTCGATGCTAAGATCAGAAGCGTCTTTGTTCTTGACGATAAGAAAGTTGTTTTCTTCAGAGGAAGAAAGCAACCGAATATCATTGTTAATGGACATAAGAAGAAGCTTATAAGTTGGCGCTATTGGAATGTGACCTTTACTGTCTTCTGCGTTAACGAGAACAAAATTAAAAGAATGAGAGAACTTAAACTTAAGAAAAACTATGTTCTCCAAGTTGTAACCGTAGAAAAATATCCAAAAGGCAAGGAAGAGCCATTCGTCTTTAAGCTCATTAAATATTATTGAAAGTTTTTGGTATAAGTTGTATTTATTTTTCTAATTATGGTCTTCTTTTAAACGCTTACATGTGTACTCAGAAGCGTCACGTCTGTCACAAAGTTTTGCCGTTTATTGGAGACTGTCAACTTAAGACATTCAACTATGTTCATGGCTTCTAGTAAAACTAGATGTTCTCTAGAGAACTTCAGTTTCAATCCAAAAAACAAATTTAGCTAATTTTCTTTTAAAAGTTATCGTGCTCATTGTCACTAACTTAAACATTGTTTAACTTAAAAATAAGCCTTAAGTTGACAGTCTCCCATAAATCCATTTCTTATTACGCTATAAGAAACTCTTTGACTGGCTATTGCTCATTTTTTCAACATCATGAATATTATCTTTTCAACTATTTCCTTACACTTAATAGGATCTGTGGTCAAAATTTTAATTATTATTCCACTTTCCTCTACAGATTTTGACTCAACACAGTCAATTTTACTAACATCTATCTTTTCAGGAAAACCCCAGTCTGGACGAACTGGTAACCATCCTGTGATGTGGCTTCCGCCAAATACGATAGGTTCGGAGCCAATAAAAAACTTGAATTCAATTTCAATGTACTTCTTTCCGAAAATAGGACTTACAAATCTACGAAGAGTCGGTCTGACTTTTAAGTTAGATGACAGATTTACGTCTCCTACATCTCTTAGCATCTCTCTTATTTCCGCTATTTTACTAGATATGACTTGCTTTCTGTACACTTTATATGAGTAATAAAGTGCAAGCACTGACAACAGAATACTTAAAATCCATTTCCACTCAGATTGGATCCACTCATAGAGCATCTCATACACCAGCTTTTCAGTTGTCAACGCTAATATTTAAAAATTGGCACATGGAAATCTTGTTCATCAGCAAGAAGTATGCCTACTATTGGACTCTCATTTCGTGTTTGAGGAGAAGACTTTAGCTAAGAAGATTTTGAAAGAATTAACAGCAAGAGAGCCGATGGACAAAAGAAGAACTAGAACGGTACTGTGAGCAATTGAATGCGGTTAAAAAGGCATTCGGAAAATTAAAGCAACTTAAGAAATAAATGAACTTTTCTCTCCAAATAAAGAGGATAAGATGAAACAGAACGAGAGGAACAACAAGTTGATCGACGGAGCATCAAGACCTTTCAAGAAGAGTAAAGTAGCTAAAGGATTGGTTTTAAGTCATAATGTTGTAGGTAAGCATAGACTATAATCTTTAATTTTGCTAAAAAAGTCTATCTTTGGGCTGCTAGAGAAGTGAAGAGTGGTGAAGTTATAGCACTACAAGTTACTAGAGGATAGGAACCTGGTTCTTATTCAGAAGATGGATAGCATCGTGAGTGGCCTTAAGTTGACAGTCTCGGGTCTGAAAAGTTCTTATATAACATGATATACTTTTTTCATGTTAAACTTCATGATCTCGAGTTTTTCTACTCTTTAGCATTTTTCACCTTTTGTTTTCTCTTGGTGCTTTCTCGCTAGAATGCTTATTTTTTGCTAATTTTTTGAATAGGATCTAGCTATTTTAATATATTTTTTAAATATTTTTTATATTATGTCAATTTGTAACTTCTTCTCTATGTGAAGTTACACAAAATTCTTCAATTTTTAGCTTATTTTCGCTCTCTCTCATAATTATGGAGACTAGTCTCCATAAAAATTTAAGTTAAGACTTTTATTTTAAGTAAAAACTTACGCTTGCTCTCTTATGTATTCTTCTGGAGTCAAAACTTCAATTTGATACTCTCTTTTGAACTCTTCCTTTTTAGAAAGAAGGTGTTTTTTGTCTTCCGTTATAAAATATTTTGCTCTTCCTGCAATAGCTGCTTTAACAAATGGTATATCGTCTTCATCTTCAATTTTAATTTTAATGCTGCTTTCTTCTATATTTTCTATTTCTTTGTCAACAAAAACTACTTTGTCACTAACATAAAGTTCATTGAGCTTTAGTATTATTATGCTTCTAGGAGCGTAATCATTACGTCTTATTGCTTTTGAATACTTTTTTACCAGTCCAGTACTTATGATAAGTAAATGGTTTCTTTTTTGCAGTGTTAAAAATACTTCATTGTATCGGCGGTACTTTTCATTAAGTACTTCCTCATAACAGTGGTGGTTTGAGCCCAATGCTCCTTTAATGATATAAGCATCAACTACTACTCTTTCTTTGCTTTGCATCTTATTCTTCTTCGATCGACTTAATAGACTTTGCCCAATCTTTAGCTAACTCTTCTTCTACTTCATAGAAGCTGTCTATGTAACCTTTTATGTATCCTCTTTCATCGATTTCTTTCTTTTTTACTTTAGTTCCTTCTTTATCCTTTGTTACTTCATAAACAGCTATATCTCCTGCTTTTAGTCCTTTATTTAAAGCTCTACTTAAGGCCAATGGAAGGTAGCCACTGTGCGTAGTTATTATAATTTGCTTTCCTTCCTTTATTGCATCTGCAAAAAGCTCAGGAAGCATTGCCTGACCTTTTGGATGGACACTTATTTCTGGTTCTTCAATTAAGATTATGTCTCCTTCATTTGACCAAAATAGTTGAGTAATTATAGTAAGAATTTGAGAAGAACCAAAACTTGCAAGAGCAAGATTTAACGGATGCTCAAGTTCTGCATCTATAAATTTACCACTTGCTTTACTTGAACCAACCCATCCTGCCCAAGGACTCTTTACACCAAACTTTAATGCCCATTCTTCTATTTTCTTCTTCTTTTGTTCATATTCTGGTGATGAAACTCTAGAAAGAATATACAGCAAATATTCACCTTTTTTACCTACCCAATCATATGCTTCCTTAGTGTCTACTTCAGGTTTTATTTCTCCTCTTTGAGCCGAAAGGAAGTAAACTTTACTCTTAAAACTTTCAGGTTTTAGCTTTGAAACAATTATTTTAACTATTTTTACAGCAAAATCGTTTAGTGGCTTTGTTGGCCCACGCAGAACTTCTCCTATAGGTTCCATACGTTGTTCAAACACAGTATAATTAAGAATAGAATCAATAGAACCACTTATCGTCTCACTTCTTAGGATTGGAGGAAACGTAAAAGTATTCGAAAACGATGTTTCACTTAATCTTTTTGTTCCTAACCCTACCGCTTCCTTTTCATTGCAGAATACTTCTTGTTCTACAAAAATACTATTATTAACTACTCTACGTGAGTACCTATATCCAACAGATTTTATTTCTTCATCTATTGAAATTCCTAAATTACTGGAGTTTATTCTTTTTGCTATTTCTGAAAGTTCCTTTTTCTCTTCTTCGCTTGGCTTTACATGAACTTCAATACTTATTGGATTTTCAAGGTTGTTCTTATGAGCTATGTCTTTTAAGTCAGAGTATTTTACAAAACTTGGATAGGTATTTCCAAAAATATCATAACTTTCATGTCCTATGCTTTGTACAAAGAGGCATAAAGCCTCAAGTATGCTTGATTTTCCAGAGGCATTTGGACCGACAAGTATTGTTAAAGGTTTTAGTTCAAGCTCAATTCTCTTTCCTATGCTCTTAAAGTTCTCTATTGCTATCTTTGTTAACATCGATATTAAAGTTACTTGCTAAGCTATTTAAGCTTTTAAGAAGAACTGTTAAAGATTCTAGAATTCTAATAAAGCTACATAAAATAATACTTTTTGAAGCCGCTTTATTGAGAAACTTATGATTTTTGCTCCTTGTTTTCTTCATCTTGTTTCTTCTTCAGCTTGATAGTAAAGACATACTCTTGGGCATCCACTACATTCTCCTTTGAGTGGCTTTCCATTTATAACATCACTAACTATCTCAAACAGTTTATTGTTAGCATTTTGCCTAATTTTATTAAGCCTTTCTATATCTTCTTTTAAATATTTTTCTACATTGTCAAGGTTTATAGATTCTAAAGATTTGATCGGTATTTCACGTGGTTGCCTTTCGATAAAATTCTTAAGTTCTTCTTCGGTCACTCGTTTTTCTGTAGTTTCTCCTTGTTTTTTAAAGTTTCTCAATGCCTCACTTACAGCTTCATATGCTTCAGGGTAACCCGTTTTCAGATGCTCTTTTGCAAACTCAGTAACCGTTTTTTTACTGTAAGGAGTATGAAAATAAGGAGTATGAAATTGATCACAAAAAGGCACAAATTGTTCAATCCTTAAAAGAAGTTTTTTATACTCTTCTTCTCTTTCATCTATTGCCAAAAATCCTCCATACTCTCTTGAAATTTCAACAAATCCAGGCAGTACAAGAAGAGAGTGCCACATAACTATGTAGTAATTCTTATCTTCTACCGCTACTTCGTGTGCAACGTACCACCAACGACCATCATTGCCTTTCCTTACAAGTCCCCAATACTCAAGGTAGTCCTTTAGTATCCTTCCGAGGCTTTTATCTGGGATTTCTAAGTTTTTGTAATCTTTGATTTCTTTGTTTCTGCGTTTTTCAAGTTTCTTGTTTTTGTATTCTACTTTTATTTCTGACCAAGTTCTTGGCTTTTCTCTAATAATTTCGAGAACTGTCTTTATTTCTTCTTTACTTAATATTTTCGGCATACTTTTTGACAGCTAAAAGATATGCTACTGTCAAATATAAGTTTTATGCATGAACGTAGGTGGAAACGAAGGTAAAACAAATGGCAAGAAGTGGATTAAGAAAACAAGACGTGACAGCTTTGTTTGGGCAAGAGTCTCTCCAGAAGAGAGGAAACTTCTTGAAGAACTTGCCAAAGCTTTAGGACTTTCAGTAGCTGAGTTGGTGAGGTTTGCAATACTTCAGGAACTTGACAAGCGTTCCTTATTGACTGCTAGAATTCAGAAGCTTAAGGAAGAACTTGGAACAAATGAATCTAAAGGTGAAAAATCGAATGACTAAAGAAGAAAAGAAAAAGAAGAAGAGAAAAGTTGCATTTGAATTTATAGAAATACAAGATGGTGGAATAATTGTTCAAGAAGTTTACGAACCTTTAACAAGAAGTTTTGGCTTCGTTGTTTACGATAAAAAGTCTTGTAGTTTTCAAAAAGTTGAAGAGTACAAAAACGAATACTCATTAGAAGAAGAAGTTCTAGTACCATTTCGTGTTCCAATCTTAAGGAAAAGGAACTTACCAGTAGTAGTTTTTGCAAACGAACCAGAAGAGTTTTATTCAGTCAAAGAGTTAATAGATGAAATAAAGGCTTACATTAAGAAGTACGTAGAGCTTAAAGAAGAAGACCTTTGGATAATTGTTAGGTTTGTTCTTCACACTTGGATTTATGATGTTGGAGACTATGCAATGCAGATACAAGTCCTTGGAGACTTTGGCTCTGGAAAAACTCGTCTTTTAAAAATTCTACGTTTAATTTGTTACAATGCTCTTATGCTTTCTGGAGGAACAAGCTTAAGCGCATATCGTAGACTACAATCAAAGTTTCAAGGTACTTTACTAATAAACGAGTTTGAGCCAAATAAAAGCTCAGAGGATAGCAACGAACTAATTCAATGGATCAATAGCGGATTTGAAAGAGACCTTCCAATCGCATTAACTAACAAACTTAATCCAGAGGTGCAGGAGTTCTTTATTCCTTTCTCTCCAAAAATCTTTGCTAGTCGAAACGTAATAGAGAACGTTGCTACGCGTTCAAGGCTAATCGTCATAAAAATGGAGAAGAAAACTAGAGAAGACATTCCTATTGAACTACCTCAAGAAGCCTACGAAGAAGCAGAAGAACTAAGGAATAAGTTGTTGATGTTTAGGCTAAAGTACTACGTTCCAAACTTTGTACTTCCTAAAGAAATACTAGAAAGAACACAAAATGATAAAACAATAGATGACCGATTTAAACAAAATATGTTTCCTCTACTTATCTTAACTTCTATAATTGGCGATGAAAAAGAAGTTGATGAAGTATTCGAGTTTTATCGAAAAGCAAGTCTTGAATTCAAAAAGCAGATTGCAACACAAACTGTTGAAGGCATTCTGTTCAATACAATAATTGAAATATGTAACCAAAAAGAATACGATAAGGAAGAGTTTCTTGGATACATTGATGAAAATTACAAGCTCGTTGCAATAACAACAAACCTTTTGCAAAGAAGACTTGGTTTTAGTCCAAAGACTATAGCAAAAGCGCTTCAACGAATAGGTCTTGTCCAAGAAAGGACCACAAAGAAGGTCATAGTTAAATTTGAAGATAAAGAGCCAATAATAAAAAATAAGGTTCTCCGAAGATGGGTTTTTCAGAGCGAAAAAGCTTGGATTGAAGCATGCTCTCGTTATTTCTTTGAACAAAGAGATGAAGAAAAGACTATTTCTTTAAGTGTCATAAGTGACATAAACGTCATAGATATTCCAGAGGTTTTAAAGTCAAGTTCATTTATTAATCTAGAAAATAAACTAAGTGAAGCAAAATCCATGACACTTATGCCAGATATGCCACTTCTAAAAACAGAGAGTAGTTACGTTTCAGAAAAAGTTGAAAAAACTTCAAAATATCACTGTGAAGACTGCGAAAACTTTATTCCTTACGCACAGCTTTGTAAAGCATATCCTGAAAGAGTGGTTGTTCTTTTTAGTGCAGAGTATCCTTCGGTTTGCCCTTTCTTTAAATTAAAAAAGGTGAATTTAAAGAATGAGTAACTCTATTACTACTACTCTGACTAAAATTAGAGGATTTTCACTTGATATTCTTAAAGCCTTGAAAAAAGGTCCAAAGAGTTCGTCAGAACTTTGTCTTGAGCTTGGAGTGAAAGGCAACTATATTCGCTCTTATCTTCACAACTTGAAGAAGTATGGCCTTGTAACAAAAAATGAAATTTTTTGGAAAATAGTTCCAGATAAAATAAATACAATAAATAAAATAATAGATATAGAAAATATATATAAAGCAAAAGAAAGCAAAAGAATAAGTGAAAGAAAGAGCAAAACAAAAACAAACGGAGAACGTATTCTTGAGAAAGAAAGGCTGAAAGAAGCTTTTGAGCACTTCTTAAAACAACAAAAGTACGAAGTAGTAGTAGTAAATGTTGCTAAAAGACTTTTTGAACACTATCTAGAAACTGGTGCAAAGTTCGTTATTTTTGGAACTCCTGAAGACATAGAATCTTTCTTTGGTCTCTACAGAAAAGATATAGCAAGAGCAATTTCTATGTTAACGAATGAGCGAGTAGCTTACATGTGGAAGAGTTCTGGCGAGCTTAAGATTGCATTATACAAGGATTTCATAGAGAGACTCAAAGATTGGAAGACTGATTTTGTTAAAAAACAAGAGGTTGAAAAGAAATGATAAATTGGACTAAAGTTGTTGAGAAAGCGAGAGAGCTCATTTTAGCATATAACGAACAAGGAATAAGACCAACTTTAAGGCAAATTCATTATCGGCTTGCCAGCGAACAAGTTGGAGGCTACACAAATACACAAACGGCATACAAAGGTTTGAGCCAAAAACTAGTTGAAGCAAGAATGCACGGACTTGTACCATGGAATTCGTTAGCCGACCATGTTCGTTCTCGTTACTGGTACAAATTAAAGCCGTTTGAAGAGTTCTCGCCATACAAGATTTTAGAAGACGAGATTTACTATTACGGCAAAGATCCATGGAGCACAGCAAATAAGCAAGTTGTTATTTGGTTAGAGAAAGATGCTCTTGCAGATCTAGTTTGGAGTTCAATTGGCGAACTTTATGTTCCATTATGTATTTCAAGAGGCTATTCAAGTTGGACTTTCATTTACGACAACAAAGATCTCTTGAACTCAAACACTACTGTACTTTATCTTGGAGACCATGATCCGAGTGGATTAGATATTGAGCGTTTTACTCAAGAAGCTATGGAGCATTTCGGATTAGACTTTAGGTTTAGACGCTTAGCTTTGACTTACGAACAAGTTCAAGAGTACAACTTACTTCCAAATCCGACTAAGAAAGCGGACCCAAGAGCCAAAGAGTACATAAGTAAATATAGCGACGAGTGCTGGGAACTCGACGCTTTAGAACCGAGAATACTTCAGTCAATAGTTAGAAGCGCAGTAGAAGCTGAATTAGACAAGTCCTTGCTTTCTAAAGTTGAGCAAGAAAACCAAGAGCGAAGAGAAAGGATTCTAAAGAATCTCAGAAAGAGGTTGAAGTAAGATGCTTTCTTTAAGAAAAATGAATTTTTGCTACTCAAGAAAAGTTGGATTCAAGTAAAAATGGAGGTATAAGACTTGCCTTTTCAAGCTCTATCCAAAAATAAAAGAAAAGTAATGAACGATAATGAAATAAGCAAATTAAAAGTTATTGTAAACGATGAAAAAAGAGTAGAGCAAAAGCTTAACAAACTAGCTTACAATTTGAAAATACCTTTTTCAGTGGTCGTAGACAAAAATGCAAGAAGCAAAAAAGAAGGACCACTTGGCTCAACTGATTTAGAGACAAGAACGATCTATATCCATAGGTACAATAACTACGATGACGCACTAAGAACTTTTCTACATGAAGTTATTGAAGTTATCTTAAACCCTGCTCATAAAGCTTTGTTTACGTTGCTTAATGCTCAAAATAAACTTCTTTCTGAAGCATTTAAAAAAGAAAGCGAACGAAAAATCATAGACGCCTACCAACAAACTTATGTTAATCAGCTTTTTTATGCTCTTCAGGAAAAAGTTGTTGAAGAGCTAGTTGATTTGATTACTCGCTTTTCTGATTTTAAGGAAGAATAAGTTTGTAGTGTTTGATATCCAATATATATCTTCAAATAGTCAGTTTTAAATTTGAGAGTGAAAAAAAGGTTATAAAGTGTACACTTTCACCGCTAAAATGTGCCTTTTAATTGAATAAACTATAATCTCTATGCAAATACTTAAGTTACGTACTTTTTAGAAGTCTCCTAACAGAAATAAACTTCAGGTAAATTATGTTTTTTGTTATTAATTTAAACTTATTTTTCTAACGAA
>Ga0272448_1006002_pt1 | contig 13228 bp, 10 predicted proteins | sample YNPCB0191_FD_202220 | JGI IMG/M metagenome (GOLD analysis project Ga0272448, IMG submission 202220) | Hot spring sediment microbial communities from Yellowstone National Park, WY, United States - YNP-CB-019-1 | ecosystem: Environmental > Aquatic > Thermal springs > Hot (42-90C) > Sediment...
ATATATAAAAGATATATTAATGATATTAAACCATCAGAAATTTTAGAAAAATTGAAAAGTGCTCAATTTGTTTTTTAACAAAAAAGCAATTAAAAAAAATACTTTAACAATTTTTGATGCTTTTTATATTTTTTTAACCCATAGAGACCAGAAATATTGTAAATCCTAATACTGCAGATTGTTTAGGCATGGATATCTTTTTTTTAACCTATACAGACCAGAAATTTCTTACAACTTAGCTCTGTTTTTGGATTTAAGATTGCTTCGTTTGACTTTGAGAAATTTTTTATGTATTATATTTAAATTACCAGTATTAAAATGTCCCCATAGCTCAACTGGATAGAGCGACGGGCTTCGAACCCGACGGTTGCAGGTCCAAATCCTGCTGGGGACGTTAAAAGTGAATTTTTTCAATCCTAAGAAAATTATAAAAATATTAAGATAATCAACAAAGTTATCTTGAATATTTGTTCAGAAAAAACATATATTTAATTCCGAGGTTGTGTAATGGTAGCACAAGGGACTTTGGATCCCTTTGTCTAGGTTCGAATCCTAGCCTCGGAGCCATTTTGAGTGTTTCAGACGAACTCCATGTTTTAGATATAAGGAAATAAAAGGTGAGATATGAAAATGAAAGTAAAATATAAACAAAAAAAGAGCAAACAGCTCTTTGTAAAAGAGAATGTATCACCCAATCAGGTTTATGAGCTGGCCATTAATAAAATTTATAATATGGATTGCATAGAAGGGATGAAGCAACTTTCCAACAACAGCATAGACTTAGTAATTACAGATCCACCTTTTGCCATAGAATTCAAAGCAAAACGCAATAATTATAACCGCACACAATCACATGTCTTGGAAGGATACCAGGAGATTCCAAAAGAAAAATATTATGAATTTACTTTGCAATGGATGAAAGAAGTTTATAGAATCCTGAAAGAGTCCGGCAGTATGTATGTTTTTTCAGGATGGAACAATCTTAAAGATATTCTTAACGCACTTGACGAAATCGGTTTTATTACAGTCAATCATATTATCTGGAAATATCAATTTGGTGTGGTGACTCAAAAGAAATTTGTAACTTCACATTATCATTGCTTATATGTTTGTAAAAATGAGCATAAGAGAAAATTTTTCCCTTATGCACGCTTTAGTAAATGTGATAAAAAAGATACCGGTGGAAGTTTGCATTATGAAGATAAAGAAGATGTATGGTATATAAAAAGGGAATATTGGAATGGTGATCAGAAAACCCCAACTAAATTACCAGCAGAATTAATCAAAAAAATATTGCTTTATTCAAGTGAAGAAGGCGATGTGGTTTTAGATCCATTTTTAGGTTCAGGCCAAGTAGCAGTCGTTAGCAAAATGTTTAAACGTCAATATCTTGGATTTGAAATTGTGAAAGAATATTACGAATTTGCCAAGGAGAGATTGGAAAAAGATATTTATCGGATTAAGAGCAATTTTAAAGAAAATATTCCTCAATCGTTAGAACTATTTGATGTGCAAGAAATAAAATGAATATTACCCAAAAAAGTCAAAAATTGTTAACTGCTATTTCTGAAATAGGAACATCTGTTAATGACAGTCCAAAACTGATCCACTTTCAACAGTGAAAATTGACCCACCCTGTGGATAAGTTTGTCAAATTGTGGATAACATAGAAAACAAACAACAATAGAAACTAAAAAACAACAAATAACATTTAAGAAAAGGAGTTTATCAACATTTTTCCCTTATATTAGAAAGCCCCCCCCATAATTTATTATAATAACATATAAAAAATAAAAAATCAAGTAATATTGATTTTTCATTTCTGATTTTGTATAATATTTATTACTATACAATACTATACCCGTGATGAGGAAATTTTTGTTCAGCAATATTTATTATTGTAGGAGATTGGTTTAAGTTAAGTTCTATTGTAGACAACCGAGTATGTAGTTCAGTGGAATAAAAAGAAGTTGTTCATTATTAGGAATTTGTAAATTGTGATATGAAACTTACTCCTAAACAAAGAGCAATATTATCTCTTGAATTAAAACAGCCAGATGTAGTTCCTACATTTGAATTGGAATTTCAATTAACAGAAGAATATTTTGGTAAAAAATTTCATACAGCAGAAGAGTGGGGAAAAGCATCTTTAAAAGAGCAGGAGAAATTTGTTGCAGACAATGTAGAATTGTACATACAAATAGCAGAATATTTTGATTATGCAATAATAATGCATTCATATGCTTATTGTCCAACAGAGGATTGGCATATTAAAACTGTAAAGAGATTGAAAAAGTTAGTTGGAGATAAATATTTTATTGTTGTTCATGGTGATGGCACTTTTGCTATACCTGATGGAAATGATATGTTGGAATTTACTTATAATCTTATAGATAAACCAGATGAAATGAAACAGATAGCAAAGAAAATGGTAGATGATACTATTGAAAGAAATAAAAAGTTTGTTGATGCAGGAGTTGATGGATTTGCTTTGTGTGCTGATTATTGTTTAAATACAGGACCATTTTTGTCTCCAAAAATGTTCAGTGAATGGATAACGCCTTATCTTGCAAGATTGATAAGAGCAATTCGTGATATGAAAGTTTATGCTATTAAACATACTGACGGTAACATAATGCCGATAATAGACCAGATTGTAAGTTGTCAACCGCATGCATTACATTCATTAGACCCGCAGGCAAAAGTAGATATAAAAGAACTTAAAAGATTATACGGTAACAAAATCTGTCTTATTGGCAATGTACAGTGCAGTTTAATGCAGACAGGCACTGATACTCAGATACTGGAATCCTGCAGATATGCTATGGAGAATGGTAAACCCGGTGGCGGATATATTTTTAGTACAAGTAATGTTGTATTTAAAGGTATGCCAAAAAAGAGTTATGATTTAATGATGGATTACTATAGGAAAAACAGAAATTATTAAAATTTATGGAAAATTTTTGAGTTCTTTTAAGAACTAATTCAATAAGTATATTATTTTTTCAAAAACCTCTTCTGGACTGATTAATTTCATACATATATTATTTTTACAATGTTTCATTTTATGCTGATTGCATGGTGAACAATTTACATATTTTGTAATTACTTCAACATTTTTTTTGTTATAGGGTCCCCAACCAATTTCATCTCCAGGACAGTATAAACCAATTATTTTTTTGTTTAAGGCATTTGCTATATGTATACCACCTGTAGCAACCGAGACAAAAATATCACATTTTTTTAATAAAACAATAAACTCTTTTATATTTGTTTTCCCAATAAGATTTATTAATTTATTATTATCAATTTTTGAATTTATGTATTCAGAATATTTTATATCTTTGTTTGTTCCAAATAAAAATATAATAAAATTTTTTTCAAGTAATTTTTTTATTAAATCTATACTGTATTCTTTTGGCCAGGTTCTTGCTTTTTCACCAATAGCAGTAAGGTTAAGTCCTATGATTTTTTCCGAAAGCAAGTTAGATTTTAAAAATTTTGTTAATATATTTTCACTGTCTTCATTGTTAATATATATTTCAGGATTTTTATTTTCAATTATTCCATTAATATTTTTTAAAATATTCAAAATATAATCAACATAATGTATATTTTTTATATCTTTTATTTTATGTGTTAACAAAAAACCTCTTCTGTCATGTGGATAACCAATCCTAATTTTTATTCCAGACAGATAACTCATCAAAGCAGATTCAAAACTTCCTGATAGCAAAAATACACTTTCAAATTTTTCTTTTTTCAATAATTTTAAAAATAATAATCTTTCTTTTAAACTCTTACAAGAATACAATAAAACATTATTCACATATTTACAATTTTTTGACAGTTCATAAACTAATGGTTTTACACATAACACAATATAACTGTATGGGAAATTTTTCCTCAATTCTCTATAAAAAGGAGTTGCTAAAACAAAACTTCCAATTGTATCCGGTCCTCTTATCAATATTTTATTAAAATTCATATTATAAAATTATATCAAAAAAAAGAAAGATTAAAAACCAAATAACATTTTATACATTTTCATTTGACATTAATTATGTTATATTATATAATTAAAAAATCAGTAAATTTATAGTAACAAAGTTTTAAGTTAAGATATATATGGAAGAAATTATCAATAAACTTGAACAATTAATAGCAACAACACTGAAAGAACTCAATTATGAATTAGTTGATTTAGTATTTCTTAATGGAAAATGTAAAAAAACATTAAGTGTTTTTATTGATAAAGAAAATGGTGTTAATTTAAAAGATTGTGAATTAGCAAGTGAGAAAATTTCTTTGTTACTTGATAGTGTTAATTTGATTGAGTCATCATATATATTAGAGGTTTCTTCTCCCGGATTAAATCGGGTATTAAAAAAAGAAAATGATTTTATAAAATATAATAACAGGAAAATAAAAGTTAAATTGTATGAACCACTGGAAAACAATCAGAAAAATATCACCGGATATTTAAGAGATTTTTATAATAATACAGTTAAACTTGAATGTTCTGATAAAAAAATTATAGAAATACCATTAAAGAAAATTGCTATGGCACGATTAGAACCGGAGATTAATTTATAAAAAAGGATATTATTATGGAAACAAAAAATGAATTAATTTCAGTATTACAGCAGATAGAAAAAGAAAAAGGAATAAAAAAAGAAGATATATTAAAAGTTATACAGATGGCTCTTATATCTGCTTACAAAAAACATGTTGGTGAAAAAGTAAATTTAGAAGTAAGTATTAATCCTGAAACAGGGAGTGTAAACACTTTTGCAGTTAAAAAAATAGTGGAAAAAGTTACAAATCCAAATATTGAAATTTCTTTAGAAGAAGCAAAAAAAAATGAAAATATATCTGAAACTGACCTGAAAATAGATAATGAAATAAAAATTCCTTTTGCCATACATGATTTTTCCAGGATAGCAGCTCAGGTAGCAAAACAAGTAATAATTCAAAAAATAAGAGAATCAGAAAAACAAAAATTATATGAAGAATTTAAATCCAAAGAGGGAAGAATTATAACAGGGATTGTTTATAGAATAGTTGATAAAAATATAATAGTTGATTTAGGTAAAACAGAATCAATATTGCCTTACAATGAACAGATTCATTCTGAAAAACTCAACAGAGGAGATCATATAAAAGTATTGGTAGTAAAAGTTGAACCCGGCAGCCAAATTCCAAGGATACTTATTTCTCGTTCCAGAGCAGAATTTATAAAAAAACTGTTAGAATTTGAGGTTCCTGAAATATATGAAAAAATAGTTGAAATTGTTAATATTGTTAGACAGCCAGGTATGAGAACAAAAATAGTGGTTAAATCAAATAATCCAAAGGTTGATCCAGTAGGAGCGTGTGTTGGGGTTAGGGGTTCAAGAATAAAACCAATTATTAATGAATTACATGGTGAACATATTGATTTTATACATTACTCTGATAATATAGTAAAATTTATTACTGATGCTTTTTCACCGGCAAAAATATCTACTGTTAATATAATAGATGAACAACAAAAAATAGTAGAAGTAATTGTTCCTGATAATTTTTTGGGAATGGCTATAGGGAAAAATGGAACAAATGTAAATCTTGTTACAAAACTTACCGGCTGGACAATAGATGTAAAATCAGAAACAGAAAAACAGCAAGAACAAAAAAGTAAAAAAGAATCAACAGTAGAAGAATTATTGAAAATAAAAGGTGTGGGTGAGAAACTTGCATCTATATTATTAAAAGAAGGTTATAATAGTATTGAAAAAATTGCTAATGCACGAGTAGAACTTTTAAATACATTACAGGGTGTTGGAGAAAAAAAAGCTGAAAAAATTATTGAAGCAGCAAAAAAAATGCTAAAAACAAATGAAACCAAAAAAGAAAACAATTCAAAAAACAGTTAAGAAAAAAAATTTAACACATCCTAAAAATGTTATAAAACCAAAACATAAAATTCTTGAATTCCGGGATTCTATGTCTGTTGGTGAATTAGCAAAAATTATTGATATAGGAGTTGTTAAATTAAAAACTGAATTAAAAAAACAGGGAATTATTGTAAAAAATGCAAAAAATATACTTGATAGAGAGACATGTATCTTAATTACAGAATATCTTGGTTTTAAAGTAAAAGAAGAAATTAAACCAGAAGAGAAAATAAGAAAAATTAAAAAAGAAAAAGTAGAAAAAAAAGAAGAAAAAGTAGAAGAAAAAAAAGAAATTGAAATACCAGGCCTTATACGCAGACCACCTGTTGTTACTGTAATGGGACATGTTGACCATGGAAAAACAACTTTACTTGATGCTATCAGACATTCCAATGTTATTCAACAGGAAGCAGGAGGTATAACACAGCACATAGGTGCCTATAAAGTTAAAACAGAAAAAGGAGAAATTGTTTTTATAGATACTCCAGGACACGAAGCATTTACTGCAATGCGTGCGAGAGGAAGTAAGATAACAGATATTGTTATACTTGTTATTGCTGCGGATGATGGTATTATGCCTCAAACAATTGAAGCAATAAATCACGTTAAGTCAGCAAATGTTCCTGTAATTGTAGCAATAAATAAAATTGACCTACCAAATGTAAATGTTTATAAAATAAAACAGAACCTTGTTAATTATGGTCTTGTTGCTGAGGAATTTGGTGGAGATACATTTTTTGTTGAAATATCCGCAAAAAATAAAATTAATATAGATAAATTACTTGATACAATTTTATTTAAAGCAGAATTAATGGAATTAAAATCTACCAAAGAAGGACTTGGAGAAGGAGTTGTTATTGAATCAAAACTTGATTCTAAAAAGGGTCACGTTGCAACAGTTCTCATTACAAAAGGAATACTGAAAGTTGGTGATATATTTATATGTGGAAATACTTACGGAAAAGTCAGAGCAATAATAGATACTTCAGGGAAAAAATTACAGGAAGTAATACCTGTTGAGCCGGTTGAAATAATGGGTTTTAATACTACACCTATTGCAGGAGATAAATTCAGTGTTGTTAAAAATGAAACAGATGTGAAAGAAATTATAGAAAAAAAATTAGAAGAATTAAAAACTAAGAAACAAACAAAAAAAACAATTTCTTTACAGGAATTAGTATCTCAAAAATCAAAAAAATTAAATATAATTTTGAAAACAGATGTATATGGTTCTCTGGAGGCAATAACTGATTTATTAAAGAAACTTATAATAGGAGATATTGAAATAAATATAGTTCATAGTGGAGTTGGTCCTGTAAATCTTTCAGATGTGAATCTTGCAATTTTATCAAAAGCAATTATTATTGGTTTTAATATAATAATTGATCCTAATGCTGAAGAATTAATAAAAAAAGAATCAGTTAATGTTAAAACTTACAGAATTATTTATGAACTTATAGATGATATTAAAAAATTTATGTCCGGATTAATACAACCGGAATATAAACAAATAGTTACCGGTAGAGCAATAGTTAAAAAGGTATTTCATGTATCTAATGTTGGAACTGTTGCTGGTTGTATTGTAGAAAATGGTGTTATTCAAAGAAATTTAAAAACACGATTAATAAGAGATAATGTTATTGTTTATGATAAAAGAATTGCTTCATTAAGAAGTTTTAAAACAGATGTTAAAGAAGTAAAAAAAGGCTGTGAATGTGGTATTTTACTGGAGAATTTCAGCGATATAAAGCCAGGAGATATATTGGAGACATATATATTGGAACAAGTAAAATAATGTTACCTTACAAAAGAGTTGATAGAGTAAAGAAAATATTACATAAAACAATAAGCAAATTATTATATGAATTAAAAGAACCAAATTTGGGACTGGTAACAATTACTGATATTGATTTATCTGATAATTTAGAAGATGCAAAATTATTTTTTTCTGTAATAGGAGATGAAATTAAAATTAAAGAAACACAAAGTATATTAGATAGAAATATTGGTTTTATAAGATTAAAACTGAAGCATGAACTGATTATAAAAAAAATTCCAAATATAAAATTTATTTTTGATGATTCTTATCAGCGGGCACAAAAAGTATTTGCTATATTAGATAAATTATCAAAAGATGAAAGAAATATTTGATAAAATAAAGAAAATTATAGAACAAAATTATACATTTTTAATTACAGGACATATTAGGCCTGATGCAGATACAATTGGTTCTGAATTGGCAATGTATTTTATATTGACTGAAATTGGTAAAGAAGTTGAGGTTGTTCACAGAGATACTCTACCTGAATTTTTGCATTTCTTACCCGGCATAAAAAATATAACTAATACTACTAAATTAAAAAAATATGATGTTGGAATAATTTTTGAATGTCCTGAAACATCTAGAATAAATTGCGACTTGGATATAAATAGTATAAAAATAATTATAAATATAGACCACCACCAAACAAGAAACAATAACTTAGGAATAACATTGATTGATCCATTGGTAAGTTCTTGTGCTGAACTTGTATGGGAATTTTTGAGAAATTCTGGATATAATATAACAAAAGATATTGCTTTGTGTCTTTATACAGGAATTGTTTCTGATACAGGGAAGTTCCAGCATGTAAACACTACATCTAAAACATTGCGGGTAGCAGCAGACCTATTGGATTTTGGTCTTGACCCAAGTTTAATATACCGTAATTTATTTGGAATAAAATCAATAGAAACATTAAAATTAATTGGATTAGCATTAACAACATTAAAAGTTGAAAATAATATTTCATATATTGAGATTACAAAACAAATGTACGAACAGACAGGTGTAAATATAATTGATATAGAAGAGATAATTACTTTTGCTGGAATGATTCAGAATATAAAGGTATTTGTATTATTCAGAGAATTAAAAAATACAGACCTTATTAAAGTTAGTTTAAGATCATACGGTGATATAGATGTAAATAAAATTGCAATTAAATATGGCGGTGGAGGGCATCAGCATGCTGCTGGTTTTCAAATAAAAGGAGAAATATCTCATATAAAACAGGAAATTTTGACGTATTTAAAAAATGTTCTATGAAATACAGCATTATTAGTATTGGTGTATTTGATGGAGTGCATATAGGACACCAAAAATTAATAAAAAGAATTATTGAAGAAAAATATAAAAATAACTATTTGGCTGTTCTTCTAACTTTTTATAGACCTTTTGAAAAAATTGATGGTCTATTGACAACCCCGGATGAAAAATTTGATATTTTAAGTTGTTTTGAATTAGATAAAATTGAATTGCTTGCTCCGGATTATAATTTTTATAATTTTACACCGGAAGAATTCTTTTACAATTTTTTGTTGAAAAAATATAATGTAAAAAAAATTGTTGTTGGATATGATTTTAAATTTGGTAAAAATAGAACAGGTGATATTAAAACATTATATGCTCTGTGCAAAAAAACAAAAATTGAACTAATAAAAATTCATCCTGTTATTTACAACAAAAAAATTGTATCTTCATCATATTTAAGAAATTTAATAAAAAACAGTAAATTTGACATAGCAAATGAAATACTGACTGTTCCATATTTTATTTATGCTAAAGTTATAAAAGGTAAAGGAATTGCCAGAAAATTTGGTTTGGTTCCAACAGCAAATCTTGAAGTTAACAAAGAAAAACTTCTGCCTGCTGGAATATTTTGTTCAAAGGTAATAATTGATGAAAAAATATTTGATGGTGCTTTAAGTATTGGTTATAATTCTACATTTAAAAATGAAAAAAATATGTTAATACCAGAAGTTCATATAATTGATTTTAACAAAAATATTTTAAATAAAAAAATAAAAATAATACCGTATAAAAAAATAAGAGATGAAATAAAATTTAAAAACCCTCAGGATCTTAAAAAACAAATACTGAAAGATATTGAATACTGTAAAGGAGAAAAATATGAAATTAGAAAACATACTTAATATTGCAATTATTGGAAATAATAGTTCAGGGAAAACATCACTGACTGAAAGTATTCTTTATAAAGCAGGTATTATAAATAGAATGGGAACAATAGAAAATGGCAATACAGTAAGTGATTATAATGAAGATGAAATTGAAAGAAAAATCTCTATTAATATGTCTGTGATAAGTTTTGAATACAATAATAAAAAAATCAATTTACTTGATACTCCGGGATATCCTGATTTTTTAGGAGATATGCTTGCAGGGATAAAAATAAGTGAAGTATGTGTTTTTGTAATAGATCTTAACTCTGTTATTGATGCACAAATAGAAAATATTTTGGATTTATTAATAGAAAATAAAAAATGTGTTTTGTTTTTTTTAAATAAATTAGATAAAACATCTCAAGAAATACAAGATGTTGAAAACAGAATTCAGGAAATAGAAACTCGTATGGGAATAAAACTAACATTATTGAATGTTCCTACCAAAGATAAAAAATTATTAAATGTTCTTTCTCCTGAAAACCCTCAAACAAAAAAATATTATGAAAAATTGATAGATACAATTGCATCAAGTGATGATAAACTTACAGAAAAATATCTGGAAACAGCTCAATTATCAGAGCAAGAACTTATAGATGGTTTAAAGAATGGTTTTAGACAACATAAAATTTATCCTGTATTATGTGGTTCTGCTATTCAAACAATAGGGGTTGATTCTTTACTTGAATTCATATGTAATTTTACACCTGAACCAGAAACAATTAAAAACACGGATTCTTTTTGTGGATTAATATTTAAAACAATCAGTGAACCGGGTATGGGTCAGATGAATTATGTAAAAATATATTCCGGAGAAGTCAGCCCTGGGATGGATATTTATAATCAAACAAAACATATTCAAGAAAGAATAGGTCAATTGTGTTTTCTGCAGGGGAAAAAGAGAATAGACACAACAAAAATTCTTGCAGGAGATATAGGGGTATTGATAAAACTAAAAGAAACACGTACAAATGATATAATAACTGATATAAAATTTGATAAAAATTTAATGAATGATTTTCAAATAATAAAGTTTCCAGAATCACTATACAGTATGGGAATACATTCAAAATCAAAAGGTGAAGAAGAAAAAATAGGTAATGCATTAGCGAATTTAATTATTGAAGATCCAACATTAAAATTTCAATATAATGCAGAAACAAAGGAAGTGGTAATATCTGGATTGGGGAGTTTACAGTTAGAAATAATGTTAAATAGAATGAAAAGAAGATATGGAGTTGAAGTAGAACTTATGCCACCAAAAATCCCATATAAAGAGACAATAAGGTCTAAGGCAGAAGTTCAGGGTAAATATAAACGACAATCAGGTGGTAGAGGACAGTATGGTGATTGCTGGTTAAGAATAGAACCAAAAGAAAGAGGTGGAGGATTTGAATTTATAAATAAAATTTTTGGTGGTGCTATACCTAAAAATTATATCCCTGCTGTTGAAAAAGGTGTTATAGAAGCAATGAATGAAGGTGTAATTGCTGGTTATCCAATTGTTGATATTAGAGTAACATTATATGATGGTTCATATCATGAGGTTGATTCTTCTGATATGGCATTTAAAATTGCAGGTGCAATGGCACTTAGAAAAGGAGTATTAGAAGCACAGCCATATATCCTTGAACCAATAATGAATATGGAAATAATAATTCCAGAAGAATATCTTGGTGCAGTAATGGGTGATTTAAATGCACGTCGTGGCAGAATACTCGGTATGGACCATATTAAAAAAAGGACTATTGTAAAAGCACAGGTACCGCTATCAGAAATATCTAATTATACCACTGATTTAAGGTCCTTAACAAAAGGAGCAGGGAAATTTAATATACATTTTTCTCATTATGAAGAATTGCCATCATACATAAGTCAATCATTGATTGAACAATACAAGAAAAAAATAGAACAGGGAAGATGAACATCAATGATGAGCATAATGTATTAACATCAAAATATATATTATGCAGATTAATTAAATTCTTACTAAATAATAAAAAATATCTTTATTTAAGTCTATCCACTCTTTTATGTATTTCCTTTCTTGATATCTTACTACCAAAAATGTATGGTGATGCTATAAATTATATCAAGTATACCTTAGAAACAAATAAATATTTATTCAATGTTGGTTTTCTTGAAATTATTTTATCAATAATTTTTGTAGCAATAATAAGGGCATTATTAGACCATTTTAGAATCATCAATCATGCAAAACTTGTTCAGTTAACAATTAAAGATATAAGATTTTATCTATACAATAAAATTCAGAAACTATCATCTAAACATCAATTAGAAAAAACATCAGGTGAAATTATCTCAAGAACAACTCGTGATTTAGGTATTATACAGGAGTTTTTTGGACAGTTTATAAATCTGTCTATTGATAATATAATTTTCTTTATTGGTGCTTTAATAATGATGTTTATTATAAATATAAATCTTACTTTAATAGTTTTTGTTACTCTTATTCCTACTGTATTTTTAATGATAAAATATTCCAAAAAACTGGTTATATTATCAAAAACAATAAGAAATAAATACGCAGAAGTAACAACAGTAATTCAAGAAAATATTGCTGGAATTCGTATTGTAAAAGGATTTGTCCAGGAAAATTCAGAATTAAATAAATTTTCTAATAAAATCAATGAATTTTTTTTATCCGTAATGGAATCAATAAAATATTGGAGCAGTAAGATTCCTTTTACTCAATTTTTATTTACTTTAAATATACCTCTTGTTTTAATTTATGGAGGAATTTTAATTATTAATAAAGAAATAAGTATAGGAGATGTAACAAAATTTATCATTTATTTAGGTGGTATAGGAATGAGAATAAACAGATTGTCAGGTTTAACAACCATAATACAAAATACTCTATCAAGTGGAGAAAAAGTCTTAGAAATTTTAGATGAAAAAACAGATGTTCCAACTGTTAAAAATCCAGTGAAATTCCCTGTGAAATCGCCAAAAATAGAATTCAGGAATGTATATTTCAGTTATAACAAAAATTATGTTCTTGAAGATATAAACCTTATAATCCAGCAAAATGAAATAATAGGTATAATAGGTCCTACTGGTGCCGGAAAAACAACACTTATTAATTTATTACCAAGATTTTTTGACCCTATTAGAGGAAAAGTATTAATAGATGGAATTGATATAACAAATTTTGAATTGAAATCATTAAGACATTCTATAGGCATTGTTTTTCAGGAAAGTTTATTATTCTCTGCAACAATAAAAGAAAATATTGCATTTGGAATTCCTGAAATATCTATGGATGA
>Ga0272448_1006003_pt1 | contig 13226 bp, 8 predicted proteins | sample YNPCB0191_FD_202220 | JGI IMG/M metagenome (GOLD analysis project Ga0272448, IMG submission 202220) | Hot spring sediment microbial communities from Yellowstone National Park, WY, United States - YNP-CB-019-1 | ecosystem: Environmental > Aquatic > Thermal springs > Hot (42-90C) > Sediment...
GCTAGAACGCCTCAGCATCGTCTCAATAAGGTCCAGAGAACCTGCTGGCATCACTCCTGTCATCTCAACCTCAGCCTTTTGGCTTCGAGTGATAATCAAGTATGCCTGCGGGTACCGCCTGCTCTGCATAAGACCGGAGATCACACCAACAGGGTCGGCCTCAAGGCGTTCTTTGGCTTCCTTCGGCAGCTTAACCAGTGAAAAGTATTCGTATATCTCATAATGCCGGTACTGCAAAGGCCAATCCCAGGTGCCATCAACCCATAGCGAACCGGCCGGCGCGTTCTCGGTCAAGTACTGAGCGGCGGCAACTTCGCCCGGAGTGAAGTAGTACATACGGTCTTTGCCGTAGTAGGCTATGGTCAGGCCGATGAGCAGCGCCACCCCCACGGCAGCAGCCGCGGGGGTGGCCCACCATGAGGCTTCCGTCGATGTAGTTGGATACAGCGATGCGGCCGCGAAGAAAGCCGCGAACGGAAGGGCAAAGAAGTAGACTCGAAACACCATCTCTCCCCCATAGGAGTTCAAGGCAAGCATAGGCAGGGGAGACAGCACCAGCAGGATGCCAGTGAGGTCGAAATGGCCCCCTCGGAAGCGTCGCACGCACCCCAGTATCGCCAAGCCCATCACGCTGGCCGTCAGCACCCGATCAACGGTGGCCACGAAACGCTGTCCCTCGCTCGCTTTCGACAGATCGATGAAGTTGCTGTCAAGGTTTCCGAAAAGATCGAAGATGCTCGATACCACCCAGTAGATGTTGCTGCGCAGAAAGGGTGCAGCCACGTAGACCGCCCACGTTGCTGTGAGCAACCCCATCAGCATAAGCAAAGGTAGGCCAAGAACGTTGAAGCGGCGTGACACAACTAGCGCACTGACAGCCAACATAGTCATGAAAGGCGTAAGCTGATGACTCACGACGATAAACGTGAAGAGGGCAAGAATGATCGCCGCAAGGCCGATCCTGTCATCATTGCCAGGCAAGCGTCGCATAGCAGTGAACCTAAAGGGTCTCACGCCAGGGATCCCTTGGAGACAGATGCCGACGACCACGAGATGCAGAAAGTAACTCATGGCCTGCGGCGAGAAGTAGTCCTGCCCAACCCAGTTCGCCGAGGCAAAGATCCAGGCACTAAGCCATAGCAAGCGGCGGTCAGGGGTAAGCGCTTTGACTATGAGCAGCAGACCGCCCACGAATAGCAGGTTGAAAACAGGAGGCGACCAGATTGCAATCCCCAGAGCGTCTCCCACGCCTAGGGCCCCGACCAGAAAAGCCACCATTGCAAAGAAGCCGGGCCAGTTGTGATAGGCCCCTAGATAGCCTATAGTTGGGTCAACAGCACCGTGGCGCTGAATATAGTCCACGATTCCGACGTGTTTCCATGCCCAGGAGTATCGCAAGGTTCCATACAGTGCTGGCGGAGTGCCGTGTATCAAGGCGATGAGAACCACTACGTGCAGCAGCAGGACGAACGTCGGCGTCTGTCTGAAGTGAAGAGCAACGAAGAAGCTGGCCGTCAGCAAGGCCAGGGAAGCATAGGCCGTGGCAGGCAAGAGGGAAACAAGGCCCAGATCGGACATCTTGGTGACGTCCACCGTGGCAAGAGATAGTGCCCAGACCGCTGCAGCGACTAGAGCGGTCCCCGCCGGCCAACCGAAGCGTAACCACGGCGGCGCCAAAGATACCAGCCGCCAGGCTGAAATAAAAGGCCCCCAAGACAATGCAGATTTCAGCAAGCCCGAAAGGCTGGCCCTGCTGGTAGGGAAGTCTTCCAATCGCCTGCCCCGTCCCGTCATTTAGTCTCCCATCTTCTGGTCGACTGCATCTGGCGGCGCTAGCAAGCCCCGGCTGTCAGCTGTATTCGGGATTGCGCCGTCCAGTGGCTTCAAAGAGACAGCGCATATGTCATCTTCCTGGGAGAACCACAGTGGACGCAACTGAACAAGGAAAGCCACAACCGCAACGATCGTCTGCGCAATCAACCAACCCGCTCCCACCCCGGTAATGCCGGAAATCCGAAGGAGGAGATGGCTCATTGCCAGTGCCAGGACGCAGAGTAACGCCATTGTGGATGCTACCACTCGTATGCGACGCTGCGCTCGAGCAACGCTGACAGATAAAGAGGTAAGTACGTTGGGCACAGCTGCTAATGCCAATAGTCGCAATAGCGTTGTGCTCTCTGTCTCATAACCCTCCCCGAAGACTCGCATGATGTACGGTGCAGCAGCCACAACGACAACGACACCCGCCCCAACCATACGCATTGTGCTGAGAAGTACGGAGTAGCTGTAAGCTCGCAGTCGGGCATTATCAAATGCTGCTTCCACCACTAGCGAGGAACCCATGTTTGGACTGATAGCAAGGAGCAACAGCGCCACCTGCCAAGGAAGATAGAAATAGGCAGCAGCTGTTGCTCCGGCCTCATTGGTTACGACTACCGGTAATAGCGTCGTGGCGGCCACCCAGCACAAGGCCCCGAAGTAGTCTCCGGAGACGTATCTAGCGATCTGAGCAACATCTAGATCGCACGCTTGAGCTTCAGTTGCCTGTATGTGCTTGGGAATCAGCCGGCAGAATACGAGCCAGTTGACCGGCAGCACGACCACCAAGGCAACGGTCCAGGAGCTGAAAACTCCATAGGCTGGCAACAGTACCGCAAAGCCAGCCAACAGCGCCAGCTTGCTCACAGCGAAAACCGCGTTCTTCACCGGGACCCAGGTGGCCTGGCGCAGCCCGGTAAGAACTCCTTCCTGAAGAACGTATATGGTCCAAGCAATCGTCGCCAAGATGAACCACAGAGAAAACCCGAGGTTTGCTCTTAGGAAACCTAGAGACGGGGCCCACATACTCAAGCCCATCAGAAAGACAGTACTAGCCAATGCTGCCCCTATCGTGGCGATACCGAAGGCAACCAACACGAAAGTGGCAGTTCGGCTCCCAGCCTGGGGCAGAAAGCGGACAAGGGCGCTAACGAGGTTTAGTTGAGCCACTCCGGCCAGAAACATCATCGCCGCAATAGCTGCCGAGTTGCCTCCCAGTATCTCAGGTGAATAGGCGCGCGCCGCCACGATCCAGTAGATGGTGCCGAGTCCCGAGCCAACGGCAGAGCTTAGCACCAATGAGTACCCATTGCGGTACAGCGGAGTGCTCAAGTGAGCGTTCAGCCGAAGTATAGGCGAAGCGAGGTAAGCGCTAACCGATTCCAGGTTCCTCATTTCGGCACGTCCTTGAAGCCGATAAGTCTCTTCACGGCCGTGCGAAACAGACGATTGGCCCGCATAAGCGGGAGCCGCTCAAAGTGATATTCGGCCCAGTGATAAGGGCGTGCACCAAAGTGGCTCTTGAACTGCGCAAGCGACGTCGAGTTGCCGGACTCTCCCATATGGTAGTGTCGGCAGCCTAACTGGCATGCCTCTTCGATAGCCAACTTGTGCAGCAAGAAGTTAGCATAGGTTGGCCCTGCGACATCCTTATCCATCACGCCTTGGGTGTAGTGGGCGTTGGCACCACGCAAGACGATGATCGCCGCCGCCGGCCTTTCTCCCTGCCAGGCTACCCAGAGGCAGATGGCACCGCTAATACGGGTGGCAAGATACGCAAACCGTCTGACCAGGTTGTGGGGCTGCAGGCGCCAATGAGCAAGCCATCGAGGCTCATGCTGCATGTCGGCCCACCGATCTATCGATCTCCTGAGCAGGAACTCAAAAACGGGCAGAAACTCCCCTTTGGTGTCGCACTTCACGTTCAGACTAGCGCGCTCCGCCTGACGCACGTGTCGGCGAGCGTTACTGCTGAAGCGTTTTTCCCACACCTGCGGAAAACCTCCCTCCAGGTCGAGCACGTGCGCCAGGCGATGAACTACCAACGCTCCAGCTGGTCGTGCAGCAGCCCAGACTGCACCATCCAGAGGGTTCGGACGCAACGAGGTAATCACGGCGCTTTGCTGCGCCAGATCAGCCAAGATGGCGACAGCGTCGGAGACCAGCATTCGCTCACCACTCAGCGGTCCTCCGATGCCCCATCCCTTCGGCAGAGACTCTAGAGGCCCGCGGTTGGCCGGCCAGCCACGACGGCGTACCATTGGCAGCACTAAGCGTCGGCCGTCTGGCGTCTCGTACAAGCGGCTGGCATCCTCATAGCCCATCTCACACAGGCACTCCAGCCAGGCAGGAGACTGGGAGACTAATGCTTCTGGCGTTCCAGCCAACAATTCTTCCCAAAGAGCACGAGGGACAGGTGTCGCTACTCGATAACTGGCTGGCGTCATCGTCGCTCCTTTCCCCTCATCTGCGCACCGGCCCGTTCGCTCCACGCTGGCCTAATAGCCAACCGGACGACAGCCTCTATTATGCTTAGCGTGCCCTTTTCCTGTGCTGCGAGCAGGTCGAGGAGCGTTCGCGTCTCGGGGGCTAAGTCTGGTAGAGCACACACCACACACTCACCCGGCCGGTGACCAATAACCTGCCTAACCACCTCTTCCAAACCCGCTTGATAGGGACGCCCAACCACTGTTACGCGCGCCCCGCGCAGGTTGGAGGTGGATTGGGAAGGAGCAAACGCCCGCTCTGCCAAAGCGAGCAGCGGCCGATCCGCTTCCGTGTCTCCCACAGCCAATGCCAACGGTCTTTCCCTCTCTACCAAGGACTCGGAGGCCAGGTCCTTGAGAAGGGCCCTGACCCCGATGCCCTTGTCTATGTGCAAGGCCACGAAATCGGTCTGTGCCTCGCCCTCGATCGGTCTCACCTGCTTCAATGTGCCCGATTCTGCCAGCGCTCTAGCCACCGTCTTGGTATCCAGATGCCGGCGCCGGCCCGAAGAATCGAGCCGAAAAGCGCGGACACTGTGCCGATAAGACGGATCTAATGAGACTCCCTCCCTGCCGTGCAGCCACTTCCGCAAGCGCTCAAGAGCGGCTTGATCGCTTTCCGATAACAGCGTGCGGATTCGTCCGGTAGTGTGATTATAGGCAACGGATCCGTACTCAGCCACGCCTCCAACCAAGGGGTAGGATGTGCAACGTTCTCGGACTTCATCCAGGCTACGACCGGTGACTATGATTGGGCGAAAGCCGTGCAGGGCCAGCGCTCTCAGGGAGACAGCTGCTCTCGGCGACATCGAGGGAAAGCCCAAATGCTCGGTTTCCAAGACACCATCAACGTCAAGGCCACAGAACTCACCACCGTGGCTGAGCGCCACGCCTGCAAACACAGTTGCCCTCAGGTAACGCTGAATCGCTTGCGCCGAAGCCCTCTCCACTTCCAGTTCTCTGCCGCTATGCTCGCGCTTCTGGTCCCAGATATGCACGAGCTGGTACAGCAACCACTTCTCTTCACTGACTGGCACGCCAACCAGGCGCTCGTAGGCTCGGCGCAGCTCTGCTACCATCGCTTCATCTTGGCAACCCACCGCTGCCCCAGCGAGGTCGAACACCGCATCGAATGAGCTGAGGTCAAGATGAGAGAAAGCTCTCTCGTCAGCATTCACCTTTCGAAGCGTTCCCTCTGCACTGCCGTCCCAGAACCAGTGACCTAGCGACATGTCGCCATCGATCACGCAGGGTTGCTGGCCGCGCAAAAGCCATCGTGCATATGGATCAACAAGCAGCCGCGCTAGTGGCCAGGCCCGGCCAAAGGCCCGGCACAAGAGGTTGCTGGCAGCCTCCCAAGCTGGCAGCCGCCCCACCAAGGCAAGACTGATATCATCCGGCACGGCCAGTCTGCGATTGCGGTCCACAATGTAGCTTGCGATCCCCTGCGCTACCCTTTGCTTGTCCGATGGGGCAATTGCCGTTAGGCGCTGCTCTTCAGGCAGCCACTCACGATATACCAGCCCGTCTCGGACTCCATAGACCTTGGGGACACGACCAGGCAATGCCTGTGCAACTGCCAGCGAGTGCTCTCCGAAATACCCCAGGCCAACTCCTTTCACATACACATAGCGTTCCCAGGATTGCCCTGTGGCCGTGTCTAGCAAGTAGGTGCGATACAGGGCGCGAACGTGACTGCGCGGTGCTAGCCTCATTGGGATTGGCACCGACTCAACCGATTGCACCGCAAAGCCTGGCTTCCAAAGCTCAGCCAGCGTTTGTTGCACCGACGCTGGCTGCAGCCGATCGTGGACCGTCCATTCTGACCAAGGCAGAAGCACGGCCGAGTATCGACGCAGATGCACCGGCAACTCCACCTGGCCTTCCAGAAGCTGGAGCGCCAAAACGATGGAGTGAGTGGGCGCCCCCGCAAGTACCAGAGCGTCCGCCGAATCGGAAAGAGATTTGCCGGTAGTCGGAGGATCATCTATCAAGAGCACTAGGCCGCCGCGCTCAGTCACTGTTCGTAATGTTGCTTGTTCGGAAGCTAGTAACTGCTGCCCCGGCCGAACTGTGAGGCAGTGGACATCGCTGTAGCCTCGTGCCACCAGGGAGGCTGCCAGCAAGGGGGCCAAGTAACTCCCGGAGGTGCGGACGCCTACAACGGCTAGCGGTGTACTCCGCCTAGGCCACGAGGCGGCCACTTTAGCGCCTAGACGCTCCAGGTCTTCCGGATGCTGATCGAAACTGCGAAAGCAAGAGGGAATCCGGACTACCTCCCTGCGCAGGCCAGTGGGGAGCCGATCTAGGTTCAGTAACAGCTGGTCTGCCCAAGCCTGAGCCTCGCTCTGCCAAGACGTTAGGCACGCACCGTCCAAGACCGACCTTGCCAGTGTACCGACGAAGGACGCCAATTCCTGCTGCCACTTTTCCAAATGGGTCGTGTATAGCCGGGCGCGGCGTGCGCGAAACGTCCATCGGCTGAGCTTTCGAGCCGCAGAGGCTGCTATGCGCCCGAACGGTTGCGGCAGCCTGGCCAGGTACCTTGGTGCGCGCGAGACGAGGAAGGGCTCCTGATGCAAGTAGTCTTCGACGATCTGGTTGAGGCCGGCTGCCAACAGATAGCTGTTCAGAATGGCTCCCCGCCGCAGTTCGCCGCAAAGCACAGGCGCCAGTTCGGCAAACGAGTTCAGCAAATTGGGGAGAGCCAGGCAGTCCCCAGCTGGCTCAGCAGTGTTGGTGGCTTCCCGAAAAGCGCCTAACTCTGGACTGCCGTTCTGTGTCTGAAACGGAAATGTCGGTCGCGTCTCCCTAGTATTCATATCGGCCAGAGGTCGTACCTTGTCTGGGTGAAGCTTGTCAGCATATTGCTCAGAGTCACAGAGAGTCTAGCACCGAATCTACGTTCCTATTCAGCCACCAACCGCTCAGAGCGCGTCGTGGTCCCTTGTCAAGATAAGTAGTTACGTACCGGAGCCAATAGAGTAGCAACATCGCGCGCCGAAGGGAATCATCTGCGAATGGGAATCGCCCAGCCGCCAGCAGGGTACGGTCTCTGTCCGTCCAGCCTTCACGTCTGAGCCGCTTGCGTACGGCATCGCCCAGTCCACCCCCGTTCAGCAATTGGTCTGTGGAGAGCACGAGGTTCAAGAAATCGTGCGAAGCCAACTCATCGGCTACGGCTAGATCCCAGTCTACGATCCCTGTAATCGTTAAGCCATCGGGGGCTACCAGCAGATTACCAGCCCAGAAGTCGCCGTGAACCCAGCCAATAGCAATAGTGCGTCCAAGCAGCGCGACGCGGACCTCGCGCTCGAGTCTAGCTAAAGCTGCGGTGTTCCGAGTGACGGCTGCCAGTCTTCGAACCGGCGTCTCAACCCATCGGTTTAATAGCGCCTCATCTACCACTACTACGCGCATAGCTAAATGGTGGAGGGTCGAGATACTAGACACAGCGGCGAGCAGGACCTCTTCTGCTCCGTTTGCCCCATTGTGGGCCTTGGAAGCCAGGTAGCCTCGCAGATCATAGCCTGGCAAGGCTCTCTCCACACTACAGAACCTGCCCCCTACTTCGCAACAGGTGGGCCTAGGTAGCAGGCGGCGCCAATCTGCAAGCGCCAGCTCAGTGTGGAGGGCATCAAGGACCGCACACTGGCGGCGCAACGAAGACTCGCCTTCCGCAGTTTGAGGAAGCTTCAGCACAACGGCCGGTGGTTGCCCAGGCGGTCCAACGGCCAAGATCGCCACGTCCGCTTCGCTCCAAAGTGCCCGCTGCACCTGCCAATCCGGTCGTGGCGAGATGCCAGATTCGGACTCTAGAGCGGCCAGAATGGCAGGCACCTGCGCTTTGACGAGAGCGAGCCCCCGATGCTTCATTAGGCTATTCCACATAGTCTCTATGCGTTCACGTTGGTTTGAGGTCAACAGAATGTTGTAGGGTGCACGCACCAGCGATAGCGGATTAAGGCATCGAGGTCGCGAATATACAGGGGAACTCACTGCGAGAGCCTCCCTCGTCTTGCGGCAAACCAGCTTTCCCTCCCTCGGTGCAGCCGGGTGCCAAACCACCGAGCAAGCCTCCACAGCCTGGTCCTTAGGCGTATTCCGCTAGGCACCGTTGGGAGATTCTTGCCAATGAGCAAGCTGGAAAAACCTTGCATATCGAGATCGCTGTCTACGATTATGCGGGCCAGAGCGAAACGGTCATCTGCTAGGCTGCTCAACGCGTGCTTTACACCGCACGCCGATTCGTGCCCAGCTTTGCGCACCATCTCTTGTACACGCCGATCGTAATACCCATGTGGGTAAGCAAAGGTGATGATCGCTTTTCCCGTTCGGTCCTCAAGCAGGCGAGTGGACCGCGTTACCTCAGCTTCGGCATCCCGACGAGGAAGGACATCGAGTTGCCGATGGCTATGACCGTGTGCTCCCAAGGCTACCCCGAAGCTGGCCACCTCACGCAACTGCGGCCAGGTAAGCATAGCGAGGTCGCTTCCTCCCTCCGAAGCTAGCCACCCGCTCTTTCCACCGACGAAACCGGTGGTGACATATAGGGTGCAAGCGAAGCCGTACTTCTGGAGAACGGGTAATGCCTGCGTGTAGAAGTCTGCAAACCCGTCGTCGAAAGTGATCAACACCGGCCGCGGTGGAAGGCTCATCGTTGGGTCCTGCATCGCCGCTGCCAGATGCGTCACGGTGATGGGCGTATACTCCTGGGTCTGCAAATAGGCCATCTGTGCTGCGAACCGCTCCGGACGCACAGCCCAACGGCGCAATCTCGGCGCGATGTCGGAGGAGATGCTGTGATAGAGAAGTATGGGAACCGAAGTATTCATGGCCGCCTTCTTTCCTTTGGCAGAGGTATCAGGTTGAGGGCATTAGCCTGCCTGCGCGCCCTCCAGCGGCTGCGCAGATAAGCGAACGGGCCGTAAGCCATGCCTCTTAGCTCGACGCCAGCCAGGTCGCGAGAGTAGGCAGCCATGTTGATGCGGTCCCTCTGAGATTGCCGTTTGGCCACAAAGGCGATACCTTGGGGAACTCGCCTTAGAATCTCGAGCATCCGTGAGGGCTCGTCCCACAAGCATTTCGTCAGGTATGCAGTCAAGCCGATACCGTAGCCATAAACTTGGTTCCTCAATTGCCTGAATTCTCGGTAGTGCTGGTGCTGCACGATAGCTGAAGGTTCGTAGACCAACCGATACCCTCGGGTGACAATGGCAAAGAAAGCTGCCAAGTCTTCGCCACCGCGGGCCTCGGTTCCCACACTGAGAGCGGGGTCAAAGCCACCTATCTCTCTTAGCACGGGAATTGCGAACGCGAGGTTAGCCCCCGAACCAAACACGCCAGCAGTGTATGGATACAACGGGCCCGGCGGCCGATGCTCTTCCAAATCGTAAATGGTGCGAACACTGCCTTTACTGAAACCCGCCGATTGCTCCATCCACGCTTGAGCAGGCGTCTCTAGCTCCAGCGGCAAGATGTTGCCAGTGACGCAGGCGACGCTTGGCGCCCAGCGGAAACCGGCTACCAGGTTTGTCAGCCAGTGCCTGTCAACGATGACGTCGTCATCTGTGAAAGCGATCAGCGAGCCTGTGGACTCCGCCAAGCCTCGATTTCGGGCCGATGACAGGCCCGGTCGGTCCTCTTGCACGTAGCGAAGCTTGCGCGGCTGGTCCGCAACTAGATGGCTCACGAGCTCGCGCGTGGCACTGGTGCGAGGCGCATTATCAACGACGATGACCTCATAGTTGGGATATGCCAGAGAGAGAATAGAACGCAGGCAGCGCTGCAAGGTTTCCGGTCGGTCACGAGTGGACACCACGACGCTTACTAACGGCGGATCAGCCAGCAGGTTACGGACCACCTCAAGGCACCGAGGCAATCTCACTTCCGGGATGCCAGTCTCGGGAAGGGCAGAGAGCGGCGCCAAGCCATCCTCGCGCAAATGATTGTTTATCGGTCCAGCAAGGGCAGACCATATCTTGTCCGCCCATTCCGGCCCAGAGAGTCCTTCTTCTGCCAGTGGCAGATCGACAGTGCCCAGCAACTGCGTGTGCAGCCGCACAAAGCAAACGGCACGCCGATACCTTCTACCACTTGCCGGGTGGATAGGTGACAAGGCCGGAATAGGCTGACCGATGTCCACATGCAGGACCAGTGCTGGCGTAAACCCTGACCAGTCACCGTTACTATCAGTACTATCAGTCCGAGTCACACTGCACGCACCTTTCCTCTGTCGACCACCTCCGTCCCCAAGGACAGCCCCGAGGCGCTCGCTAACCAGGAACGGGGCGGCGATGCTAGCCAACGCATCCTCATAACCTATCTACAGCATCGCTCGGATGGGGACGGATCCAGTACCCTAAACCGCCTTCACAGCGGGGTCTGGCGCTCCAAGATGCAATCCTCCATCCTGCTGTGAGAGTAGTTAGTTTTCGTCAAGAGGAACGGGCAAGCTGGGCACTTCGATGGCTTTCAACCATCGACGCAGGGCTTAGAGGTCAAAGAGGCCCCTTAGTGACGATACTCACTAGCGGCGGGACATTGCCCCGTCGTGGTGAACGACCGGTAATCGGAGATTGCCGCTCCCTGTAGTCCGCGATCATCTCCGCTAAAACTTCCATCTGCAGTCCCGCTCGAGGCACCGTTCCAGTTACACCAACTCCCTGCATCATCGTCAGAAGGCTCTCACCCAGATGTCGAATCGCTGACTTCGAACTTCGATACGGGAGCAATTCCCGTACCACTAAAGCTACTTTTCCTTAGGTCGGTAGCCAGCAGACAACAGGATATATTCAACATGTGGAGCGTTCATAAGAGACAACAAACCGGCCACCCCGGTGGCCGGTTTCGCTACTAGCTACCCGAAGCCCGGGCGACCAACTGTGAGCGCGCCTTTCCGGCTACGCCACACGGCTTCGGATCACAGCATCCACCAGATCTACGCTCTATTCGTTTGGAGAACCCTATCGGCCTGACTTCTCCCTCCGCAAATGTCTAGCGTGGCCTGGTTCGAGGATGCCTGCCTTCACTAAATTGATAATACCACAGCTTGGAAACTCCTACAACGTAGGAGAGGGAGAGTGTTGAATAGTGGGACAGCCCTACAACATGTAGTGCTTGATAGATTGGTTTCCCTACTACGCGGCTTGACGAAATGTGTCGTCACAACGCTAATCACTGTCATCCGAGTAATACCTGCCATCCCCTTGCCTATTCCTCCGCACAGCAACACGATCCGCAATTGCGACGATGCTCGCGAGTGTGGTCGGTCGTTCTTGGGATAGCTAGCCTTGGGGGTGTGCTCACTCGGGCAAGTGGAATGGCACATCCACCACGGCTGTGTTAGGGCGGAAGAAAAGGGTCGCCTTCAGGCGCAGGGCCGTCTGATTATGCAAAAAGAACTCCCACCAGTGCCGAGGCACGAACTCCGGCAGCACAATGGTGAGTGGAGTGTCGGGATGACGAGCCTGGGCGGCGTCGATGTAGGCCAAGAGGGGGCCGACGAGAGTGCGGTAGGGTGATTCCAGGATGACTAGCGGCACCTCGCCGGCGATCCGCCCCCAGTCGCGTCTCAGGGCTTCCCCCTCTTCTGCGCTGTCAGTCACGGTGACCGCTACCACGTCAGGGGAGATCGAACGCGCGTAGTTGAGCGCGTAGATCGTCCCTCGGTGCAGGCCCTGCAAAGGCACGATCACGTGTGGCTTGTAAGGCTCTTCCAGCAGGCGATCGGAAGGCCCCAGGCTGAGGGCGGCGTTGACCCGGCGGTAATGCCGGTTGATACCCAGCAGCAGCAAGATGAACGTAGGCAGGATGACGAGCGTCATCCAGGCGCCAGACTGGAACTTCGTCACCGCCACGACCAGGGTGACGACGCCGGTGGTGAAGGCACCGATCCCGTTCACCAGCATATTGCGTCGCCAGGAAGGCTCGCGACTCTTCCACCAGCGCCGCACCATGCTGGCTTGGGAGAACGTGAATGAAATGAAGACTCCTACTGCGTAGAGAGGAATGAGAGCGTGAGTATCGGCGCGGAAGCCTAGCACCAGCAGGCCTGCCAGAACGGCCAGCGCCGTAATGCCGGTGGAAAAGGCCAGCCTGTCCCCCCGGAGCTGGAACTGATGGGGCATAAAGTGATCGCGGGCCAGGAAAAACGACAGGCGCGGAAAATCAGCGAAGGCGGTATTAGCGGCCAGCACCAGGATGAGCATCGTGGCCGACTGCACGATGTAGTAGGGTACAGAATCGCCGAACGAGGCCCTAGCCACCTGGGAGACCACCGTCTCGTCTTCCTGCGGCACGACGCCGAAGCCGACTGCGAGAAAGCTGATGCCGACAAAGAGAACTGACAAAGTGACGGCCATGATAGTCAAGGTAGTGCGAGCGTTCTTCCATTCCGGCGGCTTGAAGGCCGGCACGCCATCGGCTACGGCCTCGGTGCCGGTGAGGGCAGCGCAGCCGGAGCTGAAAGCGCGCATAAGCAGCAGGAGCGAGAGTGCCTCGCTGCCTTCGATCACTGGGCTCCTGACGTCCTCCGCCGGCGGCACCCCTGCCATCAGGCGCCAGCCTCCTACGACAAGCATCGAGAGCACGGCCAGGATGAACACGTAGGTCGGAGCAGCGAAGATCGTTCCTGACTCCCGCACCCCCCTGAGGTTGACCAGGGTAATGACGGCGATAAAGGCCAACGCGATCTGAACCCGATACTCGAAGAGATCTGGCACCGCTGAGGTGAAGTTGGCTACCCCTGAAGAGATGGACACGGCTACGGTAAGCACGTAGCCCACCAGCAGCGACGAAGCAGCGAAAAGCGATGGAATCGTGCCCAGGTTGTCCCGTGTCACCATATACGAACCGCCACCGTGAGGATAAGCGCGGATGGTCTGCCGGTAGGAAGTGACTACGATGGCCACCAGCATCACA
>Ga0272448_1006008_pt1 | contig 13219 bp, 5 predicted proteins | sample YNPCB0191_FD_202220 | JGI IMG/M metagenome (GOLD analysis project Ga0272448, IMG submission 202220) | Hot spring sediment microbial communities from Yellowstone National Park, WY, United States - YNP-CB-019-1 | ecosystem: Environmental > Aquatic > Thermal springs > Hot (42-90C) > Sediment...
CTGCCCAAACCACACCATTGCCTCCATTTGCTTTTATACTCCCATCTATCTTCACCCTACCTGCATTTATCCTAATCAGACCACCTCCACTTCCTCCATTACTCCAGTTTGTTCCTCCTCCACTTCCTGGATATTGCGGGTCTTTGTAATTACCATATACTGCATTAGTCCCATCTCCATATCCTAATCCACCATAACTTCCTCCTGATTTCCCTGTCGCTCCTCCTTGTGTTGTGTTTCCTTTCGTATAACCTATCTTATATCCTCTATTGCTTACATCTATTTTTGAACTACTATCTATGATTAAATTTTCTGTTATCTCTATACTCAATTGATATTCTTTCTCTGATGTGGTTGGAGAATGAGTTAAAGTTGAATTATAAAGAAGTTTAAGATTAGTAAAACTATGTTGCCCATTAACTGTTAGAGTGCAATTATAAGCAAGTATATTCCAGTTATCATAAGTAGTATTATTTTCTTCAATAGTGGAATTTGCTGAAAAAAGGTATAGTTTATATTGTGCTGCCATTGAAGAATTATTTATATCCTGAATATCAGGTCCTAATAATAAACTATAAACACCTGTACCTGTTCCTGAAAAAACAATTTCATAATTCGTAGCAGAAATTTTATTGATTGCACTTGGAGTTATTTGACCTGAAGGACCTGTAAAAACAATATCACTTTCTGTAAATGTCTCCTGCTTAATTTCATTGTTAAATACAATTTCTAAATTTGAAAATGGTTGAACTCCACTTCCTTTGGGAATTACACCCAACACTTTCAAATTTTCTGCTGCTGAGCAAAACCAGCCGAGTGAAAGAATTATGATAAAGAGAACACTGAGTGCCGTTTTATACGAGCGCATTCTCCCCCCTTTTCTAAATTGATGATTTTGCAAAACATCTGGCAAAATTTTGCCTGTGAACCGTAAAATGGGAACTTTTTGTGAGCGCGAGAGGACAAACTGTTGTAGCCGTGCTGACATTTGGTACCTGGCAAGGTAGCTCCTGTCATTATTTTAAAGCTATTCCTTAAATATCTTTATACCATATCTTTGCTAATGTCAAATTGTTTTCTCATTATACTGAAAAAGTGAGAAGACATAATTGAAGGATAAAGCAACTATTTTTCTGGAGATTTGCAGTTTCACCAAGTTATCAAAGAATATTATGTATAAAATGCCTCATGCGGGGTTTGGTGGTAAATGCCATTTTTAGGAACGGCTATCTGTCTGAAAGTTTGTTGAAGCAATAAAGTTGCTTTTTGAAGGTAAAAAGCTCTGTTTCCCTCCGCAGGCTTATGCAGCTCAGGTCAAGCATGTGGCTTCAGAATTTCTCCAGGAGGCAACGTAATTTTTCCCGGGAAACAGACCTCCGGAAAATTTTCCCGGAGAGCTTATTTGCCCGCAGGGCAAAATAGTCAGATGTTGTGGCGTGAAGAACTCCTATCTGGGGAATGGCCCTGATTTTCTGACATATCTTCAGGTATTCAGGAACAGCAGAAGGGTTATAAGTAAAATGACAGCTGAAGACCAGACCAGGCAGCCAGCTTTTTACCATTTCCTGTTTTTCCACAAGGATGTCAAAGTTGGTATCAAAACGTTCTTCCAGAAAAACAGAAAAGATATAAGGCAGCAGGGAAGGACAATGTGGCGCTGCCAGAATTCCCGGACAGGGATGATAATCTGAGGCAATCTCGTATATCTTCTTAATCAACTGGTAGTGACAGTTTTCCTCACCTCTCCAGGAGGCAAGTCCTTTCTGGTTTGCTGGTCTGACCCTTTCCACAAAGAAATCAAGTTTCAAGCCATCTATGTTCCAGCCTGAAGGCCCTGAACCAAACCACAGGTGCAGTTTTTCTTCCAGCCAGCGCTGGGTCTCAGGAAGGCTGTAGTCCATTACTTTTTGTCCATGTGGGTCAGTACCACTGATTAACTTACCCTGTTTCCAGTTAAGGGAATCCTGTTCCAGAATAAAGGGAGCCCACCATAAAACCACGCGAAAATCAAGACTGTGCAGAATATCTACCATTTTTCTCATCTGAGGGAATCTTCTCGTATCCAGATTCCAGTCCCCGCGGTAATCCTGCCACCCATCATCAATGATGATGGTACCGATATTCAACCGTTCAGCCCGAATCAATCTGGCAGTTTTCAGCACCCTTTCTTGAGAGAGAATTTGCTTGATGGGCTGATACCGGTGCTGCTGGCTCACATCCTGCTGTAAGGAAGCCTGGGACAGAAGAAACTGGTCACCCCAGGTACAGTACCACGGACGGAACCAGACTTTTTCCTCCGGCCGGTAGCGTCTTGGTGTCAAAATGCCGTCTTCTTCCATGGCAGAAGTAAAGGCAGCATTAGCCTGGTGCCAGGAAACATCTTTACTGAACTTAATCTGAAGTCTGGGTGAAAAAATTATTTGTTTTTTTCTTCCCGGGAAGGGATTTTCTTTACCGCCATAATGGAAACGTAAAAATTTTACTTCCTGAAACTCGGTTCTGGCTTCCAGCCCATAGTCACTGGATACTCTGGTACCACCCAGCCCCACTATTTTATCCTTTTTCTTCAGGAAGATTCTGGGAGAAAGAGGAGAGTATGTCCAGTTACAACTGCTGGTGGAAAATGTAGCCGAATCAGGAGAAATTTCCTGGCCAGTGCCAGGCTGGTTATGCATTCCCCGGTAAAGGAAAATTTTATCAACCTGAATCTTACTTGTTTCTGGCAGAATTACCCAGAAAAAAAGACCATGGTCTTGTTCTACACAGTAGTTAGCCTGGCAGACAATTCTTTCAGGGAAAAGATAAATGTTGTTTTCCAGCCATCCGGTAATTTTGCCTGAGAGTTTGGCAGATAATCTCCAGTGAAGCATTTTGTCTTTCCCGTAAATGGCTGTCTTGCAAGCGGTACCGATCCGGCTTACCCCCTCTATCTCCGGTATCAGAAGAAAACAGGAAGGGCTTTCCCAGAGAGGTTTTCTCTCAGCGGATAAAAAAAGACGGTGACCACCACGGGTGTCCATCTCCAGCCGGTAAAACCTACCTTCAAAAACAAATTTTTCTCTGTTTTTCATTTTTTTTCTTAATAAAGTCTGATACCAATCAGCCTTCCGGTATGCGGAGAAAGTGCTGGTACAGTTACTGTTTGTGCATAGAAATCAAGTTTGGCTGGTGGTTCTTTAGTATCCTTGACCAGGTCGCGAATGCCAATAAATTCCTGCCAGGGCAGCCTGGGTATCAAGTTCAGTTTTTTAAGGTCAATTCTGATGGTAGCGTCTTTTGTTTTTTCCCGGTTGTAGTTAAAAACTAAAAGTGCCACCCGGTCAGGCAGTTTCCAGAGAGAAACTAAAATGTCTTTGTCCTCGCAGGAAACATAATTGTTGCGCCAGAAGGGTACATAAACTGTTTTTTCCTCGTTCAGTCCCCAATCCAGGGCAGTTTCCGGGACCCTCTGGTAACCACCACCTCCTGACCAGGTGTCATAAAGTCGGGGATAGTCTATGAATCCCCGCACAGCTTTTGCTTTTGTCACCGGATCCTTGATAGAAATTAAATTCATCCAGGAGATGACGGTACCGAAGTTTTGAGGAACTGACATCGCGCGCATTCTTTCTACTGGATATCCGTCCACCCAGTCCATGCCTGAATCATCAGTAATCGCGTGGTATTCACCGTCCAGGATGGCATCCATCCAGGGACAGGCAACCAGCGGGTAACAATTAGTGGCGTGGGATACCTGGGAACCAGGGACCAGGCCGTGACTTTCCATCAATGAGTACATCCTCATCATAAAACGACGCAGGTTAAAACCATTGAAACCAGGTTGAATCCGGCCGTCAGGTAACTGGTAGGGAAGGCCTGTCTGGATGGCTGTAAAATCTTTCACGAAAAAAATATCCCAGTAGATTGTTCTTAATCCTCCTTCTCCAAATGCCCGGTGGGCTATCCACAGAAAATAGTCCTGCTCTGTTTTATTCCAGGAATCACCTTCCCAGTCAGCAGCAAAGTAGCTGGTGACAGTTTCATCAGGACTTTTCCAGCCATAACCGTGAAGGGGTATGGAAGTATGGACTGTGGAACCGTAGCCATTTCTTGCTCCTGAAGGGTCATAGGGCTGCATTTTCCTGATCCGTTCATCAGCAATTTTTTTGTAGGCAGCCCACATCTTGCCCCAGTCTGCCGGGTTCCTGGAAGGAGGAGTTAGCCAGTTCCAACCGTCCACAATCTTTTCTTTTGTCCTGGGGTCCCTGACTTCCTTGTTGGGACCTTCAAAAGTTCCATCTGCTGACCAGATACTGACCCGCCATCCTTTCACCAGCGGTCGGAAAGGGGAAGCCATGTAACTGAAGATTATCGTGCGTTCTTTATCCAGCATGAAAGGGGTGCCGATGATATTCTGGCGCAGGATAACTTCTTTTTCCGTACGGATGACTTCATGAGCCGGGAGAGCATCATCTGGAACCCAGCCCCGGTCGTTATCAGCCCACCAGAGTAAGCCTCGCTGTTCATTACCTAACCAGACACAGGGGTAGAAACTGCCCACCACCATCCGGGAACCGTTTTTGCCTGTGTCCAAGGTTGTCCAGATTCTTCCTTTCTTATCCGGAGGCAAAAGCATCGTTGTTCTTGCTGCGTAATTGCCACCAGAGCCAAGACAGAGTAAACATTCTGCCTGCTGCGGAGAAAGGGGAAATTCTATCTGTAATCCTTCCAGAGGGAAAACCATTTTTCCCTCCGGTCTGTAAGTGAGTTCCAGATAAACAAGGCCATCCTGTTCTACCCAGCCTTTGCTCTGAAATTCTAAGTTTGCTCCCTTTGCCCTACCAGTAAAAGATACCCGCCAGGGTTTAATCTCAGTGAAAAATGGCCTACCGGAAAATTCCAGTTTCTGTTTCTTCCCTTTACTGGAAACGACAATTCTGGCTGGAGAGGCAGTTACCGGTTGTCCCTGGGAGATGATTTTTTCTGGCAACCCCAGACAGTTCAAGCGATAGCGTCTTCCCCAGACACTGATATTGTTACCTTCTTTCTTTACGCCGGTAAAAGGTTTGATTATTCTTTCTGTGTCTCCCAGCTTTGTATTCCACCAGTCAGCAAAGACCTTGCTTTCATCTAATTTAGTAAAGGATGTCTGAACCGGACCAATTCTGGCTCCATCTTTCTGGGTTAATGTTGCTTCCACAAGATACTTACCTGGTTTCAGGGGCGGTAACTGGATTAGCTTACGGAAATAATAGGTTTGAGAAGTAGTAAGGCAACCTGTGACCATTGCCTGTTGGGTTGTTTCTGGAAAAATACGGTAGGTAACTTCCTTAACTTTCTCCGGTTCATCCAGATAGTAGGTATCAGCTACCAGCAGAAGAGAGTTTTTCATTGGGTTGAAAGTAGTTTTCAAAGGGAAGACTTCCCGGACTGCAGGTGCTGGTTCTAAAGCTTCTCTGGGATAACCTTCCTGGAAAAAAGTAAAATACCGAAAAAGCAACCTGTTTTTTTCTGTAACATTTACTTCTATGGTACCCAGTCGCTGTCCCAGTTTTCCGGAGATGGTTTCATCTAATTTCCAGGTGTAACTTTCCCCGGGTAAAATTTTTATTGTTTCTTCCCGCCGGATTAAATCAGCTGGTTGGCCTTCATTCTGGGTGGCTACTTTTTCTCTACCGGTATCTGTGAAAAGAACAAGAAGTTTGATTTCTGCTGTCTGTCTTGCCGGATTATAGATATTTATCTTCATTGCTGCCTTGCCACCTGATGGCCCCGGAATATCTTCCATCAGCATCTGGACTGCGGGAGTGTTTTCTGTCAGTACTCCCACAGGATAACCACCAGGGTCAAAGTAACTGCTGATAGCAGCAATTCTTGCCTGGGTCCAGCCTGTATAAAGATGATTGAACCCAAGCATAAATTTCCACTGGTCTCCAGGCTGGTTGGGTTTAACCAGTTCAAAGTCCTCTGTGGTAGCTGCTATCTCGCATTCCCACCAGCGGCCACCATTGGGTGCGCTACCGGCCGGAGTGAGTCTCCAAACTCGCCGAAAATGTGGATTCCAGTTCTTGAATTGCTGACCAACAGCAATCCTTTCCAGTTCCCCGTCCACCCCAAGGCAGTTAATCATGAACTTGAAGGAACTATTTGTTCTGCCAGGGGCAACATTTTTACCCATGGGCTGGAAGTGAAATTCACAGCCATCATCAAAGGCTGAGGCAGAACCAGGTTCTCTTCCACCAACACGGGGTTTATAGTTAGGTGGCACCCAGGTTCTTACAGCCCAGTAAAGGTGATTTTCATCCCAGGCTAAATAATAAGTTGTAGGGCGGGCAATAAGAATTGCACTGGTACAGCCACCCACACCGCTGACAGCCGTGGCTTCTTTCCATTCTTCCGGGTCAATTTTTCCGTCAATAACAGGTGGCCTGGACATTTTCGGTAAGGAAAAGAAGGGAAGTTTGTCTTTGGGTACCGGTGCTGACCAGGCAGCAAAAAGAAGACTGTAGCGTAGCATCAAAAGCACAACCAAAAAATTTTTCATCTTCATTTTTTCTCCCCTCCTTGACAGAATGCAACAATTTTTATACACTGGCTAAGAAAATCTGTCAAAGGAGGAATATGGAAAAGATAAAATCAGAAATAGTTTTAGGTCTGTGTCTTTTACTTGCTGGATGTGCCACTCAGAGTGGTAGTCTCTGGAAAAAGAAGGCAGAACCTCTGGAGAAGAAAAGTTATAAATGTTACTTCACGGAGAAACCACCGGTAATTGATGGTCTCCTGGAAGACGAAGTCTGGAAAAAAGCCGAGCCTGTACCTGTTCGTTACGCCTGGACAAAGTATCGCGGAGATTGCCCGGCAGAGTTGCAACCTGGCTGTCGTACTGTGGCTTATTTTCTTTATGACCGCAACTATTTATATGTCGGTGCCTTTGTTGAAGACAGGGACATCATCGCGGATGTGCAGGCAATGAAAGCCCGACAGGAAGGGAAAGAGCCAGCCATCCTGGAAACAGATGTTTTTGAAATCTTCCTCCAGCCCTGGCCAGGAAAGCCAAACTATTTTGAACTCCATGTGAACCCTCTGAATACCACCTGGGATGCTCGTTACTTTGCCCGTCGCTACGATGTTCTTTCCAGATGTGTGGAATGGGATTCAGGGATGAAGACAGCAGTTAAAGTTTCCGGGACTATAAATAAACTGGACATGGACACAGGTTATACTGTGGAAGTTGCCATTCCTCTTGCTTCTCTTACAGACGAAAAAGACCAGCCGGTGAAAGTCAGTAAAGGGGATAAATGGAAATTTAATATCTCTCTTTATGACTACTCCTATTACAATGACGACGGTGGAAACAACACCGCCTGTTTCTATTACAGCGCAGCAAGACTTTCCTGGCGCGATTTTCACATGAGAGGAGATTACCTTGAACTTATCTTTGAATAAGAAAGTTACTCCGATTGTCATCACCAATGGTCTCTGGCAGTACAAAAAGTTAAAAATTCCTTTAATTTCCGGTGAGTTTCATTACTGGCGGGTACTGAAGGAAAACTGGTCGGTAATCGCTGACCGGATTAAAGAATTAGGACTGGCTGTAGTTTCTACTTACATCCCCTGGAATTATCATGAACTGGAAGCTGGTCGTTACGATTTTACAGGGCAGACCGGTCCCCAGCGGGACCTGGCTGGTTTCCTTGATTTAATGAAGGAGAAAGGGTTGTGGGTGATTGTTCGTCCTGGTCCCTATATCTATGCTGAATGGCCTTATGGTGGGCCTCCGGAAAGAGCGGTGAAATACGACCGGCTTTCTCCGGAATTTTTGAGTATGGCAAAAGACTATATAGAAAATGTCTGTCAGGTTTTACGCCCCAGACAGATAACCGAAGGTGGTAATATCATTCTCTGTCAGGCTGATAATGAGCCGTACCCGCCGGTGGAAAGTTTTGGGGAGGAAATCGGCTGCTTCAAGAATGAGGGTCTGTTTAAAGAGTGGCTGGAAAAAAAGTACCGTGGTGATATCAGGCTACTTAATCGTCTCTGGCAGACAGACTTTAACAGTTTTCAGGATGCCTGTTTTTATTTCCATGAGGCTTATGTGGATACCAGTTTACCATTAGCGGAAAGGCTTTTACCAGAAAGAAGATATCATATCCGTTACGCTGACTGTTTTGAGTTTATCGGCTGGTATGCTGCTAAGATTGTAGAGAAAGTCGCTGGCTGGTTGAAAGAAAATGGTATAAAAGTGCCTATCTCTGCCAATAGCTGGTCACCTCTTTACGCTGATTTTGAAAAATTCTGCCAGGTGGCAGATATTGCTGGCACAGATATCTATCCTGCTGCCTTTATGGAAGGTCCCTATCCCACAGGAGATAACTGGCTATATAACATGGATATTCTGAAGATGTCAGAAGCCAATGTTACCCGGGGTAATGTCTGGTCTGCTGAGTTTCAGTCTGGAATCTATCCCTTGCGTAATGTGGGGTATCTACCAGCGAAACATTTCTGGTTTATTCCGGCTGTTTTGCTGGCTCGGGGGCTGAAGGGATGGAACTGGTATATGCTGGTTAGCCGGGATAACTGGTACCACTCTCCCATAAATGAGTGGGGTAAGACCAACGAATATTTCCCTTACTACCAGAAAGTAGTAGCAGCCTATCACCGAATCCAGCCCTGGGACTGCCAGGTCCTTTATGATGTCTCCCTTCTGGTTTATAAGCCACACCGGGTTATTGCTCCAGGAAATTTTGAAGAAGTTTTTCAAAGTCTGGAAAAGGCGGACTTAACATACTCCTATTTTGACCCCCAGTCCCAGGTTGGAGCTGCCAGTCAGGTGGTCGTCTACAGTGGTAGTGACTGGCTGGACAGAAAAAGTGCTGAAGTTTTAACATCTTTTGTGAGAGAAGGTGGTATCCTCATCACTTTTTCCCGTTTCCCCCATTCTGACGAGGAAGGAGAGTTGTTAAAGTTACTGCCCTTTGTTGAACCAGAGGGTGCCAGACCTACCAATTTACCTGTGGGTATAATTTACGGGAAGAAATCTTTTCTCCTTACCAGAGGGGGACACTGTGACAGCAAGGTAAACTTTGTCTATTTTCGTCAGGTGCCGGGTAAACCGCTTCTGGTCAGACTGAGTGTTACCTCCAGGGAAACACTGGTGGATATTGGTGCTCCTTCTGAGAGAGAGTTTTTCGCAGGTTACAGCCAGAGTTACGGAAAGGGGAAAATTATTCATCTTGGCAGCAACCCCAGCCCGGAAATTTTGAAAATGGTCCTGGAAGAAGAAGGATTATCTCCCTATGTCTGCTGCCACCAGCACAAGGTGAGCACTGCTTTGCACCGGCACCGTAAAGGCCATTACCTTCTTTTTTTGCTTAACCGGAATGATTACGGTTTGACAGTAAAATGCCAGTTCAACCTTGCCCGGCTTGGCTTGAGAGAAACACAACGTTTTGTTGTGGAGTCTTTCCAGGATAGAGAAAAATTAGAAGTTAAAGGTGAAGATCTTGGCTGTCTTTCTCTTCCAGTGAGCGCCCATGACGTTGGTCTCTACTTTATCAAACCGGCTGGTTGAGGACTGAAGAATTTTACCGGAAGACAAAAATATGAGCGGAGAAATAAACACCGTGGTTATTGGCTACGGGTATGCAGGCAGATGCTTTCACAGTTACCTGATTAAACTTACTCCCGGGTTAAGACTTTATGGCATTGTCAGCCGGAATCCAGAAACACAGGAAAAAATTAGACAGGAGCAATCCTGCCGGGTTTATAAAAGTCTGGAAGAAGTTTTGAAAGATGAGTCGGTGGAACTGGTAGTACTGGCTACACCTAACAGTACCCATGCGGAAATGGCAGTAAAAGCCATGCAAGCAGGTAAACATGTGGTGACAGATAAGGTTATGTGTCTGAACTTGAAACAATGCGACTGGATGATAGAAACATCTCACCGGACAAAGCGTCTTTTAAGCGTCTTCCAGAACAGGCGCTGGGATGGTGATTTTCTCACCCTGAAAAAACTGGTGGCTACAGGTAAACTCGGAAAATTGAGGTGGCTGGAGATGTCCTGGCAGGGTTTTGGACCGATGCGGGGATGGAGAGCCAGAGCAGACATGGGTGGTGGTCGTTACTATGACCTGGGAGCCCATCTGGTGGACCAGGCTTTACTATTTTTTTCCTCACCGGTAGAGACTGTTTACGCCAGGCTTCATTATGACTGGGAAAACTCCGATACAGAAAGCAGTGCCTTGCTTGTTATTACTTTTGCTGAAGGAAGTACTGCTGTCTGTGACCTTTCCAGTTTAAACACTATCTCCAAACCCAGGTTCTACGCCTGCGGGACACAGGGTACTTTTATCAAGTACGGTCTGGACCCTCAGGAGAAGGCAATGGTGGCCGGAGATATTGATGCCGCAAGAGAAGACCCCTGTTTTTATGGCAGGTGGAAGAAAAGCACAGGTGAAGAAGAAGTAATACCGACTTTACCCGGCCGCTGGCGTAGCTACTACGAAAACATTGCTGAAGTACTCAGGGGAAAAGCAGAGTTACTGGTAAAACCGGAGCAGGTGCGCCAGGCTATTGCTGTTCTGGAAGCTGGAATTATCTCTGCCCGGAAAAATAAGGTTGTTAAGTTTAAGAAGGAAGGGTATGATGAAACTACCTAGTCTTGTTTTCTGTCTGCTGCTGGGAAACCTTGTTCTGACTGCCGGAGAAGTCAGTAAAATAGCTGTGGTGCCTATGGAAAAACCACCTGTGATTGATGGTGTCATTAATCCAGAGGAATGGCGCCAGGCTGCTAAAATCCTTGGTTTTGTTACCCTGGGAAGAATTCCTTTTCTGGAGCCACGTCAGGGTTACACTCTGATTGGTTTTGACAGGGATTTTCTTTATTTTGCCATGGCCACAGAGATGCCTCCAGATAACCAGCTGGTAACAAATGTGAAACGACATGACGAAAATACCTGTTACGATGACAGTGTGGAAATCTGGATTGACCCTAATCGCCGGAACAAGATAAAAGGGCAGGGAGATTTGCGGTACTACCAGTTGATTATCAACCAGCTGGGTACACTTCTGGATGTTGTTTTTGACCCGAAAAAAGGAGTCCCTAATACCGGCTGGGATTTGAAAGGTCACCGTTTTGCCTCCCGGATTAACGAGAAAGAAAATCTCTGGGAGATGGAACTGGCTGTTTCCTGGAAATCACTGGGTCTGGATTCTGCCCCGGTTCTACCAGAAGAAATTGGTCTGATGATTGCCAGAAACTGGAAAAGACCATGGTCGCAGATGCCGATACTGCCGGTAACAGGTTTCAGCGACTGGTCGGGTTATCCTGTCTTTGTTCTCCAGCCTGAAGGAATTTTTGTCCAGGAAAAGAAGCTTGGTCCGGTTTTTGAAGGTGTTTTTGACTACCAGATTTCTCTTGCCAGTACTCTCTCTAAACAGGCAGAAGCAGACATAGTTGTACGGGTGGAATCCAGTACCATGCCTACCCTGGAAAAGAAAGAAAAGTTGACCGTGCCTGCAGGAAAAACTCTCACCTGGCAGTTTTCTACACCACAGGGAAGGTTTCAAAAAGAGGGAGAGCACACCTTCAGTGTTAAAGTAGAAAGTAACCAGCAGACAATTTTTTCTCACAGCTTTGTTATCAAACCAGTGCGCAGGAAAATCTGGGACATAGCCACCTCCTCTTCTGAAAGCCATAATTTTTTCCTTGCCTATTACCCTTTTTATAATCAGCTGGCAGTAAATATTGATTTAAGCCAGGTCCAGGGAAAAGAGAAGGTTTCTACTGCTCAGATAAAATTGTTTGATTCTTCCGGCAAGGAACTGCAGTCTGCAGAGATGAAAATAAAGGCAGGACAGGGAGAATTACTGCTGCAAGTTCCTGATTTACCTGACGGTACCTATACCGTGAAAGCCCTGGTCCCGGAACTGGAGCAAGGTAAAAGTTTCTCCAGGACTTTTGTGCGCCGGCATTTCCCCTGGGAAAATAATTGTCTGGGATTAAGCAACAAGGTCTATCCACCCTTTCAACCTGTGAAGGTCAACGGGGCAACTGTAGATGTGGTTTTGCGCCGATATACCATGAACGAATTTGGTCTCTGGGATAGTGTCATAAGTTGCGGCCAGGAAATTTTAGGTAAGCCGATGACAGTGGAAGGATTAACTGACAGCGGGAAACTGAACTGGAAAAAGACAGAACCGAAAATAACCTGCCAGCCTGCAAAAGCAGAGTTTACGGGCATGGTGGAATCTGACCCCTTGATTATTAAAACTTTTTCTGTGATTGAGGTGGATGGTTGCATGAGAGTAGAGATGACTCTTTCTCCAGGGAAAAAACCAGCAGAAATCAAGTGGCTGGCTGTTTCTATACCTCTGCGGGACGAAGTGGTAAGTCTGTGGCATATCATGCAGTCAGGAAGCATCAGGCACAACCCCACCGGTGCTATTGCTGGTGGAGAAGGGATTATCTGGGAAAGCAACCAGATCGGTAATGGTCCCATGTTAGGCACCTTTTTACCTTACATCTGGTTAGGTGGTCCGGAGAAAGGACTGGCGTGGTTTGCCAATAATGACCGTGGCTGGGTAACTGATGACGAGAAATCCGTTCAGGTTCTTATCAGGAAAGGGGGAATCCTGACTTTAAAAATCTACCTGATTAATAAACCGGTAACAATTACCGCAGAGAGAAAAATTGTTTTCGGGCTCCAGGCTTCTCCGACCAAACCTATGCCGGAAAACTGGCGTTTGGCACAGGATATTCCGCAGCATGGTGGTTCCAACGGTTACTGGGGCATTATCCCTCATTTTGCAGGCAAATATCCTGCGGACAGGGATTACTCCTTTGCTGATGAACTCCTGATTGCCAGGAAGACAGGGAAGGTCAATACTGCATTTTTGAAGGAATGGGTGGAGAAGAAGATTAAAAGAATCATCACGGATAACCCCGAACAGGTAGAAGATAGAACCAGACATGTTTATGCTGGTATGAACAGCATCTCCGGAAGGGGAAAGAAACCCCAGTTGATTTATTTTGAAGAACATGCCCAGGATGTTACTACTCCGGAATGGGAAGTATTTCAGGATGAATGGGGGCTGAGGCAGTATACTGACCGCACCTGGCCCCAGCAGCAGCCAGGAGTAGGCGCACAGATTAACTGTTGCCGGAGTTACCAGGATTTTGCTCTCTGGCATGCCAGAGAATGGATGATGCGCGGTCTGGGTATGTACTGTGATAATACCT
>Ga0272448_1006010_pt1 | contig 13216 bp, 18 predicted proteins | sample YNPCB0191_FD_202220 | JGI IMG/M metagenome (GOLD analysis project Ga0272448, IMG submission 202220) | Hot spring sediment microbial communities from Yellowstone National Park, WY, United States - YNP-CB-019-1 | ecosystem: Environmental > Aquatic > Thermal springs > Hot (42-90C) > Sediment...
ATCTGCCGCAATATACGCAGTGTTTTGTCCGACCGAGCCGTGCCTCGTCCTCACGCGTTAGCCTTTGCCATTGCTGGGGGAGCCTGACGAACGATTCCAGCTCAGACTCATCAAGGCCGCGGACATACTTGCCGTATAGGAAATAGATGAGCTCCCTGATGTTACGGGGCATCAATCGGGTTTCAAAAGGAAGAGGATCTGGCCGTATTCAACGGGCTGAGCGTTCTCCACAAGGATCTTCACCACCTCGCCATCCACATCCGACTCTATTTCGTTCATAACCTTCATTGCTTCAACTATGCAGAGGGTCTGGCCCTTGCGGACCTTTTTCCCAACATCGGTAAAGGGCTCAGCGCCGGGCGCGGGCGCCCTGTAGAAGGTTCCGACGATTGGGGAGCGGATCGCGTGGAGTCCCAAAGGAACCTCCTCAACGGGCTCTGATACGGGTTTTTCAACGGGCTCAACCTTGGGTCCGGCCGCGGGTGTAAGCGCAGGTGCGGCTGTCGGGGGGGCGATGAACTGAGTTGTGGCCTGCGGTTTTGCTTTGGATAGATAAACCCTGAAATCCTTAGTCTCTATCTCCATTTCGGTGAGGCCGGAGGCCTCCAAAAGGCTCATCAACTCCTTGATCAGATCGGTTCCGAGTTTCAATTCAAACCCTCTCTATGTAACGGTCATCCCTGGTGTCCACGCGGATCGTGTCCCCCACCTCTATGAAAAGGGGCACCTGGATGACTAGCCCTGTTTCAAGTTTGGCCGGCTTTGAGCCGCCGGATGCCGTGTCCCCCCTGACCCCAGGAGTCGTCTCAATGACCTTGAGCTCAACGAAGTTTGGCGGTTCTACAGTTGCCGGCGAGCCATCTATATAGAGTAAGGTCACTTCGCTTCCCTCTTTTATGTAGGGAAGGACAGAACCAAGCGCCTCGCGGGGGAATGTTATTTCCTCGTATGTCTCGTTGTTAAAGAAGACCAGGTCCTCGCCGGCCGCATATGAGTAGACCCCGGGGAAACGCTCCACCCTAAGCTCCTCAAACTCATCAGACTCCCGGACCGTTGCTTCCCTCACTCCGCCGGTCAGGATGTTGCGGAGTTTAACGGTCATGGTGGCTCCACCCCTGCCCTTGTGCGTGTGCTTGAAAGAGACTACTATCCAAGTCTCTCCCTGCCACCTCAGGGCCATGCCAGTTCTTATCTCAGGCATAGAGAGATTTTAATACAGGGCCTTGGCCTCTTGCAACTTCATTTCCGGGGGCTTATGAACTTATCGGCACCTATTGGCAGACCGCTCCCCAAAGACAAAACCTTGGTAAGCCCATGAGTCCGGCGGCCTATCTCATGGTGGCAGAGCGATAAGGATTCCTACTTTATCCCTGGTCCCAGGGTATATCCGAACCAGGTTCCTACTCCCCCGTAGTCGGAAGCGTCGGCGTCCTCCGCGGCCCAGAGCATGCCGTTGGCCCAGGAAAGGCTCATGCCGTGGAAGGTTCTCTTGAACTTGAAGCTCGTCAGCTCCTTTCCGTTCTTGTCCAGGACATGGACATTGCCATCCTCGTCCCAGGTGAACAGAAAATCCTTACTAGCGGCTATCGTGACGCTGTAGGGGAATTCTCCGCAGGGAAGCCCCTCTATGGTCTGTATATCCTTCATTGATGGGAACTCCATCACATAAAGGGTTCCCTCCACAAGCTCGTATATCCTCTTGCCGGAGGGATCAAGCGCTGGCGAGCTCTGGTTATCGTGGAACACGCCCTCGGCCACCGTTTTCACCTCCTTGCGCTTGGGGTCGTAGAGCAGAAGGTCCCTCATGTAGGTCTTTATGTATATCTTGCCGTCGGATGGGTTGTAGAAGATGGCACGGCCGTCTACCTTCACATCGGCCGAGGCAATCAGCTTGCCGCCCGCGTCATACTGGTTTACCTTACCGTAGTCCTCGTTTCCGCCGTTGACCGTATAGTAATACTTGCCGTCAAAGGTTATCCCGACATTGTGGTAAAAGACCTTATCCTGTATCTTCATGAACAGCTCGGGCTTGACCCCTGTCTCCGGGATGGAGACAACCCTGGGGGCGCACGCCGTTGCCGCCATCAGTAAGGCTATTGGGAGAACGATCCTTTTCATAGGCCGGCAAAGCTTATACTCCTCGCTCAGCATATTGCAATTTGATCCTGAGCTACATTGTCCAGCATAATAAAGCCCTTGAAGAAGATCGGCGTGATGACCTCAGGGGGCGATTGCCCGGGCCTGAACGCGGCACTGCGCGCCATAGTTCGCAGGGCCAAGAAGGACTACGGACTTTCGGTAATAGGTTTCATGAGGGCATGGGAAGGGCTTCTTGAGGGAGAATTCTTTGAGATGGACTTCCGGCATGTCTCAGGCATACTGCCCCTTGGCGGCACTATACTCCACACCACCCGGAAGAACCTCCTTGAGAGGCCCGGCAACATGGAGAATGTGCTGGCACGGCTTGATGAGATAGCTCTTGATGGCCTTATAATTATTGGCGGGGACGGCACACTGCACTGGGCCTGGCAGGTCCACAGGCGTTGGCCAAAGGTGGTTTTTATACCCAAGACCATAGACAACGATGTCTGGGGAACCCGCTATTCTATAGGCTTTGACACAGCGGTTTCAGTAGCAGTTGAGGCCCTTGACCGGCTCCACACTACCGCCGAATCCCACGACCGGGTCTTTGTCGTTGAGGTGATGGGGAGGGCAACGGGCTGGATCGCCATACACGCTGGCATAGCCGGAGGCGCTGATGTGATTGTGATTCCGGAGCATCCGCTCAGGGAGGACGAGGTTCTGAGGATTGTTGATGAGAGGCGATCGAGGGGGAAATCATTCTCAATAATCATAGTCGCTGAGGGGGTCCACTATGTTGCCATGAGGGAGAAAGACAACGCCGCATCCTACCTGGCGAGGAAGGTTGAGTCTGAGCTCGGCATCTCGTCTAGAACCGTGAAGCTGGACTATGTCCTCAGGGGAGGAACCCCCACATCATACGATCGCCTCCTAGCCACCAGGATGGGGTTTACGGCCGTTGATTTCCTGGTCCAGGGCAAATTCGGGAAGATGACAGCGCTCAGGGGAACCCAGATAGCCTCCGTTCCCATCCAGCGTGTTGTGGGCAGGATAAACAGGGTTGATGAAACCCTATGGGCAATGGCCCGGACATTTTTCGGCTGAGATTGCGCAATTCCCCAATGACCCATTTATAGTTGAAAGGCTTCAGAGGCTCCTTGGTGAGCTGGAGAAGAGGTCTGTGAGGATATCCCCTTTCGGCGAGGTGGGACAGTGCTTTGAGGTTTTTTCAACTGCCCCACCTCGGATTCTCCCATACTCCAGGTTTATACTTATTGGGATGGTCTCAGGTGATCTGAATTATGAAACTTTACGCCAATTTACGGGTTCAAAGGCGCAAGATATCCTTGCGCCGGGCCGGAGCCATACCTCAGAATCTCAGACATGCTGAGGACAAGGGGTTGGAAAGCCTTCTGGCTCGCGTTTCTCTTTGGCACGGTTGTTGGAACAGCTGTAAACGAGCTCGTCCGGCATTTCGTTCCCCAAAGCCCCGTGAAGGATTTCCTCGTTAGATACCTGGCGATTGGTTTCTCCCCCACAGAGATAAACCTGATACTTTTGAGGTTCACCGTAGGGATATACATAGAATTCAGCCTCATAACCGTCCTCACCATAATCCTTTTTCTCTGGCTCATCTACAGGATACTCTGATGACCGGAAACCCCTTTCAGATGACCGTGGACAGGGGCAAAACCCACGCTACCAGATAATCCCATGCGCTCCCTTCTCCGCTTCGTCAAACTGGAACACACGCTTTTCTCCCTACCCTACCTTTTCGCTGGAGCCTTCCTGGCAAAGCGCGGCCTTACCAATGCCAGGGAAACAGCCCTCATCCTTCTCGCCGGAATAAGCGCCAGAACCGTTGGAATGGCTCTCAACAGGATAATTGATAGGCGAACCGACGCGCTTAACCCCAGGACAAGGGACAGGGAACTGCCGGCAGGAAGGCTCCCTCTCTGGGCCGCGTGGGTTTTGGTCGGGGTTTCATCGGGGCTGTTCGCTCTCTCAGCCTGGCTCCTTAACCCCCTTTGCTTCCTCCTGTCGCCCGTGCCAATCATAGCCTTTTGGATTTACCCCTATACGAAGCGCTTCACATCCCTCACCCACTTCGTCCTCGGCGCGGCCTGGTCAATTGCGCCAGCCGGCGGATGGCTCGCTGTCCGCGGAAGCTTTGAAGGGTTCTTGCCGGCCGCGATCCTCTCGGCCTCGGTCCTCTTTTGGCTTGCCGGTTTTGACATCATATACGCTTTGCTTGACCTGGAATTTGACAGGGCCCACGGCATAAAGTCCTTGCCCTCCGCACTGGGGCCCGAGGGGGCGCTTCTGGTCTCCAGTGCCTGCCACGCCATCACATTCGGGCTTTGGATATACCTGGGGTTCCTGACGAGGCTGAGGCCAGCCTATTTCGCGGGGCTTGTTTTCGTGGGGATCCTCTTTATCCTTGAGCATATATACGCTCGCCGCAAGCCCGAATTCGCCTTCTTCAAGGCAAACGCCTTAATAGGGTTCGTTTTCCTGATGGGGATATTTGCCGGCCTGGTCAGCCGGGGAGGTTCTCCCTGACCCAGGCCTCGGCCCAGGCCCTTATCTCGTCCCTGACCCTTCTGAAAACCGCAAGCTTCTCGCTCTCAGAGCCATCCGCTTTTGCCGGATCCTCAAACGGCACATGGAATCTCCTTGAGATTCCGGGGAATACCGGGCAGTTCTCCGCGGCCCTATCGCACACGGTTATTACATAAGCGAAACGCTGACCCAGGAAGCTGGCGACGCTCTTTGAGCTTTGGCCCGATATGTCAATACCTATCTCTGACATCACCTTTATCGTGAGGGGATGGATTGGGCGAGGCTCTGTCCCCGCGGAAAATACCTCTGCCCTGTCGCGCAGAAGCTCCCTCAGGAATGCCTCGGCCATCTGGCTTCTTGCAGAATTTCCAGTGCACAGAACGAGTATTCTAGGCTTCACGCTGAGAGCATAAAGCAAACAGGGTTAAGAAATGGTTAAACAAAAACCGAGGCGAGCGACACGCTCTGCCTACTTTATCTTTCCCTCGTAAAAGAAGGCCTCTGCCTCAAGGGCAAGGTGGGAGAGGATCTGGGCTTTGCCGATTCGGCTTCCGGAGGCCATGTCCCAAAAGGAACCCCTATCAAGGATGTAGCCCGCTTTGCCCGCGAAAAGCACACCGAACGCATCCTGGCTTGACAGCAGTTTGGCTAAGGTAGAAGCGTTTCCAGAAAGCGAAGGTCTTTCGCTCCAAAGGGGTAGGAAAGAGAGATAACCAGCTTGGGGTTCGGGCGGAAGGCATATCCTCACGCGCATTGGAAAAAGAAGGTTGGCGTCGCGCATCGCTTTCGCGGCCTGTTCGTTGTAAAAGACGGACTCTGGGGATCTGAAGACAGCTCCGGCAATCCTGCCATTGTATGAAGCTATAAACCCTCCTATTCCACCTTCCGCGCTCAGCTCGGCTATCAAAGCGCCGTCAGAATCCGCCAGGGTCTCGTAGACATAATCAAGGCCCATCCATTCCTCGGAGGGGTGCTCCTCGCGAGTGATCCTGTAGAACCCGATGAGGAGCTTGGCGTATCCAGGAGGAACGGCGGGAGCATTGGGTAGGGTTTTGGGAACCGAGAACTCTGGACTTGCAACCTTGGGCACTTCTCCGGGGAGGGGCCTGACAACATACCTGACCTTTTTCCAACTGAGTATCCTCTTGAGCTCCTGAGACCCTTCCCCCCAGGTGCTTTTGACGGAAACTATCTTGCCGCTCTCGTCAACATCCACAATAACTACGCCCCAGTCGGGGCCGAAGAAGATCGTGCGCTTTCCTGGCTGAAGATTTATAGCCATTTTACAACTGTATCCTTGTGCGGCGGCTTTGGCACCTCCTTCGGATATCCGAATGTGAGTATCATGGCCACGGTGTAAGCATCCCGCAGAAATCCAAGGAGGTCCAGGAGAGCGGCCTCCGCCTCATCGGATACTAGTGTAAGTATACCTCCGCCAACGCCCCAGGCCAAGGCAACCAGGAGCATGTTCTCGGCCGCGAACCCGCAGGAGGCGAGGGTGTGCGCGAGCTCGCGCTGATAAAGCTGAGCAGGGAGTGTGCTTGGGGGCCTCTCAGCCACCATCACGGCGAATACGGGTATCTCCTCCAGGCTTTCCATGAAGCTCTTTACGAAACCCTGGTATCTGTCAAGGTCAAGGTATCCGCTCTCGTAAAGCGCCTTTATGTCAGAGAGATAGGAGTAAGAGAACCTCAACCTCTTCAGGAACTCAGCACGGACAGGGCTTTCGTGATCTATCACCCTCATCTCCCACTTTACTTGATTGTTCTTTGTCGGCGCAGCCAGCCCAGCATTGATGATCCTCTCCGCAACATCCCTAGGCACGGGATCCGGAAGGTAGGATCGGATGGTCCTTCTGACCCTCACGAACTTTTCCAAAGCCTCAGCGATCCTAATCCTCTCAGGGTCAATTACCTTTCCATACATCCATGTATCCTACTTTATCTCAAACTGGGTTATCCAGAGCTGGGACTCGTAATCCGCCTCCAGGATGTTGAGGACTTGCCACGGATAAGCGTCAACCGCAAAGTAGTATATCCCTGAACCGACAACCGGAAGCGAACCCTCGTAAACTCCGGGCTGGACCTGGGTCATCAGCCTAGCGACGACCGTGTCTCCCTCAACCGGGAAGCCGTAGACCGCGAGAACGGGGTTCGGATCGTCCGTGTAGGCTATGGCCTTGAGGCTATCGCCCTTGGCAACCCATCTCCCCACCGGCATTAGGGTATCGGGCGAGTAAAGCATAATGGAATCCGGGTTCCCGCCTATTATCATGAGGCTGTCCAGCTTCACGCTCGGTTCGTTTGAGGAGCGGAAGTTTATGTTCGTGACATCGGTCATTACCCAGCCTCTGTCTTGCTCCTCGTCCCCTATCCTCTTGAATATCGCGGCCAGGTAGCAGGAGTCCCTGTAGGGCTTTATGTGATCCCTTATGCCGCCGGAGTCAGGATTGTAGGCGATTATGTGGAAGTTGCCCCAGATGTTCACCGAAAGATCAACATAGGCCGAATCTCCCACTATGTAGATGTTTATCACGGGGTTGTCGCGCCCGGTCTCCTGCCTATACCAGCCATATGGTGTTATGGTGTCCTCCATGGGGAAGAATCCGTGGGACTCAATCCCGCCCTTCTGCGATGTGTTGGTCCAGCCAGATGTGGTGATGAGGCGACGGAGTATCTCCTCATCGCTCTCCTCGGTCTTGACGCCACAGCCCGCGAGCACGAGGCCCGCGATGGGAAGGAAGAGAATCTTCTTCATGTTCTTATCCCCAATAAATGAAAATCCCGCAGCTCGGGCACTTCTCAACCTGGTGGTTTTTCTCCGGCCGCGTTACCATGGCTATTGGCAGTTCCGAGAAGCAGTTCATACATGTCCCGCCTATCACTGGCGCTATTCCCCTTTTGTAGCGCTTCCTAAGCCTCTCGTATTGCCGAAGAACCTCCGGGGGGAGCCGGCCCGCCACCTCGTCCCTCCTTTTTTTGAGTTCCTCAAGGTGTTTTTCAACCGTTTCAAGCCCAACCTGCTCCCGGTAGCCAGGGCTGGTTACATCCTCTATCAGGGTATCCACATCGTGAAGCAGGATAAGGCATTCCAGAATGGAATCCATATCAGAAAATCCCTACTTTTCCTGGTAAAGGGAGACGAGGTAGTTCTTGAATTCCTCCGGGTCATCTATCTTCATGTATTCCTGGGACTTGGTCAGCTTCCTGGCTATCTGGGCTATCTTGCCGAGCATGACCAGATAGGTTGTGCCGATGTCCTGAGGAGGCGCGCACAGGAGGAAAAAGAGGTGCACGGGCTTGTCGTCCAAGGCATCAAAGTTCACGCCCTTCTTGGAACGGCCAACCACGAGGTAGACCTTGTCCAGAACTATGCTCCTCGTGTGCGGTATGGCTATTCCCTTGCCAATTCCCGTTGAGCCTATGGACTCGCGCTTCTTCAGGGCGTCCAGGACAACTGCCTCCTTGTCCTCAGGCAGGTTGGCTTTCTCAAGGAGCTCCTTGAGGGCCTCGTCCTTGTTCGTAGCCTTCATGTCAAGGATAATCTTATCAACGGAGAGTAGTTTGTCCAGCATCTATCCTCCTAGACTGGCAAATTTTAATGCAAGGCCCGGGCCGGATCAACTACAAGGGGTCAACCGGGGGCCGCACCCTCGGTGTCCAGAACCACGAGAAATCGTCCGGCGCTGGCTATACGCATAGGGTCCAACTGGAAACCGGAAACCGGCGGCCAATATAATTTGGCTATGAGAAGATATTTGGTTGCTCTTCTGCTTTTGTCTGCGTGCGTTCCTCTGCACAGGCGGACAGGTGCGGTTGACATTGACTTCGTTATAGCAAACAAGCTTCACCAGGAGGGTAAGGTCGCTGAGGCTCTGCCATACTACACGAGCGCGGTAGCAAAGGAGCCCAGGAATCCCGTTTACCTCTACTATTACGGGGTTGCCCTTGTTGAAACCGGGGACACGGCTAGGGCCGAAGAGGCTTTTGGGATAATACTTCGCTCCAATCCTGGCGACGCGCTGGCCGCTGATGCTCTGGGAACGATATATATGGCCAGGGGCAAACCGCACGAAGCCATCGGGCTTTACAACGCCCTTGAGAAGGCTAACCCAGCCTACAGGTCCCTTGCCAGGGTTAGGAAGGCGAAGGCCTACCTTATGCTCTCGGAGACAGACAGCGTTTTCGCGGAGGCCTCAGGAGCGCTACGGGATTCTCCGTTCAGCCCTGAGGCCTGGTATCTTCTGGCCTGCTATTACGCTAGAGCGGGCGACAGGGACAACGCGCTCCGGGCGCTTGAGAACGCGATTGACCTGGATAGCTCCCTAAGGAAGAAAGCCCGGTCTGACGAGGCGTTTTCCTCAATAGCTGAGGACCCGGTTTTCAAGTGGATGACAAGAGGAGACTGATTTAGCTTCTGCGCATTTCCCTCAGGCTCTTTCTGAGCTCAAGCACGGGCGCGGAGTCGTTGCCAAGCCTTATCGCTTCCTCCACCTGCATGAGGGCATCGGAAATCCTCCCCATGTCCTTGAGGACCATGGCGAGCGAGAATCGCGTCCAAGAGTGATCCCTTCTCATTTGGGCGGCCTCACCCAGCGCCTCCGCGGCCTCAGATAATTTGCCCATAAGGTGAAAAAGGGAACCCAGATCAAGCAGGATATCGGGGTTATCGGGAGCCAACCTCGCGGCCTCCCGGAGCTCGCTCTCAGCCTCCGGGTATTTCTCAAGGATCATGAGGACCTCGCCAAGCGCGTGCCGCGCCCGCGCGGAATCCGGCCTCATTCGGACCGCGGCCCTGAACTCGGCCTCCGCGTCCTCGTATCTTCCAAGGGAATAAAGGGTCTCGCCTAGGGCCATCCGGGCCTCGGCCAGGGTCGGATCTCTCTCCAGTGCCCTTCTGAAAAAGGTTTCCGCGCCCTCGTATTCTCCCCTCTGGTATAGGGAAACCCCTTCTCTGAAGAGGCTGAGAGCGTCATCAGGCACAAGCAAATTATATTGGGTTATTGAGGGTAGAGGCAAACCCCCCTCAGGATTTTTCACCCTCTTTGGCCTTCTTCTTGCTGAGGTAATCCTCAATCGCGGCCTTTATCCCCTCCTCGGCCAGGAGCGAGCAGTGCAGTTTTATGGGAGGAAGGCCGCCAAGGGCCTCAGCGACGACCTTGTTGGTTATCTCAAGGGCTTCCTCTACGGTTTTGCCTTTGATGAGCTCGGTAGCCATTGAAGAGGTTGCTATGGCGGCCGCACAGCCGAAGGTCTCAAAGGAAACATCAACTATGCGGTTGTCCTTAACCTTTATGTATATCCACATCACATCGCCGCAGACGGGGTTCCCGACCTTTCCTATGCCGTCCGCGTCCTCCATTCGCCCCATGTTCCTGGGGTTCCTGAAGTGATCCATAACCTTTTCCGAATACATGGCTACTCCTCCGGGTTATATCCCACAGCCCTTATCGCTGAGAGAACCTCCTCCTTGATAGGATTACCCTCCACGATCACCTCCTTAGATTCCGGATCAACCCTCACGCCTTCTACCCCCTGAACGCGCCTTACCGCTTCCTCCACCCTCTTGAAACAGGCGCGGCATGACATATCAGGAACACGAATCCGCATCATTTCATAGCCCCTATCTCAAACATCCTCTCAACGGCCCTCCTCGCCTTCTCGGCGATCTCAGGGTCTATATGGACCTCATACTGCATGTTAAGGAGAGAATTATAAACCTCCTCCAGGGTTATTTTCTTCATGTTGTAGCATACCCTCGCTGGACCAAGGGTGTAAAAACGCTTCTCGGGGAACATCCTGGAGAGGCGCTCCACCATCCCAACTTCTGTCCCTATTATGAGCTCCTCAGCCTCAAGGCTTCTCGCCAGATCAACCATCTCCCCTGTTGAGGCGACGAAGTCGGCGAGCGCGCAAACCTCGGGCGGGCACTCAGGGTGAACCACGACCACAGCCTTCGGGTGAGCGGCTCGGGACTCCATAACATCCTGGGCGGTCATATCGGCGTGGACATAGCAGAAACCCTTGCCGGGGATTATCCTTTTACCAGGAAGCCTGCTTGCCACATAAAGCGCGAGGTTCTCGTCTGGCGGAAGGGCTATCTCGCCCTCGGGAAGGGCCGCGGCCACCTTAACCGCGTTCCTTGAGGTGCATATCACATCCGAGACAGCCTTCACATCCGCGTTTGTGTTCACATAGGAAAGCACAGCGGCCTCTGGGTGCTCCGCCCTCTCGGCCAGGACATCCTCAACCGAGACCATGTCAGCCATAGGGCACCTCGCGTGCGGAACTGGGTGGAGAACGATCTTGTCAGGAGCAAGCAGTTTCGCTATCTCGGCCATGAAGCTGACCCCGCAGAAGACTATTACGGGTTTGTCGGAGTCCCTGGCCTGGACCGAAAGCCCGAGCGAATCCCCTATGTAATCAGCGAGCTCCTGGACCTCAGGCCTCTGGTAATTGTGAGCGAGGATAAGCGCGTCCCGCTCTGCCTTTAGCCTCTTTATCTCGGCTATTAGCTCTTCATTAGTCATCGCGCCTCCGATAGGGCATCGTAGAAGGCCCTCCAGAAGGGGTCAACGGTGGGATGGGGCTGATGCCTCTCTCTCCCGCGCTCCCGGATCACAAGGCCGGGCTCAGGTCTCACCTCACCCACATCTGCCGCAGGAATGCCCGATGCCCTCAGCTTTTCAACCACCTCCCCGGCCTTGTGCGGCCTCGCGGTTATTATGAGAGTTCCTTCGGATATGGAGGAGTAGGGGTCTATGCCGTAGAAGGAGCATATCTTGATTGCCCTTTCGTCAAGGGGTATCCTCTCAAGCTCAACGAGCGCGCCAAGTCCTGCCGCTCCGGTCATCTCGTAAAGCCCTCCCCAGACCCCGCACTCAGTAGCATCGTGCATCGTGGAAACCCCGTTGTCCCTGACGCCAACGGAAACGGCAACCCTAGCGTCCTCAACGATGCTCATCATGTAGAAAAGCCCCTGGGCTGAGCGCGCGAAATCCGGGCCGAACTCCCTCTCGAGCGCCTGCGGGAACATTGCGGCGAATATGCCCGCGGCCTCAATCGCGGGTCCTTTGGTTACAATTATCCTGTCGCCAGGCCGCATGAACTTAGGGGATACCCAAGAGTCCTTGGGGCCGACGGCCGTGAGAGCCGCGCCCCCAGCCATCGGCCAATGACAGCCCTCGTATCTGGCCGTGTGGCCAGTGATGACCGCTATGCCTATCCTTTTAGCTTCCTCGTGCACGGTATTCCAGATGATGCCGAGGGCCTCCTCGGTCGTTTCCATAGGGAGGTTCAGGTCTATGGCCAGGTATGCTGGCGATAGGCCTGAGCAGGCCGCGTCCGATGCGAGGATGTGCAGGGCGAACCAAGCGGCTTTCTCCCATCCGTATTCCGGAACTATGAAGACAGGGTCCGCCGTTGTGGCGAGGGCAAAATCGCCGAGCTCAATTATTCCCACATCAACCCCGTGCTGTGGGCCCTGGACAACCTCTGGCCTCGTGGCCCCCAAACGGGGGAATATGACCTCCGCGAAGAAGGAGGCGTCTATCTTGCCGATAGGGGGGAGTTTCGCCATATCAACCCTTGCCGAATGGGCTCAGCTTCCTCAGCCTCTCCACTATTCCGGGCAGGACCTCAAGCACGCGGTTTATGTCCTCCTCGGTGTTCTCGTGCGAGAGGCTGAACCTCAGGCTTCCGTGGGCTGTGGCGTGATCCAAGCCCATTGCCAGGAGGACATGGGATGGGTTGAGGTCTCCGGATGTGCAGGCAGAGCCTGAGGAAGCGCATATCCCGTGTGCGTCAAGGTCAAGTAGCATGGACTCGCCCTCAACATACTTGATGGAGACATTTAAGGTGTTCGGGACGCGCGGCGCGCCCGCGCCGTTCACAACAACATCCGGTATCCGCTCAAGTATGCCCCTTTCAAGCGCGTCCCGCAATGCCGCTATCCTGGCCGCGTGCTCATCAAGTTTGGCTACTGCTATCTCAAGCGCCTTAACCATGCCCGCTATGCCAGCGAGGTTCTCTGTTCCCGAGCGGAGCTTGCGCTCGTGGCCGCCGCCCTGGATGAGGGGGGTAAGCTTAATGCCCTTTTTCTTGTAAAGAAACCCCACGCCCCTCGGGCCGTGGAACTTGTGGGCTGACCCGGAGAGCATATCAACGCCCCAAGACTTTATGTCCAGGGGTATTTTGCCTATGGCCTGAACCGCGTCAGTGTGCACCGGAACCCCCCTCTCGTGAGCTATCCTGACGATGTCCTCTATGGGCTGGATGACCCCGGTCTCGTTGTTCGCGGCCATGACCGAAACCAGGATGGTGTCAGGGCGAATGGCCTCCGCGAGCTCCTCAAGGATCACGATGCCCTTGCTGTCAACGGGCAGGTATGTGACCTCAAAGCCCATCGCTTTCTCAAGCCACTTGCACGGGCCTAGCACAGCCTTGTGCTCTATCTCCGAGGTTATGATGTGCTTGCCCTTTTCCATGTTGGCGAAGGCGTAGCCCTTTATGGCCATGTTGTCCGACTCTGTGCCGCAGGATGTGAAGAATATCTCCTCCGGGTCGCAGGAGAG
>Ga0272448_1006011_pt1 | contig 13215 bp, 10 predicted proteins | sample YNPCB0191_FD_202220 | JGI IMG/M metagenome (GOLD analysis project Ga0272448, IMG submission 202220) | Hot spring sediment microbial communities from Yellowstone National Park, WY, United States - YNP-CB-019-1 | ecosystem: Environmental > Aquatic > Thermal springs > Hot (42-90C) > Sediment...
CCGTCCGGTCTCCCGGTGTATCCTCTTGATACTATCACCCATTCGGAATCGAAGGATGATGTCGCGTAAGTCGATCATTCCTCCTTGGCATGCTGGACCTCCCTTGTGGAATTGGTTTGGTTTCAGTGTCGCACAAGGGGGGTCGTTTTGTATGCCGGGAGGGGGGTCACTTCCGCTGCCGAGGGGGGGTCAGTATCCGTGACGGACTACACCCATGGAGTTTTCCTCGTTTAACTAGCTGATTCTGGGCAGCGTTCCAAAGAGGATCGTGGGTCTGGGCGCGGTCCAACTGATCGTAAGTGTAGAGATAGGCACGTTCATCCTTTTCGTGCTTCCTTAAGCTCTCCTGGGCCCAGCGGGGAAACCCCTCGAAGGAATCGTAGTGAGGATTGTAGTGACAAAAATTGTCCGAAAGTTCCCGGCGCACGATAAGCTGTTCCAAGAAGGCCTCACGGGCTTCCCGGGGAGCGTCGCTTTGCTCCACCACCACCGCTACCTCCCGGGCGGAAATCTGGCCGAAGTGGAGGTGGGGGCCGAGGCTTAGGGCAAACTCGAGTGCCCGGTTGTCGACAAACCGCTCTTCCCGGCTCATCCAGTACACCAAGGGACCTTTCCCTCTAGGTTCCTGCGGGGTAGAAGAAGATCCGGTGCGGTAAGAATCGAGTCGACGGATAGCAAAGAATACGAAAGGAGGGCGGCCGATGCATCTAAAACACTAAAGTGAGACGCATGGATTTTTCATAATTAAATAAGTTTTACATAATCGAACACTTTCTGCTATGTGCGATAAAGAAATATTATCTCTGTTGCAAACATACGGTATTCGCATGATAATAAATGCATGAAGGTTGTTGAAGCCAAAAAGCTCGTTTTGGAATTGATACGACAGGATTTAATAAATCAGAACCTTTCGCTTCGTATCGATGAAAGATCCCCAGATAGTGATCCTGGTAAATTTATAATTGAGGGGAAGGTCGCCCGAACAGTACACCCTTTCGATGGGTGGTTTGTCCAAATAAACTTGGATTGGTTCAAAGGAAGTTATGATCCTCCTTGCATAAATCGAGGTGAGTTCTATTATTATGTGTTCGCGATCCCCAAAGGCCATGCCCATCGAAGGGATCATTATTTGATCTGCGATTATCTTCAGGTTCGTGACTGGGTTCTCGAATTTGCGGATCCATTGGGGAAAGACCATAAGAGCCATAAGGATTGGAGAGCCAGTATCACCATCGACCGTGGCATTTTCAAGGAGCGACAGGCTTACTTTCGATGGGGTGACGAGCCTGCAGGGATTTGGAAATATCCTTCCCGGATTGTGCGGATCGACAATATCGACTCGGTTGTCAAATACCGTCAACTGGAAACGTTAGGTCTGCATGTGGGGACCGCGGGCCCCACGGGAGAATCTGAAGCTCACAAGCGTTTAAAATTGTATATCGCTCAACATCCGACGTTATTGGCTTTAAGTGAAGTAGCAAAAGCGGAACTAGAACATAAATTTATTACCGGAGATACTGTGGACGTACTTTTCTACAATCATGGACCGCTACGGACAGTCGCCGAAGTGGAGGTGGCCGGTTCTCAGAATATTATCGTGGGGATCCATCAAGCGATCAAATACCGGAGCCTTGCGGCCGCGGAGGCGAGGATCGATCTGTTCGATTCCGATGACCTCAAAGCCTACGTTGTATCCTACGAGGAGGGAGGAGAAGAAGCTGCCGAAATGGCTCATGCATACAATGTTGAATTGATCAGCGTCGAAAAATCCGAGGTGTTGAAACCGATCTAGACGGATAATACGCGGATATATAGAATGTACGCCCAGAGGGACTCGAACCCCCGACCTACTGCTTAGAAGGCAGTTGCTCTATCCAGTTGAGCTATGGGCGCACGGATTCGGGATGGAGGGATTTGAACCCCCGGTCTCCTGCTCCCAAAGCAGGCGCCTTAGCCGCTAGGCTACATCCCGATACACTGTGGCTGAGTAGGGAGAGTATAGCCAGGAGGGGTGGGATGGTCAAGGCGGGAGAATAATGCCAAATCAGGTGTACGGTTTGGACATTTCGTGATTTCCTTCGACCGTACAAGGGGTGTACAGGAACTTCTACGTGTTGATCGATGTGTAAAGCCGACAGATTGTGGCGTGTGGAGTCTTTTTTAAAGACGTTGAAGTTATCAGTGGCATGTCTATGGTAGTGATACTTTATGAAAAAATTGCAAAAAATATGAAGTGACCTCATAATAGATTCACATGAGAGAAAACCTCACTCACTTAAGGCTCCTCTTCCTTTTCTTATTCGTTTTTCCTAACTATACGGTGATGATGCTTTTTAGCCAGTCTATGGGATCTCCTCCTGAGTCGGCTCTGGTGTTTCTGTACATGGCTCAAGCTGGATACCAACCAAAGGACATCCTGGAAAGGACGCAAGAATATACGCAGCGGTACGGAACTTCAGTCAAAGTCATCTTCAAAGAGTATGAACAGATGTATGATGGAATCCAGGAAGCGGCAAGGCAACCCGTTTCTCCCTACGATGTTGTGTTGGTTGATCTCATTTGGATTGCTGAGTTTGCCGAGAAAGGAATTCTAACTCCCCTTGGATCTGAGGATGTACGGACTATCCTAAAAGGGATGCCTAAACGGATAACGGATGCGTTTTTCTATGAGGATAAGTTCTGGGCCTATCCCTTTCTGGCAAACATGCAAGTTCTTTTCATCAACTACGATTATCTCCAACAGATCGGCAAAAGCCGTCCACCCCAGAGTTTGGAAGAACTCGTATACTATGCCCGGGAGATAAAGAGAAGGGGAATCCTTCCATTTCCCCTGTTCGATTCATGGAAAAAACAAGAAGCTCTAGTATGCGAGTTTGCCTGGATCCTGGGTTGTTTTGGTGGCAGTTTCACAGGAGGAGATGGTGGGGTTCAACTGAACACAGAAGCCGCCTTCAAAGCGCTTTCCTGGATGAAGAGTCTACTGGACGAAGGGTTGATGAATCCCTATGCCCTCCAGAGCGATGAACTCTTCGTCTCTGAGGTCTTTCTCAATGGGGATACGGCATTTACTACGAATTGGACCTACCTCCTTCGCTATTTGAACGAATTCCCCTATTCTCAAAAAACACTCAGTGCTGCTCCTATTCCTCGCTCCTACTCGAGCAGTTCGGATACAACTCGATACTCTTCTGTCAGTGGTTTTCAGGGTCTAGGGATCATGGGTACCAGTCGGAAGAAAGAGGAGTCGAAACGATTCCTGCGATTCCTCGCCTCGCCCGATTTCCAGCGAAATCATCTGAGTGAACTTCCCGTGTGGACATCTCTTTGGAGGAGTCCCCTCGTTAGAGCTCAGGATCCTTACTTGAATTTGAAGGAAACAGTGTTGGAGCATGTGGTGAATCGCTTCCAACATCCTCGGTATCGGGATATTTCCCGCTTGCTCCAGGAAGAGCTTTTTCGAGCCTTGACAGGTGCTCAAAGAGTGGAAGAAACACTAAGTAAGATGCAGGAAGTAATCAGGGCTTTTAAGAAATGAAACACGGCCATGGTTTTCGATCTACCCGTATTTCTGTACGGGTTATCCTTGCTTTCCTGGGATTAGTCCTGTTCCAAGGAATTATTTCCATCATCGGAGTATCATGGATCATTCAAAGAGCCAACGAGGAATCCTTTGAAAACGAAATCCGTAGAACGGTAGACTCCGTTCGAGCCTATACGGATGATGCAATCCGGGATATAAAGGTGAAAACCAGCCTTTTGGCTGGCCAAAAAAAGGTGATCGACTATACGGACTATAGTCTATATAATCTCTTGTCTCAAGAACTGAGTCTCTTTCGTATACCGATGCGGATAGATGCTATCAGTGTATTACGCCCCGATTCGTCAATTATTGCCTACAGTGGTGAATCTTACGTGGTTCGTTTGGCCGAAACACATTCCATTGTAAGAAATTTCCTGGAAGGAACGCCGATCTTCTTATTGAACATTGAAAACCGCATTTACCTCTGGGTTGTTTCACCCATTCTGAGGGAAAAGATTCCTATTGGGTACCTGGCGTCAGCCATCCAGTTGGATCGTACCTTTTTACGTCCCCTTGAGGTGGCAGTCGGGGCACGGGTGATGTTCAGTCTGAAGAATCAAGCTTTTGTGAGCACTGGCTTACTGGATCGGATCACCATTCATATCCTAGAACGGTATTACAAGAAAGAGTTGACATCTCAATCGGATATTAGTGGCCGAATCGAGTCCCTCGTATATAAGGCAACTGTCATTCCTTCTCTACCCGAGTTGTACGCTTATTGTTTTATCGATACTGCAGAGTACCACGCCCTGTTCAGACAGTACACCTACTTCTCTATTGGGTTCCTGTTCCTTGTAATCATCATGGCTACGATTCTGGCCATCCTTTTCTACAGAGTGACTTTCTTTGTTCCTCTTGGATTGTTCATGTATGCAGTTCAAAAAATAGCCAGTGGGGATCTGAGCTATCGTATCGACACTACTATGGAAGATGAGTTCGGAGATTTGGCACTGGCATTCGAAGACATGATGGAGAAGATTCGTATCCGGGAGCAACGAATCAAGGAATTGGGCAATTACAACGCTCTTATTTTGGAGAACGTACCGGCAGGTATCATGACCTTCGATCTTGAAAACCGTCTTTCTGCCTATAACGAGAAGTTTACCCAGCTTACGAACCTTTCCCTATCGACCGCCTCTATCGGACAGGTGTACTCTCAAATCGGCCTGCCTGTACAACTCGAGCAGGTCTTGACAGAAGTGTTTCGGGAAAAACGTTACGTATCCTTTAAGGAATTGATCCTGGATAGCGTTTCTGATAAGAGGATTTTTTCTTTGACCCTGGTTCCCCTTTTATCGGAAGGGAAGGAGGAAGTGGGAACCCTCCTTGTTCTACTTGATATTACGAAGGAGAAAGAGTTAGAACAGAAACTTGCCCTTTCCTCTCGAATGGCTGCAGTGGGAGAGATGGTAGCGGGAGTAGCGCACCAGTTGAGGAATCCTCTGGCAGTTATGAAGATGTCCTTTGAACTCTTACAGGAACGTTTGGATGCTGTAGCTATTGCCAAACGGGATCCCGAGACAAAAAAATTGATGCAGGCAGTTATTTACGAATTAGACACTTTAGGAAAGGTAGTTTCCAACTTCTTGGATTTTACACGTCCCTTTTTTATGCACAAACAAGAAACGAATATTTCTGTATTTCTGAAGGAAGTCTGCAGTTCGTTTCAAAAAGAGGAGCATAGGGTTTCCCTCAGGATTGTTGTGGATGTGCCCAGGGAGTCCTACTCGTTCGATCCTATTCTTATCGGTCAAGCTCTACGGAATTTGATCCAGAATGCGATTGATGCATCTCAGGATGGGAATGAGGTTTACCTTAGAGCCTATCAAGAAGAAAACTCTTTAGTACTAGAAGTGGAGGATCATGGTCCAGGAATTCCAGACGAGGTAATGAAGAGAATTTTCGAACCCTTCTATACCACTAAAACCCATGGTACGGGTTTGGGTTTGTCGATTGTGCATCGGATTATGGACGTGCATGGGAAAAAGTTCGAACTCTTCACTAAGCCTGGAGAGGGGACACGAGTCCGATTGTTGCTATAGGTAGGAGATATTATATGCCAAGAATTCTGATCGTAGACGACGAGAAGAATATGCTGATGGTTTTAGAGATGGTATTTCGTTCTGCAGGGTATGAGATCTTTACCGCAGAGAGTGGTACTGAGGCGTTGTCCTATTTCCAAAAAGGAGAAAACTTCGACGTAGTGATTTCCGATCTGAAGATGGAACAGATGGATGGGATACAACTACTGAAAGCGTTAATGGCGCAAGGCCGCATGATTCCCTTTGTACTTATCACCGCCTATGGGACCGTGGAACGAGCTGTGGAGGCAATGAAACTGGGAGCTGTAGATGTCATTACAAAACCCTTTACCAAAGAAATGATACTGAATGTAGTGGATCGCATCTGTAGGATGGAGAAACTGGAAAAGGAGAATCAAATCCTACGTACCTCTTGTCCTGCAAGTGTACCGATTTATAGATCCATAGTTATGGAAAAACTTATGGAAATGGTACAAAAAATAGGCCCCACTACAGCTCCGGTGCTGCTGGTAGGAGAGAGTGGAACGGGGAAGGAGGTAATTGCCCGTGCGATCCACAGATGCTACTGTAAAGGAGATGAAGACCTTCAACCTTTTGTTTCGATCAATTGCCCTGCCATTCCAGAGCATCTGTTGGAAAGCGAACTATTCGGATACCGGAAGGGAGCCTTTACGGGAGCTGTGAAAGACTACCGGGGCAAGATAGAGTTGGCTGATGGTGGGACTTTATTTCTAGATGAGATAGGGGACCTCCCTTTATCTGTCCAACCCAAACTACTGCGACTGTTGGAGAATAAAACTTTCGAGCCATTGGGAACAGGGGCCGTACGAAGGGTCAATATTCGTGTTCTTTGCGCTACAAATCGTGATCTATCCAGTATGGTGGCAGAAGGCGCATTTCGGGAAGATCTCTACTATCGAATTAATACATTTACTTTACGAGTTCCGCCCTTGCGGGAACGGAAAGAGGATATCCCGATTCTTGCAGAGTACTTTTTAGAAAAGTATGCCGAAGAGATGGGAAAACCCACACTGTCTCTTTCAGAATCTGTAAAGGAATTGCTTAAACAGTATAATTGGCCTGGGAACGTCCGTGAATTACGCAATGTAATAGAACGAGCTGTAGTACTCTGTAATGGGAACTCCATTGAAGTAGATGATTTACCGGCGGAAATTCGAGGGGATACTATTCAGTTGAAAGAAGAACGTCATACTCTTCCGAACATATTGGTTCGATCCTCTGAAGGGGAAAATCTTCTTGCGGAGAATGAGAAGCGAATGATTTTAGAGGCACTGGATGCTTCACGTGGAAATGTTTCTCTTGCCGCGAAACTTCTAGGAATCAGCAGGAACACTCTCCGGTATAGGATGCAAAAGTACGGTTTATCTGTAACTGAAGGTGGTGGAAATCAACCACTGAGGTGGCGAAATTCAACCAAGTATCATTCAGGAACGGGAAATTGATATTCACTCATACCATAGAATCAGTTTCTAAATCGTTTTATGAGTGAAGAAATTTTAACATTTTTACTTTTTTATATGTAAGGAATGGGCTTATCAATCTTGGCATACAAATTGTAATAGAATTGTCAACCATATTCCTTATAGGAGGTCTGTATGAAGAGATGGTTGACTGTCTTGCTAGTGGTGCTGCTAGGGGTTTGTCTGGTTGTGGCTACCTTTGCAGGAGGCAAAACTGAGACAAAGAAGGGAAAAGCCGGAGCAATCAAGATCGGACTTTCCTTCAGTGATTTTGCCACCGAAAGATGGCCGGTAGAGCAGGCACTTCTCACTAAGCTTGCCTATGAAAAAGGGGCGCAGGTAATCTCCCAGGTTGCCAACCATGATGCCAAACTCCAAAACGACCAGATTGAAAACATGGTACTTCAGGGTGTCGATGTGCTCATTATCGTGGCGGAAGATGGAGATGCCTGTGCGACAGCCGCTGCCGCAGCCCATGATGCGGGAGTAAAAGTCATTGCCTATGACAGATTGATCAAAACACCGAAGATCGATGCGTATATCTCCTTCGACAATGTGGAAGTAGGTAGAGCCCAAGCCCGAGGTGTTCTTGCCGTAAAGAACTCGGGGAATTTCGTGCTCCTGGGGGGAAGCCCCACTGACAACAATGCTCATCTTTTCAGAAAAGGGCAGATGGAAGTTCTCCAACCTCTAATCGACAAAGGTCAGATCAAAATTGTAGCTGATCAATGGGTAGAGAACTGGGAACCTTCCAACGCTTTGAAGCTCATGGAAAACATCCTCACCGCTGTAAACAACAAAGTAGATGCCGTGGTGGCTTCTAACGATGGAACAGCCCTCGGTGCTTTGCAAGCATTAAAGGCTCAGGGATTGGCTGGAAAAGTTCCGATTTCTGGACAGGATGCTACAGAAGCAGGATGTAAGTCCATCGTAGAAGGTGAGTTGACGATGACTGTGTTCAAGGACGTACGAAAACTCTCCCCATTGGCGATTGATCTTGCTATCAAATTTGCTAAGGGAGAAAAGGTCCCAGAACTCAAGATGTACAAACTCTCCGATCTAACACTGGATCCCAAGAGAACCGGAGAGGTGGCCTGCTATTTCCTCCCTGTAGTCCAGGTGGACAAGAACAACGTGTACGACGTAGTAATCAAATCTGGATTCCAGAAGTACGATGCAGTGTATCGTGATATTCCTCCGGAAAAGCGTCCTCCAAGACCGTAAAATCCCTTAGAAAGCTACTGGAACACTTCCTGGAGAGAGGGTGCCTCTCTCCAGGAGTATTCTAAAGGGTATGGTAAGAGAGAGGTGTTAGAGTATGGATCAGGATACTATTCTAGAAATAGAGCATGTCACAAAAGAGTTTCCCGGCGTACGGGCATTAGACGATGTTTCGCTGGAAGTAAAGCGAGGCGAAATTCACGGGATCTGTGGTGAGAATGGGGCTGGGAAATCAACACTGATGAAAATCCTCGCAGGAGTCTACCCTTATGGAAGTTATAGTGGAACGATTCGAATGAACGGACAGGAGCTTCGGTTCACCGATAGTTCCATTCGCCATGCAATTGAAGCAGGTATTGCCATAGTATACCAGGAATTAACCCTTGTTCCAGGAATGACAGTAGGGGAAAATATTTTCTTAGGGAAAGAACCACTGGAACATGGGGTAATTCATTGGAACAAACTATACTCCGAATCAAAACGTATCCTGGATAAGTTCGGAATAGAAATATCTCCCCACGCAGTGGTGAAAGATCTTGGGGTAGGAAAGCAACAAATGGCGGAAATCGCTAAGGCTCTTTCGGAAAATGCCTCTATATTGATTCTGGATGAGCCCACCTCTGCACTCTCTGAAGAAGAAGTAGGGAAGTTAATGGAGATACTCCGGGGTCTAAAAAATCATGGAGTCACCTGTATATACATTTCTCACAAGCTGGAAGAGTTCTTCAAGATTGCAGATCGAGTGACGGTGATGCGCGATGGAAAAGTAGTGATTACAGAAGACATTTCCCATCTAACCCTGGAGCGCATGGTTAACTACATGGTAGGTCGAGAGATAAGTGAACGATTCCCAAAGGGAAATCGTCATCCGGGAGAAGTGATCTTTCAAGTAGAAAACCTGTGGGCAGAGGATCCTCAATATGGGAAGGAAATATTGAAAGGAGTGAGTTTCGATCTTCGTAAGGGAGAAATACTTGGAATTGCAGGGTTGATGGGCTCGGGTAGAACAGAACTTGTTACCACTCTGTTTGGTGAGTTGGGCAAGATTACGAGGGGAAGAATCTTACTGGAGGGTAGAGAAATAGCTCCCTGCTCCGCCAGGGAAGCGATGGAGCTTGGTATCAGTCTGGTACCCGAAGATCGGAAGATGCTAGGTCTTGTGTTGATCCAATCCATCGTCGAGAATATCACCTTGCCGAATCTCCATCGGTTTTCCTCATTTCTCCGGATAAACAAGAACGCTGCCCTCCAGGAGTCAATACGGTACGCGAATGAACTATCGATTAAAGCTCCCCATTTACACATTCCTGTAGAAACATTGTCAGGAGGGAATCAACAAAAAGTGGTGATTTCCAAATGGCTCATGTCAAACCCTAAAATCCTGATTCTGGACGATCCCACCCGAGGAATAGATGTGGGAGCCAAGTATGAAATCTATAAACTAATGAATCAGCTATCCGAGCAAGGGGTGTCCATCATTATGATTTCATCTGAATTAGAAGAGGTGTTGGGAATGAGTGACCGAATCCTAGTGATGTGTGAAGGAAGATCGGCAGGGATTTTGCCTATTGGAGAGGCCACACAGGAAAAAATCATGGCTCTAGCAACTGGTATCGATAAACACATCTACAATAGGAGCAGATCATGAGTCAAAAAATTCTAAAACGGCTTCAGATGAATATCAGAACCTACACAATGATTTTTGCTCTTCTTCTCATCTGGTTTCTCTTCGGAATCCTGACGGATTGGGTGTTTTTTTCTCCCAGAAATTTATCCAACCTATTTCGGCAGATGACTATTATTTCCTTCCTTGCCTGCGGGATGGTGTTGGTGATTGTGACAGGGAATATAGATCTATCTGTAGGTTCTGTTACGGGTTTCGTTTCTGCTATTGCAGCTGCATTACAAGCCTATATACTTCCTTCTATCCTTCCCAATCTGTTTACAGGCTACTCACCCTTCGCAATAGGAACAATCTCTACCATTATCACAATAGTAAGTTCTCTCATCATAGGGGTTCTTGTTGGGGTGTTCCAGGGAGTCTTCATTGCGTATCTCAGAGTGCCTGCCTTTATTGTCACCCTCGGCGGGATGCTCATTTTCCGAGGGGGAGTACTGGGAATCACCCAGGGAAAGACAATCGTTCCCATTCACGATACTTTTCGAATGATCGCCCAAGGGTATTTTTCAAACGAGGTGGGATGGATCATTACCTTTTTTGTGGTTATAGCGATTTTCTATAATACAATTCTAAATCGAACCAAGAAAAAAGAGTATGGATTTCAGTTACAGCCCTTATACCGGGACATCTTAAAAGCAGGATTGATCTCTCTGTTGATTGTGGTATTCGTGTTTTTAATGAATGAGTACAGAGGTCTACAGATTCCTGTGTTCATCCTTGCGGTGGTGGCTGCGATCATTGCCTATATAACGAACAATACTCGTTTTGGACGGTATGCGTATGCCATAGGTGGAAACAGAGAGGCCACCCGACTCTCGGGTATCAATATCCCCAAGAATATCTTCCTGATCTTTGTTCTGATGGGACTTCTCTGTGGAGTAGCGGGTATCATCCTGACAGGGTATGTAGCTGCAGGAACAATTGGAGCCGGATTGAACTACGAGCTGGATGCCATTGCAAGTTGTATCTTGGGAGGTACTTCTACTCTCGGAGGAGTAGGAACGGTTTACGGGGCTGTGATGGGCTCTTTGATCATGGCTAGCCTGGCTAATGGGATGAGTGTAATGAATATGGACATCTTTTGGCAGTACATCATCAAAGGACTTGTTCTTATCTTAGCTGTGTACATCGACGTAGCCACAAAGAAAACCCGTTAGTCCTTTCTCTAAACCTGCCACTGATCTGGTATCATTCCTCCCTAGGCAGTACCGGACCTCCTGTGGCATCCTTCGCTCAGCGCCTATTTGATACCGCTGCCCACCTTCAAATCCTCCAAGACCGCTGAGGAAAGACCTCTACCATTGGGAAACGGTTCGGACGACGATCAACGAAACGAATGAGGGCAGCGTTGAACAAGCTATCGAAAAAGCATTGGAAAAAGCATTGGAAAAGCAGATCCCCTATTTGTTGGAAACCTTGCAATCGGCTGGTGTTACGGGAAAGAAATCTCGGAGGGAAAAAAAGCACAATCCTGGCACATTGGAGAAGTAGTCCCTAGGTCACTCCCCGATCCTCCCTACCGTATCCTCTGTCCAGAGGGTAGGAATCCCGAGCTCTTTCCCCATCCTTAAAATGGTACCCCCGAATAGGTCCCCCTCGTTTGGTTTCCCCGGAACCTCCAGGTCACGCTGGTAGGAAGTCTTGGTATCGTAGGGGAAGGCGGCCGCCCGGGCAAGCACTTCCTCGATCACGGTGGAAGGAAACTCTACACCCTTTGCCCTGGCCAGGGCCAGGACTTCTTCCATGATGTGACGTAGCCGTTCCTTTAAGTCTGGGTCTGCCAGCACCCCCCCTATGGGTTTTCCGCTCATTCCCGTTACGAGGGCAAAGGAAGCGATGAAGAGGTACTTGCTCCACAGGGCAGGAAAGGGATTCTCTTGCCATTCGAAGGGAATCCCCGCTTCCCGCATCATCTGGATCAGAGGGACGGGGTCGTAGCCGGGATACCGGGGATCTGCCCCCGCAATGATGTTACCCTTCCCGCCCGATTGACGGACAACACCTGGGCCTTCACGGGTGGAAGAGATATAGATACAGGCGGGAAGCACGATCCCTTTGGACAGTACGGATCGGATCCGTTCGTAGATATCGATCCCGTTGAGCAGGGGGAGAATCGCGGTAGTGTCCCCTACGATGGGGCGTAGCTGATGGCAGATTTCTTGAAGGTGATACCCCTTCACGCAGAGAACCACTAGGTCCTGCACCGGCAGGATGGACGGATCGTCCGTTGCCCGGTGCGGCTTCACCACCCCTTCCTCACCGGAAGGAGAATAAAAGGTAAGCCCCTTCTCCTGTATAGCCTTTAGGTGCTCTCCCCGGGCCAGGAAGGATAGTTGACGATTCGACCCTTGGGCAAAAGCCCAGTTCCTTCCCAGGTGAAAGCCGATGTATCCTCCGATGCCGCCGATCCCTGCCACACAGATTCTTTCGATGGATTTCGTGGATTCCATGGGTTTCATACGATTCTTCCTCCTTTAGGGTAGGGGAATGGGATTCCAGGTGGGTATCCAGGTTTCCCCTTGTTTCAGTACTTCTTCGATACGGGGGATACTCGGTTTACCCCCGAGCCGCTCTACGGAAAGCCCTGCCGCTACTGTTGCAAAACGGAGGGCCTCAAGAAAGGGTGTTCCCCCTAGCAGGAACGCGGCAAAGGCTCCATGGAAGATATCCCCCGCTCCCGTAGTGTCGATGGCCTTTGCCGGATAGGCGGGAAGGTGAAAGCCACGGGGCTTAAAGCTTTCCTCCGGCTCTCCATTCCCTTGCCCTATTCGGCTCCCCTGGGGCCCATACTCGGGATACAGAAAACAGCAGCCTTCTTCCCCCAGGGTCACGATAGGCAGCGGAATTCCGAAGGATGCCAGAGCGGCCAGCAATCTTCCGTACTGATGCTGGTTCCGGTTGGAAGAGGAGGACGGCGCAGCCTTTACCTCCGATGATTTGCGGCTAGAAAAGGAATCGGAGGGTGCGGAATCTTTATGTAAAGACTCGCCGTAGGGGAGGGTAGGGGCCGTGGCTCCGGTATCCACGGTAGAGGACGTGTGTGCGGAATCTCCGTGGGCTGATTCACGGTTCGGAAGGGTAGAGCCAGGAGCTTTCTCCTGGAGGGCCAGGATTTCCCGGGCAAATCGCTCGGAGGCGATGCAGTAGGTAACCCGGGGAGCCAGCAGTTCCGTTCCTCTCCGGAACGACCCCGCATCCAGAATGGAAAGG